>Ga0335397_10010035_pt1 | contig 11750 bp, 10 predicted proteins | sample MAT04_FD_205740 | JGI IMG/M metagenome (GOLD analysis project Ga0335397, IMG submission 205740) | Freshwater microbial communities from Lake Fryxell liftoff mats and glacier meltwater in Antarctica - MAT-04 (spades assembly) (version 2) ...
GCTTGAGGCGCTCGGCCGCGCGCTCAAGCGACAGCGCCGACACGTCGATGCCCAGAATGCTTTTAAATTGCCGGTGTTCGAGCAGTCGGGCGAGCAGGCGGCCTTCACCGCAGCCCACATCCAGCACACGCGCGGCGCCGCTGCGCAGCAGTGCGTCCTCGACCGCCGCCATGCGCTTGTCGTTGAGGCTGAGCGCGCGCTCCAGCTGCTGCTCGCCTGCCCCGTTCTCGCGGTCACCGGCGTCGATTTCCTCTTCCGGCTTGGCCAGCAGTTTGCCCAACGCCTCACGCACCAGCGAGTGCTTGCGCTTTAAGTAGTTGGACAAGATCCAGGGGCGCTCGGGATGCGTCGCCAGCCAATCGCCGCCTTTGTCGAGCAGCTTCTGCACCTCGTCGCTGCCGACGTAATAGTGCTTGTCGCCATCGAGCGCGGGCAGCAGCAGATAGATGTGCGAAAGCAGGTCGGACAGGCGCACGCTGCCGCGCAAACGCAGCCGGAAATACGGGCTCTCACCCCAGTCCGGGAAGGCGTCGTCGAGCGCCAGCGGCAGCACCTCAACCGCGTATCCCAAGGGTTCAAACAAGGCGCGCAGCTTTGCCGCACCAGCGCGGCAGCGCAACACCGGAATGTCGAGCTCAAGCGGCATCACCGCCGCCGCCAGCTCCGGCCGCGCCTTGCTGCTGCCGGCCATGGCGCTGCCGAACACCTGCGCAATCGCCACCGCCAGAAACGACGACGCGGTGTACGGCCGGTCGTTCACATACTGCGTCAGCGGGCCATCTGCCTCACCGCGACCACGCACCAGCCCAACCGGATCGACGTCGACCACCAGAGCAACCGAACAGCGCTGCGCAGTCGCCTCCGGATAAAACACGTGCGCCGTCCCAAAGGCCAAATCAAAGGTCTGGTGGCGCGCTGGATTCTTCGACAGCAAATAGCCCATGTCGGTGGCCGGATGATGGCTGGTGGTGATTTGAAGCTGCATAGCAAGGTTTGACGGCACGCGGGGCAGCCCATAGTGCGTCAGAGCGCGCGCGGGTGCGAGTGTTGGCAAGGCCCAACCCACCCTGAACGCTGCCATGCGAGTCTGAATCGACAAATCCATCGGCTACGATCTCCTAGCGCTAAACAACCCTGCAAGCTGGCATGCCATCGTGGGCATGCGGTTTGTGGCAGCCTGCGCGTACGCCCTTCAGGAGTGATTGAACCTATGCAGTTCGCTAAGCATGCCAAGTACAGCTCGCTCATCGCGTACTGCAGCAGTCTTGAAGCGGAGGCCTGTGCCGTTGTTCATCCGTGCGATGTGAGCTCGCTCCAGGGCGCGGTGCGCGCGGCGGAGTTGAATTTGATCGTGCCGATTTTGGTCGGGCCGCAGGCGCGCATTGAAGCGGTGGCGCGCGAAGCAGAGCTCGACATTCACGGGCTTGCGCTGATTGATACGCCGCACAGCCATGCCTCAGTTGAGCGTGCTGCCGAAATGGTGCGCAGCGGGCAGGTTCGGATGCTGATGAAGGGCAGCCTGCACACCGACGAACTGCTGACCGTGGTGGTGTCGCGCGAGAGCGGTTTGCGCACCGAGCGGCGCATCAGCCACTGCTTTGTGATGGATGTGCCCGCGCTGGACCGCGTTGTCATCATTTCCGATGCCGCAGTGAACATTTTTCCAACGCTGGCCGAGAAAGTCGACATCGTGCAAAACGCGATTGACTTGGCGCACGCTCTGGGCAATGCACGGCCGTTGGTCGCGATTCTCTCGGCCACCGAGTCGGTTAACCCCAAAATTCAGTCCACCTTGGACGCCGCCGCCTTGTGCAAAATGGCTGATCGTGGGCAGATCCACGGCGGCTTGGTTGACGGCCCGCTGGCGCTGGACAACGCGGTCAACCTCAAGGCGGCGCAAATCAAGGGGATCGCTTCGCCGGTGGCCGGACGGGCCGACATCCTGATCGCACCGGATCTGGAGGCCGGCAATATGTTGGCCAAGAGCTTAAGTTTTATGGCCGACGCCGATGCCGCCGGCATTGTGGTGGGCGCGCGGGTGCCGATTATCTTCACCAGCCGCGCCGACAGCCTAGAAACCCGTCTAGCCTCGTGTGCGATTGCCGCCCTGGTGAGCCGCTATCGTCAGCGCAAACTGGCGATGGCCGTGCTGCCACCAACCGCGACGTAGGCGACCATGCAGGGACAAATACTGGTTGTCAATGCCGGCTCGTCGAGCCTGAAGTTCGCGCTCTATCAGGCGCACGAGGCGCTTCTGAATGCGCAGTGGCGTGGGCATATAGACGCGCTGTCAAAAGCGCCGCGGGTGCGTGTAGACGATGGTTCTGGACAGTGCGTGCTCGACCGCGCGCTAGACCAGCCTTTGTCGCAGTTGGCGGCCTTGGACTGGGTGCTCGATTGGCTGGCAACGGTGACCAACTTAGCGACACTGCGTGCGGTCGGACACCGCGTCGTCCATGGCGGCATGCGGCACGCCGGGCCTACACTTTTAAACCCAGAGGTGTTGGCTGAACTGCATGCGTTGAGCGCGCTGGCGCCCTTGCACCAGCCACACAATCTGGCGGCGATCGAGCGCATCAGTGAGCGCCACCCCGCCTTGGCCCAAGTGGCCTGCTTCGACACCGCATTTCATCGCAGCAACGACGACTTAGTGCAGCGCTATGCCTTGCCCGAGGCGATGCATCAGGCCGGCATTCGGCGCTACGGTTTTCACGGCCTGTCGTACGCCTATATCGCCGGCATGCTCAACACCGTCGACGCAACGGCGGCAGCCGGCAAGACCATCGTGCTGCATCTGGGCGCTGGCGCCAGCCTGTGCGCGCTGCGCGGTGGCGTGAGCGTGGCCAGCAGCATGGGTTTCAGCACGCTAGACGGCATTCCGATGGCGACCCGCTGCGGCGCCTTAGATCCCGGCGTCATTTTGTACCTGCTGCGGCAGGGCTTAAGCACGGACGCCATTGCAGACTTGCTGTACCAACAATCCGGTTTGTTGGGCGTCTCTGGTATTTCTGGCGACCTGCGTCACTTAAGCGCGTCCAATACCGAAGCCGCGCAGCGCGCCATTGCGCTGATGGCCTACCGCGTCGTGCGCGAAATCGGCTCACTCGCCGCGGCGCTCGGCGGCCTAGATGCCCTGGTCTTTACCGCCGGCATCGGCCAGCACTCAGCAGCCATGCGCGCGCTGGTTTGCAGCCAGCTCGCTTGGCTAGGCGTCGAACTAGACCCTACCGCCAACGCGGCGCACCGCCCGCGCATCAGCGGCGCACAGAGCCGCGTATCGGCATGGGTGATCGCCACCGATGAAGAAGCAGTCATCGCACGGGATACCTTCACAATCATGCGCAGCGCCTAGTCCGCCGAGGGCATCCCAAAGCAATGTCATTCACCTGAATCAGTGACCCAACCGCGGAAAACCCCTCCGCTCACCGCAAGTTAGGCATTGTTTTTGCTAGTGTTTTTCCCAGTTTCAACACTTTTTGCAGAGGGTTACGCGATGCACCTAGCGGGTGAACGGTTTGCTGGGGTAAGAGTGGAATTGAGCGATTCGGTGCTCACTGCGCGTGCCGGCGTGGTGGCGGTGGCGCAACTTTTGAAACGCCACGCGCAGCTGCCGCAGATTCTTGATCCCAAGTTTCCGGTGCCGGGCGGTTTTTCCGATTCCACGGTGGCAATCACCTATATCTGCCAGCTCGCGCAGGACGTCACCGCTTTCGATTCGATCGAAAATATGCGCCGTGATCCGTCGTTTGCCGCAGCGCTCAAGATCCACGCGCTGCCGTCGGCGCCGACTGTTCGCCAGCGCATTGAGGCACGAGCAACCGACTGGCTGATGCCTTTGTCAGAGGCAAATGTGCGGATGCTGGAGCGCGCGCGGATTGAGCTCAAGAGGCTGCCTAGCGGGCGCGTGCCGCTCAATGGCGATGTCACCGTACTGCGCAACGATCGCTCGGAGAAAGAGGACGCTGGCTACACCTATCAACGCACAGTTGGCTTCGCGCCGCTTGCGCTTTACCTCGGGAGTGAGGGCTATCTGTTGGAGTTAGCGCTGCGGCCGGGGACGCAGCATTCAGCGCTTGAATCGGACTACGCCCTGGAGCGCGTGGTGCCGATGGCGCGGCGGCTGACAGATGCGCCGCTGCTGGTTCGTCTGGATTCGGGCTTCGATTCTCAGCGAATTTATCGGGTGCTAGACGAGGCCCGCGTCGCCGGCGAGCTTGACTATCTGGTCAAGTGGAACCCGCGAAAGCGCGATCTGGAGGCGATCTACGCTGCACGCCTAACTGCTAATTCGTCGTTTGTCGAAACTCGCGAAGGCCTGAGCTACACGCTATGGCGCGAACCCGGAGCCGGCCAATTTCGCTTGCTCAAACTCAGCGTCCAAACCATTGATCGGAGTGGCCAAAGACTGCTGTTGCCGAAGCTCAAACTGGAAGGCTGGAACACCACGCTCGGCGCACTCGAAGACCAGGCCATCATCGACCTTTACGCTGCCCACGGCACCCATGAGCAGTTCCACGCTGAGATTAAATCCGACCTCAACTTCGAGCGCTTACCAAGCGGCAAATTCGACGCCAACGACTGCGTGTGCTCGCTTGAAATGCTGGCCTACAACGCCCTGCGGATCATCGGCCAGCAGGCGCTAAACGGCATGGATAGCCCAGTTAGGCATCCCGCCGACAGACGCCGTATGAAGACGACGCTGCGCGAATTCATCGACACACCAGGCCGCTTAATTCGCCACGCCCGCCAAACAATACTCGCGATTCCGCGACACTGGGCTGGTGCTGCGATGTTCCAGCGTTTCATGCAAGGCGCGTTATTCGCCGCCGCTGCGCCTCAAGCCCCCAGTTAGCAAATCCCAACCACCCGGCGCCAACCGCCGGGCGGTCGCGGCGTGGCCGAAATCAGAGAAACGACGCGTGTTCATCAAAAATTAGAGCCGTTTTGCATGCGGCAACGAATCTATCGGGAAAAATCAGGTGAAATCGACAAGGTAATTGGTGATGCGGTGGGGTGTCACTGATTCAGGATGTACATATTCACCAAGCCCGCGACGACCACGTTGTCATCGGTCGGTGCAACACCCACCACGTTGGCGTAGAAGCCCATGATGTTGCCAAAATTAAGCGCGCCTGCAACCCGCGTCCAACTGTCGAGGCCATAGTTATCGCTGCGAAACACGCCGTTGGCGTTGTTATTGGTGTCCGCGACAAAGGCGTAGACGTAGCTGCTCGCGGGGTTGCCAATGGACAGCGCAATGCGCCCGACGCTTCCGACAATGCCGGCGGTGTCGGCTGGATAAAACGTATAGGCAATGGCGTCGTTGGTAGGCGGGACGACGTGGTAAATGCGCTGGCTTCCGGTCGTGTAGTACGCAATCAGCAAAATGCCGCCTTGACTGCCGCCTACTTCCACAAAATCTGAGCAGGGGATGTAGCTGCCGTTTAGCAAGCGCGGTCGCAGACGCCAAGTCTGGCCGCCATCGCGGCTGGAGGCGAAACCGTAGTTGGTGCACGCATAAACTTTGTTGGGGTCGGCGACAGACGCTTTGATTTCGTAAAAAACATCCGGATGGACGCCGTCCATCAACACCCGCGTCCAGCTACTGCCGCCGTTGCTGCTGCGATACAGCCCGCTGCCCGCGCCGCGACCGCCGGGAATGCCGGTCCCAACCAAGATGAACTCAAGCCCTGCGCTGCCGCCGACATGAAATGCACCCACGGTGGGCGCGCCGGGCAGGTTTTCGCTGATCGGGACGTTCGAGAAAATAGTTTGCTTCCAAAGCCCGCCGGCGAGCGCGCCGAGAAACAGCGTGGTTCGGTTTTGCAGCGGATCAAAGGCGTACTGGAGATCGGCAATGGCGCCCATCCCGCGCGGAGTGCCGTCGGCGTTGGAGATTTGAAAGCCAATGGGATTCCATTTGTTGAGCGCTTTGGCGCCGCCTTGCGCCGCGACTTCGATCTCGCGGTTGCGTGTGACCAGATCAACCCATTGGTCCATCGGCGGGAACTTTGAAGCGCCATAGTCCGTTTGTAGCCGGAGCTTTTCCGCGCGCTTGGGTGAGATGGTTGCGGGTGGGGCAGGCTCCTGATTGGCTTCAGCGTCAGCAAGAATGCTCTCTCGCCGCGCTTGGGTGTTGGCCAAAATGCCCTAAAAACGGAGGCGTTCGGCTGCGCTCCATTCGCGCACCACGCTTTCTGGTCGAACGCCAGGCGGGCCGACAAGTGAGTCGGGAGATTGCGCGGCGACATAGCCCGCGCCCAACATCAACAAGGCCGCGACGTGTGCGCGAAGAGCAATACGGAAGCGATGATTTGGCATGGTTGCAGTCTCTTGTGCGCGCCATGGAGGCGGGCTTGATCGGGGCTACGTAACCGCGGGCCAAATTGGGACATCGGGTTTAAGCAGGGCAGTCTCAACCTCCAACTGCAACACCCAATCTTTGACGCCTTTCTTGGGCTAATTTGAATCAACCCGGCAATAGCCTTTGAGAAAAGTCCAGATGCGTTCGCTCTGGCCGCCAATCACGTGGCCGCCGTTGTTGACCAGTATGAGCTGGTATTTCGAGCAGCTCGCGCCGTTTCCGGTTAAATCGTAGCGGGTGGCGCTGTTGCCGCCCACCATAAAGTTTTCGCGGATGATCCCGTCGTCTCGGCCGTTGCTATTGGAGCCACTGAAGCAGCCGTTTTGGAGCGCCCAAAACTTGATTGGATTGAATACGCGCCAGTCGACACTCCAGTTGATCGGATTATTAAAAGTGGATGTTGGCGGTGGTGCTACGGCCGCATCATTGGTGCCGTGCAAATGGAGGATGGGCGTAGGCGCATTGTGACGCGTGGCGCTGAACGCACTCGCCTCGCAATCGCCGTCGCCGGCCTGGCAATACAGCAGCCCGGCATTAACGGCGACCGCTGCAAAATCAAATTTGGTTGACGGCCGCTGCAGCAAAAAATAAGGCATATACGCGCCGCGCGACTCGCCGCCGAGATAAATACGGCGGCGATCCACGCGCGCGCCGGCAACGCCATTGGCAATCAAGCTATCAATCAGCAGGCTAATAAACTGCGCGTCTTGCGGCAGCCCAGGCAAATCAGCAGAAGCGTGGGTCCAAGTGTTATTGATGCCGCTCGGGGTAATTAAAATGGCGCCGTCGAGGTCGGTAAACGGTCGAAAGGCGACGCCTGTGTTGCTGCCATTGCCGCCATCGCCGTGTAACCAAATCAGCACCGGCCGACCGCCGATCGGCGGCGCGGTCGCGGGAACTCGGTAAAACCAGGTGTGATTGACGCCATCGCTGGTTTGGATTTGCGCCGAGGACGAAATCACACTGGCGGGCGCTCCGATTTGTTCAAAGCTCGAGCCAAACACATCGTCGCAAGCGGCTTCTGCTACCGCAACGCTGGCCAGAGTGAGGGCCGCAATCAAGGCAAGGGTTTTCACAGTGCTGCTCCGCGCGGGGGATACGCGTGGCCGAGGCTAGGCCGTTTTCTAGCAGTCCGCCAGCGAAAAATGAGGGTCGGGGATGTGACACACCCCTCAACCCCGGCCGTTGTGGTGGGCGCGCAGCAGGCCAAAGCGTTGCCGATAGTCTTTAAACGTCATGCGCGTGTGGGATCGGAAAAGTCGGCGCAACGACGCTTCATCGGCATAGCCCACGCGAGCTGGAATATGTGCAAGCGGTAGGGTTGTGGTTTCCAGCAATGCTTTGACCGTTTCCACTACCAGCCGTTGGCGATAGGCGAGCGGACTGGCTCCGGTTGCCGCTTTGAACCGGCGCAATAGCGTGCGCGTTGAGCTGGCGCAGGCGTGCGCGAGGCGGGCGAGATCAAAGCCATCGGCCAAACTGTGCTGCAGCATGCGCTGCGCGCGATCAACGATGGCATCCGCTTGATGCGGCTCGGCGAGCGCGCACTCATAGCGCAGCTGATTGTTCCGATCCCCGTCAAGCGCTAGGAATTTGCGCAGGCGCAAGGCCGCATCAGGCCCACTGCGTTCCGCGACCAAGGCCAGCGCCAAATCAAAGGCGGCAGTGATCGCGCCGGTGGTGATGAGTGGGCCATCAAGCAGCACCATGTGCTCGTGTGCAACGACAAGATCGTCGCGCCAACGCTTGAGCGCCGCGGCCACCGGCCAAGCCGTCGTGACGCGCCGCCCCTTGCACACGCCGCTTGCCGCCGCGAGGAATGCACCAACGCAAATCGCCCCGATGCGCGCGCCGCGGCCGTGCACGGCATGGATATGGGCACATTCGGCGCTGAGGCGATGCGTGCGCGCAATCAAATCGGCGGACCCTTGGGTCATCATGCCGGGCACGATAAGCATCTGCGGGTTGCGCCGGGCGCGCGCGGGGTTCAGAACAATGCCGCCTGCGGATACGCTCGCGCCGTCGACGGATACCACCGCCACATCGAAGTGTTGGCCTGCCGCCAGCTGATTGGCCATCACCAAGGTGTCGCGCAGGGCAAAGGCCTCGCTGCCAAGGCAATCGCTGTACACAAGAACGTCGACGCGCAGTGGCTCCATAGTTGGCGATATTGGCTTATAAACTGTCGTGCGCGCCATACCATTGCAACCACACGGGGATAACCATTGCCGCATGAATAACCTCCTGGTAATCCATGCCGATGCGGCCGCCACCTTTGCCACGCTTGCGGTTGCGCTTTGGCTAAAGGGTCTGGCTGCTTCCTTCGTGCAGGTCTGGGCGCGGGTGCGCGAACGCGCTTATAAAAAGCCTGAAGACGCGGCAATGATGGGCCGCACGCCGCGGCCTGAACCGGCCTTGGCGTTACGCGCGAACGACGCTTGGCGCAATGAAACCGAAAACGCGCCCTACTACCTGGCGCTTGCAGCTGCGGCGGTATTGCTTGGCACGCCCGTGTTGGTGCTGGCGCTTACCAGCGCCGCGTTTGTGCTCGCGCGCTGCGCTCATGCGTGGGCCCAGATTGCCGCGCTGCAACCCTTGCGCTCGCTGGCGTGGCTGGCAGGCGTACTCGCCACCCTTTCGCTGGCGGTGGCAACGCTGATGGTTTCCTGGCGACTCGCGATATGACGCGATTCGGCGCGGTTGCTTGGAGCGCGCGACGAGGTGGACGCCTCAGCGCGATTGAACGTGCGGGTCTGGTGGCTGCGCTCATCGGCCGGCGGCTGCGCTTGCGTCTAGCGCGCCGCGATGTTTCAGCGCCGCGTTTAGCGGATGTGGCCATCGCCCTCCCCGACAGCGCAGTAACGCGCGCCGCGCTGAAGCATTGCGTGAGCGAATGCACGCCGTCTATCGTCAATCACTCCTTGCGCTGTTACGCCTGGGGCGCGCTGCTGGCGGCCCAGCAGGCATGGGCGTTTGACCACGAAGCATTCGCGGTTGCGGCCCTGCTGCACGACATCGAACTCGGACGCACAGAGCGCCGCGCCCACTATTCCTGCACCTGTTTTGCTTGCGCAGGCGCTGAGGGCGCACGCGCGTTTTTGAATACGCAGCAAATAACCGCAGCGCAAGTCGAGTTGATTTGCGACGCGATTGCGCTGCATCTCAACGCGCACGTGCCGCTTGACGCGGGCGTTGAGGCCCATTTGCTGAACGCGAGTGCGGCACTCGATGTGGTTGGCGCTGCTTTATCAACGCTGCACCCAGATGACCGGAAACGCGTGCTCGCCGCGTATCCGCGTCTGGCGTTCAAACACGACATCCGCGCCGCAATGCGCCGTGAGCAAAGTGCTACCCCTGAGACCCGTGCCGCGCTGCTGATGCGCTTGGGTTTCGCTGCGCTGACCAAATCCGCGCCGTTTGATGGCTAGCGGTGAACGAACCCCTCAAGACAGCTACAGCGCGGTTCGACGGCTGCGCTGCGCGAGTGGTTCGAGTGTAAGGCGCGCGGTTTCTAGGGGTTCTTGTAGGAGACTTTCGCTGCCGCTCAAGCTAACATCTACTAGCATCAACATCCACCTAGGGCCGCCGCTATGAAGCAATCTTCTCCGCGATTCGTGCTGCTGCTGACGCTCGCCATTCCAGCCGCCGTTGACGCCGCCACCTTGACGGTCAACTCCCTTGCCGACAACACCACTGCGGCTGACGGCTTGGTCACGCTGCGAGAGGCCATGCTCGCCGCCGAAGTCGACGGCACGACGGACCTCGGGCAGAGCGGTGCTGGCGCTGACCTCATCCGAGTGACACTCGACGGCACGATCGCACCACTCACGCGCCTGCCTGCGATCACCACTGCGATTGCGGTGGTCGGCAATGGCGTCGATCGGCTTAGCGTTAGCGCCGAGTCGATGGCTGGCGTAGGTTTACTTCGCGTCTTCGACGTACGCGGCGGTGCTCTAACGCTCGACTCGTTGACCATCACGGCCGGCTTGGTTTTAGGGTTCCGCGGCGGTGATTGCCAACTCTGGTCGGGTTGCGGCGGCGGCAGTGCGGCGCTGGGGGGGCTGGTAGCCGTCAACTCAGGCGCGCTCGTCATCAGCAACGCGCGCCTGTCTCAAGGCACCGTCGTCGGCGGCAGCGGTGGTTCGCACACGCCGTTTGTGGAGCAGTTATTTGGCGGCGGCGGCGGCGCGGGGCTCGGCGGACGGGGCGCCACGCCCGCCAGCGACGATGGCGGAACGGGTGGTCCGGCAACGCCCGGTGGATTGGCAACACCGGCTGGTGGCAATGGTGTCGATGGCGCAGGCGGCGGTGGTGGCACCTCAGGGCAACTCAATCCTGTCGCTGGGAGGGGCGGTAACGGTGGTTTCGGCGCGGGTGGTGGTGGCGGTGGGGTGCAGCTCAGTCAGTTCGCCGCCACTGGCGGAAATGGCGGATATGGCGCTGGGGGTGGCGGACGCGGTGGTGCGCAAAATCAGGAGATCAGCGGCTCAGGAGGCAACGGTGGGGCATTTGGTGGCGTCGGTGGCTTCAGCAGCATTCCGCTCGCGGGCGGCTCCTTTCCCATCGGTGTCGGCGGCGGCGGTGGCGGCGGTGCCGGCTTAGGTGGCTGCGTATTTGCGCGCAACGCGCAGGTTGAAATTGCGAATGTGGAGTTCGTCGCCTGCGCCGCATTCGGCGGCTACGGTGGCGAAAACAACACGCTCAATCAGGGTGGAAGCGGCCAGGGCAAAGGCGGCGCGGTGTTCCTCCACAGTAGCGTGCAGCGCGCGATCCTAGCCAACGTGCGCTTCAGCCGCAGCATCGCCACGGGTTCAAGCGGCAGCGGATTCACCCCAGGCGTGCTGAGCGACACCGCGGACGTGTTCGGCACCGCACGCAAAGCGCTGTTCGCCAACGGCTTCGAATAAGGGCGTACCGCTGGGCAAAGCCAGCCCCTGTTGCGGCCAGTTGCTGGTGTAGACGTTGCCATCAGAGGTTCGCATCCCCCACGTGCTCAAGTTAGGATTCAGCCGTCGACGCACCGCGTCGGGGCACCTTGGCTCAGGCCTAACACTGCACAGCAAGTTTTGAGGCGTATCGATGGGAACTTGGTCACACGAGCCGTTTGGCAACGACGAAGCAAACGATTGGGCCTTTGATTTTGATGGTCCTGCGAAGGCCCTTCGTCGCGGCACGCAGTCCGGCTCCGATATCGCGACGGTAGACGCTTGGCTCAAATCGGTTTCTGTCCGTCCCAGTAAGGATCTGATCAGCATCGCCGAGCGCGCATCAGCGCGCATCCTTGGCCCGGATTCTGAGCTTAAGGCCCTGCAGTCGGCACTTGGCGCCTAATGTCTGCGGCCGTCGTTGCCCGGCGCTGGTTAGAAATCCTGCAGTCTGATGCAGA
>Ga0335397_10010036_pt1 | contig 11750 bp, 5 predicted proteins | sample MAT04_FD_205740 | JGI IMG/M metagenome (GOLD analysis project Ga0335397, IMG submission 205740) | Freshwater microbial communities from Lake Fryxell liftoff mats and glacier meltwater in Antarctica - MAT-04 (spades assembly) (version 2) ...
TCCCGCGCGAAAAAGTCAACTTCTGTCGGCTGGGTAAATTGTCCGGCCGGCCTCCGCCCGTACAATCACCCGTGATCTCGTCCCGGTTTTCCACCGGGTCGCGGTCGTGCCCCCACCGCCCTCGACCCTCCTCGGTGTGGACCCGGTTTCGCCAGCGGGTGTCAACTTTTGACCGCTGGGTCGTCTTCCCGACGACACCACGCCTTGCCCCCGGCCCGCCACGGAGTGCGTCATGCCGATCCGAATCCCCCGCCCCATTGCGGCGATCACCGCCGTCGTCGCTCTGCTCGTCGCCGTCGGACCCGCCCCCGCGCAAGACAAGAAGAAGCGGGTGGACGTGGACGAGTCCGTCAAGAAGGGGCTGACCTGGCTGGCGAAGCAGCAGTCCAGCGACGGCAGTTGGCAGGCCAACGGCGGGGCGTACCCGACCGTCTGCACCGGGCTGGCCGGCATGGCCATGCTCATGGAAGGCAGCACGTTGCGCGAAGGCAAGTACTCCGACAACCTCGTCAAGGCCGTGGAATGGTTCAACACCCGCAGCCAGCGGAACGGCCTGCTGGGTCTGCCGAACAGCCCGACCGAAGCCGGCCGGTACACCTACGGCCACGGGTACGGCCTCATGTTCCTCGCGTGCGCCTACGGCGAAGAGGACGACAAGGACCGCCGCAAGAAGCTGGAAGACCTGATCCAGCGGGCGGTGGACTTCACCTGCAAGGCGCAGACGAAACAGGGCGGGTGGGGGTACGTCAGCGCCGCCGACGGCAACCAGTTCGACGAAGGGTCCACCACCGTCACCCAACTGCAAGCCCTCCGCGCCGCCCGCAACGCCGGCATCGCGGTGCCCAAGGGCGTGATCGACAACGCCACCGAATACCTCCGCAAATGCACCACCCCGCGCGGCGGGCTGATTTACAACCTGGGGCCGAGCGGCCAAGTCCCGCAGAACGGGGCCGAGCGGCCGCCCATCACCGCCGCCGCGTGTGCCTGCGCCTTTAGCGCCGGCAACTACGACGACAAGTACGCCAAACTGTGGATCAAATACTGCCAGGAAGTGATCTGGAACGGCGGCCGGCACGGCGCGGGCGGCGGGCACGACGACTACCAGACGTACTACTTCGGCCAAGTGGTGTTCGCCCTCGGCGACGACCGGTACGCCGAACTGTTCCCGAACGAGAAGCCGGAGAACCGCATGACGTGGTCCAAGTACCGCGACAACCTGTACGAGTACCTGAAAAGCCGGCAGGGCGGCGACGGCGGCTGGACCGGCGGGTTCGACGGCAACGGCATCATCGTCACCTGCTTCAACCTGACCCTGCTGCAACTGGAAAAGGGCCTGCTGCCCATGTACCACCGCTGAACGAACTCGGCGAGCCGCCCCAGTAATGGGGCGGGTGACCGGAACCCGTGTCATTACTGACACGGCTCGCCAAAATCACACCCCGACTTCCCACCTACAAGACCACCCACCGAGTCCCGCAATGAGCGAATCCCTTCAGGCCCACCGCGTCGGCGCGAACGACGAACTGTCGTCCGCCGACCTGGACGCCGCCGGCCGCCTGACCACCGCCTTCAAGGACATCAAGAAGCAGTTGTCCCGCGTCATCGTGGGTCAGGATCAGGTGATCGAAGAGCTGATGATCGCCATGTTCGCTCGCGGCCACTGCATGCTCGAAGGGGTACCGGGGCTGGCCAAGACGCTGCTCATCAGCACCCTGGCCAAGTGCCTGTCGCTGGAGTTCAGCCGCATCCAGTTCACCCCGGACTTGATGCCGTCGGACATCACCGGCACCGAAGTGATCGAGGAGAACCGCAGCACCGGGGGCCGCGAGTTCCGCTTCCTGAACGGCCCGCTGTTCGCCAACGTGGTGCTGGCCGACGAGATCAACCGGACCCCGCCGAAGACGCAGGCCGCGCTGCTCGAAGCCATGCAGGAGCGGCAAGTCACCGTCGGCCGCACCCGCCACAAACTCGGCAACCCGTTCTTCGTGCTGGCCACCCAGAACCCGATCGAGCAGGAAGGGACGTACCCGCTGCCGGAAGCCCAGCAAGACCGGTTCATGTTCAAGGTGTTCGTCGATTACCCGACGTTCGACGAGGAGTTCGAGATCGCCCGGCGGACCACCGGCACCAACGTCGAGGAGCCGACGGCGGTGCTGTCCGGCGACCAAATCCTGGAGCTGCAACACTTGGTCCGCAAGGTGCCGGTGACGGACCACGTCATCAAGTACACGCTGGCCCTGGTGCGGCAGACCCGCATCACCCAGCCGGGCTGCCCGAAGTTCATCAAGGAGTGGCTGAGTTGGGGGGCCGGCCCCCGCGCGGTGCAGAACCTCATTCTGGGCGCGAAGGGGCGGGCGCTGCTGTACGGCCGCCAGCACGTCAGCGTCGAGGACGTGCAGGCCATCGCCCTGCCGGTGCTGCGGCACCGCATCCTGACCAACTTCACCGCCGCCTCCGAGGGCGTCACCACCGACCACGTGGTCGAGAAGATCCTGAAAGAGACCCCCAGCCGCGAGGGCGAGTTGGAGCGCGACGAGCGGTTCAAGAAGATCTTCTCGTAACCACTCGGTCGGAGCCGGAAGCGTGAGCGACGGAGTTCTTGACCCGTCGCTCACGCTTCCGGCTCCGATCAAGACCGTCGCTCACGCTTCCGGCTCCGACACTCCCGGCACCGCACACCCATGCCCACCGACGTTGACTCCGACCCGCGGCGGTTCCTGCACCCGACGACGATCGCCAAGATCAGTCGGCTCGACCTGCGCGCCCGGCAGGTGGTCGAGGGGTTCATCTCCGGCCAGCACAAAAGCCCGTTCTTCGGCCAGTCGGTCGAGTTCGTCCAGCACCGCGAGTACGTCCCCGGCGACGACATCCGCCACCTGGACTGGAAGGTGTGGTCGAAGACGAACAAGTTCTACATCAAGCAGTACGAGGCCGAGACGAACCTGCGGTGCAGCCTCGTCGTGGACACCAGCGAGTCCATGCTGTACGGCCGGGGGGCGATGAACAAGTACGAGTACGCTTGCACCGCCGCCGCCTGCCTGGGGTACATGGTCGTCCGCCAGCAAGACTCCGCCGCGCTGAACAGTTTCGGGTTCGACGTGCGGCAGGCGCTGCCGTCGAAAAGCTCGCAGCGGCACCTGGACGCCATCGTCAAGACGCTCGATTTGACCCGCCCGGAAGGGAAGACGGACGTGTACAAGTCCCTCCGGCAGGTGGCCGAGACGAACCCGTCGCGGGGCGTCGTCTGCCTGTTCTCCGACCTGCTGACCGACCGCGAGCCGATCTTCAAGGGGCTGGAAATGCTCCGCCACCGCAAGCACGACGTGGTGGTGTTCCACATCCTGGACGACGACGAACTGACGCTGCCGTTCAGCGGCATGACCAAGTTCGAAGGGATGGAAGAGCTGCCCGACCTGTTCTGCGACCCGAAGGCGCTACGGGAAGGGTATCTGGAAGTGCTGGAGGAGTACCTCGTCGAGGTCCGCCGCGGCTGCACCCGGATCGGCGTCGAGTACAACCTGATCCGCACCAGCGACTACATGGACGCGGTGCTGTCGCGGTTCCTGTTCCGCCGCATGTCCGACCGGCGGTGAGGTGAGAGCGTGCCAGGGGTTTCACCCCTGGCTACAGTCCGCCACCGCTCCGCGGTGAAGAGCGGACAAGTCGATTCTCCTGCCGGCTTTTTGATTCTTCACGCCGGAGGCGTGGCGGACTGTAGCCAGGGGTGAAACCCCTGGAACCATGCGAGGTTTTCATGTTCGAGTCGCTGTCCGGCTTCTTCTCCGCCGCTTTCCTCAGCAAGTGGGCCTTCCTGGCCGGCGGGCTGCTGGTGTCCGCGCCGATCGTCATCCACCTCATCAACCGGATGCGGTTCAAGCGGATCCGCTGGGCGGCGATGGAGTTCCTGCTGAAAGCGCAGAAGAAGATGAAGCGGAAGATGGTCATCGAGCAACTGCTGCTCCTGATCCTCCGCATCCTCCTGATGCTGCTCATCGGCCTGCTCATCGCCCGGTTCAGCGGGTTCGACATGGCCGGCAAGGACAACCGCGCCACCTATCACCTCGTCCTCGTGGACGACAGTCCGAGCACGGCCGACAGGTGGAAGCCGGCCGCCGACCAGCCGGAGATCGACGCCATCGGGCAGGCCCGCAAGGTCGTCACCGAGCAGATCGTCCCGGCCGTCGGCAAGGCCCCGACCGCGCAGTATTTGGACGTGGCCCTCACCTCCCGGCCGGGCGAGCCGCGAACCATCGGGCGGGTCGGCACCGACACCGGCGCGGCCGGCAACAGCCTCGACACGTACTTGAAGAACGTCGCCCCGAGCACCGTCCGGGCCGATTTGGCCGCCGTCCTGCGGTCGGCCAAGGACACGCTCCAGAAGCAGTCCGGGCCGGACAAGTCGCAGGTGCTGTACCTCGTCTCGGACATGCGGGCGAACGACTGGGCCGAACAAGGCGAAGCGGTGCGGGTCGAGTTGGAGGAACTGAAGAAGGCCGGCGTCGTCGTCCACCTGATCGACGTGACCGGCGACCCGTACCGCCGGCTGGACGTCCGCGCCCCCCGCGGCAACGACAACATCGGCATCGTCGAACTGGTGCCGAGCAAGCCGATCGTCGCCCGCGGCGAGTCGGTCGAGTTCAAGTTGAAAGTGAGGAACTTCGGCGTCGCCCCGGTGGAGAACGCGCGGTTCGCCATTAAGGTGAACGGCGACGACGACAAGGGCCGGTCGGTGGCGTTCGGCAGTCTGGCCCCCGGTCAGGTGTCGGAGGAGCGGTTCGAGTTGTACTTCGACGAGGTCGGCACCGACCCCCGCCTGCTGCCGGACCCGCTCGCCGTGTTCACCGGCACCGACAAGGAAGTCGAGGCGCTGTTCAAACGGTTCAGCGTCGTCACCGCCTCCCTGGACACCCCGGAGCGGGGCGGCATCCCGGCGGACAACGTCCGCCACGCGGTGGTGGAAGTGCGGGAGAAGCTGCCGGTGCTGGTGGTGGACGGGGCCAAGGCCAACCTCCGCCCCGGCGAGAAGGCGGACGGGCACTTCGTCTACCTGAACCAGTTCTTCGCCAACGCCACCGGCAGCGGGTTCGCCGTCACCGAGGCCAAGCCGGTCGATCTGGACGGCCTCGACCTGTCCCGGTTCGCGCTCCTGCTGCTCTTGGACGTGCCGGCCCTGTCCGACGCCGGGACGAAGAACGTGGAAGCGTTCATCCGCAACGGCGGCGGGTGCGGCATCTTCCTCGGCGCGGACGTGAAGCCGCAGGATTACAACAAGCGGATGTACCGCGACGGGGCCGGGTTCTTCCCGGTCGCCCTGCCGGACGGCCCCACCCCGGAGCCGACGGCGGACCAACTGCTGGCCATGCAGTTGAAGGTGTCCCAACAGAAGTTCCTCCTCCGCGACTCGAAGGTCCGCGAACACCCGGCGCTGGCCGGCCTGTATTTGAACGAGCGCGGGCAGCCGCTCAAGCCGGCCGAGGAGATCGTCCGCTGGTCGCAGTTCATCACCGTCAAGCAGTACTACAAGCTGGACCGCAACGGCCCGTGGCGGGACGACAAGTCCGTCACCGAGTTGTACTGCATGCCGAACGAAGGGGCGGTGGCCGAGTACGCCGACGCGGTGAAAGGCGTCCGCGAGCGGCTGACGGCCCTGCTCGACGACCCGGACATGGCCAAGTTCCGGAAGCCGGTGACGGACACCCTGCGCGGGCTGAACAGCGCCGTCTTCAACGACCAACTCGGCCTGGGCGGGTTGGCCATGCAGTTCGACCGTTTGCTGGCCGACGGCCGCACCGAGGGCGACCCGAACGAGCCGCTGCTCCGCGAGTTCTGGGCGCACCCGAAGGCGGGCGACCTGCGGCGGGACGTGGCCCGCCTCCGCGACCGGGTGAAGTTCGGCGACCCGCTGTACCTGGCGAAGACGTTCGGCCGTGGCCGCGTGACGCTCTTCCTCACCTCGGCCAACGAAAGTTGGACCGACTGGCCGTCGTCCCAGCCGGCCAACTTCAGCTTCATCCCGGTGGTGAAGGAGATGGTGACGTACCTGTCCGGCGGCGGCGGGGCGGCGTCGGCCGCGTGCGGGGTGCCGATCGCGTTCGACCTGCCGGCCGGCGGCAAAGACAGCCCGGTCGGGTACGTCCCCAGAGTGCGGGAGGCGTTCGTCACCGTCACCCCGAAGATGGGGCAGCGGAACAACGACGCGGTGAAGGTGACGTTCGAAGACCGGAAGGAGCGCAAGCTGGTCGAGGCGAACGGCGTGCTGCCCGTGTCGCGGACCGACACCGACAAGCCGGGCGTGTACTACTTCGGGCTGGTGCAGTCGCGGCCGACGGCCGACGGGCAGGCGGACCTGACGCCGGAGCTGCGGGCCGTGGCGGTGAACGTGGACACCCGCGAGGGCGACCTGCGGCGGGTGACGACGGACGACCTGGACCAGCACACCGGGCGGCTGCCGATCCACTCGCCGGAAGACGCCGGCTGGACGGACGCCTTGCAGAACAAGAAGTCCGACCTGTCCGAAGCCGGGTGGGTCTTCCTGGCGCTCTTGCTGGTGCTGGTGTGCGAACAGGCGCTGGCCGTCCGCCTCAGCCGGCAGGGGACGGACGAGTCGTTGGCCCGCACCGCCCCGACCGTGGCCGCCGCCACCGCCCGCCGCGCCCCGGTCGTCACCGCCGATACGGCCGCGTGAGCAACCGTTTTGGCGAGCCGCCCCAGTGATGGGGCGGGTGAACCGGAACCCGCCCCATCACTGGGGCGGCTCGCCAAGAATTGATCGATTTTCCCCGCACATACGCCTGCTTTGAGACCGCGATGAACGAACTCGACACCACACGCGAACGCGAATTCATCTGGCGGCGGCTCGGCGAGGCGTTCCCGCTGTCCGGCGTGGGCGACTCCGCGATTATCCTGCTGGCCGTCGTCGGCGGGCTGGCCCTGCTCGCCGTCGGCCTGTTCCTCGCCACCATCCTGCGCCGCGGCCGCACGCATTCTCTCTTGTACTGGCTGACCGGCCTCGCCCGCGCCGCCATTTTGCTGTTGCCCGCCGTGCTGCTGCTGGTCGGCAAATACGGCCAACTGCCGCAGCCGAAGCCGCTTTGGTGGACGCTGACAATTGGCACGTTCCTGCTGGCGACGATGCTCACCGTGCTGAGCTATGTGCGGGACAGCCGCAACCACTTCGGCTGGTGGGCGCTGGTGTTCCTCGGGTGGACCGCGCTGGGGGTCGGGGCGGCCGTCGGGCCGGTGCTGCTGGTGTACGCCGACCACCCGGTCTATTCGGAAGGCTGGTGGATGTGGAACGGCGTCATCCTGTGGTGGACGGTGCCGGCCCTGATGGTCGCGCTCGGGCTGGTGGCGGGCGTCGCGCACGTCCTCCGCGAGCCGCACCACGCCGGGCTGGCGTGGACGCCCCTGCTGGCGCAACTCCGCATCGGCGTGTACGCGGTGCTGGCCGTCTGCTTCCTGCTGCCGGCCATGCAAGAGCGGGACAAGACCCGCAAGCAGTCGCGGGTGCTGGTGGTGCTGGACGTGTCGCCGAGCGTGGCGAACACGTCGGACGACGCGGCGAAGGGGTCCGACAAGAAGCCGAAGACCCGCCTGGACAAAATCCTCGACTTCCTCACCGACGCGAACGCCGTCAATCCCGACGGGTCGGACAAAGCCAACTTCCTGAAGAACCTGACCGACAAGAACCCGGTGTTCGCCTTCCGCTTCGGCAAGCAGTTGGACGACGACGCGCAGGCGTTCCCGGCCAAGTCCGCCCCGTGGACCCGCGACGAGTGGGCGGCGTGGGTGACGTACGACTTCCGCCCGGTGGCCCTCCGCGGCCTGTCCGAAGACGGGGTGAAGCTGGCCAAGGCCGCGCCCGCGTGGAAGGCGGACGAGCCGGGCAACGACTCCTGGGCGTCGGCGTGGGCGAAAGCCCCGCCGGCCGAGGCCGTCCCGGACGCCCTCACCCCGGCGGACAAAGCCGCGCTGACGGCGAACCGCACCAAGTTGCTGACGCGGGTGGACGTGGCCCGCTCCGTCGTCACCGGCACCGACGTGCCCGGCAGCCTGACGGACCTGCTCAAGCGGGAGTCCGGCAACATGGTGAAGGGCGTCATCGTGTTCAGCGACGGCCGCAGCAACCCCGGCTCATCCGGCAGCATCTCCGCGCTGCGCGAGTTGGCGGTGAAGGAGTCGATCCCGATCTTCACCGTCGCCGTGGGCGAAGTCCGCGAGAACATCGGCATCGACATCACCGACCTACAGGCCCCCAGCGCGACCGGGCCGGACGAACCGGTGAAAGTCACGGTGTCGGTGGACGGGGTCGGGCTGGCCGGCCAAGAAATCGACGTGAACCTGGACCTGTTCCTGCCCGGTCAAGACCCGAAGAAGGACACGCCCGCCCACACCGTCACGCGGAAGGTGAAGTTCCTGCCCGGCGACCCGCCGCGCGGGGAAGTCGAGTTCGTCCTCGACCCGGACGACAAGACGCTGCCGGACGTGCTGACCGAAAAGTCCGAAAAAGTCGGCCGCATCCGTCAGTTCAAGTCGTCCATCGGCAAGGAGAACTGGAAGCTGGTGGCCCGCGTGGCCGCCGACAAGCGGGAACTCTTCGACGGCAAGGAACACGTCACCCCGCCCCGCGAGATGCTGGTGCAGGACCGCATCCTCCGCGTCTTGATGGTGTGCAGCGCCCCGACCCGCGAGTACCAGACGCTGCTGAAGTTGCTCGTCCGCGAGGCGGATCAGGGCCGCGCGCGGGTGTGCGTGCTGGTGCAAAACGAAGGCGGGCTGAAGGGCGACATCGTGCAGGACGTGGACCCCAGTCAGGTGTTGACCAAGTTCCCCGACCGGCTGGACTTGCAAAACAAGGTGCGGTCCGACGACCCGGCCGACCGGTACTACAACCTGAACGAGTACGACCTGGTCATCATGTTCGACCCGGATTGGGAGGAGAAGGCGGTGGACGGCACCCGCCGCATCGCCGACCAGAGCATCAAGAACCTGGCGACGTGGGTGGACAACCTGGGCGGCGGCCTCATGTACGTCGCCGCCCCGCTGCACACCTACAAGCTGGCCCGCACCGACGACACCAGCCGGCTCCGGCCGCTGGTGGACGTGCTGCCGGTGGAGCCGCTGGACAGCGTGCTGAAGGCCCGCGGCGTCCCCCGCGAGCCGCGGCGGCTGCTCCTCACGCCCACCCCGCTGGCCAACCTGCTGCGGCTGGAAGAGGACATCGTGAAGGACAGCACCGACCCCAGCTACCAAGTCGCGGGGTGGGAGAAGTTCTTCACCGGCAAGGACATTTACGTCCCGGTCGGGACGAACGTCACCGACTACAAGCCGACGCGGGGCATCTACTCGTATTACCCGGTGAAGCCGAAGCGCGGGGCGAGCGTGCTGGCGGAGTATGTGGACCTGAACGACAAGGACCAGCCGGTGAAGGTGCCGTACTTGGTGGTCACGCAGCCGGCACGGGGCCGCTCGGCGTTCCTCGGGTCCGGCGAGATCTACCGCCTCCGGGAAGCGGACGTGGCGTACTACCAGCGCTTCTGGATCAAGATGTGCCGGTTCCTGGTCGCCAACCGGGAGGCGAAGGCGTCGCGCGGGCGGGTCCTCATCTCGAAGGAGTACGTGTCCGGCGGGCCGGTGCGGGTGCAGGCCCGCGTCCTCGGCCCGAACGCCCGCCCGTACCCGGCCGACGGGGCCGGCAGCATCAACGCCAAGTTCCGCATCGAGCAACTGAAGTCGAGCGGCGAGTTCATCAAGGTGGTGGCCAACTCCGCCCTCGCCCCGGTCACGGGCGGCACCGAGTTCGGCGGGTTCTACAAGGGGCAGACGGTGGCCGACCCGAAGCTGATGCCGGCCGACAACTTCCGCTACCGGGTCGTCGTGGAGGTGCCGGACGGCGGCGAACCGCTGACGGACACGTTCCTCATCCGCCGGTCGGACCCGGAGTTGGACAACCTCCGCCCGGACTTCGACGCCCTGCGGGCCATGGCCGGCAGCCTGGAGGAAGTCGCGCCGCTCATCCAGACCGACCCGAAGACGCTGCTGACGTTGCGCGGGTCCGCCCCGGACAACGCCCGCGCGAAGCTGGCCTTCAACCTGAGCGAGACGGACAAGCTGGCGCTGATCCCCCGGTGCATCGACGCCAAGACCGTGACCAACAGCCTGCGGGGCAAGGTGGACGACCTGTGGGATAACGAGATGGAGCCGTCGGCCGCCACCGAGCCGGCCGACGGGTTCTTCGCCAGCAACCTGTTCGGCGACGGGCGGTTCGGCCGGTGGGGGAACCTGCTCGCGGGGCTGACGGTGCTGCTCGCCGTCGCCGCGGCGGTGGCCGCCGTCTGGTACGGCCCGTTCCTGTGGCTGGCTTACGCCTTCGGGGCCGCCGCCATCGCGTTCGTCTACCTGGGCAACCCGTTCCCGCTCGGCGACCTGACGACGGAAGCGTACCAACTCACCTCCGTGCGGTCGGTGGTGGAGCCGTTCCAACGGGACGCCATTGGGTCGCTCCAACTCGGCACGGTATTGGCCCTGGTGTTCGCCGGGGTCGCGGTCCTGGCCGGCGTCGGGGCGTCGTTCGTCCCCCCGCTCAAGTGGGCGGCCGTCGCCGGGTTCGCGCTGGCGCTACTCGCCATCGCCCCGGTGGCCCTGTTCGCCGACACCCGAGTGCCGCCGACCGCCGCCGCCGCGACGACCGACCCGTACCTGCTCAGCCTCCGCTGGGGGATGCTGCTGGTGCTGCCGCTGGCGGCGCTGTCGGTGCTGTGCTTCGCGCTGAGTACCTTCCTCGGCGGGCTGAAGTGGACCGGCCTGGCGCTGTTGCTTTTGGCCGCCGCGGCCGTCTACCTGACGTACGGCTTCCCGGTCGGGGTGGTGATCGCCGTCGTCGTCAGCCTGCTGTCGTTCGAGTGGATGACGCGGAAGCTGCTGCGGCTGGCGTGACCGGCGGTCCTTCGAGCCGGAAGCGTGAGCGACGGTCTTCTTCGAGCCGGAAGCGTGAGCGACGGTCTTCAACAAGAACCGTCGCTCACGCTTCCGGCTCAGACAACACGGCGCGACGGGAGCCTCGCCCTCCCGACTTCGCCATCGAATTACCGCAAACACCTTGGTGTTCCCGATATGTCCACCGCCGCCCGCGTCCCCGAATCGGCCGTCCCGTCGCCGGAGCTGCTGCACCCGCTGCACCGGCTGCGGGGCATCATTCACCGGTACGTCGTGCTGGACGTGGCGCTGTTCGCGCTGCTGTTCGTCACCTGCTGGTTCTGGATCGGCCTGGGTCTGGATTGGGGCCTGTTCGCCCTCACCGGGGTGGACCTGGTGCAGAACGCGCCGGCCGTGTTCCGCATCCTGGCGACGGTCTTCCTGGTCGGCCTGCTGCTCACGCTCATGATCCTCCGCGGGGCGTCCCTGCTGCGGCAAGAGTTGTCCGATCCGAACCTCGCGCTGCTGTTGGAAAAGCGTTACCCGGACGTCCTCGGCGACCGCCTCATCACCGCCATCGAACTGGCCGACGTGGACCGCGCCGCCCGGCAGGGGTACTCCCGCGACATGGTGCGGAAGACCATCGCCGACGCCCGCGAGCGGGTCGGGCAAGTGAACGTCCGCACGGTCTTCAACTGGGTCCGCCTGTGGGTGAAATTCTTCCTCATCCTCGGCGTCAGCCTGATCGGGTTGGGGGCGGGGCTGGCCATTTACCTGACCAACCAGGACCCGACCATCGCCGGCGGTTACGCCGCGAAGATGACCGACGCCGCGCA
>Ga0335397_10010041_pt1 | contig 11744 bp, 11 predicted proteins | sample MAT04_FD_205740 | JGI IMG/M metagenome (GOLD analysis project Ga0335397, IMG submission 205740) | Freshwater microbial communities from Lake Fryxell liftoff mats and glacier meltwater in Antarctica - MAT-04 (spades assembly) (version 2) ...
CGCACCGTATTGCTCGACGTCAGCGACCCGACCGATCCGCAGCCGATCCCGGGCGGCGACTTCCAGGCGACGGACGCCACTGGCACTCCGCGGGAGGCGTACTTTTCGAACATGACCAGTGGCTACGTCTTCTACGCGCGCAAAGAAGGCGGTGGCGGCTTCATGGTGCACGACATCCGCGATCCCACGACTCCCGTACACGCCGGCTCCTACATGAGTACGGGCAACGGCGGCTATGTCTTCGTGCACGAGAATTTCGCGTTCGTCGGTGAGTCGAGCTTCGCGCAGATCTACGACATATCCGATCTTAGCGACATCCAGGTGCTCGCGCGCCTCGACCTCGAGGGCGACCTCGACACGCTGACGCCGCTCGGCCACCTCGCCGTGCTCAGCGTCGACGACGAGGCGATGCCGAATCAGGGCTCGGCGATCGCGCCGTGGCAAACGACTCCCGACATCAACGCGCCGCGGGTGACTTGGAGCTGGCCAGTCGCAGGCGCGACCGACGTCCCACGCGGCGCGCGGCTCGGCCTCAGCGTGAACGAGTCGGTCGACGTCGCGAGCGCGTGGCAGGGCTCGGTGCGCCTCTACGAGTTGGGCACGGATCCCGCGACGACGCGCGTCGACGGAATCGTCAGCGCCCAAGAGACGACGGTGAACTTCACGCCGCTGTGTCCGCTCGAGGCGAATACGATGTACGTGTTCGAGGCGCCTGCTGGCGGGCTGCACGACTTCAGCGGCAACGCAATCAGCGAGCCATTCAGCATCACGTTCACGACCTCCGGCTGATCATGATGCGCAGCGCAGTCCTCGTGCTTCTGCTCGCGGCCGCCGCGCTCGACGCGGGCTGTGGGGACGACGACGCCGCGAGCAGGGACGCCGGCGTCGATGCGTCGCTCGACGGAGCGATCGACGGCGAGGTCGTCGACCTCGGTCCGCTGCCGCTCGCCGCGGACGCAGGGCCTGCGCTCTATGCGCTGGTCGGCGAGAGCGTGCGGCTCGACGCCTCGGCGAGCACCGGAGCGACGCGCTATCAGTGGACCTTCGGTGATGGAACGCGCTGGGATGCGCCGCGCGACACGCCCATCGCCGATGTCACCTACACACGACCCGGCCGCTTCTCCGCGGTGGTGCAGGTATTCGACGGGACCGGCAGGCGCCGCAGCGACACGGCGGTCATCACGGTGACCTGGCCGCACGACTTCGTGCCGAGCAGCAGCGGAACGGTGACGCGCGTGCGCGACGCGGATCGCGTCGCGGTCGTCAGCAGCGATTCCAACGAGCTCGTCCTCGTCGACTGGGACGCGAGCGCGATCTTCACGGTGCGCGCTCGCGTGGCGACGGCGGTAGAGCCGCGCAACGTGCTTGACGCCGGCGACGGCTGGCTGGTCGTGCCGTGTGATCGCGGCGCCGCGGTGAGCTTCATTCGCGGCGACGGCAGCGGCGCGCGCGTCGATGTCGCGATGCCGCGCGGCTCGCGGCCGTTCGCCGCTGCGCGCGTCGGCGAGCGCGTCTACGTCACGCTCAACGCCACCGGTGAGCTCGCAGTGCTCGCGCTCGACGCGGCGGGCGGCGGTCCGCGGCTGGTCACGCGCATCGCGGCGATCGCCGACGCGCGCGGTGTCGCCGCGCTCCGCGACGGGCGACTCGGCGTGACGCGGTGGCGATCGCCCGAGACTGGCGCCGAGCTCGCCATCGTCGATCCGAGCGGCGCGCGGGCGACGGAGACGATCACGCTCGCGGTCGATCCGCAGATCGCGTCGGACACCGAGATCGGCGGCGTGCCGTCGTATCTGCAGCAGCTGGTCGTCTCGCCCACGGGGCGCGAAGCCGCGCTGCCGTCGCTGCAGACGGCGCTGCTCGAGGGCAGCTATCGCAGCGGCCGACCGCTGACGTTCGAGACGACGCTGCGCTCGGTGATCAGCTACGTCGATCTGCTCAGCGGGCTGGAGCGCGTCGACGATCGCAAGCAGCTCGACAATCGCGGCTTTGCCAGCGCCGCAGCGTTCACGAGCCGCGGCGATTTTCTGTTCGTCGCCGACCGCGGCGCACGCACCGTCGAGCGCATCGACGCGCTGACCGGAGGCGCCTCGGGGAGCCTGCAGAACGTCGGCTACGCGCCCGAGGGAATCGCGCTCTCCGCGGACGATCGCTATCTGTTCGTCGACGCGTCGCTCTCGCGCGAGCTGGTCATCTACGACGCGCGTGAGTTCGGCGACGCACCGGAGCCGCTCGCGCGTATTCCGATCGTCACGACTGAGCCGCTCGATCCGGTCGTGCTGCGCGGCAAGCAGCTGTTCAACGACGCGCTCGACCCACGGCTCGATCGCGACTCCTATCTCGCCTGCGCTCACTGTCACCTCGATGGCCGGAGCGATCAGCGCGTGTGGGATTTCACCGATCGCGGCGAGGGGCTGCGCAACACAACCTCGCTTCTGGGCCGGGCGGGCACTCGCCACGGCCCGATCCACTGGAGTGGCAACTTCGATGAGGTGCACGACTTCGAGAACGACATTCGAAATGCGTTTCGCGGCACCGGATTGCTGAGCGAAGCGCAGTGGGAGAGTGGCACTCACAGCGACGCGCTCGGGGAGAGTAAGAACGGACTCAGCGGCGACCTCGACGCGCTCGCCGCCTACGTCACCTCGCTCGATGTGTTCCCCGACAGCCCAGACTCGACCGGCGCTGCGCTCACCTCGGCCCAGGCGCGCGGTCAGGCGCTGTTCGAGTCTGCGGCGCTCGGATGCACTGGCTGCCACGCGGGCGCGCGACTCACCGACAGCGCGTTCACCTCGCCGGGCGTGCCCCTGCTGCACGACGTCGGCACGCTCGGCCCGGGCTCCGGCATGCGCCGTGGTGCGGCCCTGACTGGCATCGATACACCGACGCTGCGCGAGCTATTCGACTCCGCTCCGTATCTGCACGACGGCTCGGCGGCGACGCTGCGCGAGGTGCTGACGACGCGCAACGCGGGCGATCTCCACGGCGTGACGAGCGGACTGACCAGCACGGAGATCGGCGATCTCGTCGCGTATCTGCGTGCGCTCTGAGCGATGCGAACGACACGATGCACACGCTCGAATCGATGACGCCCACTGCGCTCCTCCGACTCGTCGTACTTCTGCTCTTTGGCATGGCCGCCTGTGGGACGGCCGCCTCTGGCGGCGGCGCGCTCGGCCTCGAGAGCCTCGGCGTGTGATCATTCGACACCACCGATGACTTTCGCCGCGCGCGAGAGTCCAACACACAACAAGGAGGATCCTCATGTCCTACGTCGATGGTTTCGTCGTCCCGGTCCCGCAGAAGAACATGGCCGCGTATCTGAAGATGGCGCGCAAGGCCGGCAAGATCTTTCTCGAGCACGGCGCGCTCAGCTACGTCGAGTGTGTCGGAGACGACGTGCCGGTGGGCAAGGTGACGTCGTTCACGCGCTCGGTGAAGCTCAAGGACGGCGAGGTCGTCGTCTTCTCGTACATCACCTACAAGTCGCGCAAGCAGCGCGACGCGGTGAACAAGAAGGTGATGACCGATCCGCGCCTCGCCGACATGATGGATCCGAAGAAGAGTCCGTTCGACACGAAGCGCATGATTTACGGCGGCTTCAAGCAGGTCGTCGCGCTCTGAGTCGCGGCTCCCGCGACGGACACTCGGTGTTCGTCGGAGCCGACGAGGGACGCCCTCGGCAGCGTCAGTTCGTGCCGCTCTTCACCGACTCCGCGTAAGCGAGCGCCTCGTCGAGCGTGCCGCGGCCGACCTCGACGAGATCGAGCAACATCGGTACGGCGATGAGCGCCTGCGGCGCGACGCGCGCGGTCTCGACGAACAGCAGCCGCGCAAGAGCGCGTACCGTGGGATCGTCTTCGAGCGGCTCGCCGGTGGGACGGCCTTGCACGAGCTGCCGTACGGCGCGCGCGATGTCGGCGTCCCCGGCGCCGCTGCGCGCACGAAGATCACGCAGGCGCTCGCGCCAGCTGGGAGCCGTGGCGTCGTCCTCGGCCGAGTGGCCGATGCGGCGGAGCATGTCGTCGATCAACCCCATCGGCATGCCGTGTCTCTGCGGTTTCCGCAGCCTCTCGCGGGTACTTACGGCACGATGCGCACATTTCTCCCCACGGAATGTCAGCCGACCATGCCGCGTCCGCAGCTGCTACATTCGCCGGCCCATGTCCTACACGGTGCTCGCCAGGAAATACCGTCCGCAGACGTTCGCGGACCTCGCCGGTCAGGACCACGTCACGCGCACGCTGGCGAACGCGATCCACTCCGGCCGCGTCGCGCACGCGTTTCTGTTCACTGGCGTCCGCGGCGTCGGCAAGACCACCAGCGCGCGCTTGCTCGCCAAGGCGCTCAACTGCGTCAGCGGGCCGACCCCGGAGCCGTGCAACGCCTGCGACCAGTGCCGTGAGATCACCGCGGGCAACGACCTCGACGTGCTCGAGATGGACGGCGCCTCGAACAACAGCGTCGACGATGTGCGCCGGCTGCAGGAGTCGATTCCGTACCGGCCAGCGCGCGACCGCTTCAAGATCGTGATCGTCGACGAGGTGCACATGCTCTCGACCGGCGCGTTCAACGCGTTCCTGAAGACGCTCGAAGAGCCGCCGTCGCACGTGAAGTTCATCTTCGCGACGACCGAGTCGCACAAGGTCCCGGTCACCATCCGCTCGCGCTGCCAGCGCTACGATTTCCGGCTGATCCCGCAGAGCATCGTCGCCAAGCGCGTGCGCGAGATCCTCGTCGCGGAGAACCTGAAGGCCGACGACGCGGCGGTGCAGATCGTCGCCCGCGAGGCGGCCGGCTCGATGCGCGACGCGCTCACTCTGCTCGATCAGATCGTCGCGTTCGGCGGTGAAGATCTGCGCGGCGAAGAGGTCGCGCGGATGCTCGGCCTCGCGGATCGCAAGCTCGTGCACGAGGTCAGCGCGGCGGTGCTCGGCGGCGATGCGGGCAAGGTGCTGCGCGGCGTGGAGCAAGTCGCCTCACACGGCATCGACATCATGCACTTCGCCAAGCAGCTGCTCGAGCTCGCGCGCGACCTCGTGGTGCTGCGCGTCGAGGGGGACTCGACCGGCGAGGGGCTGGTCGACATGGTCGAGGAGGAGCGCGCCGAGGCGGTCGCGCTGGCGCGCTCGGAGGAGCCGCTCGAGCTGCAGCGCGTGTTCGCTGGGCTGGCGAAGCTCGTCGACGAGGTGCCGAAGGCGACCGCGCCGCGGATGGTGCTCGAGATGGGCTTGGTGCGTCTCGCCACGCGGCCGAAGCTGCTCGCGATGGGCGAGCTGGTCGCGCGGCTCGAGGCGATCGAAGCGCGCGGCGGTGGTGGCTCGGCGCCGCGCGCGCCGGGGTCGGGCGGCGCGGGCGCAGGCGGCGGCGCATCCAGGCCGCAGAGCGCACCGGCGGGGCGCGGCGGACCGAGCGGCGCACGCAGCGCAGCGCAGGACGCGCCCGCACAGCGCAGCGCGCCACACGAAGCGCCGGCACTGAGCCCGGCGATTCGCGAGACGCCGCGCACGCCGACGACCAGCGCGGCGGTGTCGCGCTTCAAGCCGCCCGCCGATCTCGTTGACGAAGAACCTCCCCCTGCCGACGCGGATCCTGCGCCCGTGCAGGCACGGCCCGCGATCCAGTCGCCCCCGATTCAGCCTATCGCCGAGCGCAAATCGACGCGCGTCTTCGCCACGCCGACCTTCGCCGACGACGACGCGCAGGAAGCCGCGGCGCAAGGGCCCGCGCCGACCCGTGTGATCACGCCGAGCGCGCCGCCACCACCGCCACCGGAGACGTGGGAGCGGCTCATGACGCACCTCCGCCAGACGCGCCCTGCCCTCGCGGCTGTGCTGCAGCATGGCGTCGGCAAGACAGTGACGCGCGAGTCGATCGTGCTGGTGTTCCCGACGGGCTCGTTCTTCGGTCAGCAAGCGGGTGCACCGGAAGCGCGCGACGGCATCGCCGAGGCGGCCGAAGCCGTGCTCGGTGCGCGGCCGAGCGTCGAGGTGGTGTTCGCCAAGGACGCGACGAGCACCGGCACGTCGATCGCGCAGATCGAGGCGGCGCGCGACGTCGAGCGGCGCGAGCAGACCAAGCAGCGCGCGCTCGCGCACCCGCGCATCGCCGAGGCGCTGCAGGTGTTCCCCGAGGCGAGCGGGCGCCTCGAAGTGAGCGTCGACGTCGACTGAGCGAGCGAGATCGGGCGGGCCGCGTCGACGCCGATCGCCGACGTAGAGCGCGCGTTCGATCGCCTCACAACGTCCTCGCTGTGCTGGGCGGAACGGGCTACAACGGTCGTCAACTTCGAGGAGAGCCGAATGCAGTTTCGTGGTGGCATGAGCGAGCTAATGCGCCAGGCGTCGCGCCTGCAGCGCAAGATCGAGCAGCGCAAGGTCGAGCTGAAGACCGAGACCGTGACCGCGAGCGCTGGCAACGACCAAGTAAAGGTCGTCGCGAACGGCGGACGCGAGCTGGTGTCGGTGGAGATCTCGCCAGAGCTGCTCAAGGGTGAAGATCTGTCGATGGTCCAGGACCTCGTCGTCGCCGCGTCGAACGCCGCGCTGCAGAAGGCCCAGGAGATGGTCGACGCGGAGCTCGAGAAGATCACCGGCGGGATGAAGATCCCCGGTCTCACCTGAGCTAGTCGTGCACTGGGAAATGCATCGCGGCGCCTCGCGGGCGGGACGCGGCCGCTCGCGGCGTCGCCCTCCCTGCGAAATACCCCCGGTATTCCTCAGTCGGCCGGCGCCACGAACTGCCACGTCGCGCCCACGATCCATCCACGGTCATTTCCCCATGCACTCTTAGAGGACGCCGCGAGCGAATCATGGCGTCCCCGCTCGACGAGCTCGTGCGTCTGCTCGCGCGCCTGCCCGGTATCGGCGAGCGCACCGCGACGCGCCTCGCGTTTCATGTCCTCGCAGGTGAGCCCGACTACGCGCGCGCGCTCGGTGAGTCGCTCGCGGCGATTCACGATCGCGTGCGCCGCTGCGTGTCGTGCGGCAATTACGGCGAGGACGAGCGCTGCGCGATCTGCAGCGACGCGCGGCGCGATCCGACGGTCGTCTGCGCCGTCGCCCGTGTCCCGGACCTCGCGGCGATCGAGCGCAGCGGCTCGTTTCGCGGTCGTTACTTCGTGCTGCACGGCTTGCTCGCGCCGCTCGATGGCGTCGGCCCCGAGCAGCTGCCGATGGAGGCGCTGCTGCGCCGCGTCGCTGCCGACGCGATTCGCGAGGTCATCGTCGCGACGCCGCTCAGCGTAGAGGGCGAGGCGACCGCGCTCTATCTCGCCGAGGTGTTGCGCCCGCTCGGCGTGAAGGTGAGCCGCATCGCCAGCGGCGTGCCACACGGCGGCGAGCTCGAGTTCACCGACCAGGTCACGCTCGGCCGCGCGTTCAGCGGACGCCGTGAGCTCGCGTAGCGCTGGGCCTGCGTCGCTGGCCGGACCGCGCGTGCCGGCCAAAAAGCGCTCGCCAGCCAGATAGCGATCGCATTTCCCCGCGCACGCCTCGCGCGCTACGTTGACGTCACATGACCGTGCGTCCCCCGTCGCCGTTCGAGCCGGCGCAGGTCCCGGTGGACTTCGCGAGGCTGCCCGTGCCCGCGCTCTACACCCGCGAGCTGCGCGTCGTCGCGGTGAACGCGGCGTACGAGGCGTTCATGCTCGTCCGCGCCGAAGAGGTCGTCGGCGAGTCGTTCGAGTCCCTCGTCAGCCGCTTCGTCCTCGCCGAAGACATCCCGATGGTGGGCGGTGCGAGCGACGATCTGCGCGCCGGCACCGCCGACGATGGCACTATCTGGTGCACGGTCACCGATGGCACTGGCCGCGTAAGGCCGATTCGCGTGCGCTGGGAGCCGTGCCCGGACGGCGTCGGCACGATCGTCTTTCTGCTCGATGCCGAGGGCGACACGCGCGACAAGCAGTTCTCGGAGGCACTCGCCCGCGCGGGCGGTGAGCTCGTCTCGTGTCGCGACGAGCGCGCCGTGCTCGAGCGTGCGGCCGATACGCTCGCGGCGCAGGGGCTCACGGTGACGGTGCTGCTGATCGTGCCGAACGATCCGCTGCTCGAATATGGCCCCATTCGCGGCGCGCCCTCGCGTGCCAACACGTTCGCGGCGCGCACCGGCGAGCGCATTCAAGCGCACCGGCCGCCGAGATCGGTGCTCACCGACTTCAATCCCGGCTTCCCGGAGCGTCGCGCCGCGTTCTTCCAAGAGGTCGCGCAGCTGGTGCGCCGCGCTTATCCGCAGGCCGTGGCCGATGCGCTGATCGCCGATCTGCCTGGACGTCACTTGGTGCAAGCGCCGCTGTTCGTCGAGGGCGTTGCGTATGGCGCGCTCGTCGTGACTGGCGATGTGCTGACTCCGTCGCGCGCGGGCACCATCGAGATGTTCGCGGAGTTGGTGGTGCGGGCGATCGAGAACGTGCGGCTGCACGAGGTCGCGGCGCGGCGCGTCGCGGAGCTCGAGCGGCTGCAGACGGTGCTGGTCGAGCGCGAGCGACTCGCCGCGCTCGGCGAGGCCGCCGCGGTGATGGCGCACGAGGTGCGCAATCCGATCAGCGCGATCCTTAACGCCGTCGCGGTGATGCGCAGAGTGGACGCGGGTGGCGTCGAGTCCGTCGAGATGATGCGCGTGATTCAAGAAGAGGCGCTGCGCCTCGAGCGACTGGTGCGTGACCTGCTCGATCTCGGTCGACCGCTGCTCCCGCGCTGCGTCAGCGTCGACCTGTTCGAGCTCACACGCTCGAGCGTCGGCTTGCTGCAAGATCGGCGCGAGTGCGACGACATCGTGTTCGAGCTGGGCGCCGATCCCGGCAGCACGAGCGTCGATGTCGATCCGGACCTGGTGCAGCTCGCGGTGTTGAACATCGCGCGCAATGCCGCGCAGGCCTCGCCACCGGGCGGGCGGGTGCGCGTCGCGGTCGATCACGTCTCTGCCGGCGTGCGTATCTCGGTCGAAGACAGCGGCCCCGGCATGGACGCGGACGTGGCGCGGCGCGCGTTCGAGCCGTTCTTCACGACGCGTCCGGCAGGTACCGGCATCGGGCTCGCGGTGGTGCGCCGCGTCGTCGAGGTGCACGGCGGCGAGGTGCGCGTGTCGCGCGGCGAGGGCCGCGGCTCGCGGGTCGAGCTGGTGTTTCCCTACACGCGTCCGTGACCGCATACCGCACGCTGTGAGCCTGCCCGTATTCGCGCCGCCGCGAGCGCGCCTGCGGCTCACCGCAGCGCTTCGGTCATACTGACGCGATGAACGAGCGCCTCCATCGGATCCGTCGCGACGCTGGCGCGCTGGTCGTCGACAGCTTCTTCCGCGGCGCGTCGCGGCTCGGGCTCATGCACCCGCAAGCGGCGCCAGAGAAGCACGGCATCGCGGTGACGCGCAACGTCGCGTACGGCGACGCCGATCATCCGGTGCGCATCCTCGACGTCTACAGGCCACGCGGCGGCGCGAGCCCGCGCACCGGCCTGCGTCCCGCGGTGCTCTACGTGCACGGCGGCGGCTTTCGCATCCTGTCGAAGGACACTCACTGGATCATGGCGCTCGCTTATGCGCGTCGCGGCTACGTCGTGTTCAACGTCGACTATCGACTCGCGCCGACGCACCGCTTCCCCGCCGCCGTCGAAGATGTCTGCGCGGCGTATGCGTGGGTCGTCGCGAACGCCGCGCGCTACGGCGCAGACGCCGATCAGCTGGTGCTCGCCGGTGAGTCCGCGGGCGCCAACCTCGTCGCATCGCTCGCCGTCGCCGCGTGTTACGCGCGCCCCGAACCGCACGCGAAGGCGGTGTTCGACACCGGCGTCGTGCCGCGCGCCGTCTTGCCAGCGTGCGGCATGCACCAGGTCACCGACACCGCGCGCTTCAGCCGACGCAAGCGCGCGCTGCCGCGCGTCATCGCCGATCGCATCGAGGAGGTCGCCGAGGCGTATCTCGGCGCGGGTCGCGCTCAGGTTCACGTCGAGGGCGTGCACGACCTCGCCGATCCGGTCGTCTTCTTCGAGCGCGGCATCGCGCCCGATCGCGCGCTGCCGCCTTTTTTTCTGCCAGTCGGCACTGCGGATCCGATCCTCGACGACACGCGCCGTCTCGCGCGCGCGCTGCGTGCGCTCGGCGTCGACGTCGACGAGCGCTACTACGAAGGCGAGATCCACGCGTTTCACGCGTTCGTCTTCCGCCCGAATGCGCGGCTCCACTGGGCGGACACCTACGCGTTCCTCGATCGCGTGCTTGGCGCCCCCCGTGCGCAGTCGCTACGCTCCGCCCCATGACGCGGCGCGACCCGGTGATGGTGCTGATCTTCACGTACGTGACGTGCGGGATCTACGGCCTCTACTGGCAATACGTGACGACGCAGGAGCTCGCGCAGGTGAGCGGCAAGACCGAGCTCAACGCAACGATGGAGCTGCTGCTCTCGGTGCTCACCTGCGGGCTGTTCTCGCTCTACATCTACTATCGCAACGCGGAGCTCATCCACACCACGCTCGAACAGCGCGGCATCGCGCACGAGAACAAGACGCAGACCGTGCTGCTCCTCGTGGTCGCGAGCTTCGTCGTCGGCATCACCGCGTGGGTGCCGCCGCTGCTCCTCCAAGAGGAATACAACAAGCTCGCTGCGTAGCAGCAGAGCCCGCGGCCATGCACGCATGCGCTGCGCCGCCGTGCGCCCGCGCATGACGACTGGCCACTTCCGCTCAGTGGCCAGTGGCGCCTGGTCCCCAGATTCGCTCGATGTACGCGTCGCGTCCCGAGCCACGGCGATACGACTGATAGCGGCCCGGCGTCGTTCGATAGAAGTCTTGGTGGTACGCCTCGGCGCGGTAGAACGGACCGGCGTCTTCGATGGTCGCGACGATCGGCGCGCCGTAGCGGTTGGCGGCGCTGAGCGTGCGTTTGCTCGCCTCGGCCGCCGCGCGCTGCTCGGCGGAGTGCACGTAAATCGCGGTGCGATACTGGTGGCCGCTATCGACGAACGACTGGTCCACCGTCGTCGGATCGACGTTGCGCCAGAAGACGTCGAGCAGCTGCTCGTAGGTGATGACGGCCGGGTCGTACACGATGCGCACGGCCTCCGCGTGGCCGGTGTCGCCGGACGAGACTTCTTCGTACGTCGGGCCGACTTCGGGCCCGCCGGTGTAGCCGGAGATCACCGCGCCGACGCCAGGGAGGCGCTCGAACGGCGCCTCCATGCACCAGAAGCAGCCACCGGCAAACGTCGCCATCGCGAGGCCTGCGCGCGGCGGCGGCTCGAGCGGCGAGCCACCTTCGTGCGCAACTCGCGCTTCGGCTGGGGGCATCTGCAGTGCGCCGCTCGATTCGCCGCGGCTGGTTTCGTCCCCGCGTGAGCCGCTCGTCGCGCCACCGCAGCCGCCGCAGCCGTAGGCGAGCACCGTGAGGAGAGCGACGACGGCAGCAGTGAGCGAGCGCGGCAGGGGCGACATGTGCCTGAGTACGCGGGCGCTCCCGAGAGGTTACGGACGTATACACGCGCCCGCCGCGTCGTCGTCGACCTCTGGTAGAGTCGGCCCGCGATGGCGACGCCTTTGAGAGCAACGCGGGGGGAGATGACGGCGCTGCAGCGCTACGGCGACGTAGGGCTCGCGTTCTTGGTGGTGCTGATCGTCGGCATGATGATCATCCCGCTGCCGACGCCGGTGCTCGACGTGCTCATCGCCGCGAACATCTCCATCGGCGTGCTGATGCTGCTGGTCTCGATGTACGTCCCCGACGCGATCTCGTTCGCGTCGTTCCCCACCGTGCTC
>Ga0335397_10010042_pt1 | contig 11743 bp, 10 predicted proteins | sample MAT04_FD_205740 | JGI IMG/M metagenome (GOLD analysis project Ga0335397, IMG submission 205740) | Freshwater microbial communities from Lake Fryxell liftoff mats and glacier meltwater in Antarctica - MAT-04 (spades assembly) (version 2) ...
TGGAGAGTAATGTAAAAGCTTTGCAAAGCGGTTATAATTTTGGTGATACCACCGAAACCTTTACCCATCGGTATTCTGTAGAAAAAGCAAAGATGGATCCCGGTACTTACCGCTCTATAATGGGTAACCAGGCCCTGGCTTACGGACTGATAGCTGCTTCACAAAAAAGTGGAGTGCCTTTGTTTCTTGGTTCTTATCCAATTACTCCCGCAACAGATATATTACATGAGCTTAGCAAATACAAATCCTTTGGCATTAAAACATTTCAGGCAGAAGATGAAATAGCTGCTATTACTTCGGCTATTGGTGCCAGTTATGGAGGGTCGTTAGGATTAACCACTACCAGTGGCCCTGGTATGGCACTTAAAGCAGAAGCAATGGGGCTGGCAGTAATGCTGGAGATACCGCTGGTTATTTGTAATATTCAAAGAGGAGGACCTAGTACGGGTTTGCCTACTAAAACCGAACAAAGTGATTTGATGCAGGCATATTATGGCCGTAATGGAGAATGTCCTATGCCAATAATTTCTGCCAGCACGCCCAGCGATTGTTTTGAAGTGGCCTACGAAGCTGTGCGCATTGCTATACAACATATGACACCTGTTATATTGTTGAGTGATGGATATATAGCCAATGGTGCAGAGCCATGGCAGTTTCCTGTTTCTGCCGATTTGCCGGCCATAGACGTAACATTTAAAACTGAATTGGGTCATGGCGAAGAAAAATTTCAACCCTACCTGCGTGACGAAAAACTGGTAAGACCGTGGGTGGTGCCCGGTACTGCAGCACTGGAGCATCGTATAGGAGGATTGGAAAAACAAAATATTACAGGAAACATCAGTTATGATTCAGACAATCATCAATTGATGGTAAAAATACGGCAGGAAAAAGTAGATAAAATTGCACAGTTTATTCCTAAACAAAAATTAGATAGTGGTGAAGAGAAAGGCAAAATTCTGATTATTGGCTGGGGTAGTACATATGGTGCAATTAAAAGCGCCTGCATAGAATTGCAGGCACAGGGCATTTCTGTTTCGCATGCGCATCTACGTTATGTGCGCCCTTTCCCTGAAAACCTGGGTGATATCATTAAAAATTTTGAGAAAGTAATTATTCCGGAGATCAATAATGGCCAGTTGATAAAGATCATCAGGGATCAATATATGGTAGATGCCAAAGGGTACAATAAAATAATGGGAGTTGCTATAACTAAAGGTGAGCTAATAGAATTTATAAAACAAGAATTGTAATTTATAGAATGGAGCTATTAAAAAACCCCGGAAAACTTCCGGGGTTTTTTAATAGCTCCTGGTTAACTATCTTCTAGCCCGGCCTATTGCCAGGCCTACTTTTAAATTAAAGCTGAAAAAATTATCATTATCTTTTGTATTGCCTCTTTTTTTTCCGGGTAGTGTTTGTCTATAATCCTGCCCCAGTTGCCTGTCATGGAGTAATAGTGCATTGTTTAGTTTAGCGCCTGCAAAATAATTAGCGTAAATACTTTCATCAATATATTTTGTGCTTACATCATCCAAATAATCAGTATTGGTGGCCCGATACAAAAACTCTGCTCTTAAATTTATCATAGGAGAGAGTTCATATTTAACACCTGCTCCCAGCGGTATTGAGATGGAGCTTAACTCATATGGTTTCCTGTCGGGATATTCTGCAAAACCCTGCCCTTCGGTGCTTAATGGCTGAAGATCTACCCATGTGTTATTAAGCTTTGCCTGTGGATTAAATTTAAAATAGCCTATACCTGCCATAATATATGGAGAAAAGCGGGGAGGGTCCATTTCTTTCATATCCCAGTCTATAAAAGCAAACAAAGGATGAAACTCTGCAATTAGTGCTATCTCAGTGATATTGCTTCTAAAACTTAAATTGCGATTATAGCGTGCAATAGCAATATCCTTTACGCCAGCTAATACGCTGTCATAGGCTGATACTTTACCAAAATTGGCTTCCAGTCTCAGGCCTACCATGGATTTATAAATTGCACCAAAGTAAAGTCCGGCAACCATTTCTGTATTGCCCATATTAAGGTCTTTGAAGTATTTGCCGCCAATACCTTTTTTTCCTCCAATGTCTGTAAGGCTATTCATTGCGCCTATGGAAGCGCCTAATTCAAACATGAGTGGGGTATCGTAATAGCCGTCGTTGTAAAAATAGTATTGGGCAGTTAGTTTATTTGAAAATCCTAAGAGAATCGTCATCAAACAAACTGCAACGCTAATTTTTTTAATCCTTTTATACATGATAAGGCCGGGTTTGTAAGAATAGTTATTAATTTTATACAAAGGAAACGATTATTGTTCAATTATTAGTTCACGCTTCTTTTGTTTGTTGAAAAGTTTACACACATCGGTTAGTCCACATTCATAGCATTTTGGCTTTCTGGCCACACAGGTATATCTTCCGTGAAGAATGAGCCAGTGATGCGCTTTATGAACGTATTCTTTTGGAAAATATTTGATCAATTGTTTTTCGGCAGCTTCAGGAGTTTTTGCGCCGGTAGTTAGGCCAATCCGTGCACTTACCCTAAACACATGAGTATCTACAGCCATATTAGGTTGTTCGTCTACCACACTTGTTATTACATTGGCAGTTTTTCTGCCCACTCCCGGTAGTCTCACAAGTTCATTTACCGTCATAGGAACTTTTCCATTAAACTCATCCATTAGCATTTTAGCCATTGCAATAAGATGTTTGCTTTTATTGTTTGGATAAGACACACTTTTTATCAGTGCAAATACATCCTCTAATTCAGCTTTACTCAAACGGGCTGCATCAGGAAATTGGATAAATAAAGCTGGCGTGGTGGCGTTTATCCTTTTATCAGTGCATTGGGCAGATAAAATAACTGCTACTAAAAGCTGAAACGGGTTATTGTAAATAAGTTCTGTTTCAGCGTTAGGTGCATTTTTTAAGAAATATTCTATTAAAAAATCGTAACGTTCTTTCTTTCTCATAAAAAACCCCGGTTATTTTATAACCAGGGCAAATTTCATTAATACTGGCCGCATTTAAACATTTTCAGATAATTCTGAAATTGATTTTTCTGCGTAGTTAAAAATATTATCTAATGTTTGTTTACGTGGAGATAACATTTTGATGTTGTTCAGATCTGATTGAGCACCGGTCATTATATTCATCTTTTCACGTAAACTCCAGTCTGAATTAAGCGCATCTGTAATAGCGGCTGTTTTTTCAGGGGAAGTTTCTTTGTACATAAATTGTAGCAAATCTTCCATTGTAAAATTGTGCATAGGCAAATTTAAGCTTGTTAAAATTTAAAAATATTTCATTGTCCAATTGTATAAACGCCTGTTGTAAGTTAATATTGTATCAAAGCGTATATTTTACCTTTTCGCTTCGGAATTTACTATAAATAGATCTTCATTGTCTTTTTTCATATAATATTTTTCTCTTGCGTATTTCTCAATTGTCTGCGCATTTGTTTTAAGTAAGTCCAGCTCAATACGGGTGTCCTTTATAAGATTAGTAAGGTGTGCTTCACTTTTTTGAAGCCGGGTTAATTTATTTGTTCTGTCGGCAATAAGCCCCCAATCTTTGGGATCAAAAAATAACATCCATACTATAAACAGTACAGAAGCTATTACATATTTGTTTTTTATAACTGAAAAAGTACCTGAAATGAACTTCATATTTATTAAGTGTATAACAAAGTAAGTAAATGCAGTTGTAATAGCAATATAATAATCAATAAAAAAGAGCAGAATTAAACTGCTCTTTTAATAATATTTGAACGGGCTGAGCGATATAAATGCCCACTAAGCCTTACCAATACCTTAAAATATTATTTGCCAAACTTTATTTTTCCTGCAGGAAACTGGCCACTATCGCCCAAAATTTCTTCAATACGAATCAATTGATTGTATTTGGCTATACGGTCGCTTCTGCTGGCAGAACCGGTTTTAATCTGGCCACAATTTAATGCAACAGCAAGATCTGCAATGGTGCTGTCTTCGGTTTCTCCACTACGATGACTCATTATAGTATTATAACCTGCCTGTTGTGCCATACTCACCGCATTGATGGTTTCAGTTAAAGTACCAATCTGGTTCACTTTTACCAATAATGCATTAGCAATATTTTCTTTTATGCCTCTTTCAAGCCTTTTTACGTTGGTTACAAATAAATCATCACCTACCAGTTGAATTTTATTTCCCAATGTTTCTGTCATTAATTTCCAGCCTTTCCAATCGTCTTCGGCCATGCCATCTTCAATAGAGATAATTGGATATTGTTTTACCCAGTTAGCCCAATAATCAACCATTTTTTCGCTGGTTAGTTTTTTTCCATCGCTTTTATGAAAATGGTACACTTTTTTTGCTTTGTCATATATTTCACTCACGGCAGGATCTAAAGCAATAGCTATTTGCGAACCTGCTTTAAAGCCTGCTGCAGTTATAGCCAACATTACTGTTTCTATGGCTTCTTCATTGCTTTGAATGTTAGGGGCAAATCCACCTTCATCGCCCACGTTGGTACTATATCCTTTTTTCTTTAGCACTGATTTTAAGGCGTGAAAAATTTCTACGCCCCATTGCAATCCTTCACTGAATGTTTTGGCGCCCACCGGCATTACCATAAATTCCTGGAAATCTATTTTATTATCAGCATGAGACCCACCGTTTAAAATATTCATCATCGGGATGGGTAAAATTTTTGCGTTGGTTCCACCTATGTAACGGTATAAAGGAAGATTGGCTTCCAAAGCGGCAGCCTTAGCTACAGCAAGACTGATTGCCAGTAAGGCATTGGCTCCCAGTTTACCTTTATTTTCGGTACCATCCAGGTCAATCATCATTTGATCTATACCTGTTTGATCAGCCACATCCCATCCAAGCAACGCATCAGCAAGAATAGTATTTACATTTTTAACTGCTTTTAAAACCGATTTTCCACCATACAATTTTTTATTGTTATCCCTTAATTCTACTGCCTCATGAACGCCGGTACTTGCGCCACTTGGCACTGCTGCACGACCCAGGTTTTCATTTTCTGTTAATACATCTACTTCAATAGTAGGATTGCCACGGCTGTCTAATATTTGACGGGCATTGATGGAGGCTATGTAGCTCATAAGCTTATTTTTTATTTTTTTTTATAATTGTTCAAAATTAAAGGATTATCCAAAATTATTAGCGTAAAAACTTATTGAATGATTAAAATCATTTATCATGGAAATATTGATCATAATACAATAAAGCATTATCAATATCTGTTATGTACATTTGTAGTTCCGTATAACTTAAATATGAATAAAAATATGATAAAAAGCATAATAGTAATGATTATAATCATTACGTCCGTATCAAATATTTATGCTCAAAGTGTGGGTATTGGAACCAGCACTCCGGAGCAGTCTGCAGCCTTAGATATTAATAGTAACAACAAAGGTTTTTTACCTCCAAGAATGAGCACAACAGAACGCAACGCAATTACTAATAAGGTAGCCGGGCTGATGATATATAATACCAGCACAGCTTGTGCTGAATTGTATAATGGTGCTAACTGGATAAATCTTTGTTCTTCCCTGCCATCTTCAGTATTAACCAAAACTTTATTGGGAGGCAATCAAAATGATTTTGCCAATAATATTCAACAAACTGCCGATGGAGGTTATATAATAGGGGGAGCCTCCGAATCATCATTAAACGGGGATGTTACCGGAGCCAATAAAGGCGGAACTGATTGCTGGATTGTGAAATTAAGTGCTACAGGTACTATTACCTGGAATAAATTGTTGGGTGGCAGTGGTTATGAAGAAGTAAGGCAAATAAAACAAACAGCCGATGGCGGATACATCTTTTGTGCATCTACTGAATCTTCTGCAAGCGGAGATGTAATAGCAATAAACAAGGGTAGTTTTGATTGCTGGGTAGTGAAGCTGAATGCCAATGGCGATACTGCCTGGACTAAATTATTGGGGGGTAACCAGCCGGATTTTGCCAACGCTATTCAACAAACTGCCGATGGTGGTTATATTCTTGGCGGGTATTCTTTTTCTTCAGATACTTTGGATGTTTCTAATGTATCAAATGGTTTATCAGATTATTGGGTAGTAAAATTAAGTGCTACCGGTGTAGTGCAGTGGGATAAACTTTTAGGAGGGGCCGGAGAAGAAGAATTACATGATATCAGTCAAACGGCCGATGGTGGTTATATTGCCACAGGTTCTTCAACATCATCTGCAAGTGGTAATGTAACAGGAACTATACATGGTATATTTGACTTTTGGGTAATAAAATTAAATGCCAGCGGAACACCTGTATGGAATAAACTGATTGGGGGAAATGGTGAACAAATAGCCCGCTCTATACAACAAACATCTGATGGAGGATATATTGTGGCAGGTAAATCCACTTCATCTGCCAGTGGAAATATTACCGGAACAAATAACGGGCTCAATGATTTTTTGATAGTGAAACTTGATGCATCAGGCAATATTTCCTGGAATAAATTGTTGGGAGGTAATGCAGACGAAAGTGCATATTCCGTTAAACAAACATTGGATAGCGGATATATTGTCACCGGTTCAACTGCATCTTCCGCATCGGGAAATGTAACACAAACCAGTTATGGTTTTGAAGATATGTGGGTGGTAAAATTAAATGCTGCCGGAACCGTAGAATGGAGTAAATTATATGGTGGCAATGAGTCTGACTTTGCAAGATCTATACAACAAACAACAGATGGGGGATACATTATTTCAGGGTTTACCATGAGTTCTGCCAACGGGTCTGTAATAGGAACCAATCATGGCGGTAATGATTATTGGATATTGAAACTGGATGCCAACGGCAATATTTTATAACCCGGTAATAAATAAATTCAGGAGTTAATGCTAAGCCGTTTTATTGGTAAGCTCCCGGAAAACATTCTCCAGGCTTTTTTCCTCGCTTTGTAAGGAAATGATGTTCAGATTTTTTTCTATGCTTAGCTGCAGCAATTGTTTCTTTACCGCTTCTGCATCTTTACATTCAATATGGAATACAGCGTTTTGAATATTGTCTGCTTTATCAACTCCAGGCAAGCCCTTTAATAATTCTATTGCAATTTTTTCTTTAAATGCTACCGTAACCTGCTGTACCGTTCCATTGAGTTTTTGAAGATTACTCAGTTGATCATCCGCCACAATATTTCCTTTGTTGATGATGATCACCCGGTCGCATATGGCTTCTACTTCCTGCATGATATGAGAAGAAAATAAAATCGTTTTTTCCTGCGCCAGTGCTTTAATTACGTTCCTTATTTCTACAATCTGGTTGGGATCAAGTCCACTGGTGGGTTCATCTAAAATCAGCACTTCAGGATTGTGCACCAGCGCAGCGGCTAAGCCTACCCGTTGTTTGTAACCTTTGCTTAACTGCCCTATTTTTTTATGAGCTTCCGGGCTGAGGCCCACGGTAACAATCACTTCTTCTATTCTTTTCTTTGCTTCTTTAATTTCATGTACACCTGCAATAAAAGCCAGGTACTCCCGCACATACATGTCCATGTACAAAGGGTTGGCTTCAGGCAGGTAACCTATTTTTTTCTTTGTTTCGGTATTCTGTTCATCAGCCTTAATACCACATACGGTTATTTGTCCCGCATCTGCGGCAAGATATCCCGTTATCATTTTCATGGTGGTACTCTTACCTGCACCATTGGGCCCCAAAAAACCGACAATCTCGCCTTTATTTACTTTAAAAGAAATATTGTTTACCGCTTTTTGTGCGCCGTAATGTTTGGAAAGATTGGTTACTGAAATAGACATGTGTGCAATTCTTTAAAAAAGCAAAGATGCTTTTATTTTTTTTACCAATAAAGCTTTCTTTTTATCGTGTAAGCATCACCGTTCCTTTTTTAAAAACAACCGGCTGGTTAATAAACTGGTAAGAGCAGGTACATACAAATACACCTGCGTTTTGAGCAGAACCCTTTATCGTTCCATCCCAGCCTTTACCTGTGTTGGTAGTGCTAAAAATTAACTGGCCATAGCGGTTGTAAATATTAAACCAGTAACTCAGTATCCTGCAGTTGATGAGTGGTTTGAATAAATCATTGTTACCAACGTTGTTGGGGCTGAAAGCATTTGGCACAAAAATATAAATGGGGCAATTGCTTACTTTAATCAAAACAGAATTGTTGAGTAAACAGCCGTGCACCTATTTTTTCCACCAGAAAAAATATCCGGATAAGCAAAGCAGATAAGGGAATGGATACCCAGAATAAAAAGTTATGAGTGCCATTAAAAATATTGATGATACCCCATGGCATAAGTACAGAAAAAATCATCGTAGTCCATAAAAAGCTACAGAAGCATACTGGCGTGGAAAGGGAAAGTTTTTAAAACGTTCGCTGCGCCCCTGATCATCGTAAAAAGATTTTAACAAGGCAAAAAATTCCATATGCCTGAAGTCTTCAAAATAATTAAGATCTCTTAATTGCTGCAAACGAACGGCCTGCATGTTCATAATCTGGGTAGCCATATTGGCTTTATTTTTATACCGCTCCAGCTCAGCGATGGGTAAATAATGTGATAATTCCTCCTCCAGTTTCTGAAAATATTTTTCTGTAAAAGCAGTATCATATAAACTATCCAACCTTTCATGGGAATGCTCCCACGGCCTGGAGGTGCGAAGCTGGTATCGCAGGGCCGTTAGCCATGCAATATGCCTGTAAATAAGCTCCTTTTTTATAACATCGCTCTACTCGCCATTTACAAAAGAATTTACTGCAATACCAAAACTGCGACTGCTGTTGGTAATGCCTCCCCAAATTATGCGGGCCTCCCAAAGACGGTCATAACTGCTGTTGTTTTTAAATCCTAAATAAAACGCAACGCTGATACCTAAAACACTCAGCGGTTGCCAGGGCAGGGAAATATCTATACCAGCCTGGTTCTTTACAATATAAATAACCAGCGCTACGAAAGCAGAATACAGTAAGCCGTAAATGAAAGGCAATTTAGACCAGGCATACGTCATCCAAAAGCCGTAATTTCTTTTGCTATACATAAGTCAGTTTTTTTCTATGGAAAGATAATTAATGAAGTCATAGTATTTTGTTAGCCCTCAAAATATTTATCAACCTGTTACTGGCAGTATACCATTGCCACGATAGCGGGATTTGTAATTTTAATGATGAAGCACCATATTGCATCAAATAGTAAGGTTCTAACTACAAACAATCTTACAAATTGTTTTGTATAATTGTTTATGAATTTTAATCCCGGCATTAACAATAAAAAATACGCAGAAAAGTTTAAGAGACAGGTATTGGCAACATCCGGCTACAGGCTCAATTGATTTTTACGACAAACAGGTTTTATTATGCAAGCAATAAAATTGTTACTGTTGTTCCAATTGTATATAATGTCCGTGTTTTTTGAGCAGCCCTGTGAGTTCTTCAATTTCATCCGTAAATGATTTGAGCATCCATATTGTATGCTCAATTTTGAGTGCGTTTTCCACAGCAAGATTGTATTCGGCTGTTTGGCCTAAACCTAAATGAGCTTCTGCTTTATTTACTAAAATCCAGAATTGCTGCTGGTTTTGGCTGGTTACCTGGTCAGCAGAAAGATGCTGGTCTATGGTATAGGTCAAGGGCCCGGCATTTTTATCTTTTCTCCCTTTCAATTCATTCAGGTTCTGCTCACACATTTCCAATACTTCCTTCCTGATGCGGGAGGCACATACCATGTCTGCAATTTTATCTTCGGTTGTATTGTAGATTGAAGAATCTACTCTTTTGTTGAGCAGGAAGGCTAAATTAATACCATGGTAGCGGTTGCGAAAAAGATAATATCCCCGCTGGTAATAATGAATGGCATTGCTGAGGTGTTGCTCTTTGCCTAAGGCTTTATACAGTCGTTTTTCTATTTTACCAGCCAGCGTAACTGTTTCTGTGTCGTTGGTATTTTCCAGATCCAATAGACTCAACAATTGCATGGCTTCCTGCAACGCAGCAACAGTATCCGGTTCTTTTGCTTTATACGTTGCATATGCAAGCCTTTGCACAAGGTATGGGTCAAAAGTTTCCAAATGGCCCTCATGTTTGTTCATATCATGAATGGCTTGTTTAAAAAATTCTTTCGCTTCTGTGTATTCTCTTTGCTCTATCGCTTTTTCGCCTTGTTCTGTCATTAGAGATAGAGAATTTTTAGGTCCTGTTTCTTTGGATATTTCCTGCTTTTCTTCCGCAATGGCTGAACTTACCTCTTCCAATTGCTCCAAAGCCTTTGCTACTTTTTTTTGCATAGAAGGAGGAATAAGTTCCTGCAAGTGAGTATACACGGGGCTATCAGGATTGGGTACTTTTAGTACCTCATCAATCGTATCGCCCAACACTTTTCTAAATCTTTCTACTTCTTCATAATCTATGGCGCTGCCCAGGTGTGTGTAAGAAGCAATTTTTATATGATTAAGATCAAAAGGATAAGCAAACTTATCTTCAGAAATTACGATGGTGGTACGTTGCCGCAAGGCATGCCTGATACCGAGTTCATAAAACGCATTTACATTGGCTGTAGAGATATCGGCTATTACAATATCTGCATCCAGCAGTTGCTGATACATGTATAAATCTATCGGGCCCGAATGCAGGATTTCATCTGCACGCACACAAATAAGATTTTTACTTTCTACAACGGGCTTTATTAAAATTTTGTAAGTCTTGTTAAGATCCAGTTGCCGGCCTGTGGCCAGGTCGGTTTTAATTCCAAAACCCATTACTACAAAGCAACTGAGTTTTTCTTTTTGTGCAAGGCCTTGATCATTCATACATCTTAATTTAGTATGGATAAAAACGGTTTGGGATTAGATAGACAAATCATTCAACTTTTGAATGAGCACAAAAATACATTACATACTATAGTTATTTGTATGAATGGGTTTATATTTTAGAGAAATACAAAAAGCATTTTGAATTGACATAAATCTGTGGGCAAGATTTGGTATTTATTTTCATCAAAATATACAGACAAAAAACCCTTGGCAACCTTACTATTTTTTTTCTTCTTCTACTGCTTCCAGCCTTTTGAGCAATTGCCTGATGGTTTGTTGCTGCAGCTCATTTTGTTTTATTAAAAGCGCTACTTTATCATTTAATTCCTGCGTGGCTTTTACCATGGGTGCAATCAAATCGTTATAGCGCACACTATACATGCCAGCATCGTCTTTGCTGATGATGCCATTATTGTTTGCCCCTGCTTTATTTAGTGTTTCTTCTACCTCTTGTGCAATAAAACCATACTCTGTTTTTTTACTTTCATCATTGTTGCGATAGTAAGAAACGGGACGAAGTTGATTGATGAAATCTAAACCTAAAGTGGATGTTTGGATGTTTGATTTAAAGCGGCTGTCGGAAGTGATTGTCCACGGAACCTGGATGCCGGCATAGGTAATATTTGCATTGCCAATACGTACCTGGTCGTTGCCTGCCGGATTGGGTACCTGGGCGTTCCAGCCAACACCAATATTATTGCCGCCGGTGGTAACAGCTCTAATGGCATCTACGCCAATGGCGGTGTTGCTGCCCCCTGTTGAATTATATAATGCGCCACTGCCAACGGCAGTATTAAGAAATCCGGTAGTATTTAAGTAAAGTGATTGAATTCCTGTTGCGGTGTTATAACTTCCGGTTGTGTTGGTGAAAAGTGCTCCCTGTCCATTAGCTACATTATAATTTCCACTTTGATTTCTGGATAATGCGAGGGCACCATTAGCGG
>Ga0335397_10010047_pt1 | contig 11742 bp, 7 predicted proteins | sample MAT04_FD_205740 | JGI IMG/M metagenome (GOLD analysis project Ga0335397, IMG submission 205740) | Freshwater microbial communities from Lake Fryxell liftoff mats and glacier meltwater in Antarctica - MAT-04 (spades assembly) (version 2) ...
AAACGGAAGGAGGGCTACAATGAGGGCGAGGTTTTTCATGGGGGTATGACGAAGATATGATTTTCGCCGAAGCCGCACTTGTCCGCCAATCGATTGACCTTATCTTCGCCAAATAAACTCCAGCAATCATGGCTTTGACCAACAATGATATTTTAAAAAAATTGCGCGTGGCATTGAAACTGCGCGACGATGAAATTGTGGAAATTCTCAAGCTGAACGATTTCCAAATCACCAAAAGCGAACTCGGCGCCTTTTTCCGGAAGGAAGACCACCCCAACTATATGGAATGCGGGGATCAACTCCTGCGCAATTTTCTCGATGGATTGGTGATCCATCTGCGCGGGCCGCGGAGCTGAAATCAGAACTTTTTTTTTAAATTTCCATCCTTTTTTTCAGCGAGAACAACGCTTCCCAATTGTTGAATTTATCGACACTGAGCCGGGGTATGTATTTGTTGCGCAGGTATTCCAACACAGGAGTTTAAACTGCGCAGTTTGTGAAGGAATGAGCGTGTGAATTGGGAATTGGGAGTTGGGTAGTAAACAGATATGACATCTGATTTTATCCAGAGTAATTTATACATGGTATCCCTGTCAGGTATTTTTTCGCACATGTCATCTATCTGTGGGAGTGCTGCACTGGCCTGTTGCGCGGAAGTCCCTTCTTGAGAGTGGATTGGGGATGCTTTGGGCCGTGTGATGCGTTTGGAAATGATGATTTATAACAGTAAAATAATGAATTGATAAACGTCAACCTTCTTTGATTCGCGTAGCTTTTGCCAACGGAAATTCCTCCGGAATACCCTGAAAATATTTACTGCTGAATTTATCTTTTGAGATCACTTTATTCATACTTTCGAAACGCATACAGCCAGATGCAGATGATACATTTAAATGTTTTTCGGAAGCATGCAGCTGCGAAACCCTGAATGCAAAAAGTAAATTTCAAGCCTTGACAGACATTTTTTCCATACGATCAAAATTTGGGTATTTGGGAAATGACCTGATAACGGAATTACTAGCCGTTTCAGAAGTGAAGGATTTTCCGACCAATTCTGAATTGGTTAAAGCCGGGCAATATGTCAAATATATTCCCATCGTGCTGAATGGACTCGTAAAAGTTTTCACACAATTTGAAGACAAAGAACTCTTGCTCTATTATATTCAGCCTGAGCAGAGTTGTATCATGTCATTCTCATCCTGTATAAATCACGAAAACAGTAAAATTTTCGCTATTGCGGAAGAAGAAAGCAGTGTTTTGTTGATACCCTCAGCACATATAGAGAAATGGGTGATCGCATTTCCAAAAATCAATTTGTTGTTTTATCAGCAATACAATCTCCGGTATGCAGAATTGGTGGATACCATTCACCACATGCTTTACTACAGGCTCGATAAAAGATTGTTGGATTATCTTTTAGATAAAATCAAAGTAACAGGTAAAAACCCGATCAAAATCTCCCATAAGGAAATAGCGCACGACCTCGGTACAGCCCGGGAAGTGGTGAGCAGATTGGTTAAGAAAATGGAGCGTCAACATTTGTTGAAGCAATACCATGACAGCATCGAGCTGTTTCATCCGCAGTGACATTGGTTACTGCACACCTTTTTTAATTGTCAGAACTTTGTTGCGCAGGAGATGAATGTGAGAACGATATACCCTATTGTGCTGATGTGCAATTCGTGTATAGCGCGCATCATTACCAGCGTGATATAAGTCAATTTTATAAACAGTTAAAAATAAACAACAATGAAAACCAACATGTCTTCTGCCGACAGAGTTATCAGATTAACCATTTCGGCAATTTTGATTGCGCTTTATTTCACGAATGTTGCCATGGGCACAATCGGAATTATTTTGCTTGTACTGGCCGGTGTATTCACTTTGACCAGCTTCATAGGATTTTGTCCACTTTATGCGCTTTTTGGCATTTCGACCTGTCGTATAAAAAAGCATTAATTGATTTCCCGGATACATCACCTGGTTTGGCAATTGTGCAGATCAGGGTATCAGACAATCCATGCTTTCACAGCCAATGCGCCAGTGGTTAACATGAAAGAGTAAATTCGGAATACACAGAGGTTTTATCATCCGTGTTGGTGCACTATTAACAATTTAAAAAATAATTAACCAAAATTCATCATGAAAACGGTCAAGTATTTCGCATTTCTCTTTTTCATTCATAACCTACCTGCACAGGTTGCAGTGAGTTGGTTTAACTTTCCCGGTGGTGTGGCGATAGCTACAGATGCCGCAGACAACGTATATACTGCAAACTGGGACTATAATCCTGCAGGGGACATCACGCTCACCAAGCGCAACAGTTTTGGTGAAATCTTGTGGGAAACTGGATTTGACAATATCGACAATACCCGACATGAAGTTGCCACTTGGGTGGCCACTGATAACGACGGAAACGCTATTGTATCAGGCACTATCCGCTCCGGCTTTTCGAGTCCTGTGAATGCTGCCAGTCTTCTCATGAAATTTGATCCTGAGGGAAATCTGCTTTGGCGGTTGGTTTATGAAAATAATTTTGACGGATCCTCTACGAGAAAATGTTTGGTAGATGCGGATGACAATATCTATGTCCTTGGACTGGGAAACAGCGGGTCTGGTGTGGTGACAACAGTAAAAAAGTTTAATCCCGGTGGAACTGTCATGTGGACCTATTTCGATACTGCGGGTATAGGTGCACCAATCAACTTTAAACTTACCACTGATGGCGCAATATTGATAGCAGCCCGTGCCATATTTGGAAATATGAATGGATATGCCAAAATCTCCACCAATGGTGATATGATTTGGTCCCTTCCGGGAATCAATAGCCTTACAGTTGGCGACGCTGCCGGAGATGTTATGGGCAATACGTATATCGTATATGGAGAAGCTGTCGGTAGTACAATCAAAAAGTTGTCTCCCGTTTCAGAGGTCCTTTGGCAACAGAATCAAACCATGGCGGCATTTAGAGTAGAGGTGGGTACTGACCAAAGCCCGGTAATCTGCGGTTTTCCAAACAGCGGGTTAGGTGGTGCCGCATTTATGAAATACAATGAGAATGGCAGTTTGCTCTGGTCAAATCCAGATGCTGATGGTCCATTAATCCTGTTGCTGCATGCGCAATTGCGCCTCGATGATAACAATGCTGCGTATCTGGCTGCCTCCATCTTGTCTGCAATGGCCGTTTGTAAGGTCAATAGTGATGGATCATCCGCATGGACAGCTACAATTCCTACCGGAACCTCACAAGCCATTGCATTTGGAAGTGACAACAGCATTTACGTAAGTGGTGGTACCACTGCCCGTCTTACGCAATCTCCAGATTTGTGTGCCGTTCAGGGAGGCGAGGTAAGTTCCACCGCCCCTTTAACCAACCTTTGTTTGGGCGATGGTTTTGCAGACCCGATACAACTCAGCGTAACTGGTAATACTGGCACAGGAAGGTTTGGGTTGGTAAGGCAAAATGATCTCGCTCTTATGGCCCAGAATGCTACAGGGAGTTTCAACATGGAAAATTACCCTCCCGGAAATTATTATGCTGGTCATATTTCAGTAAATCAACCCGCGCAACTCAATGGAATAACCAATATAAATCAGCTTACAGGGTGTTACGATCTATCAAACTACCTTGTGGTCAATACCCAGGGCCTTGCCGGTGGTGTGCTTTCTGCAAACGGTAGCACCACGATGTGCGATGGCACCTTGAATTTCTCCGTTGCCGGAAATGAGGGCGAAAATTCACGGTTTGCGTTGCTCAACAGCAATCTTACGACAGTTTTGACCCAAAACACAAGTGGAAATTTTAATTTAAACCCATTGCCCCCAGGCCAATATAAAGTAGTGCATATCTCTTATGCCAACGGGGTTGGCCTCAGCTCCATTGTGCCTCCCAACATTCCTTCTTGTGTGGCGGCATCAAATATCATATCCCTCATAAAAGTACCCTGTGGCTTGCAACTTCATTCGGGCCCCAATCCCAGTTCAGGCCTTTCGTGGGTAAGCATTGAATCCGAAACGGACATTTATACCACGCTTGAAGTTTATGATATGAATGGACGTCAGGTTGCGATGCTTCACACCGGATTGATCACTGCCAAATCAGTGAAAAGGATAGATTTTAACGGAAATGAACTTCCCAATGGAGTCTATATTTACAGGCTTACCACATCAGAAACAATCATTGTGGAAAAATTCATAATGGCAAAATAAAGATGGGGTAGAAAGAAAAGATTTCGGCCCCAGAAATGTAGCAGGTCCAGTATCCTTTTTCTGTTTCATAGCCCAAAGACCCTTCTGACGAGAGGGGTCTTTGGATTTTCCGGGGGTAGCTTCGGCACGTCTGCGCATGTTTCTGGACTGGATTGGCTGATCTCACCCCTGAGAAACAGGAAAGGCCTGAACATCCGCCGGATGGTTTGGATTTTTGAGAAATGGGATTAACTTTGAAGCGATGGCGGTGAAATGAACCTAAAAAACTCATCCAACCAAGTGCGATATATACGGAAGTCTGCGGAAAACTTCCGTATATGCACATGTTGGGCTTAATTTATGAGAAAACGTAAAGTGAATAAAAAGCATAGAGAAAATAGGCAGACCAAATCGAAAGAAGAAAATAAGCCACGCTGGTGGATATCTTCCATTGTGGACATGATTATGCATTGGTTGTCCATTCTGCTAATTACCATAATCCTTAATTCTTGTACAATTCAATCCCATGAAGAAAAACTGGAAAATGAGTTTGAACAAAATTTAGAGAAACTATTTGATGATCCGACCCGACTTAATAACACTGAAGAAAACAAGGAGCTATTTAAACAATTTAGTGACAGTGGATCATTCAATAGTAATTCTCAAAAGAGCGGAATTTGGAATGATTATAAAATTGAAGATTCATTTAATGACATACCTGTTACTGTATACTCAACTTCTGGAGACACCATCCAAATTAGTAGAACTGTGATAGTGAAATATACTGGCGAATATGAGAATGGTAAAAAAGTGGGAATATGGAAACGGTTTGAATTGATTTATGAAAGCGCACCTTTTAGATGGCATGAAAAAGGAAAAATATAAAAACTAAGCCCAACAAACAATATACGCCATAAAAAAATGGCGCATATTTTAGTCGTTATAGGCAACTATAAGAAGGACACTGTAGTATGAAACAGACTGAAACTGAAAAATATGTTGGGCTTGTAAAGTGGTTTCACGACCAAGCAAAAAACGCTAATTATGGCTTTATTCAGCACGCAATATTGGGCGACCTGTTTTTTCACGAAAGGAGCATTGAACAAGGACAAGATATAACTTCTTTTAAAGAAAATGAAGTTGTGGTATTTATTTCACAGTCATCAAAAAAACACGAAGGCAAACTCGAAGCAATTCAAGTTAAAATACTTTCCACCGAAACAGACCTGAATTTTTTATTCAATCACTTCCTTTCAATTTTAACAGAGAAAGGAAAATATTCAGACTATAATCACATTCAAAAGGCAGTTTATTCCAGAATTCAATCTTTACTTGAAAAAACGGAAGACGTTAAAATAAATGACGAATTATTTAATAAGTTCCAAAGCTTTGCAAGTAATCAATTGCAATCACCTTTAAGCCAAGACCCAATATTTCTTAAAGGACTCTTTAATGTTTGTAAAAACTTCTTCCCCGACAAACACAGCGACATTTCAAAGATAGTTGAACTTAAAATCAGTACAGAAACAGCACACAGTCTTTGGTTGGAGAAATATGTGGAAACTTGCCAAGTTGATTTTATATCGAGTATAATTACAACTGCTGACAAAACCACGCAAAGAAATATTTTTAATCGGTGTTCAGAGGAAGATAAATCAAATATTTTCTTTAAAATAATTTACAAATTTGAAAACATTGATACCGATTTCAAACTTGAAACAATTAAAGAGTTTTTAAAACTCGCCAAAGAATTTGCAATTGAACAACACGAAAAAATTTTAAATGAAACATTACGAATCTGCCCACCTTATTATAAGTTGAGCCTTTGGCTAGAAGATTATCATCAATCTTTACAATTCGATGAATACAAATTGTTTACGATAACTCTTAATCCTGCTGACCAAAAGAAATTTGTTAAAAAAGTTCTGAAATATATTCACGAAGAAAAAGTTGAAATCTCAGTTGCAGAATTAACATCAATCAATATTATTGACTATGAAACCAGTAAGTTGGCTGAGAATATTGACAATTCCATACTTGACTACTCAACGAGCATAATACTTAATACTATTTTAGAATTAAATTCTCAAACTCAAATTGAAACAAGAAAGCAAATCCTTGATGCCAAGTTTAGAATTTATGATTTAATACTAAATCAAATTAAAGAGCCGACAGATATTTTAGAAATCAAAGGATATTTCGATGAATGCGAAGGAAGGTGTTCTGTTTCAATAAATGAAATAAAAGATGAGGAAGGAAAAGTAATTGATAAAGAAATTACTTATCACAGAAACGAGCATCAAAAAGCTAAACTCCATCCAATCTGTGATGGAAGAAAAGCAACAAAAAAGGATGCTGATATTGCAATTGCAGAAGATACGGGAATTGAATTTTGGTGGTGTGCTAATCAAAAGTGCTATAAGCCTTCCAGAGTGTTACACAATTCCAGCGAATGGGAAAAATATACTCTTCTCGATTTTTTAACAATTCTAAAAGTTCCGTTTAAAGAGAAAGACTTTGAAATATACTTGAACCTCATAAATAAAGCAAATCGTTTTTTAAAACATTTGAAATGCCGTGAATGTAACCATATCCTAAAACCAAAGAATAAATCAAACTATGCCTTTTATGGCATAAATGACTTTCATTGTATGAATGAATCCTGTGGGCAAAAAGGAAATAAAATTTATTTAACACATTGCCTAAATGGAAAATGTGAACAAGAAATTGATAGCCGAGATGCTGTAAAGTGCAAACCTGATGGTTTTGAATCCGAGAAATGCGGTTGGTATGTTTGCAATTATTGCCATTCTTGTTGTTCAGACGAAGGAATTCAAAGAAGAATGTATATACTTGAACGTACAGGACAAGAATACAAATGTCAAACAAAAGGACACAGAAATTTGGGTATTATTTCGTGCAACAAATGCGGTAACGCAATGGAATCAAATGAAATTGACAATGAAAAGTTTCAGAAGGCTTTGAACTGGCTTGTTAACAATAAAGAAAACTCTAGGCATATTGTCAAAAGCGGTTTAACTAAAAACAATAAAAATTGGTTTCGGTTTGCAAAAGCCGAACTATCAACAGAAGATTATAGATTAAAACTTCATAGTCTTTTGAGTTTAGGTTTTCAAATTCCAAACATTGACGAAAACAGAGATGTTCAATTAATTTCAGAACCCAACGACTTTAAAAAACACAACAGTGAAATATTAACTTGTAAAGTTTGCGACAATATTTTAGACTTATCAAACGACCTTGAAAGGGCTTCGACTATGAAGACTTTTCATAATGTACGCTATGTAAAACAGACAAAGGAAATATAAATGAAAAAAAATGGCAGCCTATAACAGCACCTACAAGAAATTGGCGGTTCAGTGCTTCGTATGACAGTTTTGTGGTTCAACAAACATTTGTGCTTCGTATGAACATTTGTGGTAAAAATCGCCAACTTCTTGTAGCTGCAAAACGTGTGTGACTTGAATCAATACCAATCCGAAACATTGGCATTGAATGCTGATATACCGATGGAAGAAATTGGAGCATAATTTACACCAATTGGCCTTCCGGATACGCCCTTCCGTGGGAGTTTCCAAAACACCTTATGCTGCTGCAAAGGAAACGATGTGGTGGTGAGCGATAAGGAAAAGCGGGGTAAAATCCCTGCAGTTGAGATTCAGATGAGCTGAACGTGAGTGAACCAATGACGAAGCCTCGAAATAGCAAGGTGATGATAAAAGCAGGTGGTTACGTTTGCACCTGCGATAGAGTACAGCCGATACCGGACTACGGGCTGTGCATCATCCGGGGTTAAGTTGGCAGGACACTGAATCAGGCGGTATATCGGAACAAGTGAAGTCATTGCTATGCTGTAAAACCGCGATGGGGAAGCAGCCACCACAAAGGTGTGGTGAGGCAATGGCGGCAGACCGAACCGTAGTAGTGTGGAAACAGTTGTAATGGCTGTGGAGCGAAGGGTTCGGCATGTTTACGTTTCGACATAAATTACAACCAGCAATGGGATGATAGATTATTACGAAACAAAATCGCTACCAATCACCAAAAGGATGGTTTTGGAAGCGTACAAGAAGGTAAAGGCCAACAAGGGCAGCTCCGGTGTGGATGGAATGACCTGGGAGCTGCTGGACAGCAATCTGGGAAGGCATCTCTACAAACTCTGGAATCGTCTGAGTTCAGGCACCTACTTTCCCATGCCTGTGAAGCAAGTTGTGATCAGAAAGAAAAGCGGTGGTACCCGATCGTTGGGCATACCGACCCTTTTAGATCGCATCGCTCAGCAGGTGGTGAAACATCATTTAGAAATGCAATTGGAACCACTGTTTCACGACAGCTCGTTCGGGTACCGTCCCGGTCGCAGCGCACATGATGCAGTGGCGCGAAGTCAACGAAACTGTTTCAATCACGACTTTGCTTTAGATCTGGACATACAGGGTTATTTCGACAACATCGATCACGACCTGATGATGAAAGCACTGAGGCACTATTGCAAAGACAAGTGGGTACACCTGTACGCAGAACGCTGGCTCAAAGCCGATGTGATGAAAGGGCTTGAGCGACATAGCAGGCTCAAAGGCACCCCGCAAGGCGGTGTAATCAGTCCGCTGCTCTCTAACCTGTTTCTTCATGTGGTATTCGACAAGTGGATGGACAAGTTCCACCCCGAAAAACCCTTTGAACGCTATGCGGACGACATCATCGTGCATTGCAAAACCGAGAAGCAGGCGCAGTTCGTGTTGCGCAGCATCAGGCAGCGTATGCAGGTGTGTGGCCTCAAGCTGCACCCTGACAAAACCCGAATCGTAAACCTGCGCGGCAAGAGCGAGAAGCGCTACCCCCGCAAATACGACTTTCTGGGTTTTAGCATACAGCCTGTAATGCGAAAAGTAAACAACCGGCTGATGTTGCTTCCCGGCACCTTTGTAAGCCAATCTTCCAAGAAAGCAATACGTGCGAAGTTCAATGAAATGGAAATACACAAACGCCGCAAACCCATTGCGGAACTTGCGCGTGAGTTGAATCCATTGATCAAAGGACTGATCGGGTATTACCACAAATTTTGGGAAGGCGGAATGCGCGATGTGTGGAACCAACTAAACCACCGACTGCTCAAATGGGTAAAATGGGAGAAAGGCCTGTACAAATACGCATCACTCAGGTGGCTGCGCTTACAATACAAGCAGAATCCCGGTTTATTTGCCCATTGGATATTGGTACAACCTTAGCTATATTTAGCAGCGATTTACAAACATGAAGAGCCGTGTGAAGGGAGACTTTCACGCACGGTTCTGTGGGAAGGCAGGGGTGAAATTCCCCGGCCTGACCCGATTGAGCGCCAATGAAGGAAACCGAAAATGTAAGCTGATCACTTTGATTTGAGGGTTGGAAGTCGCCTGGCAGTGTGCTCTTGGAACTGTTGCGGCAGAAATTGGTTTGATCAGACATCTTATGCCAACACACAATAGCCCGACGATGCCAACGTGCAATAAGATCAGCGGCGCTCAACTCGCAAGCAGGGTATCACACTTCGGAATGAAGATTTTTGCTAGATTTGGACATTGCGCTTCGGGAGGAGATTTTTTTTGGGAAATCCCTGACGGTGGATAGCGCGGACGTTAGCTGCCATTATTAAAGGACACAAAATTGACTGCAGACAATTGGACAAACTTAAGTTCGGAAAAACTATTAGAAATGAGTGGGTATAATAAAATAAGCATAATATCTTTGTCAGTAATATTTCGGTAGACAAAGTTTAAAAATCAAACCGTAAATAAACCGCGAAAACGTTGGCGACAAGCCACTAAAAAATGAAGAGCATGAAAAACAAATTGTGGATATTATTTGGAGTCGTGATTTTATTAAGTTGTGAAACAAAACAGACTTATTTAAAAGCTCCAATTTCAGACCTTGGTCATATTGACCTTGTTCTCGATTCAATTGATTACTATTCTATAATCAATGACTCTTTCTTGACTGGAGACTTTGGATTTTACTTTCGCGACACAGTCAATTATGGGGGTAAACCGAGCTATGACATTTACTTAGCCGGACAGGAAAACTTCTTTCACATAAGCTTAGCTAAGGGCTATTGGCAAGACAAAGCGGGCAGTGGAGGAATTGTCTTTCAAACCAGAAAACCTGATATGAAAGACTCCTTGCTAATCACTTGGAAACAATATTACACTGACTCGCTCACCAGTCATGTTTTCAATGGAGATGGCTTTGACCTGGGAGAAGTTATGACTTATCGACCCAAAGGAGAAGGTTCAAACAAGCAGTCTGTATTTTTCTCAAACTTGACATCATATTCTCAACAGAGTCTAAAGAATTGGGGAATGAATGATTCATCAATTGCAAAAGGAATTTCTATGCACGAATTTATGAAAGACTGGGACACAACAATACCGACTAAACTCTTCAAAAAAATAACACAACTCAATGTGCAGATTACACAAAATGAATTTGAAGATTTAGAGTCCGCTCTTAAAACTGTGGGCTATACTCAAACAGGTGACAGCTTCAGCCACAAATCAAACCCTAAAGTAATTTTTGAAATTGTGAAAGAAAGCAAATCCCCAAAATACAAGCGGATAGTGATAGAATTATCTCGACCGACAAGTGAAAGGAGTTTTACAATTGCTAATTCTTACAATGTAATGGTCAAGGGTACAAAAATGATTTGGTCAGCAAAATAGACTTGACCAATTGGCCAGCCGCCAATAAAGTATTTATGCCATTATTTGTGGACACCGCTACCTTTGGCTGACTACCAAAATATGTTTATTCCTTTATCACGAAATGAAATAACAATGAAAAATTATGAAAATGCGCTCTCGATAATTCGATATTACAGATTGGCGTTAGCAACCCATTTAAACAAACGAATTTTTATTCGGCTGAAATTAGTACTCATCCTTCCTTTTTTATTTTCATCGTTTCTTGTATTCAGTCAAATTCCGAAGTCTGATTTTAGCCACATTGGAATAGTAATTGATTCTACAGATTTTCAAAGCCTAATTACAAATAGTTTTATTCGTGATAGTTTAGGAGTTTGTGCGTATGATCTAAGTACATGACATAACTTAAAATCGCCATATATTGTGATTTGAACATCAAGTGTTTAACTTAAATCTCACATACATGGCGACTATGACACAAAGTACAGAGTTCATTGACCCTTTTCGTATGTTTTTTCAAGGTTTCCATGGCGCGTGCGGCTTATCGTAGAATGCCACGGCAGCGGCTCATCGATATCGTACTTAATAAACAGCCGCACATCAAGGCAGTTGCTGCAATATTCTATCAGCTTGCGATCGGAGCCAATGTTGTTGATATAGCCTACCAAACAGATCTTGAAATACACCACCGGATCGATGCTTTCCTGGCCTTCCTTGCCGTAATACTGCTCGGTGGCTTTGTACAGAAAGTTCAAATCGAGCGCAGCCGAAAGCCTGCGGAAAAAGTTGTCTGTTGGTACAAGGCTGTCCAGATGTACCTGGTACATCATTTTGGGTTGGATGTCTTTTTGTCCTT
>Ga0335397_10010053_pt1 | contig 11737 bp, 4 predicted proteins | sample MAT04_FD_205740 | JGI IMG/M metagenome (GOLD analysis project Ga0335397, IMG submission 205740) | Freshwater microbial communities from Lake Fryxell liftoff mats and glacier meltwater in Antarctica - MAT-04 (spades assembly) (version 2) ...
CGCCGCCAAGCGCACCACCACCGCCCTTGGCACCACCACCTCCAGCCATGCCGCCCCCGGCCATTCCACCACCCTTTGCACCACCGCCGGCTGCCCCACCTGCGATGCCGCCTTTCGCTCCGCCCCCCTTGGGAGCGCCGCCATCATGACATACGATCCCACCGCCGGCCGCCACGACGATCCCACCGCCGGCCGCCCCGCCTGCGATGCCGCCTTTCGCTCCGCCTCCACCACCCTTGGCACCACCACCAGCCATCCCGCCACCTTTGACTCCACCACCGGCCATCCCTCCTCCAGCCATCCCACCGCCAGCCATTCCGCCACCCTTGGCCCCACCACCAGCCATACCGCCGCCACCGCCTTTACCCATGCCGCCACCAGCCGCTTTCAGTTGGTGAATCATCGCGGCGAGTTGTTGCCCCCGAATCCCCGCATGAGCCAACCCCGACACAGTGCCACCGATGCCGCCGTTCATGCCGCCCGCAACGATGCCACCACCGGCCTTCATGCCACCCGCGATGCCTCCACCACCGAGCTTCCCCGCACCTCCGATCGGAGCCATGCCACCACCGGCTTTCGCCATTCCACCGACCGGAGCAGGAGCCTTGCCACCTCGGCCACCGAGTTTCCCAGCGATACCACCACCGACTGGAGCAGGGACAACACCCCCACCAGCGGGAACCTTTGCACCGCCGACTGGGACAACGGCACCACCTACTGGAACTTTCGCACCGCCACCCGCCGGAACTGGAGCCTTTGCACCGCCACCTCCGACCGGGGCAGCAATCCCAGCCCCACCATTTCGTGCCCCTCCGGCGATCTGTGCATTCGCATCGGACTCGGAAAGAAGCAATAACCCTCCGGACGCAAATGCGGCCAGTGCGAGGGTGTGTGAGACGCGGAACCGCATGAGTATCTCCTGGCGTGATGATCGTGAGCGACCTGCCTGACACCTTGTCGGCGGGATTAAATTTCTGACATTCGCGGCGGGCGAGGAACAGCATGAAAGTCTGCAAGCCGACAGCAACCCCTCATCGCCGTCCTACTTGGACTTCTCGTTCTTGGGCTTCTTCTTTGGGGTGATCGGTGCGGGCGGCGTGACCTCTGGCTTCCCCTTGCCCGGCTTAACAGTCGGCTGTGGTGCGACTGGGGCTTGCTTGGCTCTTACCGCCTGAAGTTGGTGAATCATGGCTGCCAGTTGTCGGCCGTGAATGCCCGATCTCGCCCATGCGGAAACCTGCGGACCGATGCCGTCCTCTTTCTTCTGTGGCACAGGTGCGGGTGGTTTGACCGCCATCGGACTCTTCTTCGGTGCGGGTATGGCCATTGGTGCAGGAGGAACAGGGGTCTCGTTCTTCCGCCACCCCTTACCTGGGGGCGGACCCGACTGAGTTCCGGGTTTCGCATACTTCTCAGCTTTTTCGTCGGCGGCAACACCGCCCGCTAACGCGAATAGCACAGTCACAGTTAAGAGGTTTCGTCGCATCAGAGTCTCCTGTTTTTCAACGGGGTAACGGGTGTGGCTACCCCAACACATCCACTCACGCCACGATCACTTTGGTCACGGTTTTTTCTGCCAGCCCGGGGGCATCCCTTTGCCTGGGTGTTCGCCGTCGCTCTTCTTCCAGGGTGGTCCGGTTCCCGCTGGTTTGCCCCAACCTTTACCAGTCGCCTTGACGCGGCCAGGATTGGCCGCTTCAAGAGCACGCTCGAGTCCTGCTCGTGCGGCAAGAGGAGCCTTTGCCAAATTCCGCTCCAGCACCTCAGTCGCTCGCCCAGCACGCTCTCGAACTGCGGTCACTTCCTTGCGGAGCTTGCCCGTGGTGTCGGCCCTCGTGACCCGGTCGAGATTGGCGGCCACACCATGGTCGAGGACACCGTCCATTGCCTCCCCCACCCGGTAGGCGTCGTCGTTCAATCCCGCCACGGACAACACCATCACAGCATGAGCCAGGGTGGCCGCGAGTACGGCGGATTCTTCGGCACGAGCCAGCGGATCGGTCGCATCTCCCATGCGGATTGTTTGTGCGACGAGCGATTCCAGAGACGTAGGTGGAGAGGGCCACTCGGCTGAAACCGGAAGCGGCTTGCTCTCCCGTATTGCTGTTCCGATCTCCCGACACGAAGCAACCATTGGTCGGAGTAAATCACCTGCGACGGGGATCAGACGACCAGCCAAGGCAGCAATTTCGTCGGCCGCTTGATTCAGTTCATCGGAAACGCGAATCGCGACGACCGATCGCAATGGACCCGTTATCCGGTTCAGTTGCTGAACAACACCGAGTTTGAGAATCCGCTCATGCAGCAGGACCAAACGCGGGATTTGCTCTAAATCGCCAGCAACAGCACGTTCCAAGGCGCTGGTACGAACCTCGCCAGCGAGTCGATCAAGAGCATCGAGCTGCGAACTCGGCTGAGAATCGGCGGCGACGCGAACGGTTTGTTGAGCAACCTTCGCCACCAACCCCGGAGCGAGTGCCGGGTGTGGCGCGACGGGCAACTGAGCTACCTGCGGTGGAATGGGAGGTACGGGTCGGGGTTCGCGAGGCGGCTGTTCCTTGGGCGGCGGTTTGGTTTGATCTTTCGGCTGTTCCGAGGAGATCTGCACGGTTGGTTTTGAGGAACTCGCCCGCCCTGCAACCCATCCGCCAGCGACTAAAACGGCAGCAGCCAACCCAACCATCAGGCGAACAGGCCAGCGGAGTTTTTGCTGAGGTTGGAGCAGCGTGCTTGGTTGTTCTTGTGGTGTGCAGGCGAGAACGGCTTCGAGTCGAGATCGAGCCGAACCATGCGGCACGGGTGCCAGCCGGGCGGTTGCCTCATCAACTCGACGTAGTTGGGCAAACAATGCGGCGCAGTGGGGACACAGGGGCAAGTGTTTGCGAACCTCGCCGGGCAATTCGTCCGGCGAGCGAGCAGCGAGCAACCAAGGTTCGGCAGTATTGCAGTTCATCGCAGGTGTTCTCCCAGGAATCGGCGAACCGCAGCAGCAAGTCGCTGTCGAGCCTCGCACACCCGCCACCGGGCGGTTTCCTCGGTCACATCAATAATCTCAGCGATCTCCAGGTAGGGAAGTCGCTCGTGAGTCCAAAGTAGGTACGCATCGCGATAGATATCAGGGAGCTTCTCAATCGCAGCACGCAGTGCGTTCCTTGCTTCTTGTTCCTCAAGCTGGTCTGGAGGCCCAGGGGTCGGGTCTGGAGCGTCGGGGAGTTGTTCTGGGATAGCCGCTCGGGGCGAACGAGCGAACGCCAGAAACTCGTTTCGGGCAATCCGAAAGAGCCAAACTCGAAACGTCTTCTCAACCGCCAGCTTGGGCAAACCAGTCCATGCCTTGAGAAAAGCTTCCTGCGCCAAGTCCTCGGCGATGTGCTCCCGCCTCGTCATGCTGGCAAGCCAGGCACGCACTGGATTCCAGTACCGATCGACCAGAGCGGCAAATGCCGTCCGGTCGCCAGCCCGTGCCCGGCGTACACACTCACGTTCTTGGTTGGAATCCACGTCTCGCCCACCCTGCTACCCCGACAGATGCACCCGTTGGGGTTCTGTGAGAAGAATTCTCTCAGTTTTTACCCTTTGTCTCGTAACCATGGATTCAGGGCGAGCTCGTATCAGACCGGGACAGGATCTCGGGTGCTGAAGTGTCGGGTAAGTCACATTGTGGGTAATCAGCGTCGAAAAGTGGTTTCCGCAGCGTTGATACTGCTGGCGAATTCAGTTTTCGCCAGGTTCTCTGAGTGGTTCCCTTGGGACAACAGGCCCATCCGTCAATTTGCTAGCAGGGATCAAAGTTGAGAAAGGACGTTTGGTAGAATGATTGTGCCCAGTTCGTGCAGGGCAACGTCGTTGAGAAGTCGGGTGAAATGGCGATTCTGAAGTATGGGCAGATTCTGTTCCAGCTGAACCCACTTGGAACCAAGTTCGGGCTGGGGTCGTTCATCACGCCGCTCCGGTCAATACGTCCTGCGGGAATGACTATACCGGAGAGAGCGAACCGCGGTGGGTCACGGCTTCTTCGTCGGCTCGATGATGCCGCCATCCCATTCGATACTGCATTGTGGAAGTGACTTGGCCAGTTGTTTCACTCCCGCTTCGGTGACCTTCGTTTGCCCGATCATGAGTTTCCGTAGCGACTGAAGCTTCGCCAACCCCTTCAGCCCCTCGTCGGTGATCGCGACTTTGAAGAGGTTCAACTCGTCGAGTTTGTCGAACCCGGCAATGAGCGGGATCGACGCGTCGGTGATTTTCGTTTCGCCGATATGCAGTTTGAGCAACGAGAACTTCTTGAGGGGCAAGATGCCGTCGTCTGTCAAGGGCAGGCCGCCGACGAAGAGCGCGTGGAGTTGCGGCAGCGCGGTGAGATGGGCGATCCCTTCGTTCGTGACCGAAGTGCTCGCAATTATGAGCGTGTCGAGTTCTCGCAGCTGGGCGATCCGTTTCACGTCGTCGTCTTGAACCTCCTTGCTTAGCTCCGCGTTCAGTCCCTTGATCGTGAACTTCCCCTCTGGCAACTTGTCGCCGCGTTTGATCTCGATGAACCCAGCTGGGGTCGTAATTCCGAGCGTACCGCCCCGCTTGAGAACCAATTCACCGATCTCGCGATCCACATCACCTGCGGTCCATTCGATCTTGCAGGTCGGCAACGCGGCCTGGAGCTTTTTGTACCCGGCCTCGGTGATGCGCGTTCTATGGAGGTACAGGTAAGTGAGCTTCGGGATCTGGCCGAGGACCTCAACGCTCGCGTCAGAGACATTCGAGTTGGTGAGCAAAAGCGTTTCAAGCTTTGGCAGTGCTGCGAGCTGTTTGATACCGCGGTCCGTGACCCCGGAACCAAGGCTCAGTGACCGGAGCAGGCTGAAAGCTGCCAGGGTTTCCATTCCAGCGTCGGTGATCGCCATGGGATCAATAGCGTACAGGGAGTCTTTCAAGTGGAGGAGGTCACGAACGCCAACGTCCGAAACCGTGTTGTTCTGTCGCAGTGACAGCACGGTCAACCCCTTCAGCCCGCCAAGCCGTCGCACGTCTGAATCCGTAAACGTCGCCCCATGCGACAGAATCTGGAGGATGGTGAACGGTCCTTCCGGAATGTTTTCGATGCTCTCGGCGACTACCATCTTCCCGCCGGGAAGCTCCAGGGCCAACTTGAAGCCTTTGGGTTGCTCCAGCGCCCACCTGGCAACGGATCGGTTCGGGTCCTCCCACTCGATCCGGCATTTTGGCAGGTTTTTCGCGAGCTTCGCGTGCCCTGTAGCGGTGATACGGGTGCGGGTGATGTTAAGACTCGTCAAGCCCTTTAACTTCGACAGCGAATCGACCGCGTCGTCGCCCACCCATGTGTCGTAGAGTTCCAACTTACCGAGCGCTGTCAGGGTCACGAGCTCTCCGACTCCCGCCGAGGTGAGACTGGTTTTGGGCAACGCGATCCCGGTCAGTTCCTTCAATGCGGTGAGGTGCTTGACACCCGCGTCGGTCACCCGTGGCCCGGAGGCATGGACCTGCTTGAGCTTGGTGAACTCGCCCAAGATCTTCAAATCGTCGTCGGACATCTCGGAGGCACTGTAGAAGAGGGCCAGCGTTCCCTTGGACGCGAGCAACGCCCGAATACTCTCGGACGTGATCGCCCCACCAGCCTCGGTGAAGTACTCCAGGGTTGGCGTGGCGACGAGACGCTTGACTTCGTCTGGCGTTCCGCCCGACAACTCCACGCCGACCAGGGTGAACGGCTCGTCTGGCAGTTCGTCGGGCTTCACCGCCTCGACCTTCGTGCCGTCGGCGAGTTTCACCGTCACCCGCCGGTTGGGTAGGTTCACCAACCGGTTCGCTTCGCGGAAGTGCGCGTCGCTCGGCTCGGCGATGATCTTGGCGCCCACCGTAATCCTGCAGCGCGGCAGTGGGGTAACGGTTTTGGTTGTGAGGTTGGATGCACCGATACTTACCACGCGAATCCGCGACTGCTTCAGGTGCTCAAGTCCGGCGTTCGTGACATGCGACAAATCCGTCAGGCTCAGGCCAGTCAGCGCGGGCATGCCATCCACTACGGTTCGTAGCCCCGCATCGGTCACGCCAGTACCATCGAAAGTCAGATTGGTCAGGCTCTTCATCTGCCCGAGGTTAGCAAGCCCGGTGTCAGTCAGCCTGTTGTTCTCTCCGAGGTACAGATACGTCAGGGGAAGATCTTTCAGACTTGCGAGATGGGCGTCAGTGAGGTCAGAACCACCGAGAGCCAGTTCCCGCAAATTCGAGAGGTTGCGAATTTTCGCCAGCCCCTCGGGGGTAAACTGACCCTTCACCGACAAATGTTTCAGGTTTGGGAACGCAACGAGTTGATCGAGACCGGAATCGGTCAACTCCGATAACCTGATGGCGAGGCTCTCCAACGTTTTGGCGAGTGGCAATCCTGCGAGGGTCTTGAAACCGGAATCGGTGAGAGGTGTCGTGCCCAATTCCAGAGTGTGGAGGGACGGAAGCCCGCGGAGGTTCTCCAGGCTGGTGGCATCGATCGCCGGTCCAGGCAAGTTGATCTGTTGGACCGTGCCCGGAATGGTGGCAGGATCGGTAACTGGGACGAACGAGCCGGGAATCCCTCCGCTCACCGTACCGCCGCTCTTCAGCACCCATGCAACGGCAGTCTGGGTGCTAGTGAGGGGCGGTTTCATTTCCCGTTTCGGAGCCGGTGAGGGGACTGGGCTTTCCTCCTTCAGCACCACTTCGGGCTTCTTGGCCATTTGTGACGCGACCAGCCCCACGACACCGGCGACGGCCAACAACACGCCGCCAACGACCGCCCACATGGGAATGCCGCCACCTTGCTTCGCGGATCGCACGGGTACGGCTTCGGGCACATCATCAGTTTCGTGTACGGGTTCTGCGTCGGGTGCCGTGTTCACCTCGGTCGCGTCGAGTTCCGCGAACGGGTCGGGGCCATCCTGCGCAAGAATGATTGGCGGCGGAGCGTCCAAAGGGATCACCCGCACGGCGTTCACCATCCCGGCCTCGATGGCACGCAGCTCCTCGGCCGCGATCTCGGCTGTCGGCGGGCGATACGCGGGGTCTTTCGCCAGCAATCGCATCACGAAGTCAGAGAGGTGCGGCGGAACGGCCGGGTTTCGGGTGATGGGCGGCGGTGGGTTGTCGACCGCAAGCGCGGTCAGGATCGCCAGCGTCGTCGAGCCGCGGAACGGGAGTTCGCCCGTCGTCATCTGGTAGAGCATCACACCGAGCGAAAACAGATCCGTGCGGCCATCGACGGGCAACCCGCGACCCTGCTCCGGCGACATGTACGCGGGCGTGCCAACAACAGCGCCTTCGCGGGTGACCGGCCCTTCCGTGCCTTCCGCGTCGGCATCGGAGGCGATACGTGCGAGGCCGAAGTCGAGCACCTTGACGCGGAGTTTCTTCCCCTCGAGCCAGATATTTGCAGGCTTGATGTCGCGGTGAACCAGGCCCTTCTCGTGGGCCGCAGCGAGTCCCTCGGCCGTTTCGCGACCGATGCGGATCACTTCGTTGATGGGCGGCCGCGAGTTCGCTCGCAACGCGGCGTGAAGGGTCATTCCCTTGAGCAAGGGCATCACCAGATACGGTAACCCCTCGTGCTCCGCGACCTGGTGGATGGCGGCGACGTGATCGTGTTCGACCTTGGCCTGGGCACGTGCCTCGCGAACGAACCGTGCCTTGGCTTGCGGGTTGGATGCGAACTGGGGAAGCATGACCTTGAGGGCAACTTCGCGTTTCAGGTGTGGATCTTCGGCACGGAAGACGACGCCCATTCCGCCGCGACCGAGTTCACCTAGGAGTACGTATTCGCCGATTTGGGCAGGCGCGTTGGAAGCGGGACCTGCGAGTTCGCCGAGCGTCTCGATCCCGCTTGGCGTTGCCATGGCCATCGAAGAGGGCGCGACGGTTCTGGTAGGAATCGAGTTGGGGTTCGGTTCACTCATCACGGGCACCTCGGACTGCTTGTCATCCGGGGAGGATTGTACCCGAGATTGCGAACTTCAGCGAGTCAGGGCTTTTGCGTAGTACCGCGGACGAGGGGATCAATGGGACGCCGTCCTTCGTGAGCAATTTGCCGATCCGAATTTGGGAGTGGGTGGCAAACAAGTGCGCAACAATCCGCGTGACCACTCGCCACATGAGGAGGTCTGGGGCGCGCTAACAGTAGAAGCGCAAGCCATGCGACAGGGAAAGCCGCAGTTGTGCGTGGCTGAGAATCCTTTGGCGCTCGATTTGCAACTCTATTGCGGCCACCGCACGGTCTGCTAACCGCCTGCGTTGCGCTCACATTTCTGGAATCCACTCCCATGCGCCGTAAACAACGTCCTCCCTCACACATCACCTCCCGACTCCAGTTGAGAGTGGAACATCTGGAGGGCCGAGACTTGCCTGCAGGCTTTGATGGCCTTGGTGCGGGACTCATCGGCGACTACTACTCCGATGCGGAACTCGCCAATCTCGTCGCAACCCGCACCGACGCATCCCTGGATTTTGACTGGCCGGACGCGCCACTCGCCGGCGCGCCTGCAGACAACTTTTCGGCCCGGTGGACCGGCATGATCCAGGCTCAGTTCACCGAAGATTACGTGTTCACCGTCGGATCTGCCGGGGCCACTCGACTGTGGATCGACGGGAACCTCGTGATTGACGATTGGGCTGGTTCGCAGGGGCCTGGCGAAAGGACGTCGAGCCCGGTCTCCATGTCCGCCGGTCAGACGTACTCGATTCGACTCGAGTTTGCCGACGTAGGCGGTCCGTCTGCAGTGAGTCTCATGTGGAACAGCCCCTCGACCCCCACGGCCGTTGTACCGACCAGTCAGTTGTACGGCCGTGATGGGTGGCTCGATGCCGAACTCGGCGGGGCAGACCAGGGGGGCGTTTCGTCGGTCGGTCCGGTGCTCACTGTCTTCGGGGGCGGGGGCGGGACGCCGACTGCCGATCGCGGACACTTCCTCTACCGCCCGATCGATGGTGACGGCACCGTGACCGCACGTGTCACCGCCACCCCGGACGGCTCCGCTGGGGTAATGCTCCGCGATACACTCGACCCCGGCGCGGTCGGTGTGCGATTGTTCGTCGATGCGAGTGGTGGTGTCGTCTTCCAGGCCCGCACGACATCGGGGGGCGTGACGCAACAAACCACCCTGCCCGATGGTCCCACTTCGGTCTGGCTGAAGATTGAACGCGATGGAGACCTCGTATCCGGGTATGCCTCCGCAAGCGGGACACCCGACAGTTGGTCCCTGGTGGGTACGGCCACGATACCCCTCGACCGAACTGCGCTCGGCGGGCTTGGGGCCGAAGCGAGCGGAACAGCCACGACGAACGCTGCGACCTTTGATGAGGTCCGGGTCACGCCGACGGCCCCGCTTGGGGCGAACCTCGGGGCGATCAACTACTGGTCGATCGCGAATGCGTTCGTGGATCTCGTGAAGCAAGCAACCTTTCGTTCCCCGTTCACTGGTCTGCCGTCCGTTGTGGACGCCGACGGCTGGCCGACGGAAGACTTCGTCGCGTTCCTCCAGTCCGACGGTCGCGATCTCTACCCGATCTACAACGGCACCTACCACGTGTCATTCACCGGCCGAGCGGACATGTATCTGTTCGCCACCGAGGGAGTCCTCAGGGACGTCGTGTACGACCCGGAGACGAATAGGACCACGGCGACCGTCACCCTGAGCGTGAGTGGGAACGACCCGGGTTGGATCTTCGCCATCGACTTCCGCAACACGGGCGGCACTGTCCGCGACCTGAAGGTAATCCGTCCTGGGTACGCGGCCGACACCACCCAGGTATTCACCGAGGATTTCCTGCGGTCGGTTCGCCCTTTCGGCGTCATCCGCACGATGGACTTCACCCACACCAACAACAACCTCGTAACCGACTGGGCGGGCCGTTCCCACGTTACCGACGCCACCCAAACCACGAACAAGGGGGCCGCATGGGAATACGCCATCGACCTCGCCAACGCCACCGGAAAGGATCTGTGGGTTAACATCCCCGCCGGCGCCACCGACGACTACGTGGAGCAACTGGCGACGCTTCTGAAGGCACGCCTTGCACCAGATCGGGTGGTGTACGTCGAGTACTCGAACGAAGTGTGGAATGGCATCTTCAACCAGCACAGCATCAACCGGTCTGCGGCGGTAGCCGAGGTGGAAGCGGGTATGGCCTCGGGGACCCCCTCGAACCTGTACTACCCCGGCGAGGACGCGCTCGCTGCTGACGGCTCGTGGCTCTACCAATACATCTGGGCATTCCGCAGGTACGCCCTTCGCACCACGGAGATTGGGCAGACCTTTGCCTCGGTGTGGGGAGCGGCGGCCGTGCCCGAGCAGGTACGGCCAGTGCTGAACGCACAGCTTGTGAACCCGGGCATGCTGGACACGATGCTGTCGTTCGTCGAGGATCGAGTCGGACCCGCGCGGCAGTACCTGTACGCGGTTGCTGGCACCACCTATTTCAACACGCACGGCGCGGGTGGGGCGAACGACCTGACGACCGATCAGGTTCTGGCAGCGCTATCGGACTCGGTGGACCACGAGAAGACGACCTACCTCCCATTCACCAGTTTAGCAGCCGCCTACGGCCTGAAGCACTTCGCCGGCGAGGGTGGGGTAGACACATTCGGATGGGACAACATCGCGGCAAAGAAGGCTGCCTCGCTTGACCCGCGCATGACCAGTCTGGTGACCACCTTCCTGGACAACTGGTATTTGCAGGGGGGCGACCTGCTCAACTGGTACATCGCCGGGGCTACGTCCTACGACACACGATTCGGCACTTGGGGCCTGACCAACGATCCGACGAACCTCGACTCCCCGAAGTACCAGGCCATCAACGAAGTGGTGTCATCGGCCCCGCCCGAAGTCACGGTCGGCACTCCAATCCCCAACGCCGTGCCCGCGTCTGCAACTTCTGCCTACCTGGGCAACGTCGCAACCGGTGCGATCAACGACTACCTTCTTAGAGCACCAGTCGGCGGAACCTACGCGCTGACGCTCAAGTACGCGGCAGTGACAGCGGGTCAGGTTCAGGTGATCGTGAACGGTAGTGTTGCCGGTACGATCAATCTGGGCGTCACCGGGCCGGGCCGCGACACCCTGGGAGCGCCATCTACGTTCGCCAATTCGAGCGAGTTTTTACTCCGTTTGGATTCCGGCCTCAACAATGTTCGGCTCGTGACCGCCACCGGCGGATTCTCGCTGGGAACGCTCACGTTTTCTGACGTCGGCGGTGTAGTCTCCCCACCGCAGTCACCGCCTCCGCCTCCACCCGCATCCCCGCCGCCACCCCCGCCGTCAGGCGGTAGCTGGACGATAGACCACTCGGGCGGTTTCGTGTCGGGCACCGGGCTGGCATTGAACGGGTCGGCGAGAATGACCGGCGACGCGCTGCGATTAACCACGGCCGGCAACTCCTGGGTCGCTGGCAGCGCGTGGGCGTCAACGCCCGTCGCAGTCAATGCGTTTAGCACTCGCTTCACCTTCCGACTGGGCGGGGCAGCACCCGGGGCACTGGGTGATGGGCTGACCTTCGTGCTCCAGGGCCAAGGTCCGACTGCGGCTGGTGGCGGGGGCGTGGGAGTCGGGAGCTGGGGCGTGGGGTGGAGCGTGGCGGTCGCGTTCAACATGGGCGACGACGGCACCGGGGCCGGTGTGGTGGGACTGCACACCGCAGGGGCCAGGCCGCTCGGGCCGAACGACCTCGACCTCGCCTCCGCCGGGATGAGCCTACGTTCCGG
>Ga0335397_10010055_pt1 | contig 11733 bp, 9 predicted proteins | sample MAT04_FD_205740 | JGI IMG/M metagenome (GOLD analysis project Ga0335397, IMG submission 205740) | Freshwater microbial communities from Lake Fryxell liftoff mats and glacier meltwater in Antarctica - MAT-04 (spades assembly) (version 2) ...
TTAAGCATTGAATTGGTTTAAAAGTACATGGATTAACAAAACTTTATTTAGTGTCAGGAAGAAAAATCATCATTTTGCGTCAACATGCTCATTGTTCTTAATTCTAGGTTTGGTATGCAAAACTCAATCTTTTGTGCGCGAACATTTTCCCCTACGGGGACTAAGGTGCGCACGCGGGCAGAACTCATTTTTAACTCGTTTTCCTTTGACACTAATTACGCCCGCAAACAGAAATCTTACTGGTACCCTACAAAGGTGTAAACATCCAACGCCGAACGTGTTACATAACTTTTTGAATTAATTACATAATTCACACATTGAGATACTGGTAGCGGGGAAAAATGACGCAATTGATAAGGGCAATGGACCAAAACCCAAAACCTAAAACCCAAAATCCAAATTCCAAAAGAGCTGCTACAGTGCTCACAAACAGGTGTTTATTTCTTGTGACTTAGTTCCTGGATTTTTAAACCCCTTTGTATTTCCTGCGTTCCTTTTGAAACAGGTTTCTCGGTGCTTTATCATTTAATTCATTCATTTTCCGGTATGCTTTCATGAGTGCTTCGGGAAATTCGCCTTTGTATTGAATTTTATAAAATGAAAAACCGTTGTAAGGAATCACATTCTGGACAGCAGAAATTTTTATCTGTTTCTCAACATTCGCATCCTTGAAGTAGGCAAGAAAGGTAGTTCCTCTTTCTTTATTCAGCTGATTGAATTTCGCTTCTACCATTGTTCCGCCCAAAAGCCTGTTGCATTTGTCCTGAGTGGTAAACAACATAGAATCCGCGGTTTGAGCATTTAAGTAGCCTACAAACTTTTCATCTTTAATCGACATTTTATCGACAGTTTCGGCATCCTCCCGACTGAAATAGCTTTCATTTTTACTCTCTGTTGTCATGAAATACTTCTTTTTTGCCTCAAAAAGCATGATATACTCCTTTTCCTTAACAGAATACATTTGCGGTGAAACATCAATAGTTGCATCAGGGTTATCTGCCAGGAAACCGGCCATCTTTTCTATAAACTTTTGCTGCTCTTTGGTGAGTGTGCTACCCCGCATTTCCCATTTCTGGGTAAGTGATTTTTCTATTTCAATCTCTGTTTGCTTCACATCCATCCGGTAGGCAGTGGTTACAGGTTTAACAAAAATATTTCCGAGTACATCGAGAATAACATCCTTCAAATGAAATTCAGGATCCTTTAAATCACCGCTTATCGGGACTTCGTAATCAATTACATTTCCGCGTTCGCGCACCAAAGCCATGATCAGCCGCATGGGAATACGCTTAATATCATTGGTTTTTTTCCGCTTTGTTAACCTGGGATCAATTAATACCAGGTGATTGTCACTCTTAATTATCCCGTTTCTGACGTTCCATGTGCCTTTAACAGAAAGGGTTCCCCGATCGAGCGGGAACGAAGTATATTGGATTAAATATGGATTGAACATGGCAACAGGCAGTTTCTGAAGTATATAATTCAGGTCAAAGTCAGAACTGTCGTTGGGATTTATACTGATTGCAAACGTAGCATCCCCATAAGGCTTAATCCCGGTTTTAATTAAAACACTTACTCTTTTCTTATTTTTAGTAATGGAATCGGCCAGAACATTCAATGGATTTAGGTGAATATTGAATTTTTCGCTTAACGAATAATCACTAAATTCAAGATCGCCGCTGTATATGGCCAGCCGGTTAATTTTGTAATTACTGCGGAAGAAATTCTGCGACAGTCTTTTAATATAATTACCGATTTCGAGGACAAGGTTAAATTTAACTCCCGATCCCTGTGCAATTGCCGCACCAGTTGCTTCCGAAACAAACATTCGCTGCAGGTTATCGAGGTAATCATAGCGCTCGTATTTGAAATAGGGGTTGTTGAGCGAAACAGAATCAAAAAGGTATTTATGGTTTTTCGGACTTAATTCGAAAATGGCTAACGACAACTTACGGAACGAGGCATAATCCTCGCCCGGTTTTTCTCCTATGCGAAAATCATTAATCGCAAAAGGCCCGGAAAACGAAACATTTTCGGCAGTTTTAAGATTGCCCTTTACTTTTAAATCGGCATCAATGTTTCCGGTGAAATACCCGAAATTGGTTAACTCACGGAGGTACTGTTCGAGGATAATAAGATCAAATTTTTCAGCCACCACAGCTAAGCGGTAATCCAGATTCTTTGTATTGATGCTAAAACTGCCATTCATTCCTCCGCCTCCAATGCCGGATAAGAAAGAAAATTTAGCGGCAATAGTGTCGGCGTCCCAATATAAACCCGGGCTATCAATATTAACTTTGGTTATGAAATAATTTATGGGTGTAACCCTTTCGCGGTAATAGAATTCCCCATCGATAATTTTAATGTTAAGCATATTAAAATGAAGCGGCGAAACTGCTTTTAACGAATCCACTTTAGGTGAAAACCGTTCAATCAGGTCATCAAAATTTAACTCTTTATCAATCTGAATGATGATTCCGCGTGGGCGATCTATTGTGAGTTCGCTTATTTCAAAGGTTCTTTTCAGCATTTTTCGCATGGCAAAATTTGCACTTACCCCTTTTGCGGAAAAGAATACACTATCGCTTTCAGGTTCATAAATTCTGAAGTTATCGAAATGCACATAACCGGTAAACGGGTTTACATACGCCCAGTCAATTTTAATCTGCCGCCCGGTATATTTCGAATCATATTTTTCGACTAAGTATTTTGTTATGGGCGAAATAAACAGGATAATGATGGCAGCAATAACCATAAGGACACTGACAAGTATAAGCAGTGCTCTTACTCCCTTATGCTGGCTGAGCCAGTGCAGTTGTTTGCTGCTTTTTTGCTTCAGCAAATTCACAATGTGTGTGTAATAATATGATATTGATTTTTTATCTGCCGGCATTTATGTTTTTCTGTTTTAATCCGAACTCAAAATTGTTGGCAAAGTTCATGATGTTGAACCGGATATCAGTTACACAACTATTTGAAAACGTTACATGATTCACACATTGCTTTGCCGATATCAGGGGAGGTTGTTACTATTAATAGGTCCCCAATTCCATGTCACAAGTGCCGGATAACCCGGCTTCCGGCACTCAAACTTTAAAGTTTTTAGTACGCAGAAACTTATTCCACTTGCAATTAAAGACACAATGTGTGAATGATGTAACTCTTATACGCAATTGTGTAATACGAACCGGGAATAAAGACTTGAAATTTGTTGCGTGAAAAATTTATCACAAATTAAACCAATCAAAATGAAAACAAATCGAACAAGATTTTGGATGACTCCAGTTGCAACACTCCTACTGCTAGTAGCACTCAGCGGAGGTTGTAGAAAAGACGATTATGTTGAAGTAATCGGGGTATGCCCGGTTGTGGAATCGACAAATCCGGCCAACGGTGCTACCAGTGTAGCCATTAACCAGGTAGTTACAGCAACATTTAATGAGGAGATGAATCCTGCAACCATCACGCAGGCATCCTTTACATTGACAGGTGGGTTAAAATCAGGTGTTCCTGTTCCAGGCACTCTCACCTACAACAACACGAATGCTACATTAAGTTTTGTGCCAAGTGCACCACTCGCGCAAAACACCACTTACACCGGCACAGTTAAATCGTCGGTTAAAGATTTGAAGGGTAATGCCTTACAAACAAATTATGTGTGGACTTTCAGCACAGGAGCTATCCTGTCGCCAACGGTGGTTTCAACTGACCCGGCAAACAATGCCACGGGCGTGTTCATTAATAAGGTAGTTACTGCAACTTTCAGTGTGGCTATGGATCCGCTGACTATAACGTCAACGACCTTTACCTTGAAACAGGGAACAACAACAATAGCAGGTACCGTTACTTACTCCGGTATAACAGCTTCCTTTACACCGGCAAGCGAACTTGTACCTAACACTATTTATACCGGAACTATTACCACCGGAGCTAAAAACACTGCAGGCACTCCAATGGACAATAACTATGTATGGTCATTCACAACCGGTAATCTTTTAGGCCCCACAGTGATTTCTACTGACCCTACTAACAATGCAACCGGTGTTTTACCTGATAAAACAATTTCCGCCACCTTTAGTATGGCAATGGATCCGCTGACTCTTACTGCGTCAACCTTTACGGTTAAGCAGGGATTAACAACAGTAGCTGGAACGGTTACATACACAGGAACAACAGTATCCTTTAAATCTTCGGGTCCGCTGACCTCCAATGCCCTTTATGTGTGTACCATTACCACAGGGGCTAAGAACGTAGCTGGTGTTGCACTTGCCGAAAACTATGTCTGGTCATTTACCACCGAATCAGCTGCAGGGCCTAAGGTAGTGTTGACTGATCCTTTAAACAATGCTACCAACGTTGTACTGAACAAAACGGTAACAGCCACTTTCAATGAGATCATGGATCCCCTTACACTTAATGCAACAACGTTCACAATAAAACAAGGGTCAACTGAAGTTGTGGGAGTAATTTCATATTTCGGTAAAACTGTGGTTTTTTTGCCTACCACTCTGTTTTTGTCTAATACCTTATATACAGCCACCATTACTACAGGGGCTAAGAATGTAGCGGGTACCCCGATGGCAGCCGATTATGTGTGGACATTTACTACAGGAACAATAGCTGCTCCTACTGTGATTTCTACCAGCCCGACAAACAATGCTACGGGAGTACTTCTGAATAAAATAGTTACCGCTACCTTTAGTGAGGCTATGAACCCACTTACCATTACCGCAACAACTTTCACCCTGAATCAAGGTACAACGGTTATAGCAGGAACAGTTACCTATGCAGGAACCACGGCATCCTTTGCACCTTCAGTTGCGCTTGAGCCTAACACCATTTATACCGGTACCATAACCACCGGGGTTACAAATGTTGCAGGTGTGCCCATGTCGTACAACTATACATGGACATTCACCACTTTGTCAACAGCTGCACCAACAGTAATATCAACTGATCCCCTGAACAATGCTACAGGTGTCCTTCTTAATAAAACGGTTACCGCTACCTTCAGCATGCCAATGGATCCGCTTACTGTTACAGCCACAACTTTTACTTTGAACCAGGGTTCAATAGCTATTGCAGGAGTTGTTTCGTATTCAGGTACTACAGCGTCCTTCAGCCCTTCCGTTTCCCTTGAGCCTAACACACTATATACCGGTACTATAACCACCGGAGCTACGAGTGCTTCTGGTGTTCCAATGGTAAATAACTACGTGTGGACTTTCGCTACTTTATCAGTAGCGCCTCCTATGGTTACCAGTACTGATCCGTTGAATAATGCAGAGAATGTTAACATCAACAAAACCGTTACCGCAACATTTAATATGCCAATGAACCCGTTAACTCTTACTTCAGCAAGCTTTACACTGAAAGAAGGGACAAACCTGGTTGTTGGTGTAGTTTCATACTCCGGCACAACGGTATCCTTTAATCCTTCGAGTGATCTTTTACAAGCTACACTATATACAGCTACTATTACTACCGGAGCTATGAACCTGGCCGGTATTCCAATTGCCGAAGATTATGTATGGAGTTTTACTACAGGAACAACTGTAATTCCTCCACAGATTGATTTGGGAACCGCTTCGATGTTTGGTGCTTTCGGAGGAAATGCCGGGGTTACTAATCAGGGATTATTTACGGTAATTAACGGGGCTATAGCTACTACTGCTGCCTCAACTCTGATTACCGGATTCCATGATGGGATGACAGGTGATGTTTACACCGAAACACCTCTTAATGTCGGTCTTGTAACCGACGGAATCTTTACTGCACCCCCGGCTCCGGGAACAGCAACATCTTTTGCAATTGCCACCCAGGGATTGTTAGATGCTACTATAGCATATAACAGCATTTCTCCGGCTTCGATGCCGGGAGGTATGGATCCGGGTGCCGGCGAACTTGGAGGATTAACCTTAGCCCCTGGTATTTACAAATCAGCCAGCGGCACATTCAACATTTCAAACGGTCCGCTTACATTGGACGCACAGGGTGATCCGAATGCTACATGGGTATTCCAGACAGAAGCAGGACTCACCGTAGGTATTGCCGGACCGACAGGTGCCCGCAGTATTACTATGATTAACGGAGCCTTACCTAAAAATGTATTCTGGTATGTTGGCACCGCGGCAACAATTAACGGAGCAGGCGGCGGCATTATGGTGGGAACCATTATCGCTTATTCGGGAGTTACTTTTTCAACAGCCGGAAACGTTGCTCTAACTGTATTGAATGGCCGGGCGCTATCATTAGTTGCATCAGTAACTATGGTAAACACAATTATTAACGTACCTGAATAGGCCTCGTTAATTGGTTAACCAGTCAAACATATTTATCCCGCCAAAAGGAGGGATTCTTACTCAAATGAATTGAAAAATGAAATTAAATATAAAAAAAATGAAATTGAAAACTAATTTCGAAAAGGGATCGCGCAAGGCGTGGTCCCCTTTTAGCCTGGTCATCAAAAGCCTTTTTATAGGTGCTTTGATCTTAACAGGTATACAGGCGTCAGTTCAGGCGCAGGAGACTCAATATACGAAACCATCATGGTTTTTTGGCCTGGCTGGTGGGGCAAATTTTAATTTCTACCAGGGATCCACACAGAAGTTAAATGCTGATTTAACTGTTCCTGCTGCATTTCACGATGGCCAGGGCGTTGGGCTTTATGTTGCTCCCCTGGTAGAATTCCATCGTCCGGATTCAAGGTGGGGCTTTATGTTCCAGGCCGGATTGGATAGCCGCAAAGGCGCGTTTAAAGAAGTAAATACTCCTTGTAACTGCCCTGCCGATTTAACCACGGATCTCAGCTATATTACTATAGAGCCGAGTTTACGCGTTGCTCCGTTTAAGTCAGATTTCTACCTGTATGCAGGCCCGCGGTTTGCTTACAACATAGCAAAATCATTCACTTATTCGCTGGGAATAAATCCCGCTTATCCCGATCAGGAACCAACCCCTGATGTAACAGGTGATTTCAGTGATATGAATCAAACCCAGATCTCGATGCAGGTCGGGGCAGGATATGATATCTACCTTTCATCACAGAGCCATCAAACTCAATTTGTACTCTCACCTTTTGTTTCCTTCCAACCTTATTTTGGTCAGACTCCCCGTTCGATTGAAACCTGGAATATTACAACAGTGAGAGCCGGTGTAGCCTTAAAACTTGGTCGCGGCAAAGTAACCGGCCCTCCGGCAACAGCAGAAGAAATAACTCCGGTGGTGGTAGCAGCAGAACCTCAGGTTCAGTTTACAATTAATTCGCCTAAGAATGTACCTGTTGAACGTAAGGTAAGGGAAATATTCCCGGTTCGTAATTATGTGTTTTTCGATGAAGGATCCACGCAAATACCCAATAGGTATGTGTTACTTAAAAAAGACCAGGTAAAAGACTTCAGGGAAGATCAGCTTGAAGTAACTACTCCTAAAAATCTGTCAGGCCGTTCGGAACGCCAGATGGAGGTATATTACAATGTACTCAATATCCTCGGCGACCGCATGGTAAAAAATCCTTCGTCAACTGTTACCCTTGTAGGATCATCAGAAAAAGGCAGCAAGGATGGACTTGAAATGGCTGAATCAGTCAAAACCTATCTGGTAAATGTTTTTGGAATTGATCCTTCGAGGATTAAAACCGAAGGTCAGACTAAACCTGATGTTCCTTCGCTACAACCAGGCGGCACACTCGAACTTGCGCTTCTTCGCGAAGGCGATCGCAGGGTATCTATCGAAAGCAGTTCGCCGGCATTGCTTATGGAATTCCAGAGTGGCCCCGAAACTTCGCTTCAACCTGTTGAAATCAAGGTTGTGCAGGAAGCTCCGGTTGACAGTTATGTTACATTCGAAGCGGATAGTGCTACAGAAGCATACAAATCATGGAGACTGGAAATAAGTGATGAGCAAGGAGTTGTGCAACATTTTGGCCCATATACTGAAGATAAAGTCAGCATCCCCGGCAAATCAATCCTTGGAACAAGGCCTTCAGGTGATTACAAGGTAAAGATGATAGCCGATACCAAAAGCGGCAGGATAGAGGAGAAGGAATCAACGATGCACATGGTTCTCTGGACGCCACCCACAAACGAGGAAGGCATGCGATTCAGCGTTATTTATGAATTCAACGAATCGAAAGCTTTGCCTGTTTACGAAAAGTACCTTTCCGAAGTGGTGACTCCTAAAATCCCTCAAGGCGGAAAAGTTATAATACATGGTCATACCGACGTTATCGGAGAAGAAGTGCATAACAAAGACCTTTCGCTGGCCAGAGCCAACGATGTAAAAGGAATACTCGAAAATAGTCTTTCGAAAGCCGGCAGGAACGATGTTAAAATTGAAGTATTCGGTTTCGGCGAAGACGAAAAGTTAGCTCCTTTCGATAATAAATACCCGGAAGAACGCTTCTATAACCGCACTGTTATAATTGATATTATTCCAAAATAACAGATTTGCTAACAGCAAGTATTACATTAAAGCGAATACTGCCTGGTATAAAAGCCAGGCAGTTTTGTTATGACTTCTAAAATCGTGCTGACACAATGTGTGAATGATGTAACTCTTATACGCAATTGTGTAATACAATACACTTTAATCGGACTAACCTTTGCAGTGTGGAAATCTTTTCACCGCCAAGACTTTAAAAATGAAAACATGTAAGGTTATTTTCATCGGGATTGCATTTTTTGCTACAACTGCTTTGCATGCCCAGGTTGCAGTTAATGTTAATATTGGTGCTCCACCCATGTGGGGACCGGTAGGATATACCAATGTTCAGTATTATTACCTTCCTGATGTTGAGGCGTATTATGATATTCCATCCTCAATGTTTATATACCAGAGTGGTAGAGTATGGGTACACAGGACTTATCTTCCGGTACGTTACAGGAGTTATGATTTATACTCCGGATATAAGGTTGTGATGACTGACTATCATGGCAAAACACCTTACCATCACCATAAGGAATATAAAATGAAATATGCCAAAGGCTATCGTGGTCCGGCACAGAAAAACATTGGCGAACGACCAGGGAAAGGGTACAATAAATCAAGAGTTCATGCCGGCAGCTATTCAAATCACAAAGAGAGCCAGGGTAGTGTGAAAAGTAAAGGAAATAGCAATAAGAACAGTAAAAAAGGAAACAACAATGGCGGTGGACATGGCAAGAAGAAATAAGTGCAGGCAATAAATACGTTGCCGTGTATATTTAAAATCAGAAGTTACAAGCAAACACTAATAATTAAATAAACAAAAAAATGAAAAAAATTTCATTAACATTACTCCTGGCACTGACAATCATAGGGTCGGCTGCATTTGCTCAGAAAAAAGCCTATTCAGGAGGCTATGGACATACACTGAACTTAGGGCTCGGTGTTGGCGGGTATTATGGGTACTATCATCATGCAGGTCGTTCGATGCCTATTCTAAATATCAACTACGAATTTGATGTTGCCCGGAATTTTACCCTGGCTCCTTTTGTAACTTTTTATACTTACAGGAACGATAAAGACCATTATCGTGAATCAGTTATCCCTGTTGGAGTTAAAGGCACGTATTATCTTGATCAGGCTCTCAGCGCAGGTTCGGACTGGGATTTTTATATTGCCGGCTCATTAGGATTTGCTATTCATAGTGCCACCTGGGACGATGGATACTCAGGAGATACGTATTACACCGACGTTAGCCCGTTAATCTTTGATTTGCACTTAGGTACCGAATACCACCTGAGCAACAAAGTTGGATTATTTCTCGACTTGTCCACTGGTGTTACCACCCTGGGACTTGCATTTCATTGATAGATTTCGACATAAATATTTAACAAGCCACCACTTGTTGCATAAAAACCTGTTTCACTTCGAAATGGGTTTTTATGCTTTTGTAAAAAACGCCGACAGAATTGATTTCCAATTTCTTTTTGAGCTATGAAGAAAGCTGTTCAAAATTATCAATTGGTTCAATAAGAGTATCAGCGGATAAAAGTCAGGCATGTGTGAATATTGTAACTTTTTTTGAGAATTGTGTAACACGCGAATCAAGTTTGATCATGACCTTTGTATTCTTATACCTGATAAAAATCAACCATAAAAAAAATACATTATGAGTACAAGAAAATTATTGATAGGCGTATTGGCAGGAGCTGCAGTTGGAGCTGTGTTAGGAATTTTATTCGCACCGGATAAAGGTTCTTCGACCCGAAAAAGATTTTCCAGAAAAAGCTATCAATATACCGACGAACTGGAAGGAAAATTCAATGATTTAATCGACAACATCACCGAACAATTTCAAACGGTTGTTGAAGAAGTAAACCAGATGTCAGAAGATGGAATGCTGAAAGCTGAAAAAAGAAAAGCGAAGCCCGCTACTGCTAAAAAGTAAGAAAACAGTACTGTTACTTGCTAAAAAACGTCGCTGCTAACAATCAGGATACCAGAGGCAAAGAAGAGTTAATGGGCAAAAATAATTTGATATTCAATAAAATGCGACCATTTAAAATAATTTCCCTGCTGGTAATATGTATTGGCATTTTATTCGGATCAACTTCCTGTGCAGTGAATTTAAAACATGACAACGGAAAGCATAAAGGATGGTACAAGAATTCGAATAACCCGCATCATCGCCAAAGCACAAATCCTGGAAAAGCTGAAGGGAAGCATAAAAAATAAACCTTTCAGGTGTGGAAGAAATTAACGCTGGAAATCAAAACGTCAATAACCAAAACATGGAAACCCCCGCAGATTCAATTGAATCACTTTTTGAGAGAGCCGAAGCATACGGCAGAACAACGTTTGAACTTTCGAAACTAAAATTACTGGAGACGACTAACATTGTTGTAACTTCATTGATAGCCAGGCTAAGCGTTATGCTTATGATTTCAATGTTCTCATTTGTACTGAGCATTGCTGTTGCGCTTTGGTTGGGCGATGTGCTTGGCAAATCGTATTATGGATTTTTTATTGTTGCCGGATTTTACTTTTTAGCCGGAATAGTTTTGCATCTTTTCCTCCACCGGTGGGTTAAAAAACCAATCAGCGAATTAATTATAAAACAAGCGCTTCAATAAGTCGAATTATGCAAAAAATAATTACAGAAACCGATCTTAGAGTTGCCATACTTCAGTTGGAAAGCAAACAGACAGATGAAAGAATACTGATGAAAGAGCAATTCCTGTTAACCGTGGAAACCCTGAAGCCTATCAACCTGATTAAAAGCACTTTGATGGAAGCTGTAGGATCTGGAGATCTGCAGGATAACATGCTAAACTCAACTATTGGCATGTCGGCAGGATATCTTAGCAAAATCCTGTTTCAGGGCGTATCGGGCGGTCCGGTAAAAAAGATATTAGGCACTGCCCTTATGTTCGGGATAAAGAACCTGATAGCACACAATCCGGAACTGGTGAAATCAATCGGAAGTGGATTTTTTAATCTGCTTAGGAAGACAATAAGGGGTAAAGACAAAAACACGGATAATCCGGATATCCTTGAAACAGCAGGCACTGAATAGAATCCTTAACTATACGTTTATATATCCTTATCAGGTATTTACCGTGTAAGCGGAACTGGATAAGGCCGCATGGTGTCCGTAGTGAAAACTGCGGACATTTTTTTTGTTTTCGGGTTACTGGTAAACCTTTCAAAATAACTTCCTCATTTGTAAGTGAGGTAGGAATAACGGTGGCTGTGCAACCTGATGATCAGAGAATAGTGTTGATTGTTTGTGGCGACTGGTTAGTGTCT
>Ga0335397_10010057_pt1 | contig 11730 bp, 13 predicted proteins | sample MAT04_FD_205740 | JGI IMG/M metagenome (GOLD analysis project Ga0335397, IMG submission 205740) | Freshwater microbial communities from Lake Fryxell liftoff mats and glacier meltwater in Antarctica - MAT-04 (spades assembly) (version 2) ...
GCTACTCATAGGTTCACTTGCGTTACGGCCTGCTCTCTTGCTGTTTGGAAACTCACGACCCCGTGTTACCACGACGCCGCTTCCTCATGCTACCGGGGCTTACGGACAACTCCCCAGACGGGACTTCAGCCCGCTAGACTTACTGCTGTTACTGCGAACAGCCAGGGTCGAATTAAATATTTTGTTTCATGGCCATTCAGCCTAACGGGCGGGTCAAGCGGGACGCTCGAACATGCCGCATCACTTCGTGGTTGGCGTCTCACTCGCGAGGTCGCCATGTATTGGGATGTGAAAACTGTCAAGACGCTGCCGAACTTCCGAAGTTATGTCGAGATTGGGAATGGGCGCAAGGGCATTTTCGACTTGACCCCCTATCTCGACCACGGCGTTTTTCGCGAGCTTCGAGACGTGCATTATTTCAATCGAGTGGGCATTCTATTTGGCGCGGTAACTTGGCCCAACGAGCAGGACATTGCCCCAGAAACCCTGCTATCTGAAATGCTCCCTGCAGAATCAACTGCGCTCAACCCTGCAGTCCACACGGACGCTACGCGATGAAGCCGCGCAGCGCCGGTGACTTCTACGTTGGGCACCCACAGTGACCGATTTTCACATTGTCGGAGGTTCTCATTATTGCTAACCTGTATTTATGGCGTTTTCGATTGAGTATTTCCATGCGCGAGTGCAGTCCGAGATTGACGCCTGGCCTGTCGACGTTCTCGCGGACTACGCTCGAATTGTGGAATTGCTGATCGAGCACGGCCCCAACCTGAAACTGCCCTATTCGCGAACTTTCGGCGATGGCTTTGTTTGAGTTACGGCCTCGTGGCCGATCTGGTATTGGTCGGGCGTTTTACTGTTTCCTCGTCGGGAGGCGTGTAGTCGTACTCCACGCCTTTATCAAGAAGTCTCAACAAACGCCCGACCACGAAATCAAGCTCGCTCGAAAGCGATTGAAGGAGATTCAAAATGGATGATCTGAAATTCAAACCTGTGCGCCATGACCACAAGGATTTCCTCGAAAAGGCATCCAAGCGTCGTGGCTTTAGCGAAGCATATGAAGCTCTTGAAGTCGAGTACGCGCTCACTCATGAAATGCTGGCCGCTCGCGCTCGCGCCGGTCTTACCCAGGAGGCTGTTGCTGGCCGCATGGGCACCACCAAGAGCGCCATCTCTCGCCTGGAGTCCGCCGGAAAGCAGGCCCCCTCTGTGGCTTCGCTAAAGCGATATGCGGCCGCTGTTGGCTGCACGCTCAAGATCGAACTTGTACCCGCTAGCCCCAAGCGGCGAAAGGTTGCCCAACCCGGCGGTCAACCGGACGCTGCGCGATAAAGCTGCGCAGCGCCGGTTACTTCTACGTTGGAAATATCCTGGCTTACTTGCGTTCCACCCGGTAACCCTTGGGAATATCGAACACCTCCGGCTTTAATGGCGCGCTGCCGTATTGCTGGTAGGTCAGGCTGATGCGGCTATCCAGCTTGTTGGACAGCGCGGCCATGCGGCCGGTGCCTTCATATTTGGTCTTCACGTCGACCGCGCAGAGCAGGCCCATCGGCGCCATGCGACGTACGATTTCACTCATGCCGCGCGCTTGCGTCGGCGAACTTTTCGCCAGCGCCGGGATGCCCATGAAGAATTCCGGTGTCTGCGCTGCTGCGATGAACGCCGCAACTTCCTTCTGTTCCTCGGTATCGCGCGCCAGCCAAACATTGCCGGTCAGCGTGAAGTTGACTTTTTCTCCGCCCACTTCCGCTGGCATCGCGGCATCAATGCTGTATTCAGCGCACTTCCACTTCTGCAACGGGTGGCTGCGGCCGGTCGCTTTCACATCCAGCTTCAAATCTTTACTGCTGACTTTGGCATCGGTCTGCTCATTCAGTGCGGCCATCATGTAAATCGTTGCCAATCGCTGCGAATGGTCGATCACCGCGATTTCGTTCTTTTTCAGATCGTACAGATGCGAATAGGCTTTGCCGCGGTCGATCAGATCACGCCGAATCTGCTGGCCGCGCAGCCAGATGCCTTCCTGACCGTTGCCCTGCATGCCCATCGCCACCACGGTGCTGCGGCCGGTCAATGAGAGATCGGCGGTCGCCGAAAAGGGGGCAATGCTGCTGACCAGGGCCAGCACAAGAGCGGATAATTTCATGGTTTTTCCTCACGTCGATGGGCTTCTAATTCGTTCAGGTTGAACCGCTGGTAAAGCAGCAACAATGGCTTCGGCGCCCACCAGTTGAGGCGACCAAGCAGGCGCAGGCTAGCGGGTACCAGCAGCATGCGCACCAGCGTGGCATCGACCAGAACAGAGAGTAAAAGTCCTAGGCCCATGGCTTTCATGAATACCACTTCGCCCATCGCGAAGGCGCCCAACACAATGCCGATCAGCAATGCTGCGCTGGTGATGATGGGACCGCTGCGCTGGATGCCGACTGCGACCGAGCGCATATTGTCGCCGGTTTGTTGACACATTTCCTTGATCCGGGAAAGCAGGAAGACTTCATAGTCGATCGACAGGCCGAAGGCGGCGGCGAAGATCAGCACCAGGATCGTGCCATCCATGCTGCCTTGTGGCGTGAAGTTGAGCCACTGCGCGAAATTGCCGTCCTGGAACACCCAGACCAGGGCGCCGAAAGTGGCGGACAGCGATAGTAGATTGGTGATCACCGCTTTCAGTGGAATCAACACGCTGCCCAGCATGAAGAACAGCAGCACAAAAATCACGCAAACAATGGCGGCGATGGTCCACGGCACCCAGACCCGCAAGGAATGCAGGTAGTCGAGATGGAAAGCCGGGAAACCACCAACTTGAACCTGTTTGATGCTCGCCGGCACTGGCAGTGCGCGAATCTGCTTGACCAGTTCGCGCGCTGCTTCGGAACTTGGCGGCGCGGAATACTCCACATAAATCACCGTGGTGTCGCCCTTGGCATAGGCGGCCAGGGTTTCCGTGGCGAGAGGGAATTGATCCGGGAATTCGTACAGAAGCTGATAGTCCTCGAGTTTCAGGTTCGGATCGACGCTGGTCAGGCCGGAGATTTTGATGATGCCGGGCAGCGCGCGCAGTTGTTGCGTGTAGGCATCCAGAGCCGCCAGCGAGGTCGGCGAATGCGCTTCGCCTTCGGTCTGGACGGCCAGAACCAGCGGCCCCATGTCGGAATGCGAGAAGCGCTGCTTGAGGATTTCCTGCACTTGCCGGCTCTCTGCCGTCACCGGCAGTGATTTGCTGTCGGCGGGACCAATTTCCATGTGCAGCACCGGCAAGCCCATCGCCAGCAACAACCCGAGAGTGACGATCAACACCAGCCAGGCACGGCGCATGACGAAATAACTGTAACGATACCAGCGGCCGCCTTCGTCTTGCTGCGCGGCGCGGCCGGAAAGGCCAGGGAAAGCAAAGCGATTGACGTGACGCCCGAACAAGGCGAGCAAGGCGGGCAACAGCACCACCGCGGTAATCATGGCGGCAGCCACCGAGATACTGCCGGCCAGCCCCATGTTCTGAAAAAACCGCTGCGGCAGCAAATGCAGGCAGAACAAGCTCGACGCGACGGTAAGTCCGCTGAACACCACGGTTCTGCCGGCGGTGCGCATGGTGGTCATCAAACTCTTGTTCACGTCATGGCCGGCCGCCAGTTCTTCGCGAAACCGAGACACGATGAACAAGGCGTAATCGATCGCCAGACCCAGGCCCAGCATGGAAACGACATTGGCGGCATAGACGCTGATGTCGATGAACAGGGTGAATGTCTTCAACATCGCCACCGACAGCACGATGGTAACAACGCCGACGACCAGCGGCAGCGTCGCCGCCGCGACCGAGCCGAAAACCCAGACCAGCAGCAGTGAGAGTGCGATGAAGCTGGCAATCTCGGCATGCCAGATGTCACGCGCCAATTGCTGACGGATGTCGACGTAAGTGGCCAGTTCGCCGCCCAGCATGACTTCGATCTGATCGATCTGAACCTGCTGGCGCAGCCGCTCGAAGGCGGCGATGCCCTCGTCGGCGGCGCGTTCAAGTTGCACCACGGCATAACTCAAACGGCCGTCTTTCGAGCGAAAACGGACGTCGCCGCCGCTGTGGTAACTGATTACGCTCTTGACCTCGGGATTGCGCGAAATGTTGGCGGTGACCGCCTCGACAGCGCTGCGATACGCCACGCTGTCAACATCGCCAAGGGCATCCGAGCGAGGCCGGAACAGCATGATCACCTGTGTTTCATCGCGACCAAGATGTTCTCTCAGCATGCGCACCGACTCGGCGGAACCGCTGCCCGGCACGTCCCAGCCCGGCGCCAGCGTCAGACGCTGCATGACATCCTTGCTGTAGAAAGCCCCCAACAAAACCAGCAGAAATCCCAACAATACGATCAAGCGGGGATGACGACCGGTCAGCCGGCCTAGAAAAACAAACATGGATTAGTGGAGCCTTGAATCAGGTCTGTGCAAGGGTATCACCGAAGCAAGGGTGACAGGCGGATGGAAGTTTTTCGCGAAAGCGGTCTCGAAAGGGACGTTTTCAATCCGCTTCCGTCTCAAACCCGGCTTGCGCCAGCTCGGCGGCGCGCAACACGGCACGCGCTTTGTTGCGCGTCTCCTGCCATTCATTTTCCGGCACCGAGTCGGCGACGATGCCGGCGCCGGCCTGGACATAGAGCATCTTGTCCTTTACCACTGCGGTGCGGATGGCGATCGCCACATCCATGTCGCCGTTGAATCCGACATAGCCGACAGCGCCGGCATAGACGCCGCGCTTGCTGGGTTCGAGTTCGTCGATGATTTCCATCGCCCGCACCTTGGGCGCGCCGGAAACCGTTCCAGCCGGAAAGGTGGCGCGCAAGACATCCATCGCATTCAGTCCCGGCTTCAGTTTTCCTTCGACGTTGGAGACGATGTGCATGACATGCGAGTAGCGCTCGATGCTCATGTTTTCGGTGACCTTGACGCTGCCGATTTGTGAGACTCGGCCGGCGTCGTTGCGACCGAGGTCCATCAGTTGCACATGCTCGGCGCGCTCTTTCGGGTCGGCCAGCAATTCTGCTTCCAGGCGCAGATCTTCTTGCCGTGTCACGCCGCGTGGGCGGGTGCCGGCGATCGGGCGCACAGTGACTCGCTTTTCATTCGGATGCTGGTCATCGCCGGCGCTTTCCAGCCGCACCAGAATTTCTGGCGAAGAACCAACAACCTGGAACCCACCCATGTCGTAATAAAACATGTAGGGCGACGGATTGAGGCCGCGCAAGGCGCGATATAGCGACAGCGGATGCGCGTAAAACGACTGACTCATCCGCTGCGACAGGACGACCTGCATGATGTCGCCATCAAGGATGTACTGCTTGGCGCGCGCTACCGCCGCCTTGAATTCGGTCTCGCCGAATTCGGAAACGGCTTCGTCACCATTGCCTTTGACATCGCGCGGCGGAATCGCCGGACGCTGCAACAATCGGGTCAGTTCGGCCAGGCGCCGATGCGCTTTCAGGTAGGACTGATCTTCCAGCGGGTCGGCATAGACGATCAAGGTCAGTTTGCCGGACAGGTTATCCACCACCACCAGTTCATCGGTCAGCATCAACAGAATGTCCGGTGTGTTGATGTGGTCGGGTTTGCGTGCCGCGGCGAGACGCGATTCGATGTAGCGCACCGTGTCATAACCGAAATAGCCGCACAAACCGCCGGGAAAACGCGGCATGCCAGGCACCGGTGCGGCTTTGAAACGCGCCAGGAAACGCTCGACAAATTCCAGCGGATCATCGCAATTGCATTGTTCCACCGGCAGGCCGTTGGTTTCGACGCTGGCGAAGTGGCCATGCACGCGCAGCACGGTCTTGGCTGGCAGGCCAATGAAGGAATAGCGCCCGAAACGTTCGCCACCGACCACCGATTCAAGCAGATAGGAGTAAGGCTCGTTGGCGAGTTTCAGGTAGATCGACAGTGGCGTATCGAGATCCGCCGGCAACGGCTTGATGACCGGGATTCGGTTGTAACCTTGGCGCGCCAGGCTGTTGAATTTGTCTTCGTTGAACATGCGGGTCTTTCTGGAATTCGTGACGGTCAAACACGGCGGGGAAAACGAGATTCAGCGAGATTCAGCGAGATTCCGCCCGCCATCGACTGAATCGACGTTTTACCTGGGTGCTTGCCGGACGTTCCAGGTTCATTTTTTGACGATCAACTTGGCGGCGTCAGCCAGGGTGGACACCACGGAATCGAGATCAAGTTCACTCACCGGACGGCCACGGTTGTAGCCGTAGGGGACGCAGAACACAGCGCAGCCAGCGGCGCGCGCGGCCTGGGTATCGTTCAGCGAATCGCCGATCAGCAACAGTTCATCCGGTTGAATGGCAAACACCTGGCAGGCGTGTAGCAAGGGCATCGGGTCGGGTTTCTTCTTCGGCAACGTGTCGCCGGACAGGATGAGTTCGAAGTATTCGAACAGCCCGGTATCTTTCAGCAACGGATGCGTGAAGCGCGCCGCCTTGTTGGTGATGCAGGCGAGCCGGTAACCCCCTGCGCGCATGGCTTGCAGTCCTTCGATGACGCCGGGAAAGACGCGACTCTTGCGCGAAACGTGCGCGCCGTAGTGTTTTTCGTAACTGGCTAGCGCCTGATCGAACAGCGCCGGGTCCGGCTCGGCTTGCATGTCGCGGGTCAGGGAACGTTTCACCAGACGCGAAACGCCATTGCCAATATAGGTTTTGATTTCAGCCAGCGAGACGGCTGGCATGCCGAGATCGACCAGCATCGCTTCAGCGGCATCCGCCAGATCTTCAGCGGTATCGAGCAAGGTGCCGTCGAGGTCGATGACCACGGCTTTTACAGGGAGAGGGAAGTTCATGTTGGTGAGCGGTGAACAGTAAGCGGTGAGCGGTCAGCGGTGAGCGGTGAGAACGCGGGGTTTCCGCTAACTGCTCACCACTTCCCGCTCACGGGTTTCAGGCCTTGGCCAATTCCGCGCGCAGCGCAGCGACCACGCTGTCGTAACGATTCGGGTCGGTGTCCTTGGCAGCGCCGAAAATGGCGGAACCCGCGACAAAGGTATCGACACCGGCCTTGGCGACTTCGCAGATGTTGGCCGGGCCGACACCGCCGTCGATTTCGAGACGGCAGTTATAGCCGCCGGCGTCGATCATCGCGCGCACCTTGCGCGCCTTGTCGAGCACGTAGGGGATGAACTTCTGGCCGCCGAAACCGGGGTTGACCGACATCAGCAACACCATGTCGAGCTTGGGAAGCATGTATTCCAGGATATCCAGCGGCGTCGCCGGGTTGAATACCAGGCCGGCCTTGCAGCCGCTTTCCTTGATCAGGCCGATGGTGCGATCGACATGCTCGGATGCTTCCGGGTGGAAGGTGATGTAGGTAGCGCCGGCCTTGGCGAAGTCGGGAATGATGCGGTCCACCGGCTTGACCATCAGATGCACGTCGATCGGTGCGGTGACACCATGCTTGCGCAGGGCCTCGCAGACCAAGGGGCCAATGGTCAGATTGGGGACATAGTGGTTATCCATTACGTCGAAGTGAACGATGTCGGCGCCTGCGGCGAGGACTTTATCGACTTCCTCACCCAACTTGGCGAAGTTGGCGGAAAGGATGGAAGGAGCAATCTGATAATCGGCCATGACAATTTCCCGGCTAGTTAAAACCGTGATATTACCCGCCGAAGGCCGCCTGGAATATAGGGCAGTCTGGACAGTCCGAAGCGATTCGTGTGCAATCGCCACCTCTCCCCGCACCTCGCCGCACACCATGGCCGAAACCAGGAAATACCATATCACCGTCACCGCCAGGACTCTCTTCATCCCTGAGCAATCAGATGAGGCCGCCGAGCGCTATGTTTTTTCCTACACGATCACCATTTCCAACACCGGCCAGATAGCCGCGCAATTGATTTCTCGCCACTGGCAAATCATTGATGCGCACCAGAAAGTGCAGGAAGTCCGTGGCCTGGGCGTGGTCGGCGAGCAACCCCTGCTGAAACCCGGCGACAGCTTCGAATACACCAGCGGCACCGCAGTATCGACCCCGGTCGGCGCGATGAAAGGCAGCTACCAGATGGTCGCTGAAGATGGCAATCCGTTTGAAGCGGAGATTCCGGAGTTCATTCTCTCGGTACCCCGCGTTCTGCATTGAGCTTGTTCCGCCTTGCCTGCATGCCGGCCTGGTTGTGGTCTTTTTGACTGATTAACTCAGTCCTTTTTTTCTGTTTTTTTCTGCTTTTTTGTCAACAGAGTCTCCATGCGCGTTTATTTTTTGATTGGCTTGATCGCCATGTTGGGCACCGGTTGCAGCCTGTTTGAAACGAAGCCGGGCGCGCCGCTGGAACCTGTCAAGCCGGTCAAACCAGTACCTGTCGAGACCGCACCACCTGCGGTCGCTGCGCCGGAAGTCCGCCCCGCTCCACCACCCGAAACCGCGCCGCATCTGCCTGCCGTGATCGAGCCGATCAAACTGCCGGCCCCGGTTTTGCCGGAGCCAGGCAAATCGGTCCCCATCGCCATGCCCTGGTTGAAGCCGGCGGAATGGACGCATTTGCCCGGCTGGCGTGACGACGACATGACGCCAGCATGGCCGGCATTACATCAATCCTGTCGCGGCTTGAGAAGCAATCCGGCCTGGACTGGCGTTTGCCAAGCCGCAATACAGCTCCCCGCAACACCGGATGCCGCGAGTATCCGAGCGTTTTTCGAACAGCATTTTTCACCTTGGCAAATCCACCAGGCCGAGAACGGTATCGAAGGCCTGGTCACCGGCTATTACGAGCCCCTGCTGCGCGGCAGTCGCTTCCCAACCGCCAAATACCGCTTCCCGATCTACGCTGCGCCAGAAGACCTGCTGGTGGTTGATCTCGCCAGCCTTTACCCGGAATTGAAAAACTTGCGCTTGCGTGGCCGTTTGCAAGGCAACAAGGTAGTGCCGTATTTCAGCCGCGCTGAAATTGAAGCCGGTTCAGCACCAATGCGCGGCAAAGAACTGGTCTGGGTTGATGATGCAGTGGAATTATTTTTTCTGCAGGTTCAAGGCTCGGGCCGCGTACAACTCGAAAATGGCGACACCGCGCGCATTGGTTACGCTGATCAGAATGGCCACCCGTATCGCTCGATCGGCAAATGGCTGATCGACAAAGGCGAACTCACGCTCGACAAAGCTTCGATGCAGGGGATCAAGGATTGGGGACGGCAGAATTCAGCGCGTTTGCCGGAACTGCTGAATGCGAATCCAAGTTATGTTTTTTTCCGCGAACTACCGAACCACCTCAGCGGCCCACTCGGCGCCTTGGGAGTGCCGCTCACGGCCGAACGCAGCATCGCCATCGACCCGCGCGGCATGCCACTGGGCGCACCGGTCTGGCTGGCCACCAGCCGCCCCAATTCGAGCGAAACATTGAACCGATTGATGCTGGCGCAGGACACCGGCGGCGCCATACGCGGCAATGTTCGCGCCGATTTCTTCTGGGGATTCGGCGATGAAGCCGGCAAAAAGGCAGGGGCGATGAAACAGAAGGGCCGCATGTGGGTTCTGTTGCCGCGTGACTTCCCGCTGATCACACCTTGATTCGTACGTTTAGATCAGGTTTCAGCGTCAATCTTCCAGCTTGAAATCGACCCGAATGTAGGCCTGATAGCGGACCAACCGGCCATCTTTCATCGCCGGGGTGAATCGCGCATCCCGAAACGCCGTCAGCGCTGCCGCGTCAAATACGCCCGGCGGTGTTGCCTCGACAACTTCCGCCGATAGCACACGCCCAATTTCATCGATTTTCAGCATCAGCTTCAGCGTGCCTTCGATATCGCGTCGTTTCGCCTCTTCAGGATAAACCGGTTCAATCAAACCAATCGCTTTCGGCTGTTTGTCGACCTGACGCGCCAAGTACCATTGGGTATCGATACCCATCGGCAAACTCGGCAAACCCGTGTCTTGCTGCGTCCCGCGCGTGACTTCCGCTGATGCAGTGGGCTGTGGTTTTTCTGTGCGCCCTGCTGACGCATCACTATTGTTTACCGAAACAAGTGGCGTTGCGGACGCTGGTTCTTGTTTCGACCCTTGCTTTACATCCTGCTTCACTTCCGGCTCGGGCTGACTCGTCGGGACTCTATCAGCCGGGCTTGGGCTTGGGTTTGGGCTTGTCGGCGACACCGCCAACATCATCTTCTCCGATGCGTCCAGTTCAGACTCGGCAAGCGGTTCGATCAAGGCATCCTGGTTCAGCTCAGGCTGCGATGCGAGCGTTTGCATGCGCGCATTGATCACGACAACTTGACGCCCGCTGCTGGCCGGCGTGACCTGAAACAGAACAAGAAAAATCAAATGAAACCCGGCCGAGATCAGCAATCCAAGCGCAATCGGCTGGCGCAGCCAACCCACATCCCTGTTTGAGGAAATTCCAACCATCATGCCGATAGTATAAAGTCGGCCTGCTTGCCCACCATGCGACTTATTCAGACGGGGAGAGATCACCATCCAGATACAGCCAGCGGCCGTCAATACGTTCAAAGCGACTGGTTTCTCGCATGCGAAATCCTCGCCCATTGATCTTGTAACGCGCGACAAACTCGACCTCGGCGTGGCTTGCATCAATTTGTAGATGACGCTTGATCGCCAAGCCGAGCCACTGCGGCGGCTCCTGATCGAAGTCCAGACTTTCCGGACGTGTATCCGGATGCCAGGTGGCCAATAAATATGGGGCGTCTCTCAGCACGTAGGCCGTATAACGCGAACGCATCAATGCTTCCGCGCTCGCTGTCAGACTGACTGCCTGCAAAAAAGGCTGGCAGCAATCCGGAAATATCTTGCCCGAACCACATGGGCAAAGAGCTTGTGCCGCAGCTGCAGTCATGGCGCCGGCTTGCAGAAAAACGGGCTGCCGTTCACGGCAGAATCACGGCAGATTCATGGCTGATTCTTGGCCGCTTTTTTGGCCAGGCTGATCTGTTCCGGAGTCATCGCCTTCTGGTTGCGAAGAAACTCGTCCATGCCTCGCGGATGACCATGTTTTGCCGCCATTTCAAGCCAGTAATAAGCGGAAACCCGATCCTTTTTGTCTCCCGGTCGATGCAAATACATCTCTCCGAGAGCGAAATAAGCATCGAGATAGTCTTGCTGGGCCGCTTTTTTGTAGCACTTTTCAGCGTTATCAAATCGTTGCGGGACGCCTTGTCCTTCTTCATAAAGAAGCCCCATGTAGTATTGACCTTCCTTGTCGCCACTCTTCGCCAACACGGAAAATTCACGCGCGGCGGTATCAAAATCACCACTGGCATACGCCATCAGGCCAGAGTCGAAATCCGCCCGAACCGGCGCAGTCGACAAAAACAGACCCAACAGAACTTCGGCAAACAGAACAACGGCTCGACGCATGGCAGATCAACGATCAAATGCAAAACGAGAGAACATTAGCATTCAGTAATATTCCTGCAAACACTCTGGACCCATTCCAATCAATTGACTGCGGATTTCGTCGTCGCTGCGCATCGAGCTATGCCGCCAACCCAATTTCAGCCAACCAGATGAAGGCGCTATCAAGCGACACCCAAAAACGGCAACCAGCAAGCCCGCTCTGGATTGGCGCAAACCCAGCTTGATGAGCCGAACTTGGACCCGACACTTAAAATATTCTGGAAGCAAAATGTACGATGCTACTCATCCAGAACGGCCTTTTCAGTTGTCCACCACACCTGTGGATAACTATGTTGACAAACCTCCCTGAATCCAGAAAAAAGCTTACAAAACGGGGGG
>Ga0335397_10010064_pt1 | contig 11722 bp, 11 predicted proteins | sample MAT04_FD_205740 | JGI IMG/M metagenome (GOLD analysis project Ga0335397, IMG submission 205740) | Freshwater microbial communities from Lake Fryxell liftoff mats and glacier meltwater in Antarctica - MAT-04 (spades assembly) (version 2) ...
CCGGTCGACCGAAATCGGCCGGCGGTCTGTTTTCTGTGGCACTGTCCCGCGGGTCACCCCGGGTGGGCGTTACCCACCACCTCGCCCTGTGGAGCCCGGACCTTCCTCGACACCCATTGCTGGTTGCCGCGGCCGCCCGGCCGGCTCGTCCGCCGTGGCACGACCCTACAAGGCCTCTGACGCGGCCGATCGGGTTCGATCAGATCGCGGTGAACCGCACGGTGCGCGTCATGGGATCAGCCTGCGTCAACCGCACATCGATTCGGCGGCCCAACGGCAGGTTGTCGCCGTCACACCTGGCTCGTACTGCCGGATCAGCCAACTGAACTGTGCCCACGCCATCGTCGGAATCAATGACGACCGCCGAGAACACCTCGCCCACGCGGTCGGCCAGCACGAGCGCCTCCATCAACGCGATCCCGGCGTTCTCCAACGCTGACGCGCGTCGCTCGGCCGATGCCATCTCCGACGGCAACTGCGGCAGTGCCTCACGGACCCAGGCTGGAACGTCTTGATCCGCGCAAATCGACAGGCAGGTCTGTGCTACGTAGCGATCGACGAGTCTGCGCAACGGCGCTGTGCAGTGTGCGTACTCCTGCCCGACGGCTGAATGCGTCGCGAGCTCGGGAATTCCCCCGTCGAAGGATGAATACCCGGCGCCGCGCACCAGAACCATCGATTCGGCCTGCACGGCCAGATGCCGGGGATCCTCAACGTCGAGCCCGCTCAAGAACTGCGCATAGCCCTGATCGGGTGGCCACGAAACGCCAAGTCCCTGAGCCACCCGTCGAAGCCGCGACACATCATCGATGCGGGGGGCCGGCATCGTGCGCAGCACGCCGATCTCGGCGTAGAGCATCAGCTCGGCCGCACCGCCTCCTGCCATCAGCGAAATCTGTGCGTTCCACGATTCGACGGGGAGCGAATGCCGGAAGGTCAAGGCATAGCCCCCATCGACCGGCTCCACCTCTTGCTCAGGAATCGTGAGGCTCACGCCGCCGCGTTCTTGCTCGCGGGCCACGCGCAGGCCACCAATCTCGGCCAGCAATCCCAGCATCGGGTCGGTGCCGGCGTCGATGCGCTCCTGCGCTTCAACGAAGGAGAGCTGTTCACGATTGCGGATCGCCGCTCGGCGAACCTCGACGCCCACGCCCTCCCCGAACGCATCGAGTTCGATGGTCCAGACGCATGCCGGCCGCACCTGACCCGCCACCAGGCTCGCCGCATCCTCGCTGAGGATCGGCGGCAGCATCGGCGCTCGCGAATCAGGCGAATACAGCGTGAGTCCACGCCGGCGCGACTCGGCATCGATCTCACCACCAGGGCGAACGAACGATCCGACGTCAGCGATCGCGTAGTGAACCCGGTATCCGGCCGATGTCTCTTCGAGGTGCATGGCCTGGTCGATATCGCGACTGCCCTGCGGATCGATGCTCACGAACGGCAGGTGAGTGAGATCGGTGGCCGGCAGCCGCACATCGACAGCGGCAGACTGCGCCTCCGCGAGCACCTCATCGGAGAACGCGACTGGCACCTTGAGATCGGCTCGGAGTCGATCTGCTGCAGCATCGAACGTTGGGCCATCGGCCACGTTGATCAGTAGGTGGCGGGGGGCCATGCGGTGAGCGTAGGCGTCCACCCGCCTCTGGCACCGCACGGCACGCAGAGCAACCAGACCGACGCTCAGGTGATGGAGCGCCCCGGCAACCCGCTCAGGTGCGCGGTGTCATTGAAGAAGCGCAACGACACTGCTCCGTCGGAGTACCACTCGATCGATGAGAGGGAGCAGGGCGCCAGCTCCATCCGGTAAAGCGCTGTGGTGGGAGCTCCCAGCGCCAACCGCACCATCGACTTGATGGGCGTCACGTGCGTGACCACCAACACTGTGCGGCCGGCGTACTCGCGCACGACCTCGTCCCGCGCGGCCGTGATCCGATCCTGCACCTGGGCGAAGCTCTCGCCCCCTGGCGGTGCGACCTCGGTGGAGGAGAACCACTCCGACAGCCCGACGCCGTGCTCCCGACGCACCTGGTCGTAGGTGAGCCCGTCCCACAGCCCGAAGTCGCACTCCCGAAATCCCGCAGCCTTAGAAACTGGGAGGCCGAGCGCCTCGGCCACGATCGATGCGGTCTCCAACGTTCGCGCCATGGGCGAGGCCAGCACGACGTCGATCGGGGGGTGGGGAGCGTGATGGGTTCCTGGCTCACCAGCCACGCGCACTAGCTGCTCGGCAGCACGGGCGGCCTGCGAGCGTCCACGCTCGTTCAGCACAGGGTCGCCGCCACGTCCGGTTCCACCGCTGAACCGTCGCTCGGCGGTGTGCTCGGTCTCTCCGTGACGCAGCAAGACGAACGTCGTTGAGGTGCCGAGATCATCGGCCCATCCCACAATCACGTTCGTGGCCTCAGGATGCGGCTGTTCGCCTGCCATGACGCCTTCTCAGCGCTCGGCGTCGAGTACGGCATTGAGCAACGCGTCGGCCCGCGTGTTCTTCTCCCGCGGGATCCAGCTGTAGGTGACGTTTTCGTACGGCAGGATTCCACGCGCGCGAAGGGCGAGCACCTTCATGTCGGGATGCTTGATCTTCCAACGCCCCGACATCTGCTCGACCACGAGTTTGGAGTCCAAGCGCACGTGAACCAGTGCGGTGGGATCGAGCTCGGCCACAGCTTCGAGACCGGCGATCAAGCCCCGGTACTCCGCGACGTTGTTGCTGGCGTGACCGATGGTTTCGGCCCGCTCGAGGAGCACCTCATTGGTGATCGGATCGAGCACCACCGCACCGAAGGCCGCACGTCCGGGGTTGCCGCGTGAGCCTCCATCGGCCTCGATGATGAACGAACGAGGCACGTTCACAGCCCCGATTCCGCAGTGCGAACCAGGATGCGTCGGCATTCTTCGCAGCGCAGAACCGTGTCGTTGTCGGCGTTTCGAAATCGGCTGATCTCGGTCGGATTGATCTCAAGCCTGCAGCCCTCGCAACGACCGCGGTACAGCGCGGCCGCGCCGACGCCGTCGTACTGCCCGCGCAACTTCTCGTAGAGGGCCATCAGGTCTTCAGGGATCCGCGGTGCCAACTCCTCGCGCTGGCCACGGATGCGCTTGGACTCTGCACCAAACTCGGCCAGCGCACCGTCGCGCTCTGCCGATGCCGTCTCGAGCTCGGCCAACACGCCTGCTCGCTCGGCGATGAGCGTGTCGAGGTGGGTCTGAGCGGATTCGAGGCGCTCCATCACTTCCAGCTCGACGTCTTCCAGATCGCTCTGTCGTCTGGCCAACGAGGTGATCTCGTGCTGCAAGGCTTCGAGGTCCTTCGGCGAACTGACCTGGCCGGAGTCGAGGCGCTGCTGGTCGCGCTTCGAGCGATCGCGCACCTGCTCGACGTCGGTGTCGGCCTTGGTCTGCTCTCGCTTCAGGTCAGACACCTCGGTCTCACCGGCCACGACAAGCGAACGAAGATCGGCTAGGCGGGCTTCGAGTTCGGCGATCCGCGCGAGCACCGGCAGCGTTCTGGACTGGTGGGTCAGCCGGTCCAGGGCGGAGTCATAGCCCTGCAGCTCCAAGAGGCTGAGCTGGATCCAGGGGTCGGCGTTCAGGACGTGCTCCGATCGTCAGGTGGTCAGGCCCCGCCTGCGTGCATGCGCCACGGATCGGTGGGCAGCGTCGAGACGGTGGCCTCCACGGTAGTGCCGACCCCCGCAAGGTCGTCGACGAGGAGAGCGGCTGCCTGAGCAAGCCAAGGCCACTCGGTGCCGAAGTGCGTGGCATCGATCAACGCAGGCCCGACCGAACCGACCGCATCGATGAACTCCCCCGCCGTGTGGTGGCCGAGGTCGCCGGTCACGTAGGCATCAGCCTCGGTGCGTCCGACCACGTCAAGCACAGATCCGCCGGCCCCACCGCATACGGCAACGATGCTGACGAGGCGCTCGGGGTCGCCGCTAGCACGGGCTCCGCCTGCGCCGACCGGAAGCGCCGCCGCCACCTGATCGACGAAGGCACGCAGCGGCACCGGGTGCGGCAACCGACCGATGCGCCCAAGGCCCGCGGTCGTCTCGAACGAGGCGAGGTCGAAGACGTCGAAGGCGGGCTCCTCGTAGGGATGAGCCTCGCGAAGCGCCGCGACCACATCGGCACGGTGACGACTGGGCGCAATCATCTCGACGCGGTGCTCGGGCACCACTTCGATCTGCCCTACCCGGCCAATGGCTGGTTCGGCACCTGGCTCGGGCCTAAAGGTTCCCAACCCTGCGCTGCTCCACGCGCACCGCGAGTAGTCGCCGATGGCGCCCGCACCGGCCGAGGCCATGGCATCGATCACCCGCTGAGCATCGGCTTCAGGAACGAATACGACGAACTTCTGCAACAGCTCCGAAGGCAACGGCACCAACGGCCTGGTGTCGATCAAACCGAGAGCATCCGCCAATGCATCACTGACGCCGGGGCGCGCACGATCAGCGTTGGTATGAGCGCTGAAAAGCGCGCATCCGGAAGTGATGAGCCGATGGATCGAGGCACCCTTGGGGGTCTGCGCCGACACCGAGGTCACAGGCTTGAACAGCAACGGGTGATGGGTGATGAGCAGTTGGGCGCCGGCCTGAATCGCCTCGTCAACCACCGCAGGCGAGGGATCCACGGCGAAGTGGATGCGGTTCACCGTGGCTCCGGGATCACCGCAGGCGAGCCCCACGGCATCCCAGGGCTCGGCCCACTCGGGCCGGTAGCGCGCGTCCATCGCCGCGACGACGTCCAACAGCAGGGGCGCTGCTCCCACGACGGGTCAGCCCCCTGAGGAGTGCCCGGGGAACACCTTGGCTCCCGGCGAGATCACACCGGCCGCGTTGTTGACCGCCGTGGCCGCCTCGCCGAAGCCGACCGCGATGAGCCGAACCTTGCCGGGGTACTCCACGACATCGCCGACCGCGAAGACGCGCGCGAGATTCGTCTTCATGGTTGTGTCGACCAGGATGTGCTTCTTGTCCAGGTCGAGCCCCCAGCGCGTGAACGGACCGAGGTCGGCCGTGAACCCCAAGGCCGCGACCACCGCCTGAACCGGCAGGGTCTGCTCCTCCTGCGTCACGTTGTGGAAGATCTCGACGGACTCGATCGTGTCGCCACCGTTGATGCGCTTCACCTCGAACGGAGTCATCACCTTGCAGCCGGAGGCCAGCAACTTGTCGACGCTGGCTTCGTGGCCGCGGAAGGCCGACCTGCGGTGAACCAACGTGATCGAGGTGGCCAGCGGTTCCAGAGCCATCGCCCAGTCGAGCGCCGAATCACCTCCGCCGACGATGAGCACATCCTTGTTCGCCAGTTCATCAAGCTTGGGAACGAAGTAGACGAGACCCTTGCCCTCGAAGGATTCGGCGTCGGGCAGCGGCCTCGGACTGAAGGTGCCGATGCCGCCGGAAATAATGACAGCCTTCGCGCGCACAGTGGCGCCGCGATGCGTGGTGACGGTGACGCCGTCGGCATCCTCGGTGAGCTCCTCGGCCCGATGCCCCAGGTAGTACGTGGGGTTGGACGCAGAGGCCTGCTCCACCAGGTCGTCGATGAGCTTCTGCCCCTTCACCGCAGGGAAGCCGGCCACATCGAAGATCATCTTCTCCGGGTAGAGGGCTGCCACCTGGCCGCCCAGCGCCGGTAGCGAGTCCATCACCGCGATGGAGAGCTTCCGAAATCCCGCGTAGTAGGCAGCGAAGAGTCCGGCCGGTCCGGCGCCGATGATCAGCAGGTCGAAGTCGCCGTTCTGCGGCGGGGTGTTTGTCACCCCTTGATCCTGCCTCGGCCGAGCCTCGCGGACCATTCGACGCGCGCAATCGGCCGCATCGGCCCCCGTACATGGTGGGCGCAGAGGGACTCGAACCCCCGACCGCTGGTTTGTAAGACCAGAGCTCTAACCAACTGAGCTATACGCCCGACGCCGCAGAGGGTACCCATCGTGGGCACCGCTCCACGGCGTCGATGTTCTCAGGTCAGGCAGCGAGCTTGTCGATCGCGTCCTTGTACTCCTGCGTGCTGCGGACATCACCGGGCGAGTTCACGATCGCCCAGCTGACGACACCCTGCTTGTCGATGACGAAGGTACCCCGCGTCGCGAAGCCCTTCTCCTCGAGAAAAACGCCGTACTCCTTGGATACCTGGCCGTGCGGCCAGAAGTCCGAGAGCAGTGCGTAGTCGAACTTCTCCTGCTCGGCGAAGATGCGAAGTGACCACATCGGGTCGCACGAGACGCCGAAGACGACGGTGTCATCGCCTTCGAGCGAGGTCTGCTGGTCGCGGATCTCGCACAACTCACCGGTGCAGGCGGGGCTGAAGGCGAAGGGGTAGAACACCAGCACGACGTTCTTGCTGCCGCGGAACGACGAGAGGGTGACCTCTTCGCCGTGGTTGTTCTTGAGGGTGAAGTCAGGGGCCTCTTGGCCGACCTCGACCGACATGGTGGTTCCTTTCCATCAGACAACGAAGAAGCCTCATCTTCCCAAGGCGGGCCACAGGTCGCAGGTCGAGGGGAGGCCGCAGAGACCCGTGTCGTGATGCTGTAGAGCCTGGGCTCAGCGACGAGCCGAGCGCGGTGCGACCAAGCGAGTGCCCGACCACTCGGCGGCGGCACTGACCGAACTGGTCTGCGACAGACCGGCCGTGGGCGCGGCTTCTCCGATGTCGGAGGGCTCGACGTGGCCTTCACGCCCGGCTTTGGGGGTCAGCAGCCAGACCACGCCGCCGTCGACCAGAAAGGTCAGTGCATCGACGAGGTCGTCGACCAGGTCGCCGTCGTCGTCACGGAACCACAGGAGCACGACGTCAACCACGTCGTCGTAGGAGTCATCAACAAGCGCGCGCTCGGTGAGCGCGGCGATGTCGGCCCGCAGGGCTTCATCGCAATCGGAGTCGTACCCGATCTCGAGCACCACCTGGCCCTGCGCCAGTCCCAGCCGGCCGGCCGGCCCTCGGGACGGTTCGGCGCTGCCCGCACTGGGGCTCACGTGGTCCTCCTTGTCCGCTGAAGCGGAGTCTTGATGCCATTGATCGGGCGGCCGGTCGCCGTCCTGGGGGTAGTCCACCGGAGCCAGGCGTGACAGGCAAGCCCATCGGGCCGGTGGCGCGGAGCAGGGAATCGGGGTTCCGGCACGCCCGACGTGAAACGAACCGACGGATCGGGAAGGATGGGCAGGTCAGCGAAGGGCCGCAACCCGGCCGCCGCCGCGTCGAGAACCGAGGACACCACCGTGCCCGACAGCAAGCGCAGCATCATCAGCGCAGGACTCCCCACCCAGTTGGTCGACGTCGACCCCGACGAAACCAAGGAGTGGCGCGACTCCCTCGACGAACTCATCGACACCCAGGGGCAGTACCGCGCTCGCTACCTGATGCTCAGCCTGATGCAGCGTGCTCGTGAGCGCCGCGTGGGTGTGCCCTCGCTGCGCAGCACCGACTACATCAACACCATCGCGCCGGAATCCGAGCCCTGGTTCCCGGGCGACGAGGCCGTCGAGCGACGCATCCGCGCCTACATCCGCTGGAACGCCGCGATTATGGTGCACCGTGCTCAGCGCCCCGGCGTCGGCGTCGGCGGCCACATCTCGACCTACGCCTCGAGCGCCTCGCTGTACGAAGTCGGCTTCAACCACTTCTTCCGCGGCAAGGAACATGCTGGCGGTGGCGACCAGATCTACTTCCAGGGGCACGCCTCCCCCGGCATCTACGCCCGCGCCTTTCTTGAGGGCCGCCTGAGCGAAACGAAGTTGGACGGGTTCCGCCAGGAGCTTTCGCACCCGGGCGGCGGACTCTCCTCGTACCCGCACCCCCGCCTGATGCCGGACTTCTGGGAGTTCCCGACAGTGTCGATGGGCCTCGGCCCGATCAACGCGATCTACCAGGCGCGCTTCAACAAGTACTTGCAGAACCGCAGCATCAAGGACACCTCCGACCAGCATGTGTGGGCCTTCCTTGGCGATGGCGAGATGGACGAGCCCGAATCGTTGGGCGCGATCGGTCTGGCCGCCCGTGAAGAGCTCGACAACCTGACCTTCGTAATCAGCTGCAACCTGCAGCGCCTCGATGGCCCGGTTCGCGGCAACGGAAAAATCATTCAGGAGCTCGAATCCTTCTTCCGCGGTGCGGGCTGGAACGTCATCAAGGTGATCTGGGGCCGCAACTGGGATCCGCTGCTCGCCGCCGACCCTTCGGGCGCACTGGTCAACGTCATGAACAGCACACCTGACGGCGACTTCCAGACCTACCAGGCCGAGGGCGGCGCATTCGTGCGCGAGCACTTCTTCGGGCGCGACCCGCGCACCGCCAAGTTGGTCGAGACGTGGAGCGACGACCAGCTCTACACGCTGCAGCGGGGTGGCCACGATTACCGCAAGATGTACGCCGCTTACACCGCCGCCAACGAGCACAAGGGGCAGCCGACGGTGATCCTGGCGCACACCATCAAGGGTTGGACCTTGGGTTCGCAGTTCGAGGCGCGCAACGCCACGCACCAGATGAAGAAGCTGACGCTGGCCGACCTCAAGACCTTCCGCGACCGGCTCGACATCCCGATCCCCGACAGCGCTCTCGATGAGAAGCTGCCGCCGTACTTCCACCCCGGATCGGACCACGAGCACATCCAGTACCTGCAGGAGCGTCGCCGCACGCTCGGCGGGTACGTGCCCGACCGTCGCCCCCAACACGGCACGCAGGTGACGCTTCCTGGCGACGACGCCTACGAGGTGATGAAGCGCGGTTCAGGCAACCAGTCTGTGGCCACGACCATGGCGTTCGTGCGCCTGCTCCGCGAATTGCTGAAGGACGAAAGCATCGGTCATCGCATCGTTCCGATCATCCCTGACGAAGCCCGCACCTTCGGCATGGATGCTTTCTTCCCCGTGCAGAAGATCTATTCACCGCAGGGTCAGCGCTACACCTCGGTCGACCGCGATCTTTTCCTCTCCTACAAAGAGGCCAAGGACGGCCAAATCCTGCACGAAGGGATCAACGAGGCCGGATCGGCCGCATCGTTCACCGCTGTGGGCACGTCCTACGCCACGCACGGCGAGCCGATGATTCCCGTCTACATCTTCTATTCGATGTTTGGCTTCCAGCGCACGGGCGATGCCTTCTGGGCTGCCGCCGACCAGATGACGCGCGGATTCGTTCTCGGTGCCACCGCTGGACGCACCACCCTGAACGGCGAGGGACTGCAGCACGAGGACGGCCACTCGCCCCTGTTGGCGTCGACGAACCCAGCTGTGGTCGCCTACGACCCCGCGTTCGGCTACGAGGTGGGTCACATTGTGCGCAATGGGCTCGAGCGCATGTATGGGCAGAACCCGGAAGACATCTTCTACTACTTGACGCTCTACAACGAGCCGTACCAGCAGCCGGCCGAGCCCAATGACGTCGATGTCGACGGCATCCTGCGCGGTATGCACCTCTACTCCCCTGCCGCGGCCGACAACAACGGCCCGCGCGCTCAGGTGATGGCCTCCGGCGTCTCGGTTCCGTGGGCCCTGCGCGCACAAGAACTCTTGCGTCAGGACTGGGGCGTCAACGCCGATGTCTGGTCGGTGACCTCGTGGAACGAACTGCGCCGCGACGGCCTCGACGTCGACTCGTGGAACTGGCTGCACCCGGACGAGCCGCCCCGCACCGCGTACGTGACGAAGCGACTGCAGGATCAACCCGGCCCCGTCGTTGCGGTGAGCGACTTCATGCGCGCTGTGCAGGACCAAGTGCGCGAGTGGGTTCCCGCCGACTTCGTCTCGCTCGGTACCGACGGTTTCGGCATGTCCGACACCCGAGGAGCGCTGCGCCGTCACTTCCACGTCGACGCAGAATCGATCACCGTTCGAGTGCTCACCATGCTGGCCGGTCGAGGCGAGATCGACGCGGGCATCCCGCAGCAGGCCATCGACAAGTACGACCTGCTCGATGTGCTGGCCGCCGATCCAGGTCAGGGCATGGGTGACGCCTGATCGCGTGCGTGGGTCAGGTTGCGCTGGCCGACGGCGCCTAGCCGGTCAGCGCATCACCGATGAATTCATCTGCCACACCAAGATCTCTGCGTCGCCGTTCGCAGTAACGGTGCGGCCATCAGAGGCGGTGATGCGCACCGAGTCTCCGGCCGCCAAAGCACCGGCGCCCTCAAGGTCGACGTTCCCCTTGGCAACGAACAGGTGGAGATAGGGCGCGCTCGGTAGCGCGACGACCGAGCCGGACGGCATCCGGGACGCCAATAGGGCGGCGTCCTTCTGCGCGATCCGAATGGCCGATTCGTGGCCGGCCATCCCACTGGCCACCGGAACCAGGCCGCCTCGATCCAGCTGAGCGGTGATATCGAGTTGCTCGTACCCCGGCGTGATGCGGTCGGTGTCGGGCACCACCCACATCTGCACGAAGTGAACGTCCTGCTGGTGTTCGGGATCACCGGTCAGAGTCCATGCGTCGTTCTTCTCGCTGTGCAGGATCCCGGTGCCGGCGCTCATCCGCTGCGCGAGTCCCGGCTGGATCACCCCGGTATGGCCACTGGAGTCCTGGTGCACCAGCGATCCTTCTAGCACCCACGTGACGATCTCCATGTCGCGATGGCCGTGGGTTTCGAAACCGGCGCCGGCCCGCACGATGTCGTCGTTGGAGACCAGCAACAGACCGAAGCCTGTGTTGGTGGGCTCGTAGTGGTGCCCGAAGGAGAACGTGTGCTTGGAGTCCAGCCAGCCCCAGTCGGTCAGAAACCTCTGGTCTGAGCGACGAACGTCGAGAGAGGAGGGAGTGGTCATGAAGTTCTCCTTGGACTATTGAGCGTTCAACGATGTGAACGCGCCAAGGCCCTTGCTTCTTCCCGGCCCCGCTGCTCATGCGCGTCAACCAACGCCATGACCAACCACACCTGGCCGATGAACACCCAAAAGCGCTGCGGCAGACCAGGGCTGGAAGCCCACAACCCACCGAAAGCAACAACGAACAGCACGGATGCGACCAGGCCAGGAACGCCCACCAAGCTGCGGCGGTGCCCGAGCAGCGAGCGCACCCCCGCCACGAGCATGGCGGTCACGATGGCGAGGGTGTAGACCACGACACCCCCGGCATGCACAACGGCGCTGACCCCGGGTTCGCCTTCCTGGAGGCATCGGCCTGCACCGCCGGGGCAGTTGATCCGAAAACCGGCCACTATCAGGAGCGCGAACGCGGCCAGCGCCACGCACGAACCGACGATCCGATCCCACGGCATCAGCACCACCGATGCCATCGCGTGAGCGGCCGCGGTGCTCAGGATCGCCAGGATGCCCAGGGCAGCGGCCTCCGATCCATAGGAAGCCAAGGCGCTGACGTAGTCGCGATACTGCTCGTAGTCGGGAGTCAGCACGCCCGCGATCGTGATCAGTACCCAGAACGTGATCAGACACGCGATGCACAGTCGGGTCAGAACGGTGGCCACCTAGTCACGGTAGTCCGTGATCCGGCTCAGCAGCCCGATGACGAGCATCCCCCGCGCGGTTGTGGGGCTGCCACAAGCGCGCTGCGTACGCTGAGCCCGTGGCCCCTCGCACCGCAAAGCCTCAGACCACCGCCGTGCGACTGCAACGGGCCAGCGGCAGGTTGGCCACCGAGGCCACCGAGCGGATGGACCGCACACTCCCCTGGTTCAGCGCGATGGATGCCAAGGAGCGCTCGTGGGTCGGCGTGATCGCCCAGGCCGGCATCACAGCGTTTGTCGAGTGGTACGCCCACCCCG
>Ga0335397_10010065_pt1 | contig 11722 bp, 9 predicted proteins | sample MAT04_FD_205740 | JGI IMG/M metagenome (GOLD analysis project Ga0335397, IMG submission 205740) | Freshwater microbial communities from Lake Fryxell liftoff mats and glacier meltwater in Antarctica - MAT-04 (spades assembly) (version 2) ...
CTGGCGGTTGCTGCATTGGCCGGGCTTGCACTGGCCGGGCTTGCACTGCCCGCCAGCGCGCAGCCGGTGCGCACCGAACAGGTCACCGCTGAGTTGGTGGCACGCGCCACCGGCGTGCAGCCCGGGCAGGCGGTGCAGATCGGCCTGCGGTTGCAACACATTCCGCACTGGCACACCTACTGGCGCAACCCGGGTGATTCGGGCCTGCCCACCACGCTGGCCTGGACCCTGCCAGCCGGCGCCCAGGCCGGCGCTATCGAATGGCCGGCGCCACGCCGCATTCCGATCGGCCCGCTGGTCAACTACGGCTACGAAGGCGACCTGCTGCTGCCGTTGCGCTTCACCGCGCCGGCCGATGCGCAGCCCGGCAGCACGCTGCAGTTGAAGGCCGAGGCCAACTGGCTGGTCTGCCACGACGTCTGCATCCCCCAATCGGCCACGTTGAACCTGGCGCTGCCGGTGCTGGCGCCGGGCAGCGCACCGGCGGCCGGCCCGCTGGCGGCGCGGTTCGATGCGGCGGCGGCAGAGGCCCCCGCCGCGCTGACCGGCTGGCGTGCCGAGTTGCAGCGCGCCGGGCGAGACCTGCAATTGCACCTGGTGCGCAGCCAGCCGCTGCAGCCTGGCGAGGCGCTGCCGGCGGTGCAGGTCTTCCCGTACCAGGAGCAGTTGTTGGAGCCGGCGCGCCATGCGGCCTACCGCACCGCCGACGGCTACGTTGTGCAGCTGGCGCTGGCGCCCTATGCGGCCCAGCTGCCGGCAGACCTGAAGGCCATCGTGGTCGCGCAGGTGGATGCCGGCAGCCGCAGCACGCCCTGGGGCATGCCGCAGCGCAGCGCCGAATTCACCGCCCCGGTCCGCGAGGTGGCAGCGCTGGCCTTGCCGGCGGGTGCAGTGCGGCTGGACGACCCGCTGGCCGGAGGTGCGTCCAGCAAGCCGGGCGGCAAGCTGGCGCTGCTGGGCGGGCCGCCTGGTGCGGCAGCAGGCACCACGGCTGCCGCAGCGGCGGGTGCATCGGGCGGTGGCGCCGGGCCGGGTCTGCTGGCTGCGCTGGCCCTGGCCCTGGTGGGCGGCATGCTGCTGAACCTGATGCCCTGCGTGTTCCCGGTGCTGTCGATCAAACTGCTGGGACTGGCCCGGCAAGCCGACCAGCCGGCGCAACTGCGCAGCCACGCGCTGGCCTACAGCGCCGGCGTGGTGCTCAGCTTCCTGGCACTGGCCGGCCTGCTGCTGGCCTTGCGGGCGGCCGGCGGCGCGGTCGGCTGGGGCTTTCAGCTGCAGGAGCCGGGTGTGGTGTTCCTGCTGGCGCTGCTGTTCTTCGCGCTGGGGCTGAACCTGCTGGGCGTGTTCGAACTGGGCAACCTGCTGCCGCAGGGGCTGGCCGGCTGGCGCGCCCGGCGTCCGTCGCTGGACGCCTTCGGCGCCGGTGTGCTCGCGGTGCTGGCAGCCAGCCCCTGCACCGCGCCGTTCATGGGTGCGGCCCTGGGTTTCGCCCTCACCCAGCCGGCACCGCAGGCCCTGGCCGTCTTCGGCGCGCTGGGCCTGGGCATGGCCCTGCCCTATGCAGCCCTGGTGCTGGTGCCCGGCTGGCGCCACCGCCTGCCCCGGCCCGGGGCCTGGATGCTGCGGCTGAAGCAGGCGCTGGCCTTCCCGATGTTTGCCACCGTGGTCTGGCTGGTGTGGGTGCTGGGCCTGCAGGCCGGCATCGACGGCGCGGCGCAGGCCCTGCTGGCGCTGCTGGGCCTGGCTGCGCTGGTGTGGCTGCTGGGCCTGCTGCAGCGGCCGACGCCCTCAGCGCGGCTGGGCGCCGGCACCGCCATGATGGCCATGCTGGCGCTGCTGGCATGGAGCTGGCCCACGGCCCTGCCGCCAGCACCTGCCCAGGGTGCCGCCGCTGCAGCAGCGGCGGGCTCCACGGCCGCGGCCACCGGTGATTGGCTGCCTTACAGCGACGCGGCAGTGGCCGCCCAGTTGGCCCAGGGCCGCACGGTGTTCGTCGACTTCACTGCCGCCTGGTGCGTCAGCTGCCAGGTGAACAAGCGCCTGGTGCTCAACCAGCCCGATGTGCTGGCCGACTTCGACAAGGCGCAGGTGGTGCGCATGCGCGCCGACTGGACCCGACGCGACGCGGAGATCACCGCAGCGCTGGCACGCCTGGGCCGCAACGGTGTGCCGGTCTATGCCCTGCTGCGCCCTGGCCAGGACCCTTTGCTGCTGCCCGAGATACTCACCGCTGGCCTGGTGCGCAGCGCGCTGACCGGGCTGTGAGCAACGGCTAAGTGGCCGGTACCGAGTGTCCGGCCGTCATCGTCTGCGCTGCACCGTCCCACCTGCACTGCCCGCCGTCACCATCCATTTTCACCACCGGCAATCGGAGCATCCCATGCCCCTCTCACGTCGCCTCTCACGTCCCCTCTCACGCCGCCTCGCAGGTCGCCTCGCGGTGGCCACCGTCCTGTTTTCTTCGGTCGTCCTGCCATGGCCGGCGCTGGCCGTGTCGGTGGGCGACACCGCACCTGCGTTCGAACTGAAGGACACCCAGGGCAAGGCGGTGAAGCTGGCGGACTTCAAGGGCCGCACGGTGGTGCTGGAATGGACCAACCCCGGCTGCCCCTTCGTGGTGAAGCACTACGGCGCGCAGAACATGCAGGCGCTGCAGAAGGAGGCCCGCGCGAAGAACGTGGTGTGGCTGAGCATCAGCTCCACCGCCCGCAGCCACCAGGACCATCTGGCGCCGGCCGCGCTGCAGGACAAGCTGGCCAAAGACTGGGGCGCCACGCCCACTGCCGTGCTGATGGACGATGCCGGCAGCGTGGGCCGTGCCTATGCGGCGCGCACCACGCCGCACATGTACGTCATCGACCCTGCCGGCAAACTGGTGTTTGCCGGCGGCATCGACGACAAGCGCAGTTCCAACCCGGCTGAAATTCCGACGGCCAAGAACTTCGTGCGTGCCGCCCTGGCCGACGTGCTGGCCGGCAGGCCAGTCGCCACGCCCAGCGCCCCGCCCTACGGCTGCAGCATCAAGTACGAGGCCGGCTGAGCAGCTGGCCCCGCTGGCTAGAACAGGCTGGCCTGGGCCTGTGCCACCGCCGCCTGGCGGCGGGCACTGCTGAACTGGGTGAGGTCGAGCTCCACCCGCGCCCGCGCCAGGCCCAGGCGATCGGCCGCCTTGCAAAAACGCTGGCGCAGCAGCTGCGCCCAGATGCCGCTGCCGGTCATGCGCTCACCGAACTGGCTGCTGTTGTCGGCACCGCCCCGCATCTCGCGGATGCGGGCCATCACCCGTGCGGCGCGGTCGGGGAAGTGCTGCTGCAGCCATTGCTGGAACAGCGGGTTCACCTCCCAGGGCAGGCGGATGACGATGCTGAAGGCCGAACTGGCGCCGGCTTCAGCCGCTGCGGCCAGGATGCGCTCCAGCTCCGGTTCATTCAGGAACGGGATCACCGGCGACACGCTCACACCCACCGGGATACCGGCGGCTGCCAGCTTGCGGATGGTCTGCAGCCGGCGCTCGGGCGCGGCGGCGCGTGGCTCCATCACCCGCGCCAGGGCCGGATCGAGCGTGGTGATGGAGACATACACCGCAGCCAGCTGCTGCGCGGCCATCGGCGCGATCAGGTCGATATCGCGCTCGACGCCGGACGACTTGGTGATCAGCGAGAACGGGTGGCGGAACTCGCTGCAGACCTCAATCACCTGTCGGGTGATGCCCAGCTTGCGCTCGGCCGGCTGGTAGGCGTCGGTCGCGGAGCCGATGTTCAGCAGCATCGGACTGTAGCTGCGGGCCGAAAACGCCTCGCGCAGGCGCTGGGCGGCATTGACCTTGGCCACGATGCGGGTCTCGAAGTCCAGCCCGGGCGACAGGTTCAGGTAGCTGTGGGTGGGGCGCGCATAGCAGTAGATGCAGCCATGCTCGCAGCCCCGGTACGGGTTGATCGAGAGGTCGAAGCCGATGTCGGGTGAATCATTGCCGGCCAGGATGGTCCTGGCCTGCTCTTCGAGCACCCGTGTGGCGGGCGGCAACGGCTGCTCGGCCACGGCCTGGTCGAGGCTGCCCCAGCCGTCGTCCAGCGGCTGCCGATCGTCTTGCGAGAACCGGTGCGCCAGCGCCCAGGCCGTGCCTCGGCCTTTGAGCGTCGAGACAGCCATGCTGGCCGGGGGAACGGGACGGCTGGGATAGACGGGGATGGTTCGCATGACTGTCAATATAGACAGTCACTGTAGATTCGTCCAGTACTTTGCGCTATGTTGTGCAGCGCGAATCAGTATTCGCCGCTGCCGGTGCTGCCCGGCGCCAGGTTGTCGAACTTGGTCAGCGGCTTCAGGAAGGTGAGCTTGATCGTGCCGACCGGGCCATTGCGCTGCTTGCCGATGATGATCTCGGCGATGCCAGGCTCCTTGCACTGGTCCTTGGTGTAGTACTCGTCGCGGTAGATGAACATGATCACATCCGCATCCTGCTCGATGGCGCCCGATTCGCGCAGGTCGCTCATCATCGGCCGCTTGTCGGTGCGCGTTTCCACAGAGCGGTTCAACTGCGACAACGCGATCACCGGGCACTGCAGCTCCTTGGCCAGCGCCTTCAGGCTGCGCGAGATCTCGCTGATCTCGGTGGCGCGATTCTCGCCATCGCTCTTGCCGGTGCCGCTCATCAGCTGCAGGTAGTCGACCACGATCAGGCCCAGCGTGCCGCCGAACTGCCGCGCCATGCGGCGCGAGCGGGCGCGCAGTTCGGCCGGGTTCAGCGCGGGCGACTCGTCGATGAACAGCTGCGCCTTGCCCAGGCGCTCGGCGGCCTCGGTCAGGCGGGTCCATTCGTCGTCGCGCAGGCGGCCGGTGCGCAGGCCGGATTGGTCGATGCGGCCCAGCGAGCCGATCATGCGCAGCGCCAACTGCGAGGCACCCATTTCCATCGAGAACACCAGCACCGGCAGCTCTTCATTCACCGCCACGTATTCGGCGATGTTCAGCGCAAAGGCGGTCTTGCCCATCGACGGGCGCGCCGCCAGGATGATCAGGTCACCCTTCTGCATGCCGGCCGTCATGCGGTCCATGTCGTAGAAACCGGTGCGCACGCCGGTGACGTCTTCGGCGCCGTTCTCGGCCAGCTCGGTCACCCGGTCGATCAGCTGCATGGTGAGCTTGTCGATGCCGATGAAGCCCTGCTTGTTGCGCGAGCCTTCTTCGCCGATCTTGAAGATCTTGCCCTCGGCCTCGTCGAGGATCTGGCTGACCTGCCGGCCCTGCGGGTTGAAGGCGTTGGTGGCGATCTCGTCGCTGGCCGAGATCAGCTTGCGCAGGATGGCCCGCTCACGCACGATTTCCGCGTAGCGGCGCAGGTTGGCTGCGCTGGGCACGCTCTGGGCCAGGTCGTTCAGATACTTCAGCCCGCCGCAGGCCTCGGCCTTGCCGTTGTTCTGCAACTGCTCGAACACGGTGATCACGTCGGCCGGCTTGTTGGCGTTGATCAGCGCGGCGATGGCGGTGAAGATCTCGCGGTGCTCGTAGCGGTAGAAGTCGCTCTCGCCGACCTGGTCGCCGGCGCGGTCCCAGGCCAGGTTGTCGATCAGCAGGCCGCCCAGCACGCTCTGCTCGGCCTCCACCGAATGCGGCGGAATCCGCAGGCGTGCCACCTCGTCGTCGGGGCCGGGGGCCTGCTGGGTGGCGCGAAAGACGGCTGACATGGGCGGGCAAGGGCTCGGCAAAGCCGGGTTCGAAGGATGTGTCGGAGATCATAAGCTGCGCCCCCGGCGTCACCTGTGGACAGCGCTGGGGAAATCCGGGGGACGGATGCGGGACAAGTCCGCTGACCGGTGGCCCAATAAAAAACGCCGCACAGGGCGGCGTCAACAGGGCGGCATCAACAGGGCGGCATCAACAGGGCAGCATCAACGGGTCGTTACCGAACGCCTGCGGCAGCACCGCAGCAGGGGTGTAGCGCCGGCCTACAACCAATACACCAGAAAGTACAAGCCCAGCCAGACCACATCGACGAAGTGCCAGTACCAGACAGCGCCCTCGAAGCCGAAGTGCCGTTCGGTCGTGAAGTGGCCCTTTTGCAGCCGCAGCGTGATGAACAGCAGCATCAGCATGCCGACGAACACATGGAAGCCGTGAAAGCCGGTCAGCAAGAAAAAGGTGGAGCCGAAGATGCCCGAGGTGAGCTTGAGGTTCAGGTCGCGGTAGGCATGGATGTATTCGTAGGCCTGCACGCACATGAAGGTGGCACCCAGGGCGACGGTGATCCACATCCAGGTGATGGTCTTGGCACGCTTGCCGGCAAGCAGCGCGTGGTGGGCGATCGTCAGCGTCAGGCCGGATGTCAGCAGCAGCGCCGTGTTGATCGTCGGCAACGGCCACGGGCCCATGGTGGCGAATGGCTCGACGGTGCCGGCTGGCGACGCGGTGAGGCCACCGCCGGCGCTGGGCCAGATGGCCTTGAAATCGGGCCACAGCACCTGGTGGTCCAGGTTGCCGAGCATCGGCAGCGCATGGGCGCGGGCCCAGTACAAGGCGCCGAAGAAGGCAGCGAAGAACATCACCTCCGAAAAGATGAACCAGCTCATGCTCCAGCGGAACGACACGTCGACGCGCTCGGAGTACAGCCCGCTCTCGCTTTCGGCAATCGCCTCCTTGAACCAGACAAACAGCGTGGACAGCCAGATCACCATGCCCAGCAGCAGGGAATAAGCCCCCCATCCGCCGCCATTGATCCACTGGCCGGCGCCCAGGATGACGAAGAACAGGCCCAGCGCGGCCATCGCCGGGTGGCGCGACGGGCCGGGCACGAAGTAGTACGGGGTGGTCCCGTGCGGTGTCGCTGCTGACATCTTGTGTGTTTTCCTCGAAACCTGGGACTCTGGATGGGAAGGGTCGTCGATCGGTGCGAAAGGCGATGCGGCGACAGCCTAGCTGGCCACGCCGCTGCGCACCACCCACTGCGCCAGCAGCACCAGCGACACGACGAACACGGCCGCAGCCAGCACGCCACCGATGACCACGTGCACCGGGTTGAGCTTGGCGACATCTTCAGCATGGTCGGCTGAACGCCGAACGCCGAAGAACGCCCAGCCCACAGCGCGGACGGTCTGCAGCAACGAGCCCTTGCGGGCTGCGGCCTGGCGCAGGTCGCCGCTCACGAGCGTTTGCCGGCAGCCGGCTTGGCCGGATCGACTGCGTTCTGGCCCACCACCTTGCCCGGCACCTCGAAGAAGGTGTAGGACAGCGTGATGGTGGTCACGTCCTTGGGCAGCTTGGGGTCGACATAGAACACCACCGGCCACGCCTTCTGCTCCCCGGGGGCCAGGATGTACTCGCTGAAGCAGAAGCACTCCAGCTTGTTGAAGTGCGCGCTTGCGCGCATCGGCGCGTAACTGGGAAACGCCTGCGCTGCCATGGTGCGGGTCTGCTTGTTGCGGAACTCGTACATCACCGTGACCAGCTCACCCGGGTGCACCTTCATGGAGCCGACCGCCGGCTTGAAGTCCCAGGGGCCGCGCGCATTGGCGTCGAACTCGACGGTGATGGTGCGCGAGGTGTCGACCTGGGTGTTGCCCTGGCGCTTGCCCGCCGCCAACATCCCGCCAGAAGTGACGCGTTCGCTGACCGACAGCACGTTGATGCCCAGCGCCACGCAGATGGTGCGGTACATCGGCACCAGCGCGTAACCGAAACCGAACATGGCGAGGGTGATGACCAGCAGTTTGCCGACCATGCGACGGTTGTCACGGTGCAGGCCGGCGAGCAGAGGGGGCAGGGCCATGGCTGTTCAGTACCTGGACAAAACCAGCTTGGCGACGAAGGCGATCAAGAACGTCGCAGCCAACGACGCCAGCGCCAGGGCCAGGCGCAGGTTGGCCCGGCCCTGCGCTTGCGGATCTCGGGGAGTGGTCATTTCGGGGCGGCGTCCGGTCAGGCCAGCACGCGCGTGGCGCTGGGGTCGAGCTTGGGCGGAGTCTCGAAGGTGTGGAACGGCGCCGGCGATGGCACTTCCCATTCCAGACCCTCGGCACCTTCCCAGGGCTTTTGCGGCGCCTTGGCACCCACGCCGCGCATCATCGGAATGACGACGAAGACAAAGAAATACACCTGTATGAAGCCGAACCCGAAAGCGCCCACCGAGGCAATCGCGTTGAAATCAGCGAACTGCATCGGGTAGTCGGCGTAGCGGCGCGGCATGCCGGCTATGCCCAGGAAGTGCATCGGGAAGAAAGTGAGGTTGAAGAAGATCAGCGAGCCCCAGAAGTGGATCTTGCCGCGCGTCTCCGAATACATCACCCCGGTCCACTTCGGGCCCCAGTAGTAGACGCCGGCAAACAGCGCATACAGCGAACCCGCCACCAGCACGTAATGGAAGTGCGCCACCACGTAGTAGGTGTCCTGCAGCTGGATGTCGATCGGCGCCATCGCCAGGATCAGGCCGGTGAAGCCGCCGATGGTGAACACGAAGATGAAGCCCACGGCCCAGAGCATCGGCGTCTCGAAGGTCATCGAGCCGCGCCACATGGTGGCGATCCAGTTGAAGATCTTCACGCCGGTGGGCACCGCGATCAGCATCGTGGCGTACATGAAGAACAGCTGGCCGGTCACCGGCATGCCGGTGGTGTACATGTGGTGCGCCCAGACGATGAACGACAGGATCGCGATCGACGCGGTGGCGTAGACCATCGAGGTGTAGCCGAACAGGCGCTTGCGGGCGAAGGTGGGGATGATGGCGCTGACGATGCCGAACGCCGGCAGGATCATGATGTAGACCTCGGGGTGCCCGAAGAACCAGAAGATGTGCTGGTACATCACCGGGTCGCCGCCGCCGGCGGGGTTGAAGAAATTGGTGCCGAAGTGGCGGTCGGTCAACGTCATCGTGATGGCGCCGGCCAGCACCGGCATCACCGCAATCAGCAGGTAGGCGGTGATCAGCCAGGTCCAGGCGAACAGCGGCATCTTCATCAGTGTCATGCCGGGCGCGCGCATGTTCAGGATGGTGACGATGATGTTGATCGAGCCCATGATCGAGCTGGCGCCGAGGATGTGCAGGGCGAAGATGGCGGCGTCCATGCTGGGACCCATCTGCAGCGACAGCGGCGCGTACAGGGTCCAGCCGGCTGCCGGAGCGCCACCGGGCATGAAGAACGAACCCGCCAGCATGATGGCCGCCGGAATCATCAGCCAGAAGCTGAAGTTGTTCATGCGCGCGAAGGCCATGTCGCTGGCGCCGATCTGCAGCGGCAGCATCCAGTTCGCGAAGCCGACGAAGGCCGGCATGATGGCGCCGAACACCATGATCAGCCCGTGCATCGTGGTGAACGAGTTGAACAGCTCCGGGTTGAAGTACTGCAGGCCGGGCTGGAACAACTCAGCGCGGATGCACAGCGCCAGCACGCCGCCGACCATCAGCATGGCAAACGAGAACAACAGGTACATCGTGCCGATGTCCTTGTGGTTCGTCGCGAACACCCAGCGCCGCCAGCCCTTGAGCGGGCCGTGGCCATGGTCGTCGTGGGTGTGGTCGTGAGGCCCGTGTTGCGGGAGGACGGCGCTCATGGGGCGTTGCCTTTCAGCGGCTGATTCTTCGAATCGGAGATGGGTCGGCGGGTCACTTGCGGGCAGCCATCACGTCAGCCGGCTGAACGATCTGGCCCGTCTTGTTCGACCAGCTGTTCTTGGTGTAGGTGATGACGGCAGCGATCTCGGTGTCCGACAGTGTCTTCCAGGCCGGCATGGTGCCGTTGTTGGCGCCGTTCAACAGGATGTCAATCACCTTGCTCGTCTCGTCGTCCAGCACCACGGCGGCGCCGTCCAGCCCCTTGATCGGACCGGCGCCCTTGCCATCGGCCTTGTGGCACACGGCGCAGTTGACGCTGTAGGTCTTCTCGCCGCGCTCGGCCAGCGCTGCCAGCGTCCAGACCTTGCTCGGGTCGTCGGCCTTGGCGGCCATTTCTCTTTTCTTGCCGTCCACCCACTTGGTGTAGTCCTCGGCGGACACCACCTTCACATGGATGGGCATGTAGGCGTGTTCCTTGCCGCACAGCTCGACGCACTGGCCGTAAAAGTCGCCGATGTTCTCGGCGCGAAACCAGGTGTCGCGCACGAAGCCGGGAATCGCGTCCTGCTTGACGGCAAAGGCCGGCACCATCCAGCTGTGGATCACGTCGTTGGCGGTGGTGATGATGCGGATCTTCTTGTTCACCGGCACCACCAGCGGGTTGTCGACCTTCAACAGGTAGTTGTCGCCCACAGGCTTGCCGGCATCGGACATGGCGCGATGGGCCATGTCCAGCGTGGACAGGAAGCCGATGCCCTCCCCCTCGCCCTTGAGGTAGTCGTATCCCCACTTCCACTGGTAGCCGGTGGTCTTGATGGTCAGGTCGGCGTTGCTGGTGTCCTTCATGGCCACCACGGTCTTGGTCGCCATCAGGCCCATCACCACCACGATGATGAAGGGCACCACGGTCCAGGCGATCTCGACGGACACGCTCTCGTGGAAGTTGGCCGCCTTCGCGCCGACCGACTTGCGGTGCTTGAAGATGGAATAGAACATCACCCCGAACACGGCCAGGAAAATCACCAGGCAGATGATCAGCATGAAGTAATGCAGCCCCTGCACCTCGCTGGCGATCCGGGTGACGGGCGGGTGCAGGTCCAGCTGGTTCTTGGCCGGGCCGCCGGCCAGGTCGCCGACCGCCCAGGCGGCTTGCAGACCACCGGACAGCGCCAGGGCCGCAGCACCCCGCAGGCTGCGGGACATCCATGTCTTCATCGTCATCGTCGTCATGCTTCAGTTTCGTGATCCACCGCCTGGGCGCCAGCCGCGCGCGCCAGCCGCAAGGCCCGCCGCAACTCTTGCGCCAGCGCCACCCGCATTTCCGGGCGCACATGGCGGCCCACCCGCACACTGCGGCCCTCGCCTGACAGCTCCACCAGCGAGCCGTCACCGGCCACCGGCTCCACCCGCATCCATTCGGCACGGAACCGCACTTGTTCGACCACCGGGCCCACCCGCTTGACCACCGAGATCTCACGCTGGGTCAACGTGATGGTCTCGCGGTCACCGGCGTGACGGGCAAACACCAGCAGCGCCGCACCCACAGCCAGCAGTTCCAGCCCGGTGAACAGGCTGACCACGGTGACCCCGTGCAACCAGAAACCACCAGCCACCGCCAACGAGACGGCGCATAGCAGGGCGTAGCTGCCCAACAGCTGGCGCGGCGTGATCGAGACATTGCGCCGCAGGTCGAACAACCAGCCCAGCGGCGCCGATTGTTCGCGGCCGAAGCGCCAGCCGCCATCCTGCCGCGCGGCGGGTGGCGCGGGCCAGGGGCTGGGGGCGATGGTGACGGACATGGCGGCTCGGTGATGGAAACAGGTCAGATCGGAGTGCAGCAACAACGCTCAATCGGCAGTAGCGGCAGATTGAGCAGCCTGACACTCACCGACAGCAGGCCTTGTCACTCCGGATCAACACCGAATTCTAGCGGAGTGCCCAGCCGATTCGGCGGCCCGGCCAAGCCTATGCAGTTCCCGGCCGGCCGGCCCGGGGCGGGCCGCTGTGCAGGTGCTCCAGCGAGACCACCGCCGGCCCGCCGCGCGCCGGGCGGGGTGCGGCTTTGTAGGCATGGCCGTAGACCAGCTCGAAGCGCATCGTGATGCGGCCGTCGGCACCAGCCAGGGCGGCCAGCGCATGGCGCAACCGCGCCTGCCAGCGCGGCGTGCGCAGACCCCCGAA
>Ga0335397_10010068_pt1 | contig 11720 bp, 10 predicted proteins | sample MAT04_FD_205740 | JGI IMG/M metagenome (GOLD analysis project Ga0335397, IMG submission 205740) | Freshwater microbial communities from Lake Fryxell liftoff mats and glacier meltwater in Antarctica - MAT-04 (spades assembly) (version 2) ...
GCATCGGCGAGCGCGAGCGCGACGGACTCGTGGTGAACCACTTTCGCCGCGAAGAAGGCTCCGCCTACTCGAAGCTCGGCTGGCACACCGACAGCCTGCGCGACGTCGCCTATCTCGAGAAGCCGCGCCGCTATCTCAACGTCGGCTTCTATCTCGACGACTCGCCGATCACCAAAGGCGGGGTGCGCCTGCTGCCGTGCACGCACAAGCAGACGATCACCTCGCTGCTGACGACGAAGTGGCACTTCCTCGAGCACGAGCCCGACGAGAGCGAATACGCGATCGTCGCCGAGGCCGGTGACCTCACGTTTCACGACGGCCGCATCTGGCACCGCGTCGCGCAGGCGAGCGTGACCGGCGACGCGAGTCAACGACGCGTGATGTACATCCCGCTGATGGACGGTCCCGAGAAGCTCAAGACCGAAGCTTCGCCGACCCCGTTCTACTTCCGCCTGAAGAAGCTCGCGCGCTTCTGACGCGCGCTCTCGGCGCACGGCATTCCGCGCGGCCCGTCGCGCACATCGTGGACGGGACAGCCTCGCGTTCAGCGCGCCCAGGCGTCGAGCGCTGCGCGGACGACCGGCGCGCCCTGCTCTTGGACGAAGTGGCCAGCGTCGACGAGCATCGGCTCCGGACAGCCGCGGATCAGCGCGCGCATCGCGCTCATCACCGGCGGTCCGAGCACCGGATCGTTCTTGCCGACGGCCATGAACGCCTGCCCGCTCCACTCGGTCGACCACCAGAGCGCGGCCTTGCGCGCGACCTCGACGCCGTCCATTTCTGGCGTGATCGCGACGAGCTGCGGGAAGCGGCGCACGCCCGCCTTGTAGCGGCGGTCGGGGAAGGGCGCGTCGTACGCCGCGACCTCGGCGTCACTCAGCGACGGCTCCGAGCGCCGCATCAGCGCGCCGACGTCAAAGTCCGGCGTGTTGGCCACGTAGTCGCGCCAGGCGAGAAAGCCCTTGCCGGCGCTCATGCCGGTAGCGAGCGCGGTGTTCATGATCAGCAGCCGCTTCACCAGCGTCGGATGCGTCGCTGGAAGTGTGAGGCCGAGCAGGCCGCCCCAGTCCTGCACCACCAGCGTGATGTCGCGCAGAGCGAGCCGATCCACCAGCGCGCACATCATGTCGTGATGAAACGCCCAGGTGTACACGGCGTCGTCGATCGGCTTGTCGCTGCGGCCGAAGCCGAGCCAATCCGGCGCGATGACGCGGTGCCCGGCCTCGAGAAAGACCGGGATCATCTTGCGGTAGAGGTAGCTCCAGCTCGGCTCACCGTGCAGGCAGAGCACGACGACGCCGTCGCGCGGCCCCTCGTCGATCATCGCGACGCGCAGGCCCTCGTAGCCGGCGAGGTCGTCGAGGTAGCGCGGTGTATACGGAAAGTCCGTGAGCGCGTCGAGACGATCGTCGGGAGTGCGCAGCGCGTCGATAGGCATGTGCGCAGTCTACGCGAGCATCCGCGCGCGGTAGTCACTGCGCGCGAAAATGTGATTGGTGGAGGCCCGTGGCATGCGAAGCTTTCGTATGCCGAAGTCGACGTTCGCTCTCGTGTCGCTGGTGATGCTCGTGGCGTCGCTGCTCGCTGCGTGTGGAGACGATGACGGAGATGCGCCACGCGCGGATGGCTCGGTGAGCGGCGCGTGTGCTTCGGGCCCGCTCGCGCTGCCGATCGCTGGGTGTATGCCCGCGCCGATGGCGTCGACGGGCGATCCCGCGCAGGACTGCGTGAACCGCATCAACCAGTTTCGTGCGGTGTGCCAGTGTTTACCGCCCCTCGGTCGGTGGAGCGCCGGCGAAGCCTGCGCCAGCGAGCAGGCAGAGTACGACTCGACGCGCATGCCGCATGCGGGCTTCCAAGACAGAATTTGCGACTCGGGCCGTGGGCAGAACGAGTGCCCGGGCTGGCCGAGCGTCGCGTCGACGGTCAGCGGCTGCCTGCAGCAGATGTGGGACGAGGGCCCAGGCGAGCCGTTCATCGAGCACGGCCACTACATCAACATGACGAACCCGAGCCACAGCGAGGTCGCCTGCGGCTTCTTCACGACGCCGTCAGGCGAAGTGCACGCGGTGCAGAACTTCCGCTGAGCGACGGCGAGGCGACACGCAGTTGACGCTGGCCTCCGCTGAACGCCGGCGACTCACAGCTGACGCTGCGCTCCGCTGAGCGAGAGCGACGCGCAGTTGACGCTGCGTTCGTTCGGCTCCACGCATCGGCGATGCGCGCGCTCACCATCGATGTCGTCAGTGATGTGGTCTGTCCGTGGTGTCTCATCGGCGTGCGCCGGCTCGAGCAAGCGCTCGCGACTTTTCCAGACGTCGACGCGACGATCCGACTCCACCCGTTTCTGCTCGATCCGTCGACACCCGAAGAGGGCGTCGATCTGCGCGAGCGCCTGCAGAAGAAATACGGCGTGCCCGCCGCGCAGATGTTCGCGCGCGTCGAGGCGGCGGCGCGCGAGAGCGGCATCCCGCTCGACTTCGCCAAGGTGACGCGTGGCGTCGCGACCACGCGCGCTCACACGCTGCTACGCCACGCGCTCGCGAAGGGTACGCAGCGCGCGCTCAACGATGCGCTGCTCGACGCGTATTTTCTCGAGGGGCGCGACATCGGCAACCTCGACGTGCTGGTCGAGCTCGCGAGCGCGCACGGCTTCGAGGCGGACGCGGCGCGCGCGCTGCTGCGCGATGAGGCCGAGCTGAAGGCGACCCGCGCGGAGGCGGCGGCCGTCGCTGCGCAGGGGATCTCCGGCGTGCCGTTCTTCGTGTTCGGCGAGCGTTTTGCGCTCTCCGGCGCGCAGCCGATCGACGCGCTGCAGATGGTGATCGAGCGCGCGCTCGAGGCGCCGAAGACGCCGATCGAGATCGCGCGCGACTGACACGCACGGCGATCGAGATCGCGTCGGTCTTGCGGCCGCTCAGCGCAGGATTGCGAACGTCTGCTGGTTGAGCGCGACCAGCGTCGCGCCGCTCCACAGCTCGCGCAGTTCGACAAAATAGCCCTCGCTCAGCGCTTCGACGCGCGCGCTGTGGAACAGCGGCCGATCGATCGGGAGCGTCGCCGGATCGGTGAGCAGCTCCGCGGTGAACGCGACCGTCGCGCACGGCCGCGGCATCGTCTCGACGCCGTAGATCGCGGGCCACCACGCGTCCAGATGGCCGATCACCGCGCACGCGTCGAAGCGCTCGCGCGCGCTTTTCTCCTGCACGGGCTTCTCGCGCACCCAGCCGGCGGCGGTCGCCTCGCTGCCGCCGACGAACGGCAACGCGCCCGTCGGGCGGTACTCGAAGTGCTGCGCGAAGACCGGGCCCATCGGCGGGCCGATCGCGATGACCGGCGCCTGCTGCCACGCTGACGTCGCGGGCGCGATGCGCGCAGGCACTGGGCTCTGCACCGGCCGCGCTGCGCCGAGCACGACGCTTGCGCGCGCCTGCACTTGCCCGTCCTGCAGGAGCCGCGCATCGAAGTAGCTGACGGCTGCGCCACGCCGCAGCAGCTCGACCTGGATCGTCGCTGCACCGACCATCACCGGTGCGCAGATCTCACCCGCGATCGAGCGCAGCGTGCGCTCCGCTTCTGGCTCCGCGTGCTCGACGGCGCGCAGCAACGTCGCGAGCACCAGCCCGCCAAACGCGCCTTTGCCTTGCTGCCAGCAGTCGGGGATCTGCGCGCTGTAGCGCCCGTCGCCGACCGACTCGACGTGACTGCCGCGATCGAACTCAGTGCTCATGTCGTTCTCTCCGCGCACGACTCGGCCGCGCGCGCGTTCGGTGGAGATGCGCGCTCAGCCGATGCGTTGCGTGACTCGGCGCGTCATCAGTCAAAGCGCAGCGTGCCAGGGCTCACCGAGACCGTGAGTGCACGCGACGCGCGTCCATCGGTCACCGATGCGAACGTGAAGTAGAGCAGCGTGGTGTGCGCGTCGACGAGGTCTGGCGCAGGGAATCCTTCGTGCAGTCCGGTGCCGAACGGCGGCAGCGTCGCGCGCTCGAAGTTGAATCCATCGCGCGACGCCGCGAGACCGAGCGTGCGCGAGCCGTCGCTGCGACGCGACTCGAAGAACAGCAGGATGCGCGGTGGATCGAGCTGCGGGATCTGCAGCCCCGCGGCCGGGCTACCCACCGCGATCTGCGGAATGCCACCGTCGCTCGGCGGGAAGCCGAGGTCGACGGTGACGGGCGCGTCGAAGCTGAGTCCATCGAGCGACGGCGACACGACGATCGCGCCGCTATCTTCGGCGTAGAGAAAGAAGCCCGGTGCGCCATCGGCTCGCGGGACGACGGTGGGTCGACGCAGCCCGGCGAGTACGGGCACCGTACCGACGCGCGTGAACGTGCCGGTCGCCGAGTCCGATTCGGCGATGCCGATGCCGCCGTCTGCGGCGTAGTAGAGCCGCACGCGGCCGCTCGCGAGCAACACCGCCCATGGATCGAAGACGGCAGCGCCCTCCCACGGCTCGCTCGCCTCGAGCACCACCGTGCCGCCCGAGTACGTCGGGCCGTCGCCCAGGTTGCTGCGCAGGATCCGCCGCGGGAGAAAGCTCGTCAGGTCCGGCTCCGGGACGCCGCCGTCGGCATCCACGCCCGCGTCTTCCGGTGGTGGTGCCGGCACACCTGGAACATCGGCGGCGGCGTAGAACATCACCTGCTGCGGGCCCGCACCGCGCAGCACCATGCCGCTCTCGAGCAGCGCGTTGCGGCGCAGGGCGAGCCGGCCGGACGCCTCATCCGCGTCGAGTCGGCGATACGGACCGAGGCCCGAGCCAGGCAGTCCGACCATGCCGCCGAGGCTCTCTTCGCCGCCGGTGCCACATGCCGGCACGGCGAGCGCGAGCGCGCCAACCACGAGGCCGAGCGCGCCGAGCGCGGCGATGACTTGAGCGCGTGATCGCGACGAGGCGGCGGTCGCTTGGAGAGCGCTCGACGCATCGGCTTCGGCGTCACGCGAAGGTGCGCGCGTTTCGAGGTCACTCAAAGGTCACTCCAGTCGTTGCGCCCGCGGCCCAGATGACGCCTTCGGCGAGATAGCTGCCCGTGGGATCGAGCAGCGAGGTCTTGGTCATCGTGCGCGGGACCATGTAGCTGCTCTGGAAGTACGCATCGAACAGCAGCTCACCGGGCAGGCCCTTGCCGAGATCGTGCAGCGCAATGCCTGCGCCTGCCGAGAAGATGTGCCGATCGGTGTCGACGAAGTTGCTGAGTCCGCTCTGCATCGGCACCGGTGAGAACTCGTAGTAGTAGCCAGAGCGCAAGCGCAGATCGAGATGGCTCGTCTCTACCGCGAGCCACTCGACGCCGATGCGCGGAACGAAGCGATCGGTGAAGTTGGCTGGCACCGGGCGCGAGCCGCTGATCGGCCCCGGCTGCGAGACGAACATTGCGAACGCGGGCGGCACGGTGAGGTCGAGCCGCACATCGGTGGTGCCGACGGGGGCCTTGTACGCCGACCAGTCGACCCAGGTGAGATCGAGTCCAATGCGCAGCGTGCGCACCGGCTTCCATGCGGCGCCGAACGAGACCTGCTGCGGCAGGAACGCGTTGATGCTCGCGGTGAGGATCTGAAAGTACACCGGGATCGCCTCCGCACCGAGCGTGATGTCGGCGGAGACGTTGGCGTCGAGCGCGAGGCCGAGCTGGAACTCACCGCGATAGGCGAGCCCGAAGCTGAGCGAGTCGCTCGGCGTCACCTGAATGCCGGCCTGCGGATAGCGCACGCTGAGCAGATCGGTGCGCAGCGCGTGCTCGAGCCGCGAGCGCGTCGCCGCGCCGATCGCCGGGATCTCGCCGACGACCTCGAGCCGCGTCTCGCTCGTCGACATGAAGCCGATGCCGCCGCCAATCGACAGCCAGTCGACCGGCTTCCACGCGAGGTTCACTCCGAGGAAGATGCGGTGCGGTCGATTGTCGTAGAGCTCCCAGCGCGCTTGCGTCAGCGGGATCGAGCGCGTCCGCGAGATGCGCTCGTCGGGGAGGTGCAATGACAGGCCGAAGGCGAACGTCGTCCCCGCGACCTTGCCGGGCACGATCAGTCCGCCGACGATGCCGCGTATGTCGTCGACCTCGTTGTCGCGGCCGCCGAGGCGCAGCTCCGGGTGCGCGAGAAAATAGCCGAGCTCGAGGCGCATGCGGCCGCTGCGCGCGAGGCCGGCCGGGTTGTAATAGCCGGCCGAGAAGTCCTCGACGTCGGCGGTGACGGCGCCCGCGAGCGCCGTGCTGCGCGCACCGAGGCCGAAGGTGTCCGGCGGATTGGCGCGCGCGACCGGCGCTGTGAGGAGCGCTCCGCCGAGCGTGAGGCCGCACGCGACGCCGAGCATGATGAGCGCCGTGCATAGTGCTCGGCTCCCGTAATGAGCGTGGTTCATGACCCTCCGCGCGCCGTGCGTCGGCGCTTCGAGCGCGCATCTCGTCGAATGTTCGCTCACCATGCGACCCCCACGGACCAGCCGCCGATGCCGACGAAGCCGCTCGTCACCATGTTGGCCGTCTGACCTGGCGCGGGCGCGTCGTGCGTGCGCGATGGCAGCAGGCTCATGCTCACGTAGCCGTCGAGAAAGAAGCGCGAGCCGTCGTCGCCGAGCACGAGATCGAAGCCGACGCCGCCGGTGAGCACGTGTCGATCGTTGTCGAGATAGCGCGCCTCGGCGCGCGCGGGTGGAGCCGGGCTCGGCACGTACGCGTAGCCGAGCCGCAGCTTCAGCGCGCGGCGACCGCGGCGGAACGTATATTCGGCGCCGACGCGCGGCGTGAGCGTGTTGGAGAAGTTGACGGCGGGCGGCTCCGGTGAGCCGCGGCTCGTCGCGATCAGCGGGCCGGGGTAGTCGCTCCACAGCGCGTAGGAGCCGCCGAGCGCGACCAGCAGCGACGGCGTTGGCCGCCACGCGGCCTCGAGCACGAACGTGTGCGGGTCGTACTGCGCGATGCCGCCGATGTTGAGCAGCGGCACCGTCAGCGGCAGATCGCGCGTGACGATGCGGAAGACGAACTCCGACTCGACCTTGCCGCGCCACACCGCGCCGAACGAGAAGTCGCCGATGTCGTACGTCGCACCGACGATGGGCGCGAACGAGGAGACCACCTGCGTTTCGACGACCGAGCCGAACTTTCCGGTGGCGTCGATGCCGGCGACGATCGAGCCCGCGAACGAGCCGAGCGCGGTGAGCGATGCGCCGAGGCGCAGGCCATCGACGACGCCGTCGAGGTTGATGCCGATGCCGAACTGAATCGCCAGCGACTGCGCGCGCTCGAGCACCAGCGCGCGCGGCAGATTCGCGTAGCCGATGTCACCGACGAGCACCACGTCGAGCGGCGTGTAGAAGCCGAGCCCGAGCGTGAGTCGATCTTCCATCGCGCCGCCGAACGGCAGCGGGATCACGCCGCCGATCGTGTTCGCCTTCACCGGCGACATCGCGAGGCGTGAGTCGTCGAGCTCGTAGCGGTACGCACCGCCTTGGAGGCCGAACACCAGGCTGCGCTGATGGTTCCGCGCGAGGCCCGCGGGGTTCACGAAGGTCGCCTCGTAGTCGTCGGAGTACGCGACGCCGGTGCTGCCCATCGCCGGCGAGCGCGAGCCGAAGCCGAAGAGATCCGGCGGACTGGCGGAAGCGCCCGACGGCGCCACGAGCCATGCGGCGACCCACACCGCACAGAGCAGCAGCGCGGTGCGGCACGATTTTCCTCGCACGTCGACGCGCGAGGCATGCACGATGGCTCTCATCTGATGACTGCACGTCTTCTGCAAATCGCTCTCCTGCGCAAGGCTCGGCAAATCGCTGCCTTGCTGACGTCTCGGCAAATCGCGCTCCTGCTGCTGCCTGCGGTGCTCGCGTCCGCGGGCTGCCTGCCGGTGCCCGCGGGACACGCAGAGCGCGGTCTCTACGTCGATCTGCGCCGCGGCGTCGGTGACCGGGAGAGTGACGGCTGGGGTCTCGAGGATCGCTCCGTCGAGGACGTCGCATCGGCGACGGTGGAGAGCGCGTGTGCCGCCGGACCGCAGGTGCGCGCGCGTGTGGCGCGCTGGCTCGACGCGCAGATCACTGGCAGCGGTGGGATCCCCGCGACCGGTGCGCGCCTGCTGCCGAGCAAGCGACTGCGCGCCGCGCGGGTGCGCGCGGTGCTGCGCTGGTGGGACGAGAACGCCGACGAGTGCGCGTCGTTTGGGCCCGCCGATCCGAACTTCCGCGGCATCGAGTCCGACGACGGACGCTTCGTCGTCATCGCGGAGATCGTGCTCGGCCTCGCCGGGTTCTTGCGCGAGGGTCGCTTCACGATGGGGCCCGGGCTCGGCTACCGCATGTTGCCGGCCTACGGCATCACCTCGCGCCTCACCGTCGGCGTCGGCATCGAGGCGGGCGCGCTCACAGAGTTTCGCCCCGACACGGTGGCCGACGATCGCGTCCTCGCCGGCCGCTTCATGCTCGGTGTGCCGGTGCTCGTGCGCTTCCTCGACGGCGCGACCGTCTTCGATCTCGAGGCCGCCGTCTCGACGCGACTCGACGGCATCGAGCCGCTGTGGCCACCGGGCTTCCGCTTCGCGCTCGGCTACGGCAGCGCTGGGATGCGCGTCAACGGCCTCATGTCGACGCTCGTCTTCTGGACCGGCTACGAATATCAGCCCCCGCGCGGCGACATGCCCGCAGAGCACATCTTTCGCGCAGGCACACGCCTCGGCTTCGATCTCGCGCCCTGACCCAGAGTCCACTCGCATTGGCGTCGCGCATTCAACCACGACGCGCGCGCCCGTTGGGAGCGAATCCTCGTGGGGAGCGACACTCACGCCGATTGATCGCCGCCCCTGGGCAAGCTGGGCCGCGTCTGGGATGATGTCGGCATGCTTACTCGCCTCCCCATCATCTCAGCGGCGCTGTTGCTGGTGAGCTTGCTCTCAGCGTGCGGCTCGAAGAGTCCGCTGACGGTCGACCACTATCCGCGGCCGGACGCGGGCTTCCCCGACCTGGGCGTCGATCTCGGACGCGACGCCGGCATGCCCGACCTGAGCGTGCCCGACGACATCCCGTGCATTCCGCTGCCGGTGACGCGCGACGCTGGGATCACTTCGGTCGAGGTGGCGCTCGAGGCGCGCACCTCGGGTGCGGACGTCGCGTTCTTGGTCGACGTGACCGGCTCGATGAGCGGCGTCATCGATCAGCTGCAGCGCGAGATCCGCGAGAGCCTGGTGCCGGCGCTCCGAGCCGAGATCCCCGACGTGCGCTTCTCGGTGTCGAGCTTTGCCGACTTCCCGGTCGATCCGTATGGCTCGGCGGGCGACGTGCCCTACATCACGCGCACGCCGATGACCTCGGACGTGGATGCGCTCGAACGCGCCGTCGGCACGCTGGTCGCGAACGGCGGCAATGACGGTCCCGAGTCGCAGATCGAGGGCCTCTATCAGCTCGCGACGGGGGAGGGCCGAGTCGGTTTCTCGCGCTACATCGAGGCGGCCTCGTGCCCAGCCGGCACGTTCGGGCATCCGTGTTTTCGTGGCGGCGTGCTGCCGCTCGTGTTCGTCTTCACGGATGTCACCTCGCACGAAGGTCCGGACCGCGCGGATCCGTACGAATCGACGCGGCTCGGCACGACGCCCGCCACTTACGACGACGCGATCGCGGCGCTCACGGCGCGCGGCATGCCCGTCGTGACGTTCTGGGCCGGCGGCGACGCGACGATCCCAGAGGCGGCGCGCAGGCTCGCGCGCGACACCGGCGCGGTCGATGGTGCAGACAATCCGCTGGTGTTCGGCATCGGGCGATCGGGGACGGATCTCGTCGCGCAGGTGCTCGCCGCCGTCGGCACCGTCGGCGAAGGGCTCGCGACGGACATCGACCTCGTGCTCGTCGACCCGACGCCGAGTGACCCGATTGATTCCGTCGCGCTGGTGTCCGACGTCATCGCGCTGCGCGCCGAGCCCGCGGATGGCGTCGAGCGAATCGAGGCGGCGACGGCGAGGTTCATCGGTGTGCGCGGCTCGACTCGCGTCGTCTATCGCATCGACGTGCGCACCGATCGGGTCGTGCAGCGGGCGACGCCGCAGGAGGTGCTCCTCGACGTGCAGTTCCGCGCCGACGGCCGCAACGTGATCCGCGTGCAGCGCCTGCGCTTCATCGTGCCCGCGCTCGATGGGACCGGCTGCGAGGCGGAGATCGCCAGCGATTGACGCACCTGCGCGCATGGCGTTGTGCGCGCTTCGCGTGGGCGCTCGCCGTCGCGGCGGCCGCTGTGACGTTCGCCGCGGCACCTTCGGCGTGCGCGCAGTCTGCTGCTGCGCCGATGATCCGCGGCGTCGCGCGGGTCGTCGATGGCGACACGCTCGTCATCGCGGAGACGCGCATTCGTCTGCGCGCCGTCGACGCGCCGGAGCGCTCGCAGTCGTGCACCGACGTGCGTGGACAGCTGCGGCTCGCCGGTGAAGATGCGCGGCTGGCGCTCACCGCGAAGATCGCGGGCCAAGAGCTGGTATGCGTGGCTCACGGTCGCGACGCGCACGGCCGGATGGTCGCGGCGTGCGCGATGGGCGCGGAGGATCTCGGCGCGTGGCTCGTGCGATTCGGCTACGCGTTCGCGTACCGCAGCTTCGGCCGCGAGTATGTCGCTGCCGAGGACGAGGCGCGCGCGGCGCGGCGTGGCCTGTGGGCCGGTCGCTGCGACGCACCGTGGGAGTGGCGTCGTGTGCATCGACGCGAGGAGAGCCGCGCGAGCGCGCCGCCGGCTTCGAGCGCGACGCCGCATCCGGAGTGCGCCATCAAGGGCAACGTGAGCGCGCGCGGCGAGCGCATCTATCACCTACGGAGCTCGCGTACTTACGCCGCGACGCGCATCGACGAGTCACGCGGCGAGCGCTGGTTCTGTACCGAGGCCGAGGCGCGTGCGGCAGGTTTTCGCGCCGCGCGCGATCGGTGATGCTGCGCCGCTGACGCGAGCTTTTCGCAGCGGCCGCTGAAATACGGCCAAGAGCCATGCGTAGGGACGGGCGGATGCGGCCTCGATGCCGCTCCGAATAAGGAGCCCGCTACCATGTTCTCTCGTCGCTTTTCCGCCGTACTCGTCGCGTTCGCACTCGCACTCGCCGCGCCCGCTGCTGCCTTCGCGCAGGACGCGCCGAGCGCTGAGCCCGGCGATCGCGTGACGTTCGGGCACGACGTCGTGGTCCGCGCGGGCGAGCGCGTGCGCGACGTCGTCACTATGGGCGGCAGCGCGACGATCGAGGGCGAGGTGCTCGGCAGCGTCGTCACGATGGGCGGCGACGCCGTCGTGCGCGGCCATGTCGTCGGCGATGTGGTGACGATGGGCGGTGATGCCGACGTCGCCGCGAGCGCGGTCATCGGCGGCGAGATCACGACGATGGGCGGCACGCTCGACGCGCAATCGGGCGCGACGACCGGCGCGGTAGTCACGATGGGCGACTCCGACGTCGTCGGGCTCGCCGCGCTGGGCACGTTCGGCGGGCTCGCCGCTTTTCTGCACGCCGCGCTCTCCGGCGCCGCGAGCTTCGCGCTGCTCTTCTTGCTCGCGCTCGGCATGCGCGGTATCGCCGCGGATCGTTACGACGCGCTGCAGCTGGTCGTCGCGCGGGAGCCGCTCCACGCGCTGATGCTCGGCTCGGCGAGCTTCGTCGCGGCGGTGCTGACCATCGTCGTGCTGGCGGTCACGATCATCGGCATTCCGGCGGCGATCGCCCTCGCCATCGCGCTCTCGCTCGCGTGTTACGTCGGGCTCGCGACGGTCGCC
>Ga0335397_10010071_pt1 | contig 11717 bp, 2 predicted proteins | sample MAT04_FD_205740 | JGI IMG/M metagenome (GOLD analysis project Ga0335397, IMG submission 205740) | Freshwater microbial communities from Lake Fryxell liftoff mats and glacier meltwater in Antarctica - MAT-04 (spades assembly) (version 2) ...
GCCGCCCCGTCTCGGACATGTTCAGCCTCGGCGCGCTGGCCTACTTGATCTTCACCGGCCGCGCGCCCGGCGCGACCGCCGCCGACGTCGACCAGCACCTCGCCCGACACCGCACCCTCGACCCACGCGCGGTCGACGACAGCATCGACGAGAAGGTCGGCGACCTGGTCGCGAACATCACCGATCGCAGCCCGATCAACCGCATCGACGACCCCGACGAGTGGATCGAGCTATTGCTCTCCGAGGTCACGCGCCCGACCGACCAGGCGCCCGGCGATGACCTGAGCCCGCTCGACGCGAAGCCGGGCGACGCGCTCGGCGACGAGCTGCTGGTCGTCGAGGTCGGCAAGGACCGGCCCATCCTCGGGCAAGGCGCGACCTCACGCGTATTGCTCGTCGCACGCGTCAGCGATGGCCGCAGCTATGCGCTCAAGGTGTCGCTCTCGGCCGAGCACGACGAGCGTCTCGAGGACGAGGCGCGCGAGCTCGAGCGCCTTCGTCATCCGCGCATCGTGCAGCTCGTGCAGCGCTACAGCTTCGCGGGTCGACCGTCGTTGCTGTTGTCGCTCGCTGGGATCGACACGCTGCATCGGTTGCTCGCCCGCGAGGGCACGGTCTCGCTCGAACGGGCCGCCCGCTATGGCGAGGACCTGCTCTCGGCGGTCGACTACCTCGAGGAGCACAAGATCCTCCATCGCGACATCAAGCCCGCCAACGTCGGTGTCGGCAGCGTCAGCAACAAGGCGCATCACCTGACGCTGTTCGACTTCTCGCTCGCGTCGGCGCCGCTGACCGAGCTGCAGGTCGGCACCGCCGCCTACCGCGACCCGTTCCTGCGTCAGCGCGGCGTCTGGGATGCGGCCGCCGAACGCTGGAGCACGGCGGTCACGCTGCACGAGATGGTGACCGGCATCCGGCCGAGCTTCGATAGGCCCGTGGTCGACCCCGACGCGGCGCTGGTCATCGCGGTCGAGCGCATCGATCCCTCGGTGCGCGCCAACCTCGCGGCCTTCTTCGAGCGCTCGCTGCACAAGGACGCCGGCCTTCGTTTCGAGTCCGCCGACGCGATGCGCCGCGCCTGGCTGCGCGCCTTCGAGTCACCGGCCATCGCGGGACAAGTCGCCACCGAACGCGAGCCGCAGGTCGCGACCACGGCCGACCTCGCGGCGCTCGGACCCGAGACCCCGATGGAGGCGTTGCCGCTGTCGCCGCGGGCGCGCAACGCGCTGGACCGCGCCGGCTTCCTCACCGCCGGCGACCTGCATGGCCTCGCCGACAATCGCCTCTCCGCAATTCGCGGCATCGGCAGCAACGTCGCCAAGGAGATCCACGAGTTCAAGGACCGCTGGGCCAAGGCTCACGCGGACGCGGCGCGGCCCGCGCCCTTCTTTCCGAGCTATCGCGGCGAGGACACTGCCATCGCGGCCACGGCGCTGGGTGCCCCCGGTGCCCTCGGCGCTATCGACGCCCGCGCCCAGGCCGCGTTGCTCGACGCCGGCCTGACCACGCTCGCGGCCGTCGCCGAGTCGCCCGCGCCGCAGATCCGCGCGCTGGCGCATCGCTTCGGCTTCGACGAACGCGCGCTGAACGAGCTCCTGGGGCGCGAGAACACGAGCGCCAACGAGCGGGCCCGACCCTCGACCATCGCGGGTTGGGTCGAGGCGTTGCTGCCGAAGAAGAAGTCGCTCGCGCACATTCGTGAGCTCTACGGGCTCGACGGTCCGCTCGCGGGTCAGCTCGGCATTCAGGTGCGCGCGCTGGCCGATGCGATCGGCATGACGACCGCCGGCATCTACCTGGCGCTCGGCAAAGCGCGTGAGACCTGGTCGAAACACGGCGCCCTGCCCGAGCTGCAGTCGCTGGCCCACACCATCGTCGCGCAGGCCGGCGGGGTGAGCCCGCTGGATGGGGCCGGGCGCGCTTTGTTGGGCGTCATCCACCACGGGTTCACCGGCTCTGGCGCGAAGGGCACGGATAGCTCGGACAGCTCGGCTGGTTCGGGCGGCTCGGGCGAAGCGCGCGACGACGCAGCGCTGGTCGCAGCGACATCGCTCTTGAGGGTTGTGGCCGAGGTCGAGAAAGACGAGGACGGCGGGCTTCGCACGCTGCGCGTCGACGATCGCGGCCTGTGGTTGTGCGCGTCGGAGGCGCACGGTCGGGCCCTACGCGTCCTGGGCGACGCGGCCGATGCGTTGGCGGCGCGCCCGATCGTGCCGGGACAGAGCGAGGCCCAACGTGCCTTCGCAGAAGCCGTCGCCGACACGCCGCTGGCGGCCCTGCCGCTGGAACGACTGGCCGACATCGCGGCGGCCGCGAGTGCGACAGCGGCACGGTCGGCGCGGCTCGAGATCTATCCGCGCGGCATGGAGCCCGAGCGCGCATTGACGTTGAGCGCGTCGCAGCTCCGCAGCAACCTCGAGCCGGCTGAGATCGTGCGGCGCGTGTCGCTGCGTTATCCGGCAGCGCAGCCGTTGCCCGACCGGCCCGCGCTGGACGCGTTGCTGGCGGTGCACGGGCTCGTATTCGATGCGCCGCGGGGTCAGTATGTCCGCGCCGGCGAGAACGAGCCGACGATCATGTCGTCGCGCCTGCCGACGCTCACCGAGCGCTTCACGACCGCGCTGCCGAGCCAGTCCTTGTCGATGGATCCGGAGGCGGTGCAGGCGCGCGAGTTCGATGCGCTGTTGCGCAACGCCGCCGAGCGCCGCGAGCTGCGCGTGCTCGGCGTGCGACCGGACCGCGCGCGGTCAGCCGCCCTGGCGTTGGCCAGCCGGCTTGGCACCCAGCCGATCGCCTTTGACCAGCGGCTGGTCGCGGCGATCCGCGTCGAGATGGAGCGCGCCGGCATCGCCCAGGACGAGGTCGTGCACGCCGCCGACCGGGCAGGTCGCACCGGCTCGGCGTGGCGCAACCTGGTCAAGCTCGCGACGCTCGCGGGCAATGCTCTAATGGACGAGCTGCTGATTACGAATCAGGTTCTGCTCCTGACGCAGCTCGGCCTCATCGGGCGCTATCGGCTGGATGGCCTGGTCGAAAAGCTCCTCGCGGGACGCCGCCCGGCCCCGGTGTTCATGCTCGTACCGAGCCACGACACGGGCGCCATCCCCACCATCCAGAGCCCCGGCGGCGACTATCCCATCCCCGGCCTCTTGCGCTCGCAAGTGCTGTGGGTGCCGCTCGAGTGGCTCGACAACCATCACAATCGCCCGGCCGAGCCGGGTCTTGGACAGAAGGCCGGCTAGCCATGGCACGCGCAAAGAAGAACGTGGACCTCCAAGGCCAGGCCGACCCCAAGACCCCGCTGGACTGGCAGGCGTTCTTGTCCGCCGCCGCCCCTGTGATGAAGGCGCTGAAGGCTGATCTCTCCGCCCGCGCCAAAAACTCGGCCGCGGTCACCGACGCGCTGGTGCGCCGGCACCAGGCCGACAAGGCCGACAAGCGCACCGCCGACAGCTTCGTCGAGTGGAGCGAGCACTTCGTCGAGCAGGTCGCCGCCGCCTGGATGTTGTCGTGCGTGTTCGTGCGGACCTTGGAGGACCGCGGGTTGTTGGGCCACAATCGCCTGGCCGGTCCCGGCGCCGCCGACAGCTTCAAGCTGTTCACCGAGCTCGCGCCGTCGCTGAACGAGCGCGACTATCTGCTGACGGTCTTTCGTGAACTGCAACGCTTCCCTGCGACCAAGGGCTTGTTCGACGCGCGCCACAATCCCGTGTGGCTGCTGACGCCGTCCGCCGAAGGGGCCAAGGCGCTGGTGCAGTTGTTTGCGACGCCGCGCCAGGACGTGCCCGCGTTCCGCTTCGGGCAGAGCGACACCGCGTTCCTCGGCTGGATCTATCAGGACCTCGACGAGGGTGTTCGCGCGCGCTTTGCGCTCTTGCAGACCCCACGGTTCATCGAGTCGTTCATCCTCGATAGGACGCTGGAGCCCGCCATCGAGAAGTTCGGGCTCGACGACACGACGCTCATCGACCCGACCTGCGGCAGCGGCCACTTCCTGCTGGGCGCGTTCGAGCGGTTGTTCGAACGACGACTCGTGAAAGAGCCCGGCATCAGCCAGCGCGCGGCCGCTCATCGAGCGCTCGACGCGGTCTATGGCGCGGACATCAACGCGTACGCGGTCGCGATCGCGCGCTTCCGACTGACGCTGGGGTTCTTCGACAAGGCCGGGTTTGCGCGCTTGTCGGATGCGCCTGCGTTGCCGCTGCATGTCGTGGTGGCAGACTCGCTGATGCACAATCCGCACGTCCAGCAAGGCCACCTCGGCGACTTTGCGCCGTCTGCCAAATTGTGGAAGGGCGAGGAATTCGCGCTCGAAGACGAGGCCGAAGCGCGGTCGGTGCTGTTCCGACAGTTCGCGGCGGTCGTCGGCAATCCTCCGTACATTACTGTAAAGGACGCGGTCCTGCGCGAGCGCTATCGCTCGCTGTATCCCCGCTCGGCGGGCGGCAAATACAGCATCGCGGCGCCATTCACCGAGCGCTTCTTCCAGCTCGCACGGGCCGGCGGACGCGTGGGCATGATCACCGCCAACTCGTTTATGAAGCGCGAGTTCGGCAAGAAGCTCATCGAGCAGTACCTGCCGACCGTGAACCTCGACGGCGTCATCAATACCTCGGGCGCCTATATCCCAGGCCACGGCACGCCAACCGTCCTGCTGTTCGGATCGCATGAGTCGGCGCGCGGGACAGAGCTGGTGACGGTGCTCGCAAATCGCGGTGAGCCCTCGACGCCGGAGGACGCGGAGCACGGATTGGTGTGGCGCAGCATCGCCGACCATTGGAGCGAGCCTGGGTTCGAGAACGAGTACATCTCGGTCGCCAAGACCTCACGCGATACCCTCGCGAAGCATCCGTGGAGTCTGGGCGGAGGCGGCGCGGCAGAGTTGAAGGAGTTGTTGGAAGAACGTGCAGAGAAGCGACTTGGGGAAATTGCCGAGGATATTGGCTTTGCCTCATTCACGGGCTTAGATGAGTTGTTCATTATTCCTGCGTCGACCGCTGCAACGATGCGGATCGAAGCCGACCTCTTGCGGCCTATGGTGACGGGCGAGGATGTGCGCGACTGGAGTGCCAGTCCGCCAAGTGTAGCGATTACTCCATACTCTAAGATGGACCAAGTAGCGCTCCCTCTGGATCCCCAAACTCACTGGGCTCGCTTCCTGTGGAGACTGCGCACGAACGCCAAGAATGTACTGAGCTTCGGAGGCAAAACTAGGTTCGAGTCCGGCCAGAACTGGTGGGAATGGTATCGATGGCAAGCTGAGCGCTATGTCGCACCCTATCGGATCACGTTCGCCTTCGTCGCCACCCACAACCACTTCGTCCTCGACCGCGGCGGCAAGGTCTTCAAGCAGTCAGCCCCCATCATCAAGCTGCCCGCGACCGCCACCGAGGACGACCACCTCGCCCTGCTCGCCTACCTGAACAGCTCGACGGCCTGCTTCTGGATGAAGCAAGTCTCGCAAGTAAAGCAGATGACCGCGCATGACAGCGTTCGCATCACAGAGCTTGCAAAAGTCCCGCGTGAGTTCGCAGGCACCCAACTCCAAAACTTGGTGCTTCCTCCGAACTTTTCCGTTCATCGGGCCAGGTTCATCTCCTGCGCGAGACAGCTAGATGAGCTAGCGGCGCAACTCGCGGCACTGACTGCTGAGAATGCAGTAGAAGCGGGGATTACTGAGCAATTGGATTCAGTTTCGAAAAGGTTCGAGGAGGAGCGCAGGTCAATTAGGAACCAGATGGTCGCGGCTCAAGAGAGCCTAGACTGGTTCGTGTACTTTACGTTCGGCCTTACCGAAACTGAAATTGTCGCCAATATCGACCAGTGTGCGCCTGGGGAACGCGCGTTTGAGCGGCTACTTGGGAGGGCCGACGGAGCCACACTCACGATCGACGGATTTTCGATCCCCGCGCCTGATTCCAGTATCGATGCAGTCCTTGAACCGCGATATCTCGCGATGCGTCTCAATTCGGCAATCCGGACGCTGGAAGGCGCAGACTTCAAGCGGCGATGGATTGGCAATCAGGGAAAGTTCAACCGGCTCGTCAGCTCACTATCAGAGGAAATTAGAGACGCAGCGAGTGCTCGAGTTGTGTCGGATGTAGAGCGAATCCTGAGCAAAGGTGAACAGACACGTACACAAGCCTCCGCCTTCCCAGACTTGGCGCCATGCGAGCGGGGATTGCTAGGGTCGTTTGCAATAGAATTCCGAGGTCTGCTGGCCACAGAATCCATCCCATTTCTTTTCGCGTATTGCTATTCGGCATCAGGAATCGAACGGAAACGGGAGTGGCAGCGCACGTGGGACCTCCAACGCCGCGAAGACGCCGGCGAGAAAATCGCGTCCATTCCCGTCCCGCCGAAGTATGCCCAGACCGACTACCGCACGACGACCTATTGGCAGCTCCGCGGACCGCTCGACGTGCCCAAGGAGCGCTTCATCTCCTACCCAGGCTGCGAGTCGGACCACGACCACGAGCCCGTCTACGGCTGGGCCGGCTGGGACCACGAGCAGCGCGCCAAGGCGCTCGCGACGCTCTACTGGAACCGCAAGACCGAAGAGAGCTGGGGTCAGGACCGACTGACCCCGATGCTCGCCGGTCTGCTCGAGCTGTTGCCGTGGCTCCATCAGTGGCACGGCGAGGCGTCCGACGACTACGGCGGTGATGCGCCCGCCACCTACTACGCCGGCTTCCTCGAGACCGAGTGCCTGGCCTTCGGCCTCACGCACGACGACCTCCGAGCGTGGCGCCCTCCCGAGAAGACGCGCGGTCGCAAGGTCGCCGCCGCCGCGCCCGTCGGGGATGACGCAGCCGCACCCGCCAAGCCCGCCCGCAAGCCCCGCGCGAAGAAGGCCAAGGCCCCAGCACTGACTCCGACTGAGGCGGGAGACGACGCATGAAGATCAGCGGTACCGACCTGGTCGCCTGGGCCGATCGACTCGACTGCCGAAGCTCATTGCCCGCGCTGGTGCGACGCCTCATTCATGGAACCATCGCACCAGACAAGATCGAGCTCATCGACTTCCCGGCGGGCGAGGGAGTGCAGAAGCACGGCGTCGATGGACGCCTTCGTGTGAGTCAGGCGAACGTGTTCGTGGTGGCTGGATTTTCAGTCTGGGAGATGGGCTGCTCGAAAGATCCGCAGAAGAAGGCCAACGACGACTACAACACGCGCAAGAAGACCCCCGGCAGCGGGGTCGAGCCCGCCACGACGACCTTTGTCTTTGTGACGCCACGTCGTTGGTACGACCATACGACCTGGTCGGAGGAGAAGCGGAAGGAAGGGCTTTGGGCGGACGTGCGTGTCCTCGATGCAGACTCGCTCGAGCAGTGGCTCGACCACGCACCTGCCGCACGGGCCTGGATGAGCGCAATGCTCGGTAAACCCCACGAGGCTCAGGATCTCGCGACCTGGTGGACCGAGTGGGCGCTGCGCACCGATCCACCGACGAGCCTCGAGCTCGTTCGTGGGAAGCGCGAGGACCCGTGGATGGCCCTTTCGAGCTGGCTCGCGTCGCCGCCGTCAGCGATTACCGCGCAAGCCGATGACGCTACGGAAGTGGCGGCGTACCTCTACGCCTCGGCACAGCTCCTGCCTCCCAAGGAGCGGGACATGCTCGTTGATCGAACGATCGTCGTCTCCGACAACGAGACCCTACGGCGCATCACGCTCGAAGGTCGTGGGCTCATCATTGTGGCCTTGGAGTGCCAGGTCGAGCTCGTGAGACTGGCCGCCATAAAAGGGCACCATGTACTGCGCGCCACGGCTGCGAAGGGAGCGAGGCAGCCGATCACGCTAGGTCCAGTCGACTCCGGGACAATGGTAGCCGCGCTCGAGCGAATGAACATCGCCAAGCCGAACGCCGAGCTTTTCACGCAGCAGAGCAACAATTCCATCGCTCGCCTTCGCGAGCTTCTCGGCGAAGCGCGCGAGCTGGACGCCGAGCTTGCGCCGTTCCTGCTGGTTCCTGCTTGGAACGACCGCTCGGAAGGCGATGTCGCGTTGGTCTCGCAGATCGTCGGTCGCGATCCCGAAGCCGTTCGTGAGTTGGTCCGACGTGCCACGGCGGGACCGAAGGCGGTCTTTGTACGGACGGAGGACTCGGTTCGCTGGGCCTCGCATCTGGCAGGGTGGCGAGCCTTGGCGCGCGCGCTCGCGCCACACGATATCGCCCGCTTCAAGGGGGCGACGACTCAGGTGCTGGCCCTCGTCGGTCCGCGCTACGGCGGCACGCTGCCGCACTCGTCCGAGCTGCGAAAAGGCCTTGGCGAAGCGCTGCTGATGCTCGCGACCGGGGCCGATGCGCTGGGCGACAACATCAACGGCCCGGACGTGGCCGATGGCATGGTGGCGACCCTTCTTCATGGCATGGAGGACTGGCGCCAATGGGCAACGCTGGACCGCTTCCTACCAACGCTGGCAGAGGCTTCTCCGACCGCCTTCATAGACGGACTGCGCTGCCACATCGAAGCCCGCCCCGACCTCTTCCGTGAGCTGCTGATTGTCGAACCCAATGCGCTCGGCAACGGCGGCCGTAGTGTGGGCCTCGTCTGGGCCTTGGAGACGTTGGCATGGGAACCCACGTACCTTCCAGATGCCACACTACTGTTGGCCGATCTCGCGAAGCTTGATCTCGGCGGCAACTATCATCCAAGGCCCTTCGATGGCTTGATGGAGATCTTCGTTCCGTGGATGCCGCATACCACCGCGAGCCTGGAGCAGCGCATCGGCGCACTCGAAGCACTAGCGCGCCACAATCCCGAGATCTACCCGCGAGTGTTGTTAGGCTTGGCGCAGAAGGAGAGCACCTCACCCACCAGCAAGCCGTCGGTTCGGCCATGGACTGAGAACTGGCAGGAGGGCGCATTGCGCTCGGATGTGGCGGCGCTGGGCGAACGACTCGGACAACTCGCGATTGAGACTTGCGAGTGCCATCCGACGCTTTGGGCGCAGCTCATCCCCGAGACACGGTGGCTCACTCCGAAGGTACGTGCCGCGTTCTTCGAGGGCTTGTCGGCGCTGCAGAGCGAGGCGCTCGAACCGGCGGTGCGGATGGATCTGAGCGGGGCGATCCGCAAGGCATTGAGCTTCTCCCGAGCCCACCCAGACTCGAAGAATGCGCCGAGCCCCAATGACTTGCAGATTCTGGAGCAGCTCCTCGGACAACTCGAGTCGTCTGACGTGCGCGAGAAGTATCGCTGGTTGTTTGCACGAGGCCCGCTCCTGCCCGATGTGAGTCGGCTCGATTGGAAGAGGCACGAAGACGTACTCGGGGAACGCCGGCAAGCAGCAGCGCGTGAGCTGGTAGCGAGCCTTACAGATGACGAGCTACTCGTCTTCGTCAAGTCAGAGGTCGAAGATCGAACGGGCCTGGGATTCGCCATCGCCCGCACACCCGAACACGACCTGGCGGTCTCGAAGCTCCTGGCTCAGACCCACGGTAGCGATGGCGAGTGGGCGAGAGAGCTGCGGCTCGGGCTCGTATGGCCGTTGCACCAACAAGACCCGAACGGCTTCCTGGCGAGCTTGCGAGATGCGGGTAGCGGTCGATTCAGTGATCTGACTGCCGTGCAGCGCGCCGAGATCTGCCTCCATCTGAGCCCGACACCTGAGGTGTGGCAGGCGGTGGACGGCTTGGGCAGCGAAGCACGAGCTCTCTACTGGCGAAAGATGGAGCCGCTGGGCGTCGCTGCGGATCAGGTTGTGAGGGTCGTGCAAGAGCTGCTCGAGGTCCAAAGGCCGCACAAGGCGCTGGAAGCTGCCGGCATGCGCGCGCACGACCGAGCGAACGCGATCCCGCCCGAGCTCATCGTGCGCGTGCTCGAGCAGGCCGCAAGCGGCGACCCGAGTGGAGAACCAGACGTTCAAGGCCTGCGGTCGTACCACGTTGTGCAGCTGCTCGAGCTGCTCGCTAAGGCCGGAGCGGATTGGCGCCAGCAGCTCTTCGAGGTCGAGTGGATTTGGGTGGCAGCCATTGGGGACCAGTACCATCCGACGGCGCTGTATGACGAGTTTGCGCGCAATCCGGACAGCTTTGTCGAGATGGTATGTCGCGTCTTCCGCGCGGAGGGTGAGAGTCGCGACACAGTGCCGGATGAGGCTGTGGCGCTGAACGCGCGGCACGCTTGGCGCCTACTCGAAGCGTGGCGGACGTTGCCCGGTCTCGGTCAGGATGGCGTCATCGACAGCGCGCACTTGCAGAGCTGGGTTCAGCGTGCGCGTGCACTCTTGCGTGAAAAAGGGCGGAAAGCCTTCGGCGACCGACGGGTAGGCGCAGTGCTAGCGGTCTCGCCGAGTGGAGCGGACAACCATTGGCCTCACGAAGCCGTTCGCCAGGTCATCGAGAGCCTCAACGACGTCTCACACATCGAGATCGGATTCACGACGGGGCGCTTCAATCAACGTGGCATGGTCACCAAGCAGTTTGGCGAAGGTGGCGCGCAAGAGCTGTCGTTGGCGCAATCGTATGAGACGTCCGCTAAAGCGTTGCGGACACACTGGCCGACGACCGCGCGCTTCCTCGACAGGCTGGCGAGCGGATATCGCTCGGATGCACGCAGTGAGGATCTGGACGCCGCCATGATGGCGGTATCGGTTCGACCGGCGGCGTATCCCGAAGACCGAGCGCGTGTCTTCGCTGAAGAGCTGCAGTCGCGTAGTCGATACACCTTTACACTTGCCGAGCTCAGGGCTGGCGCGAGCTTGGATTCGGGCGAGGCGGCGCGCGCGGTCGAAGCTTTGGTGCGGGAGAGCCGGCTCGTCGTTCCCGAGCTCGGTTTCCAGGTGATCGTGCCCATCGAATATCGCTCGTCGCAGGCGCCGCCGCCGAGCTGGTATCTCGATGATTGGATGCGGTTCGCGAAGGCTGCCTATTACGTTGGGCTCTTGAGCGCCGCGGCGCTTCACGGCGCAGCATCGCAGCAGCCGCAGACCTTCCAGGTCGTGGTGCGTGAGGCCCGCGAAGTCGCGACTGTCGGTCGCTCAAAGCTCGAGTTCATCGTCGACGCGAAAGCAGACGAGGCGTTCGGGGTCGAGCCGAAGAAGACCGACACCGGCTACATGCAGGTATCCTCGCCAGAGCGGACACTCTTCGACCTCGTCGAACACGCCGACGAGATCGGCGGTATCGACCTGGTGGCCGGGGTGATCGAAGAGCTGGGCGAAGCGTGTGACGACAGCAAGTTGGGGGAGCTTGCGCAACACTACACCGACGCAGTCGTCCAGCGCGCTGGCTGGATCCTCGAGCAGACGGGGCACGCCGGACGTACCCAACCGCTGCGCGATGCCGTCGTCGCGCGCAACGCGACTGCCGTTGCGCTACGCCCAACGCGCACGGGCGGGATAGCCGAAGACCTCTGGCGAGTGATGGCTGACGCGCCCCTGGAGGACGCATGATCCCGCGCGCCGCCATCACGCAATGGAGGGCAGAGCACGCTCCGTGGCCGCTCGACGATCAGGTCGAGCAGGACTTGATCATCAGCCGGGCGCTGGTCGATCTGTTCAACGATCCGCTCATCGCCGCGACGATGGCATTTCGTGGAGGAACCGCGCTCAACAAGCTCTACTTCGAGCCTGCGGCACGCTACTCCGAGGATATCGACCTGGTGCAAATTGTGCCGGGCGATATTGGCCCCGCACTGACCGCAATCCGAGATCGATTGGCGTGGCTTGGAACCGCGAAATACGCCCACAAGGACAAGCTCGTTACGCTGACG
>Ga0335397_10010074_pt1 | contig 11715 bp, 10 predicted proteins | sample MAT04_FD_205740 | JGI IMG/M metagenome (GOLD analysis project Ga0335397, IMG submission 205740) | Freshwater microbial communities from Lake Fryxell liftoff mats and glacier meltwater in Antarctica - MAT-04 (spades assembly) (version 2) ...
CCCACTGCTCGCCGTCGCGACGGAGCACGAAGCGGTAGGTGCGCACCATGGTTTCGTCAACGTACTGGTCGACTTCGACGTCGACATCGGCGGCGTCGTTGGGCACGGGCCCGAAGGCCAGCAGGATGCCACCATCGCGCACGGTGAGTACGCCGTCGCCCAGGTCCTCGAGCGCCTCGTCGCGTCCGTCGATGAAGCGCACCTGCGCCACATCCTCGACTGCGGTGACGACCTCGGCCTGCACGTCGAGGTTGATCGACGAGCCTTCTCCGCGCGGCTCGACGAACACCTTCACCGGCTCGTCGGCCTGCTGCTCTGCGGCGAACCACCGGATCACCGCGACGTAGACGTCGCTGGCGCGCTCCTTGCTGGGCGACAAGTCGGTGCACGAAGCGACGAGCGCGCACAGTCCGAGTAGGACAGCGATGGAACGGGGCGTTCGCACGCACCCGACCGTACCACCGGGTGCGGCAGGCTCAGCCGGTGCTACGTACTCCTGCGCCACCGTCGATCACGTACGTCTCACCGGTGATCCATGATGCGGCGTCCGAGGCGAGGAAGACGGCCAAATTGGCGATGTCCTGCGGGTCACCCAGGCGCTGCAGCGGCAGCTGTGCGGCCAGCTTGTCGCCGAAGTTCTCGACGAGGAACGCGGCGAAATCGGTCTGCACCAGACCCGGTGCAATGCCCACCACGCGGGTGGGCCCTAGCTCGCCCGCCAACTGCCGGGTGAGGTGGATGAGGGCTGCCTTCGTCAGGTTGTAGACGCCCAGCCCACCTTCGGCGCGCAGCCCGCCCACCGAGGCGATGTTGATCATCACGCCCGGGCGACCGTTCGCCGCGCTCGTCTTCATCGCCTGTTCCCATGCGGCTTGGCACCAGAACAACGGACCGCGGAGGTTGACGCCGAACGTCTTGTCGAAGCGTGCCTCGTCGACCCCGAGCGTGGGGCCGTAGTAGGGGTTGGTGGCGGCGTTGTTGACGAGGATGTCGAGGCCGCCGAAACGCTCGAGCGTCGCGCTGACGCATGCGCCGGCGGCAGCAACATCGCCAACGTTGGCAGCGAAAACCTCGAGCTCTGCCGACGGTGTCGCGGCGACGATCTCTGCCGCGGCGGCCTGCAACGCGTCGAGCTTGCGCGAGGTGAGCATCACTTTCGCCCCCGACGCTGCCAGCGTCGCTGCGATGGCCTTGCCGATGCCCCTCGACGCGCCGGTGACCAGCGCGACCTTGCCGTCCAAAGAGATCTGCATGAGCGCGGACGCTACACCTGTGACGGGTGACCACCTGCTGCCAGCGGTTGGGATCGGCCCGGAGTGGTGCGCTGCCCGCTATGGTGGGGGCGCTGTGACACGGTTGTCACAGAGGTCGAGTGCAGCGGTTGTTGGCAAGTCCCAACGCGGTGTGAGTGCATCCACGGCCACCCCTACACAGAGAGACCACTATTTTCATGTCATCCCCTCAGTCCGCGTTTTCGTTCGCGTCCCTGGGCGTGCCGACGCCAATCATCAACGCCCTTACGGCTGATGGCATCACGGCCCCCTTCCCCATCCAGGCAGTCACGCTCGTCGATTCGCTCGCCGGCAAAGACCTCCTCGGTCGCGGCAAGACCGGCTCCGGCAAGACCATCGCCTTCGCCATCCCGCTCGTCGCCGCCCTCGCCAAGAGCGGCGAGAAGGCCCGCCCCGGCTCGCCCCGCGGGCTCGTGCTCGTTCCTACCCGCGAGCTGGCCAACCAGGTCGCTGCCACCATCGCCCCGCTCGCCAAGGCCATGAACCTGCGTCACACCGTGGTGTACGGCGGCGTCGGCTTCGGCAACCAGACGGCAGCCCTGCGCCAAGGTGTCGACATCGTCGTCGCCTGCCCCGGCCGCCTCGAAGACCTGATGCAGCAGGGCCACTGCCGGCTCGACCGCATCGAGGTCACCGTCCTCGACGAGGCCGACCACATGGCCGACATGGGCTTCCTGCCCGGCGTCAAGCGCATCATGGACCGCACGCCCAAGACCGGCCAGCGCATGCTGTTCAGCGCCACGCTGGACAACGATGTGAAGGTGCTCATCGACCGCTATCTGGTCAACCCGGTCAACCACGCGCTGGACCCGGCCGACTCGCCGGTCGAGGCAATGACGCACCACCTGGTCGAGACCGCCCTCGCCGACAAGCTCGGAGTGGTCACCCGCCTGGCTGCCGGCGCCGACCGGGCGCTGTTGTTCACCCGCACCAAGCACGGCGCGAAGAAGCTCGTCAAGCAGCTCGGCCAGTCCGGCATCCCTGCCGTCGAACTGCATGGCAACCTGTCGCAGAACGCTCGCGAGCGCAACCTCGCCGACTTCTCGTCCGGTAGCGTCCGCGTCCTCGTCGCCACCGACATCGCCGCCCGCGGCATCCACGTCGACGATGTCCGCCTGGTCGTGCACGTCGATCCGCCGGCAGAGCACAAAGCGTTCCTGCACCGCTCGGGCCGTACGGCTCGCGCCGGCGCCGAGGGTCTCGTGGTCACCGTCGTCACCCCGGACCAACGCAAGGACGTGCGTTCGATGACCCGCGCCGCCGGCATCAAGCCGATCGTCACCGAGGCCGTGCATGCTGCACACCCGATGCTCGAAGACCTCGCCGGTCCGGCTCAACCCGCCCGCCGCATCACGCACGCACAGAGCCAGCCGATGGCCGAGCGCGGCCCGGCCGGCGGCGCTCGCCCCGGCCAGCGTGCCGGCAGCCACCGCCAGGGCCAGGGCCAGGGCCAGCGCGCTGGCCAGGGCCCTCGCCAGGGCCAGTCGCGTTCGGGCACTGGTCGCCCGGCAGCGGCAGCCACCACCGACGCCGGCCGCCCAGCTCGCGTCACCCAGGATGGTCGCCCGGCAGCACGTCCGTCGGCCAGCCCGCGCGGCCGCAGCCGCCGCGCCCCCGCCGGTCGCTGACCCACCGCCACCAAAGAGTCACGGCCGCAGGGCCCGCGCCGCACGGCGCGGGCCCTGCCGCGTCCGGGCAGCGCGAGCGAGTGACCTCAGCTGCGAGTATCGCGTCCATGCGCATTCGCCAGCCCCGCATCATGCCCACCGTCGCCACCGATTGGACCGACGACTCGCGCCCCGTGATGGAGGCCAACTCGGGTAGCGGCCCACCGCTCAACGTGTTCGCCACGATCGCCCGCCACCCCAAGCTGCTCAAGCGTTGGGTGGTGTTCGCGAACCACGTCCTCAACGGCAGCACCCTGCCTGCACGCGAACGAGAACTGATCATCCTGCGCACGGGCTACCTGTGCCGCTCGGGCTACGAGTGGGCCCAGCACGTCGCCATCGGCCGTGCGGTCGGCCTCAGCGACGAAGAGGTACAACGGCTGACCCTCGGGTCCACCGCCGACGGTTGGGCCGACGGCGACCGTGCGCTGCTGCAGGCGGCGGAAGAACTGGTCAGCAGCCACTTCATCACCGACAACACCTGGGCTGCGCTCGCCACCACCTGGAGCGAGCAGCAACTGATGGATCTCGTGTTCGCAGTCGGCCAGTACACGCTGGTCTCGATGGCGCTCAACAGCTTCGGTGTGCAGTTGGAGGACACGACCGAGCGGTTCCCCGCCAACCAGTTCGCCGACGGGCTGTTCCCGCGGGCATGAGCGAGTGCTCTCCGGGTGCTGACAGCACCCTGCTGGCTGCCGCGCAAGGGCGCTCACCCCAGCGCTCGCGAACTACCGTGCACTTGCCATGTCGTTCCACTTCGCCACCCGAACCAAAGGGCTCCGCTCGTCCGCCATCCGCGACCTGTTGAAGCTGACCGAGATGAGCGACATGCTGTCCCTGGCCGGTGGGCTACCCACCCCGGACAGCTTCCCGCTCGGCGACCTGCGCCGCGAGGCAGACCGCCTGCTCGGCGAGTTCGGCCCTCGGGTCGTGCAGTACAGCGCCACCGACGGCATCGTCGAGCTGCGCCAGTGGATCGCCCAGCATTACACCGCGGAACTCGGCCGCCCAGTGGCGGTCGAAGGCGAGATCGTCGTCACCCACGGCTCGCAGCAAGCGCTCGACCTGCTCGCCAAGGTGCTCATCGATCCGGGCGATGTCGTGGTCTCGGAGTCGCCCGCATACCTGGGTGCGGTACAGGCGCTCGAACTGTTCGAGCCGCGCTTCGAAGTCATTCCGGGCGACGCGCAGGGCATGCAGGTGGAACTTCTGGCCGAGCGCCTCGCCGCCGGCCTGCGTCCCAAGCTCGTGTACGTGGTGCCCAACTTCCACAACCCGTCGGGCGCCACCATGTCGCTCCCCCGCCGTCGTCAGCTCGCCGCGTTGGCCGATCAGTACGAACTACTGATCATCGAGGACGACCCGTACGGTGCCATCCGGTTCGCCGGCGAACCGCTGCCCCCCGTGGCCAGCTTCACCGACCGCGTGGTGTACCTCAGCACATTCTCCAAGATCGTGGCCCCGGGCTTCCGCGTCGGCTGGATGATCGGGCCGCCGGAAGTGATGTCGTGGGTGGCCCGGGCAAAGCAGGCCGCGGACCTGCACACCTCCAGCTTCGCCCAGTTCCTGCTCGCCAACGTCGTGTCCCAGCCGGGGTGGCTGGATGCACAGAAGGCACGCATCGTGCCGATGTACCGCGACCGCTGCACGGCACTGGCCGACGCGCTGGAATCCACGCTGGGCGATCGGCTCTCGTTCCACCGGCCCGATGGCGGCATGTTCCTGTGGACCGAGTTCTCCGGCGTGGCGGACACCACGCAACTACTGCAGCACGCAGTGCGTGAGGGCGTCGCATTCGTGCCCGGCAACGCCTTCACCATCAACCAGGTGCCCGATGCCAAGGCCCGCTTCTCGTACTCCACGCTGGCGCCCGACCAATTGGTGACGGCAGTGGAACGCCTGGCGCGAGCAGTCGACTCACTGGGCTGAATAGAGCCGGATTGAGTGCAAACGGCCCTGACGGCGCCGACGCTGACTCAATACCGTGAGCTTGTGAGAGTTCGCTCGGCGATCATCATCCTGCTCGGGATTCTTGCCCTTGCATCGCCGGTGTATGGTGCCGCCGGTTCGGCTCCGCTCAGCCCGTCAACGACACGCATCGAACTGGTCATCTTCTACGGAGAAGGCTGCCCGTACTGCGCTCGCGAGCGCGCTTTCCTTGCCGACTTGCAGGACCGCCAACCGCTGCTGGAGGTGGTGGCCTATGAGGTGTGGAACGACCAACAGAACCTGCGGTTGTTCGAGGCGACTGCTGCCGAACACGGCATCGATGCCCGGTCGGTACCCACCACGTTCCTAGGCGATGCCGTGTGGGTCGGCTTCGACTCCGGGGTGCAGCAACAGATCGAGGCGGCGGTGGCCGCCCTGGTCGCCGGTCAGACACCGGCGGTGGAGGAACGCACATCGGTGGACGTGCCCTTCATGGGCGCCGTAGATGTCGGCGACTCATCGCTCGTGGTCGCCACGATCGTCATCGGCTTCGTCGACGGCATCAACCCCTGCTCGCTCTGGGTGCTGTCGATGCTGCTCGCGCTGGTCCTGCACAGTGGCTCACGGTCGCGCATCGCCGTCGTCGGCCTGGTGTTCCTCACGGTCACGTCAGCGCTGTACGGCCTGTACATGGTTGGCGCGTACAGCGCGCTCGACTACGCAGGCGAGGTGACCTGGATTCGCGTCGCCGTCGCGGTCATCGCCGGAACCTTCGGTGTGCTCCACCTCAAGGAGTACTTCACGCATCAAGGCATCTCGCTGACCATCGCCGACCACCACAAGCCGGGCATCTATCGCAAGATGCGCGGGCTCGCCCGGCCCGAGCGTTCGCTGCCGGCGGTGCTGGGTGGCACGGTCGCGCTGGCCGTGGGGGTCTCGCTGGCGGAAACGCCGTGCACCGCCGGGCTGCCGCTGCTGTGGACGAACCTGCTGTCTGCTCGCAGCGTCTCCACCGCTGGTGCGGTCGTGCTGTTCGCGCTCTACCTGCTCGTGTTCCTGCTCGACGAGTTGATCATCTTCGGCGTCGCGGTGGTCACGATGCGGGCGACCAAGCTGCAGGAGCGACACGGCCAACTCCTACAGCTCACCAGCGGCATGCTGATGGTGGCGCTGGCCGTCACGATGCTGCTGGCTCCGCAACTGCTGGAGTCCGTGGCCGGCACATCACTGGTGTTCGGCCTCACTGCGGTGCTGATCGCCGCCGTACTGCTGGGCCGGCGCCTGCTCACCGCTGGTCGAGTCACGCACGCCTGACACCGACAAGGTCGTCGATCGCAACGTCCAGCGTGCAGGCCCTCAGGTGAGGGCCATCTCGAGACTGATGATCTTTGGGAACAACACGTTGTTCTCGAGGTGCACATGCTGATGGACATCGGCTTCCATCTCGGCCAGACCGGCGTACAACGCCCGCCACGTGGGGCACGCATCGGCGGGGGCGCTGTACCCCTGGGTCTGATGGCGTAGGGCAGCGAGGAGCGCACCGACCTCGTCGTGTTCGACATGCATGGCGCGGATCGGGTTGGTCACGCTGCCGCTGTGCAGGCTGGTGGCCTCGACGGCGCCCAGCAACTCGAGCGCCAGCGGGAACAGCACCCGTTCTTCCTTGAGCAGATGGGGTAGCAGATCGTCCGAGAGCGTCTGCAGGGTGGCCGCCACCTGGTGCACCTCGGGGTGGCGCTCGCCATGCGCAGCGATCACCTTCGTCATCAGCTCGGCGAGCCGGGGCAACTCGCGGCGCAGGTAGGTGTGGTGCGTCGCGATCACATGTCCGATCAGCGCTCCCACACTGTCCTCGATGGGTGCAACCGTTGCAGGAGCTGCCAGCGCTGCCAGGTCAGCCATGACTGCCGCCGAGTCGATGCCTGCTTCGCTACAGGCTTGTTGCAGCGGGCGTTGGCCCTGGCAGCAGTAATCGATTTCGTAGCGCTCGAAGACTCGGGCTGCTGCTGGGTTGGCGATGACGATGTCGGCGACGGTGGTCATGCGAGACCTCCTTGTGTTGGTTGATGGGACGAATGGCGAACGGGAACGACGGGCACAGCTGGATCAGGTGAGACGGATGCCGGTGGCGGCGATGGCCACCAGGGCGAGACCGAAGGCCATCTGCCGAAGACCGAGGATCTTCACTGCCGGCGGCACCCGGCGAACCCCGCGCAGCTGCGCCACCGCAAGGACGACAACACCCAGTGCCCCGGCGAGCAGCGAGCGATCAAGGGTGACTGCCCCCGCCGCCATGCAGCCCGCCAACCCTTGGGCGAGGTCGCTACCGCGAGTGTCGAGCACCCCGCGTCGGGCCTGCACGATCTGCGAACGGATGAACGGAATCGCACCGATCGAGCGGGCGGCCAGCAGCAACCAGCAGCCGATCGCCAACGCGGTGGCCCCATTGCCGGCGACGATGATGGCCACCGCTGACGCCGCAATCCCAGCGGCGCCGCACAGCTCGGGTAGCAGCCGACGCCCGCGGCTGCGTACGTCGAATGACCATTCGATCGCCACCAGCGGGGCAGCAACGAGCACAGCCAACCACCACTGCCAGCCGGCCGACCAGGTCGCCACGGCGACAGCAACGACGATCAGGGCACCCTCGAAGCTGGCCACGATGAGCGCCAGTCGCGAACGGGGCAGCCAGCGGTGGCGGCGCAGATCGACCACCACCAGTTTTGCGGGGGTCCGCGCCAGGAACGCCAGGAACGCCGCCATGCCGATGAGCACTCCGGCCCACGACGGGGCCACGATCAGCCCGAGCAGCACAGGTTCGAGCGTGAGGCCCCACCCGCCATGCTCGACGGGCATGGCCACCGCTCGCAGCGGCGACCGTTCGCCGGCAACGATCGGATGGTCGGCAACGGTCATGTCAGGTCTGTCAGGTCGGTGAGGGGCAGGTCACCCAGCACACGCTCCAGCTCGCTGCGTGCGCGGCTCCATGCGACGTGCATCATGCACGGGGCGGCCGAGTTGCACGTCCGCGTCTCCACCACACAGCGGCCAGTGTCGACCGCACCGTCGAGCGCTTCGACCACTTGCAGGACGTTGATCGACTCGAGCGAGACGTGCAGCGCATAGCCACCCGTGGGCCCTGGGTCCGACCGCACCCAGCCGGCCTTGACCAGCGGCCCGACCACCTGCGGTACGAATGCTGCCGTGGTACCGAGCGCGTCGGCCAATGCAGGTGCCTTCATGCGGCCGGGGGCGGCGGCCAGCGTGGTCAACGCCCGCACGGCGAGCTCCGAACGGCGAGTAACTTCCAGTCGCATAGTCACAGACTACTTGACTAGATGGTATTCAGCGGGTCAGGTTGCGATGCGCGGGATGATGGTGCCCATGTTCATGACACCGTGGGGGTCGAAGGCGTGCTTCAGCGCCACCAGCATCGGGTACGACGAGCCGTACTCGTCCTTCACCCACGGGGCGCGGGCCTTGCCGATGCCGTGGTGGTGCACGATCGAGCCGCCCAGCCGCAACGTCTCCTCGCAGATGATGGCGATGATCGGCAGGTAGTACTTGTCGTTCTCCTCCACCGGCTCACAGTCGATGAGGTCGTAGAAGTAGTTGAAGTACATGTTCGTGCCGTTGATGTAGCTGTGCGACGAATGGCCGCCGAGCAGCGTGATGCCCTTCATCTCGCGACGGATGCGGGGCAGCACCGCCTCGTAGATGTCGTTGATCGTGCTCCAGTCCGCCGAGATCTCGGTGGTGCGGTTGACGTTGCGCGTCGTGCGAATTCGGTCGTCCTCGCGCGTCACCTTGTCCGGCCCCCAGACCAGGTCGTCGAACCAGTCCGAGATCAGTTGCGGGTCCACCGGCTCGCAACCCGGGTGCTGCGCGACGATCTCGCGGATGCCCTCAGCGGTTGCCTCCGAGATACCGGCGTTGCCCTCCGTCATGAACAGCACGATGCAGTCGTCGGGCGCCGCGAAGTGCGAGAAGTGCAGTTGGCCGTCCTCGGGGTCGTAGAGGCGGGCGACCGAGGGCTTGTAGCCGGCGACCATCACCTCGCGCAGCACCTCGAAGCCCTCCTTCATGTTCTTCAGCGTCCAGCCCAGGAAGATGTTGTTCTCCGGCATGTACGGGAAGAGCTTCACCGTCACCTCGGTGATGAAGCACAACGCGCCCTCGTTGCCGATGACGATGTGGCGAATGTCGGGGCCGGCAGCACGTCGCGGCACGTTCTTGATGCGCGACACCTGGCCACCGGCGAACACCACTTCGCAACCCACCACCATGTCCTCGATGCCGCCGTACAGCGTGGAGAACTGGCCGATGCTGCGGGTGGCGACCAGGCCGCCCATGCTCGCGATCGGCTTCGACTGCGGCGAATGACCGGTGGTGAGGCCCAACTCGCGGACTGCGTCCTCCAGCAACTGCAACGGCACGCCACACTCGACGGTGGCCTGCATGTTGTACGCGTCGATTTTGATGATTCGGTTCATCTGGCCGCCGTCGACAACGATGGAGTTCTCGACCGGTGTCTCCAGCCCGCCTTCGGTGGCCGTGCCGCCGGTACGGGCGACCACGTTGACACCGTGCTCCTCGGCGAACGCGAGCACCCTGGACACATCGTCGGTGGTGCGCACCATGGCCACTGCCGCAGGCACCGGCATGGTGTACACGCCGAAGATGTTCTGCAGCTTGCGGAAGTTGTCGATGCTGCGCTCGCGCAAGACCTGTGCGTCGGTGACGACCTGTTCGGTGCCCAGGATCTGCTGCAGGTGCCCGACGATTGCTTCGCGGGTGAGGGACATGGTGGCGGTCCTTTGCTCGGTTCCGGGTCAGTGGAAGATGGGGTAGGCGCGCTCGAAGAGCGCATCGGTGTGGTCGCGGATGTCGTGGTAAACGGTGTTGGCCATGCGCTTGTAGACCTCGCTGTTCACAGGGTCCGGGACGAACGACTCACGGCCCTTGGCCATGTGCGCCGCGGCCGTCTCGATGTCGCGGTACACGCCGGCGGCGGCGGCCGCACAGATGGCAGCGCCGAGACTGGCGCCGCCACCGTCCACGCTGCGCGAGGCGGGGATGCCGAACACGTCGGCGAAGATGTGCATGAACAGCGGGCTGTTGGAGCCGCCCCCGGAGACGACGATCTCTTCCAGCGTGATGCCCAGTTCGTCGCACATCGCGTCCACGTGATGCTTCATCGTCAACGCGATGGCCTCCAGGATGGAGCGGTACACATGCCCACGCGAGTGACGGGCATCGAAACCCAGCATCATGCCCTTGCGGAACGGCTTGTCGGTGGTCGCCAGCCAGTCGAGCACCGTCATCAGGCCATCGCTGCCGGCGGGCACCTGCGCGGCCTCACGTTCGATGTACGCCTCGCGGGTCAGGCCCAACGAGGCGGCGCGTTCGGCGACCTCCTCACCGAGCATGTCGAGGAACCAGGTCAGCGTCCACATGCCGCGCCGCACGCCGTTGCTCTCGTAGAGGTACCGGTTCGGGATGCACGCGAAGTTCGTCCAGAACGCCGCGGGCGCCTTGTGGTTCTCGTGCCCGTGCACCATCGCAGCGATGTACGTGCCCAGCGAGACCAGCGCAGTGGTCTCGCCCAGCGAGCCGGCGCCGAGCATCTCGACTGCCTTGTCGTTGGCCGTGGCGACAACGGGTGCACCGAGGGGCAGGCCGGTGGCGTCAGCAGCCTCCCGTGTGACGCGTCCGATGACGTCGCCGGGCATCTGCAGCTCCAGCAACATGCTGCGTCTGACGCCGAACTGCTCGTGGAGCGCCGGGTCGTCGCTCCACTGCCAGGTGTCGGTGTCGATCGGCCACTGCAGCAGGATGTTGTTCGCGGCCGTGTCCTTGAGCTCACCGGTGAACCGGTGCGCCAGATAGCCCGAAGAGGTGGTGGCATACGCGACTGCTGGGTCGGCCGGCACGTAGGGCTGGTACGCCCTGTCGTCCATCCAGCTGATGACGGGTTCCACGAGCGCACCGTCGGCATCGAGGAACGCCTTGCAGCAGCGGATCGGGCACAGGCCGACACCGAGGATCTCGGCCGGGTCGCCGGTGAACGCAGCCATGGCCTGACGGCTCGCCGCCCCGATTGCCTGCCAGAGATCGTCGTCGGGGTGCACCGCGACACCGTGACGCGGACGGCTCATCGGCCGTAGCGGCTGCTGGCCATGCGCGACCGCGTTGCCGGCCGCGTCGTAGACGACGACCTTCGCGCTCTGCGTACCGCAGTCGACTCCGATGAGGTACGGGCCGGGCATGGTGAGGGTCGTCCTAGCGGACGAGGTAGCCACCGTCGACGGCGAGGATGTGCCCGTTGACGTAGTTCGAGGCGTTGCTGGCAAGGAAGATGACGGTACCCATCAGGTCGGCGGGGTCGCCCCAGCGGTCTGCAGGGATGTGCTCGAGCACCTTGCGGCTGCTGTCGGGGTTGCTGCGGGTGTTGGCGGTGATGGCCGTGGCGTAGTAGCCGGGGGCGATGCCGTTGACCTGGATGTCGTACATCGCAAGCTCGTCGCAGTACGCCTTGGTGAGCCCAGCGATGCCGTGCTTGGTGGCGGCGTAGGCCGACGACAGCCGCCCGCCGAGGAAGCTGAACATCGAACAGATGTTGATGATCTTGCCGCTGCGCTGCGGGATCATCACCTTGGCCACCTCGTGGCTCATCTCGAACGCGGCAGTGAGGTTGACACCGACCGTTGCATCCCACTTGTCGCGACCGAACTCCAGCACTTCGGCCATCGGGCAGATGCCCGCGCTGTTGATCAAGATGTCGACCGAGCCGAGCCGGCGGACGCATTCGGCGACGATGGCGGCGG
>Ga0335397_10010078_pt1 | contig 11712 bp, 11 predicted proteins | sample MAT04_FD_205740 | JGI IMG/M metagenome (GOLD analysis project Ga0335397, IMG submission 205740) | Freshwater microbial communities from Lake Fryxell liftoff mats and glacier meltwater in Antarctica - MAT-04 (spades assembly) (version 2) ...
GAGCTATCTGACTTTCAAACCTCAAGGAGACACCACATGGCATCGAAGCCCGTACCCGTCAAGATCCTCGCTCCGGCCAGCTTTCGCACCAAGCTCAGCCGCCGGTCATTGTTCCAGATCGGTGGCGCGGCCGGCGGTCTGGCCATCATCGCCAGCGCCTGCGGCGATGACAGCGAGCCCGGCACCACCACCGGTGGCGGCACCACCGGCGGCACCACCGGCGGCACCGCTGCTGCTCAGGCTTCGGGTGATTGGAGCCGTGTGATCAACAAGGGCAGCGGCACGTTGTCGATGTACACCTGGGGCGACTACAACGACCCCGACATCGTCGGTGGCCTCGCTGAGAGCGAGCTCGGCGTGTCGATGAAGGTCGACTACTACGCCAGCAACGAAGACCTCATCACGAAGCTGTCCACCGCCGGCGACTCCAGTGGCTTCGACATCGTGGTGCCCACTGGCCCGTTCATCCCGCAGATGGTCCAGAAGGGCCTGCTGGAGAAGCTCGACGTGTCGCTTCTGCCCAACATGGTCAACGTCGACCCGCTGTACCTGGGCCGCGACTGGGACCCGAACAACGAGTACTCGGTCTGCAAGAACTGGGGCAGCACCGGCTGGATGTACGACACCACCCAGATCAATCGCGACATCGCCACATGGGGCGATTTCATGGACGCCTGCATGAACGAGGCGAGCGGCAACTGCAGCATCCTCGACAGCGCCCCCAATGCGCTGGGCATGTACTTCTGGGCCAATGGCATCAACTGGACCACCGAGAAGACTGAAGACCTCGACGCCGCCGAAGCCTTCCTGGTCGACCAGCTCGCCTCGCACATCAAGGCGTTCGACAGCTACCCGAGCACCGCACTCGCCGAGGGTTCGTTCGCGTTGTCCGCCATCTGGAATGGCGACGCCCGCCAGGCCCTGGTGCGCATCGCCGATGCTGGCGGCAACCCCGACGATTGGAAGTGGGTGCTGGGTGCGCCCGCCACCGAGATCTGGATGGACACCTACTGCATCGCCGCTGGCGCACCGAACCCCGAGTCGGCCCACGCCTGGATCAACTGGCTGCTGACCCCCGAGATCTCGATCAAGGACCTCAACTATCACGGCTACAACAGCGGCATGAAGAACATGCCGCAGCTGATCACGGATCTGTTGCCCGATCTGGTCAACGGCGACATGATCTTCTTCACCGACGAGCAGGTCGCCACGATGGAGACCGGTGCGGTCAACGCCGCGCAGGACCGCACCGTCGACATCTACGACAAGATCAAGGCCAAGGCCGCAGGCTGACGTGACTGCTGCGCTCACGCCGGCACCTGGTAGGCGGTGGCGAGGCCCGAAGTTCGGGCTCGCCATCCCCTCCATGGTCTGGTACCTGTTGTTCTTCATCGCGCCGATCGGTTTCATCGTCGTCTACTCATTCGGCACCAAGGATTCCACCCAGCGGATTCCCGTCGATCTCAGCAACCTGACGCTGGACAACTATTCGCGGGTCCTGTCCGGCACCGCCCGCCAGACGTTCGTCCAGACGTTGAAGATCGCGATCGCAGGCACCGCGCTGTGCATCCTGATCGGCTTCCCGGTGGCGTATTTCCTGGCCTTCAAGGTCAAGGAGAAGTGGCGTGCAGTCTTGCTGGCGATGGTGGTCATCCCCAGCTTCACCAGCTTCCTGATCCGCACCATTGCCTGGCGTATTCCGCTGGCCCCCAACGGTTTCCTCTCCCAGTGGATGCAAGACGTCGGGCTGCTCGACGGACCGTTGCGCGTCTTGCAGACGTCGTTCGCCGTGCAGTTGGCCATCGTCTACAACTACCTCGGGTTCGTGGTGCTGCCGCTGTTCGTCGCACTCGATCGCATCGACGTGCGAATGCGCGAGGCCAGCAAGGATCTGGGTGCCGGCCGCTGGGCCACGTTCATGGGCGTGACTCTGCCGCTGGCCGGCCCCGGCATCATCGCCGCTGTGCTGCTCACCTACATACCGATGTGCGGCGACTACGTCACGGCCACCGTGCTCGGTGGGGCCAAGGGCAACATGATCGGCGCGATGATAGCCAGCCAGTTCAGCGGCGCGCAGGACTGGGCCGAAGGTTCTGCCATGGCCGTATTGATGATCCTCGCGGTCATCGTCACCCTTGCCATCGGTGGCCTTTTGTTCTACGCCGTCCGTTGGGCCATCCGGCGGCTGTCGCCAGTGTTCGACGGTGCTCGTCGCGGCCTGTTCCAGCGCCGCATGAACGCCACGCTTGTCGCCACCAAGCACCAGCGTGCCGGCTTCGACTGGGTCAAGCCGACGCTCGCCGCATGGACGGCGTTGGTGCTGCTGTTCATGTTCATCCCCATCGTGCTGGTGATCGTGCACTCGTTCAACAGTGGTAACTCGCTCACCATCTGGGCCGGCAGTTTCACGACTGCGTGGTGGGGTCGGTTGTTCCGTGCCGACGAAGCGATCTCGTTGCTCGTCACGTTCGGCGCCATCGTGGCCGTCGGCGTCGTCCTGCCGCCGTTGGTCAAACTGATCACCGGCAAGCGCAACCGCATGGTCGCGAAGTGGTCGGTCCCCGTCGCGTTCCTGGTGGCGCTGGTGTACTGCGGCATGACCACCGACTGGTTCCGCGACATCTTCCGCGATGCGGGCATCGGTGATGCGATGCGCAACTCGTTCCTCGCTGCCACCGGTGCCACCGTCATCGCGGTGGTCATCGGCGGCCTCGCCGGCACAGCGCTGGCCCGCCGGCCCGGCAAGTGGACCATCGCGTTCATGGCGATGATCTTCCTCATTCTCGTCACCCCCGAGATCATGGAGGCCATTGCATTGTCCACCTGGTTCCCGTGGTTGGGCGACAATGGCTCGCTCCTCGGCGATCAGTTCAATCGTGGCAACTCGGGGCCGTTCGTGTTCGGCATCCACCGGTTGTGGGTCGGCCAGTCGTTGTACTCGTCGGCGGTGGTCACGCTCATCGTGCGGGCACGCCTCGCGGGGCTCGACGAATCGCTGGAGGAAGCCGCCGGCGACCTTGGTGCGCCCCCGGCGCGAGCGTTCCGGCAGATCACGTTGCCGCTGATCTCGTCGGCCCTCATTGCTGGTGCGCTGTTGTCGTTCACGCTGTGCATCGACAATACCGTGGTCTCTGCCCTCATCGCCGACTCCGGCTCGTCCACGTTCCCGGTGGCGCTGCTCAGCGCGGTGAAGAGCACCATCAAACCCTTCTGGGGTGTGGGCGCCGTGGTCCTGTTCATGATCACGATGTCGGCGCTTGCCTTCGTTGCTTCGGTGCTGAAGAAGTCGGGCGACTCGTCCAGTCAGATCGCCTCGATGATGGCTGGCGGCTGAGCCGCTCATCATGCGAGTCGTCGTCATCGGCGCAGGCCTAGCAGGCCTGCGCGCCACCGAACGGTTGCGTGCCGCTGGGTGCGAGGTCCACCTCATCGAAGGTGGGAATCGTCCTGGCGGCCGCCTGCGTACAGTCACCCAGCCGTTCATCGATGGTCAGTGTTCCGAGAGCGGCGCCGAGTGGGTTGACACCATCCACACGCGCATGCTGGAAGCAATGGACCGTTACGGCATCCGCCGCATCGGCCCCGGCGAGCAGTGGACCACTATCCGCCGCTGGTTGCACCATCAGGGCCGGCTCCTCGGCCCCGACGACATGCGCCACGCCGACCCGACGGTGTTCGAACAACTCGCCGAGTTCGACCGCATCGTCGACGACGCAGCGGTTGCGATGACCGATGCGTCGCGCCCGTACCTCCATCCGGATGCAACCGCGCTGGATGCGCGGTCCTTGGCCGACGTGGCGCAACAGGCGCAGTTGGGCGAGCTTGCCAACCTGTTCCGCCGCCGCGACTCGCAAGGCGAGTTCGCCGAGGAACCGCAGCGGGTCTCGTTGCTGTTCGTGGCGCAGCAGCGCGCCTACCACGCCGAGCAAAGCGGTCATGCCACGGCGTCGTCGCACCGTGGCGAAGGTGGGTTCAGCCGGCTCGCCCACGGGCTGGCCAGCGAGGTCGCCGACAGCCTCAGCTACTGCGAGCTGCTCACCGAGGTGGAACAAGACGCCGATGGTGTGGTCGTGCACACCGACCACCGCCGGCTGGTCGCCGACCACCTCGTGCTTGCATGCTCGTTGGTGCCGTTGCGCACCGTCGGGTTCCGCACGCCCATGCCTGCCGCACTGAACGACGCCGTCCACCAGTTGGGATACGGCACCGTCACCAAGACCTCCGTGCAGTGGCCGTCGCGCCAGTGGCCCTCCGGATATGCCACCACCTCGGGCCGCGCTCAGCGGATCTACGAGCCCACCGTCGACCAGCCGGGCGGCGCGGGCATCCTGATGAGCTACTGCGGCGGCGACGGCGGGCGCGAGTGGGCTCAGCTCTCGGAGGCGGAGCGCATCGCGCTGGCGGCCCGCGAGATGCAAGCGATGCACGGCATCGATACGGCACCGTTGGACGGCTTCTCGCGTGCGTGGAACAACGAGCCCCGCTTCGGCGGATCATACGCGGCTTACGGGCCCGGCCAGGTCACAGCCCACTGGAAGGTTCTGCGCGAGCCGTGGGGCCGCGTCCACCTGGCCGGCGAGCACGTGGCTGCCTGTACCGGATACATGGAAGGTGCGCTGGAGAGCGGCGAAACCGTCGCGGCGCGCATCGTGGCGGCGAGCTAGCCTTTCCCCACCATGCCTCCAAGTACGAACCTGTCGGAAACGGCAGCACCTCGAACAGGGCCCGGCTCCGACGGTCCTCCTCGCATCGCACTCGCGCCCGAAGGGGCGCCAGCCTGGATGGCCGATGCCGTCGTGGCCGGTGGCGGTCACCTGGTGCCGCTGCCCGACGCAGAGGCGCTCGTCTGGGCGGCGCCCCGAGACCCTGAGGCCCTGCGGATGGCGCTGCTCCACGCGCCGCAGCTGTCATGGGTGCAGCTTCCGTTCGCGGGTATCGAGACGTTCGTCGACCTCGTCGATGACGACCGCGTGTGGACGTGCGGCAAGGGCGTGTACGCCGAACCCGTTGCCGAGCTGGCCCTCACGCTTGCGTTGGCCGGCTTGCGTCACGTCGGCGCGTACGCCCGTTCGTCGGAATGGTCCCGCCCGCACGGTCGTAACCTGATCGGCGCCAATGTCACCATCCTCGGCGGCGGTGGCATCGCCGAGCATCTGCTTCGCCTCCTCGTCCCGTTCGACTGCCACGTGACAGTCGTTCGCAATCGGGTGGTGGAAATGGAAGGCGCCGACGACGTGCTCGAGCCGGATCGTTACGTCGACGCGTTGGCCGGTGCAGATGTCGTCATCCTCGCGCTTGCCCTGACTCCTGAGACCGAGGGCATGATCTCTCGCTCCGAGCTCGAGCAGATGTCGTCGCACGCATGGCTCGTCAACGTTGCCCGCGGACGCCATATCGTCACCGACGATCTGGTGTGGGCGCTGCAGCACGGTGTCATCGGCGGTGCCGCGCTCGACGTCACCGACCCTGAGCCGTTGCCGCCCGGTCATCCGCTGTGGTCGCTGCCCAACAGCATCATCACCCCGCACGTGGGCAACACGCCAGAGATGGCGGTACCGCTGCTGTCGGAACGCATCACCACCAACGTGCGCCGGTTCGCCCATGGTGAGCCGCTGGTCGGTCCCATCCACCACGACCTCGGGTACTGACGATGGCGGCCGAGGCCGGCCCCTCGGCCGGGGCACTCGCCGGGGCACTCTCCGACGACAATCGACGCTCTGTGTTCGCCGCAGTGCAATTGGGTGCGAACCGCGTCGACGACGTCGTGGCCACCACCTGCCTGCCTGGCACCGTGGTGGCGAAAGCGTTGGGAAAGCTGATCGATGTGGGCGTGGTGGCTGCGATCGACGGGCAGCTCACGCTGGTCGGTGGCGTGTTCCAACACGCGGCCCGCGCTGCCTTGGCCCGCCCGAGCGGGGGCGAACACGACGCGCTGCCCGCCGAGGCGCGCAAGGTGATGCACGCGTTCGTCGTCGACGGTCGCCTGCAGTCCATTCCAACCGCGCACAGCAAACGGCTGATCGTGCTGGACTGGCTGGCCCAGGCATTCGAGCCGGGCGCTCGCTACAGCGAGCAGATGGTCAACCTGATCCTCGGCCAGCGCCACCCCGACACAGCCGCATTGCGCCGCTACCTCGTCGATGATGGCTTCCTCGACCGCGCGGGCGGCCAGTACTGGCGCGCTGGCGGCACCGTCGTCGAGCCTTCTGGAAACACCTGAACGCACTGCCGGCTGAGCACTGTCGTCTCGCGAGATCGGTCGTAGCGTGTCGCTCATCGGGAGCTACTACGACCTTCTCGGCATCGACCGCAGCGCATCCGCCGCCGAGGTCCGCCAGGCCTACCGGCAGGCAGCGCGCGCAAACCACCCCGATAGGCACGGGGATGCCAGCGCTGAACGCATGGCTGCGATCAACGAGGCGTGGCAGGTGCTGGGTCAGCCTGCCTGTCGCCGCGAGTACGACCTGACGCTAGAAGCACCTGGGATTCCCCGCACCGGCCCGGCGGCGCCAGCGGCCACGTTCAGCGAGTCGCGGTACCACCCACTTGCGCGCTACCAGGACCCGCCCCGCTACCCCTGGCGCCTGATGTTGTGGCTCGCCGCCGGAGGTGTCGCGCTTGTCGTGCTCGGCGTGCTCACCGCTGGCGACCCCATACAGCCGAGTGTGGACAACGTGCTCGACCCAGGCGATTGCGTGAGCATCGATCTCAACGGCGATGCGTTCGAGCAGCTGTGCACCGAGCCGCACGATGGCACTGTGCGAGTGCTGGTCGCATTCGACGAACGCTGCCCTGATGGTGCCGAACCGCACCGCGATCGCCAGGGGATGGGCACGGCCTGCGTACTGCCGGACTGATGGGTCGGACACCCCCTGTTGGCCGCCCGATCGCCCTGCCCAGCAGGTTGTCAGCGCGACGATGGCTGCTAGCCTTGCCGTGCCACTGAGGGCGATTAGCTCAGTCGGCTAGAGCGCCACGTTCACACCGTGGAGGTCGTGGGTTCGAGCCCCGCATCGCCCACTTGCAAGTCCCTGTTCGCAGGGCGAGAGGCCCCGCTTCGGCGGGGCCTTTGCCGTTCGGTGCGGGGTTTCCCGAGGTATTGGCCGGGCAAGGAGTGCGCTAGATGCCGTGCTTGTCCGTGTTGCAGTGCTGCGTGCGAGTAAGTTGCGCGGGATGGCTCGACTCTGCGAACGTCCCGGGTGTTCGCAGCCCGCCGAGGTGTTGTACGGGATCGATGCCGAACACCTGCTGGTGTGGATCGAGTCCCTCGACGGGGCGGTCGCACACCGCGCCGGGGTCCTGTGCCGTCGTCACGCCGATGCAATGGTGGTGCCGTTGGGGTGGATGCTCGACGATCGCCGCGAGGCCGTGCCGCGCTTGTTCAAGCCCCGTGGTGCCACCCCGCCGCCGGCGGTGCGGCCCAGGCGGCAGCGCAGCCACAGCAGTAGCAACGACACCGGGCAACTGCAGCTTGCAACCACTGTCGTAAAGGCCCCCGACCACCTGTCAACGGCTGCGCAGCCGCCGGAGTCCGAACCCGAACCCGAGGCGCAGCCAACCGACGAAACAGTCGCGGACGGCGCCGCACCAGCGCCGTGGAAGCCGGTGTTCGACGAGACCGACGATCTCGGTGGGTTGTTGCAGGCGCGCAGCCCGCTGCTGTCGCGTGCGTGGGGCAAGCGTGACCGGCCCGACAGGTCCTGAGCGCGGCACCGGCGCCCCACCCATCGGGTGAGGCGCCAGCGGCAGCGGAGATCAGCCGACGACGCAGTTCTCGTCGACCCAGGTCTGCAGCTTGGCCTGGCGGCCGGTGATGTTGTTCGCGATCTTGTCCATGCGGGCCAGGCGGCGGTCGAGCAGTTCGACGAGCTGGCTGTTGCCCGCCGCCTCTGCCTCGGTGCGGCGCTCCTGCAGCACGGTGGTCCGCTCGGCGATCATCGACTGGATCTCGGTGGCACGGTCAGCGACCTTTTCGGCCTTGACACACCGCTCCTCGACGGTGAGCTTGGGCAGGTGACGGCCGCCGTCTTCCGGGCCCGCGGCCGAGGCAATGGCCCCGAATGCGAGCGTGCCGCTGAGCACGATGCCGGCGAATCCGAGTGTGTACTTGTTGCGCTGGTTCATCTCTGTTCCTTCTGTGTGGGTGGTGAGTGCACTGTGACGAACGGATGTGAGGGATCTGTGAGCAGTCGGTCATCGATCAGTGCGCGGCGGCGCGCACACCGGCGATACTGCTGGCGTGGATGTGCACGCGACCTTGACCGCTCCCTGCTCAGCGGATCGTTTGTTCGCGTTCGTCGACGACCTGGGCAAGTACCCCGCGTGGATGGATCTCGCGCACCGGGTGCAGCCAGCCGACGAAGTCGAAGGCGCGCCGCCCGCATGGCAGGTGGAGCTGCGCGCTCGCGTGGGCCCGCTGGCCCGCTCGAAGCGGCTGCGCATGCAGCGCACCGTGCACGACACCGTGGCGCATCGCGTCGTGTTCGAGCGGGCCGAGGCCGATGGTCGTTCGCACAGCCCGTGGGTGCTGGAGGCCGCCGTGGTGGAGGCCGATGGCGCCAGCACGCTGCAGATGCACCTGCACTACGGCGGGTCGCTCTGGACCGGTGGAGTGCTCGAGCGGGTGCTGGCCGATCAGATCACGAGTGGTCGCGACCGTCTGCACCAGTTGGTTCGTGCCACGCACTGAACCGTCCGCCGGGCCTTCGTTCCAAGTGCAGCGGCAGGCCGAAGCATGCGCTCAGCATGTCGGCGGTGAGGCAGTCCTCCAGCGGGCCACGGCTGACCACCTCGCCGTCGCGCAACATCAGGACGTGGGTGATGCCCGGCGGGACCTCGTCGAGGTGGTGTGTGACCAAAACCAGGGGAGGAGCGTCACGGTCGAGGGTCAGTTCGCTCAGCGCCTGCACCAACTGCTCGCGGCCGCCGAGATCGAGGCGTGCGCTGGGCTCGTCGAGCAAGACCAAACCGGGCTCGTTCATCAGCGTGCGGGCCAGCAAGACACGCTGCTGCTCGCCTGACGACACGGTGCCCAGTGACCGCTCGGCCGCCCAGGCGACGCCCATCCGTTCCAGGCAGGCAGCGGCGCGGGCCTCATCGGCCGTGGTGTACCGGTGCCACCACGGCTCGAGTGCGGCGTACTTGGCGGTCATCACCACGTCGAGGCAGCGCAGCTCGGGTCTGATCTGCGCTGACAACGATGCCGACAGGTACCCGACCCGCTGACGCAGCCGGCGCACGTCGGTGCGGCCGAGGCGTTGCCCGAGGACATCGACGGTGCCGGTGGATGGGTGCTCATACAGCGAGGCGATGCGCAACAGCGTGGACTTGCCGGAACCGTTGGCGCCGAGCACCAGCCAGCGTTCGGCATCCCTGACCTGCCACGAGAGTGGAGCCAGAATGTTGCGGGCGTCGCGGACGAAGCTCACTTCGGAGAGGTTCAGCGCGATGGCCATGTCGTCGATGACGATAGGCGGCAGCGAGAACGTGTCCGATGCGAAGGGGAGGTGACTGTCATCAAATTGAAACAACTGGTAGCCTGCCAACCGATGCGCCGCGCCCTGCTCTTCCTCCTCGCTGCCTGTGTGCTCGTCCCCGTCGTCCCAGGTCACAGCGTTCGAGCCGAAGGCACCGCTGCCGAGCAGGCTGCCCGCGAGATCGCCGATGCCCGTGAGCGTGCCAATGCGGCCGCCGACGCCTACTTCAATGCGGAATCGAAGCTTGACAGCCTGTCCATCGAATCGCAGACGCTGGAAGCCGAACTCACCGACCTGCAGGGCAAGGTCGAGGCATTGCAGTCACGGGTCCAGCAGGTGGCCGTCAACCGCTTCACACGCTCCGACACGTCGGCATCGCCGCTGCTCAACGGCTTCGCGTCGCCCGAGGAGCAGATGCAGATTGCCGCGCTCTCGGAGGTCATCTCCGATACCTCGGCCGAAGATTTCGACGAGTACGACTCGTTGAACCGCGACCTCGACAAGAAGCGGCAGCAACTCGACGGCAAGCGTGCCGAGACCGAGCAGCAGAAGGCAACGGCCGCGAGCCTGCGCGACCAGGCCACCGCCGAGGTCGAGAACCTCAAGAACGTCGAGGCCCAGCGGCTGAAGGACGAAGCCGTCCGAAAGGCCCTCGAGGCCGAGGAGCGTGCCCGTGCTGCGAAGGTTGCTGCCGCAGCCGCGAAGGCGGCACAGTCGGTAACCACCGTCGACGCCAGCGACAATCCCTCCGGCGCCGATGGTGGCGGCGGGGCACCACAAACTACTGCCCCTGCCTCCAACGCAGGCAGCGGCGGCCAGACTGGCGGCGGCGGCGCAGGTGGCCGCCCCGGCGGTGCCGGCGGCAACGACTACGGCGGCGTCAGCTGGGTGTGCCCCACTGGCGATTCTCCGGTGGCGTTCGGCGACACCTGGGGTGCACCGCGCAGCGGAGGTAGGAGCCATCAGGGCGTGGACATGATCGGCCCCATCGGCACGCCGTTGCTGGCTGTGGTCGACGGGTTTGCGGCGGCGAAGAGCAACACCTTGGGTGGTATCACCATCTGGTTCACCGGTAGCGACGGCAACAAGTACTACTACGCCCACCTCGACCACTACGGCAAGATCGGCGCCGTGTCGAAGGGCGACGTCATCGGCTACATGGGCGAGACCGGCAACGCCCGCTTCAGCGTGCCGCACCTCCACTTCGAAATCCACCCCGGCGGCGGCGCCGCAGTGAACCCTTACCCCACGGTCCGTTCGCACTGCTAGCGGTCCGTGGCAGTTCTCGCTGCGGCCTGAGTCGGGCGCTTCTGGACCGGATTCGTTCCGGCGTCCGAGACGAAACAGACCCGGTTGTCGGGTCCGACGCGGCGTGTGTTCACGTTGGCCGTACGTGCATCGCTGGACAGACTGCTGGACGGATGCTCGCCCTTCGGTTCGGGCAGCCGTCGCGCTATCGGCAAGGCTGTCGGGCGATGGATGATCTCGCCGCTGCACTCGCGTCGGTGCTGGGTGCACAGCACGTGGGCGAGGTCATCCGACTCACCGGCGGGGCGTCACGCGACACGTTCGAGTTCACCGCCGATGGCCGTGCACTGATCCTGCAGCGCCAACGCACGGGTGATGTGCGCGATATGGGCATCGAGGCGATGGTGCTACGCGCGGCCCGTGCCGGCGGTGTGCCGGTGGCTGAGCTGGTTGCGTCATCCACCGACCTCTCTGCCCTGGGCAGTGCGTACATGGTGCTTTCCTCCGTCGAGGGCGAGACCATCGCCCGCAAGATCCTGCGCGACGACCAGTTCCGCCACGCCCGCGTGGTGCTGCCGGCGCAGTTGGGTGCGGCCCTCGCCCAACTGCACTCGGTCAGCACCGTCGGCCTGGACACGCTGCCCACCACCGACCAGGTGCGTCAGTACCGCGAGGTGCTCGATCAGTCGGCCCAGCCGCACCCCGCCTTCGAGCTGGCGTTCAAATGGCTCGAGGCGCACCGGCCCGCACCACGGCCACCGGTGCTGGTGCACGGCGACTTTCGCCTGGGCAACCTGATGGTCGCCGCCGACGGATTGCGAGCCGTCCTGGACTGGGAGCTCGCTCACCTCGGCGACCCGATGGAGGACCTCGGTTGGTTGTGCGTCAAGGCGTGGCGCTTCGGTTCGCCATTGCCCGTCGCCGGCGTGGGCGACTACGAGGCGCTGTTCGGCGCGTACGAGGCCGCCGGCGGGGGACCGGTCGACCC
>Ga0335397_10010081_pt1 | contig 11709 bp, 9 predicted proteins | sample MAT04_FD_205740 | JGI IMG/M metagenome (GOLD analysis project Ga0335397, IMG submission 205740) | Freshwater microbial communities from Lake Fryxell liftoff mats and glacier meltwater in Antarctica - MAT-04 (spades assembly) (version 2) ...
GCGTCACAGCAACATCGGACTCACGATGAACACTTACACCGACCCACGGTTGCTCGCCGTTCGGGAAGCCGTCGAGCGGTTGCCGGAAATGAACGCGAAGTCATCGGTGCCGACATCAGAATCGGATAGTGTCCACGATTGTGCGCGGACTGGCGACCAAAAGGGGCAATTTCTGGCATACGCTGACACGATGGGAACGAAATCAGAAGATGGGATCGTTCAGCGGGTAATCGTCGCAAACCCTTATTCTGTCAACGAAAAACCCCCGGTGACATCGTGTGTCACCGAGGGTCATTCAGTCGGGCTGACAGGATTCGAACCTGCGACCTCTTGGTCCCGAACCAAGCGCTCTACCAAGCTGAGCTACAGCCCGTGGTCAGGATGCATATTAACCCGTGTGCTTAAATTGTCAACGCCACAGATTGGGCCATTGAGCCGCAGACGCGGACATCAAGCCGCTGATTCACAACCGCTATTGTTGGCCGAAAGACGGTGAAAAGGAGAAAGTGAACGGCGGTCGTATTCCGCTGCATGTGGTGCATGACGAGGCTACGACCGTTTACTGCTACGACACGGTGAGCAAGGAGCCAGTGTGTCGTGAGATGAGTTACGCGGGTCACGAGAAGTCACGGGGCACGCTGAAGTATCGCTGTCCGGCGAAGGTGCAAGAGTTCGCGTGGGTGCGGTGCTGGTGGTTAACCTGGCGTTTGCGATATTGTTGGCAAAGCTCAACGATACGAAGGTTCATACGGTGGGATGAAGTTATCGCCGATTGCGGCGTAAGTTGGAGGAGTTGATCGGTCAGGAGTCGGTGCGGCGTGACGAGGCGTGAAGTCAAGCAAATGCTGTGGTGGTTGCATGAGGGGTAAGCGAACATGAACCGATGGACGGTCAATGCGATGCAGAACGAGGGGCGACGGTTCTGGCAACATGCCACACCACGCCCCTAGGGTCCCAGTTGCCCGGTTCAAAACCGCACAGCGCAATTGGCTCTGCGGCTTATTTCTACTTCGCCATTCTTGTTAAGGGTTGATGTATTCGTGGGGCAGGCATTCTTGCCTACCAGTTAGAGCTTGGGCACGCAAGAATGCCTGCCCCACCAAACCAAAACTTTGCTTTCCTCAATATTGTCAGAGAACCTTTATTTCTTCTTCGAGGTGATCACATCCTTACCGATCCATTGTCGGAGCGCCTCGGGGATCACAACTGTGCCATCAGCCTGTTGCCCGTTCTCCAGGATTGCGACCAGTGCTCGCGTGCAAGCCACTGCGGTGCCGTTGAGTGTGTGAACGAACTTGGTTCCCTTGAAGCCCTTCCCCTTGTATCGCACACCGAGGCGACGCGCCTGGTAGTCGGTACAGTTCGACGTGCTGGTGATCTCGCCGTAATCACCACCGTCGCCACGTCCTGGCATCCAGGCTTCGAGGTCATACTTGCGATAAGCGGGACCGCCGAGGTCGCCCGTGCAGGTGTCGATCACGTGGAACGCTAGCCCCAGGCCGTTGAAAATCTCCTCCTCGATTCCCTTGATTTCCTGGTGGATCGCTTCGCTCTGTTCGGGTGTGCAGAACACGAACATCTCGACCTTGGTGAACTGATGAACGCGGTACAAGCCGCGGGTGTCGCGCCCCGCAGCACCAGCTTCCGTGCGGAAACAGTGGGACAGGCCAACATATCGGAGTGGCAACTGGCCTTCGTCGAAGATTTGGTCCTTGTGCATCCCCCCGAGTGTGATTTCTGCCGTCGCGATGAGGCACAGGTCGGTATCGGTGACCTTGTAGACCTGGCGAGTATCCGGGTTCGGGTCACGCGGCTGGAAGCCGATTCCTTCAAGGACTTCGACCCTGGCAAGGTCCGGCGTGATAATCGGCGTGTAGCCGTGCTTGAGCACTGTTTGCATGGCGTACTGGACGAGGGCGATCTCCAGCAGTGCGGCTTCGTTCTTGAGGTAGTAGAACTTCTGGCCAGCGACCTTGGTGCCCGCCTCGAAATCCGCGAGATCGAGAGACTCGCACAGCGCGACGTGGTCCTTGGCCTTGAAGTCGAACGTGCGTTTCTCGCCGAACTCTGCGACGACCTTGTTCGCGGCCGCGTCAGATCCCACCGGAGCATCCGGGTGGGTCATGTTCGGGATCTGCACCTGATTCGAGAGAAGATCGCCCTCGATGAGTTTGAGTTCTGCATCGATGATGCCAATTTCGTGATCGAACGCCGCAGCCTGTTCCTTGAGAGCGACACGTTGTTCAGGTGTTGCTTTCGCGAATTGGGCGCTGATGCTGTTCTTCTTGGCGGCCGTTTCGCTTCTGCTCTGAACAAGCTCTTTTCGCTTGGCCTCGAACGCGACGACACGATCCACGGGGAACTCGGGAACACCGCGGTTCCGGCAGTTGGCTTTCACAGCGTCGGCGTTTTCGCGGATATAGGCAGCGTCGAGCATCGTATCGTTCTCGTGTGATGCAGTGGCCACCCAATAGGATGGCCGCGCAATCCTTTTGGTTCACCAAATTGGTTTCTGACCGAGCATCCGGCGGATCAAAGCGATCTGGCCGCAGTGAAGCATCTCGTGCAACGGGGCATAGCGCAGGCTGGCAATTCTCGTGGCGACCAGTGGGTGCGGCTTCAGTACCGGTAGGTCCAACTCTGCATCCAGGAATGTTGGGGCTTCTTCCAGTACCCGTGCATGTACGGCCTCGAATACTTTGCGAATCTCTTCCGCCGTGAACCCAGTCACGTTCGCCGGCTCCGATTCTCGGCCAAACACCCGCAGGAAATCGTCCGAGATCATGGCCTCGTCCGCCTGGGATCGAGGCCGGTGCCGCTCGAGGCAAAGCCTGTACTCGGCCATGGTGATGTGGCCCACCTGCCAGGCGATATGAGAGACACCACCAGGCGGGATCGTGAACCAATCGGAAAGCGGCACGGTCGCGAGTCGTTCGAGGGTGTACCGCCGAACGAACGCGATTTGGTCTACGGCTTCTGTCAAGCGTGACATGGGTTGTCCAGTTAGCCTGGCTAAATCTCACGGTCGCTGATCGAGCGGGATGTACTTCTGGTCGTTCGTGCCCGTGTAGATCTGTTCGGGGCGGAAGATTCGGTTCCCCACAAGTTGTTCGTTCCAGTGTGCCAGCCATCCCGTGACGCGAGCGATCGCGAAGATTGGGGTGAATACATCGGTGGGGATGCCGATCGCGGAATACACGACGCCGGAATAGAAATCGACGTTGGGATAGATCCCCTTCGGGCCGTAAATCGTGGCACAGAGCTTTTCGAGTTCCAGTGCGGTTTCGTAACTGGTTGGGCGGCTCGATTCGGCGAACATATGCTCGGCAATCTCTTGCAGCACCGTCGCGCGAGCGTCCTTGACCTTGTAGACGCGGTGACCGATCCCCATCACCTTGTATTTCGGGTTGGCGGCGAGCTTCGAGTCGAGCCAGCCCTTCACCTTTTCCGGCCCGCCGATCTCGTCGAATTGCCGGAGCGCTTCTTCGTTCGCTCCGCCGTGCAGCGGCCCCGACAGCGAACCGATCGCGGACGCCATCGTCTGGTAAGGGTTGGCGAGTGTCGAACCTGTGACGCGAGCGGTGAACGTGCTGGCATTCATCGTGTGCTCAGCGTGCAGGATTAGGCACGCATCGAGAACCTTGCGAATCGCCGGCGTCGGTTCCTTCCCGAACAGCAGATAGTAGAAGTTGCCCGCGTGATCGAGATCAGCCCGCGGTTCGATAATCTCTTCACCTCGACGGGTGCGAGCAAACGCGGCTACGACCGTGGGGAGTGCGGCGATGAGCCGCATCGTCGCGTCCCAGTTCTTCGCGGGGTCCGTCACAGTTGGGCAGGGGTAGAACATGCCAAGAGCCGCGACCGACGCATGGAGTGCGTCCATCGGATGACCGTCGCCAGGCATGCATCTGATGATGTCTTTGAGCCGAAAGTGGATGGAACGCCGTTGCCGTAAGTCGTGATCGAAGTTGGCAAGTTCCTTCTGTGTCGGAAGCGATCCCTTGATGAGAAGCCAGGATACTTCCTCGAAGCTGCTTTCCTTTGCCAGGACTTCAACCGGGATGCCGCGGTATTCGAGAACCGCTTTCTTGCCATCGAGGAAGCTGACCGCTGATTTCGCGGCCGGAACATCTTCGAGGCCCGGTTTATACTCGGATTCGTTGCTCATGAGGGGACAGCTCCGGGCAGCGTGCAGGGCGTGGTTTCTGAAAGTGTATGGCAGGAATGGCAAGCGGCGACCGTTGGGTCGCCGGTTGCCTCGTCACGGGTGACTTTGCAGCGCTTCAAGCCGCACAGAGTTACTTCTTGGGCGTAATCTTGATGTTGCGGAATGCGACCGGCCCGTGGTTCCCTTGAAACATGAGCGGACCCGTCGCCGCTTCCTTCCCGGTGACACCCCCAGGTGTCTGCGATTTCATCTCGATGTTCTCGTGAATCACGACATCATTCAACGTGACTTTCACGAACTTGGCGTTCGCAATCTTTTTGTCGCCCTCGAACTTCGGGGCCTGAAATTCGATGACGAACTTCTGCCATTCGCCCGGCTTCTTTGACGCATTCGACTTGGGTGCCGCCGCCTGGTACAAGCCACCGAGATCCCCAGGGCCAACCTTCTCTTTGCCGTAACTATCGAGGATTTGCACCTCGTATTCGCCCATCATGTAGACGCCCGAGTTTGATCCCTTCGGAATCATGAACTCCAGTTCCACTGTGACATCGCCAAACTTCTCTTCGGTGTAAAGGTCCGTCCCACCGCCGGTAGGCTGATTCGCGAGAAATGCCGCTGCACCCGGGCTGAGTTGCGTCTCGACGAAGACCTTATCGTTCTTGGGGTCCAACTGAACGGCGACGGCCTTCCACTTGTTCTTCTTCTCTTCCTTGGCCTTCCAGCCGGTCAGATCCTTGCCGTTGAACAACTCGGTCGGCTTGGGGTCGGCAGCGTGACTGGTTGCAAGCAACGTGAACACGGTGACAGCGGGCAGCAAAAGCCGAAGCATGACGAACCTCTCGTTGATGGGTGGTAGCGGACGGTGGGACCGACGTGCTGATGGTACACGGCGTGGGGCAAAAAGCGAGGACGTGTCACAAAACTGAACCCTATGGTGTGGCATCAAATGCCCGAATGGTTCCAGACGGGTGGTACACCCCTCTCCAGAGACTCCAGAATCATCGCCAACTCCTCAGAATCATCGCCAACTCCTCAGAATCAACGCCAACTCCTCAGAACCATCCGTCCTCGTCTGGAAGAAAAACCATCAGAATGACGTCTGGCGCAGTGGATTCATGCCTGGAGCGAATTGTAATTGACCGAACATCTGAGCAATGACAAAATCAGAGCATTGAAGATTCGTAGCAAGCCCCCAGCAAGAAGAACTCCTCGCCGAGTCACCAACTTGTGGTTGATCCTCCTCATGTGAGAAAATCATGCAGCACTCGCCCTTTCGCCCACGTGGATTTACGCTCATTGAACTGCTGGTTGTCATCGCGATCATTGCGATCCTCATTGGCTTGCTCTTACCTGCTGTCCAGAAGGTTCGCGAAGCAGCGGCGCGCATGAAATGTTCTAACAACCTGAAACAGCTCGCTCTCGGCCTTCACGGCTACCACGATTCCCGCCTCCGGTTGCCTGTTGGGTATTCTGCGGGTGGTGACAATGCCAAGCTGCCACCTGGCGAGCCGTTACAACCCTGGCACGTTGTGATCCTTCCTCACATCGAGCAAGGAACCAATCCAGCACTGACATCGCCCCCTGGTTCAGCAGCTCCAGTCTCGATCTACCTTTGCCCAAGCCGGCGCACGACCGCGCTCGGAGCCCATGTTGACTACGCCAGCGTTCACTCGGCCGCATGGGACACCAATCACCGTGGCCCAAGTCAGGGAGCCGTTAGCGGGGTGGATCAGTGGTTCACGATCATGGGTGGATGGGTTAACAACAAGGCGAAGTGGGCGCCGGCATACACGATGACGCAAATCACAAGTGCAAATGGCACTGCGAACACCGGGATGATTGCACATCGTGGGCTGAAGCCAATGAACATTGCTTCTGGAGGGCGAAATGATCAGATGTTTGACGCGATCACTGGTGGCGATGCCGGTGCTCAGCCGTGGTGGACCAATCGGGCGTGGGTCGGTATCCAGGCCGACTCAGATACGGCAAGTTTCAACAAAGTTGCGAGCGGATTGACCCTGACATCCGACTTCACTCAGGGGAGTTCGCACACGGGCGTCTGCCCAACTGCATGTGCGGATGGCTCGGTCCGGAATGTGCGAATCAACGTGGACATGGATTTGTTCTGTGGCTTCTGGAACGCCAACAGTGGTGTGGTCGGCAACCTCGAGTGAAGTATCTTGACCACGAGGTCAGATGCATCAGTCGGGTTGCTCACACAAGGGTTCGCCATGAGTCGCGCTGCGGTTGTCATCTTTGCTTTGATGGGGGCCGTTGGCTTGTTGGCGAGTTGGTACATCAGCAAACAGGTTCAGCCAGTCGTCGCCGTGCTGGAAGGACCGCCTCCGACTGATCCCAGCACTGAAAAACCCGCAGGCAAACTCGTTGTCCTGGTCGTGTTCGACCAGATGCGGGGGGACTACCTCACCAAATGGGCCAGACACTTCGAATCCAACGGTTTCGAGCGCATCAAGCGAGAAGGCGTCTGGTACTCGAACGTCCACATCCCATACGCCTGCACGTCAACCGGACCTGGCCACGCTTCCCTCGTCTCCGGTGCTCCGCCGTCAATTACCGGCATCATCGAGAACGAGTGGTGGGACCGAGCGGCGGCAAAGAGGATGTATTGCTGTCAGCCGACGCACCCGTTCGAACTGGTGCCGCCCCCGCCGACGGATGGGGCCAAAATCAGTCGTGGGGCCGACACCGGCTTCAGCCCTGAACGACTCCTTGCCGAGACAGTCGGCGACAAACTCAAGGCTGCGACTGCCGGCAAGGGCCGCGTCGTTTCGCTCTCAATCAAGGATCGCACGGCCGTACTGATGGGCGGGCAGAAGCCGGACGCGGCGTATTGCTTCGACACACGTGATGGGCTGTTCCACACCGGGGCATATTACCGCGATCAGGTTCACCCCTGGGTCGGCGAATTCAACACTACACACCCAGCGGACAGGTGGTTCAACTTGAAGTGGGAGCGAGTGCGACCCGAATTAAACTACACCGAAATCACTGGCAACCCCGACGATGCACCCGGCGAAGGGGGCGGCTTCAACGGGCAAGGCAATGTGTTCCCGCATAGCTACAAGGGCAAACTCACGGCGCGAGCGAAGGCGTATTACGATGCGATCGAGTGCTCACCCGCAGGCAACGAGATCTTGCTCGAACTCGCGAAGAAAGCCGTCACGGCCGAGAAACTTGGGCAAGGTGAAACCGCCGATTTGCTCTGCTTGAGCTTTTCGTCGAACGACCTGATCGGGCATATGTACGGCCCGGATTCCTGGGAGGTGCTCGATATCACGCTCCGGTCCGACAAGTTGATCGCGGATCTGCTCGCGTTCCTCGATACCACTGTCGGGCGTTCGCGCTTTTCACTTGTCATCAGCGCTGATCACGGCGTCTGTCCATTGCCGGAACAGAAACAGTTCCCTGACGCTCAGCGAATCCCTGTCACGGCAGTGTACAAGCCCCTGACCGAATCGCTGAACGTCGCCTTTGAACCGAAGGTTCCGGACGGCCCTGGCCTCGAGACGCAGTGGTTCGACATATCGGACCCCCGGGATCTCGATCGTGTCTGGCCGTGGGTTTACCTCAACTATCCCGCGATCAAGGGTCGTGGCTTGACGCCGGAAGCAGTCTCGATTGCAGTCCGCGACTGGCTCATCAAACAGCCGTATATTGAGACCGCATTCACGAAGCAGCAGGTCGAACTCGAAGCGTTCTCGCCAGACAGTTTTGGCGCAAAGGTGAAGCTGGCGTACCACCCGGATCGGTGCGGAGATGTGATTGCAGTTCCGAAAGCAGGTGTGCTCATTACGGGCTACTCAACCGGAACGAATCACGGCAGCCCGCGATCTTACGACACGCACGTTCCCGTGATTGCGACTGGTGCCGGGGTTCCAGCATTGGGAAAGCAGCCCGAGCGAATGTCGTCGCTGATCGTGGCACCGATCCTGGCACGCGGCCTGGGGATTGACCCGCCGGCGCGAGCCGTGGAAAAGTTGCCCTACTGATTCGAGTTGTCACCCGGGCCGCGGCAGGTCGACGCGGTCCTGGTGAGTTCTCGATCACATCACTTCTTGCCAAGTTCCTTCACGCGGATGTTGCGGTAGCGAACGAACTGCTTGGTGTAGTCGCCGCCACCGTGCACTTGCAACGCGATGCCACCCTTGTCGGCCAGGCGCTTCTCCGTGTCCTGGTATTCCATGAACTTCACGCCCTTGATCCAGGTCGTGAGCTTCGGCGGGTTCCCCTCGATCCGGGCACGCAGTTCGTTCCACTCGCCCGGCTTCCAGAAGCTCTTCCAATCCGCAGCGGTTACCGGGCACTTGAACCCACCATCCGGTTGTTTGCTCGGAACAACGATCTCCGTCACGTCCTTGCCGAAATCGAAGTTACGCACGTGCGGCTTACCACCGATCCCTTCGCCGTAGATCCCCATCAGGTTGCCACCCTTGTGATAGTCGATCATCGCCTGATAACACTTGCCCGTATCGGTGCTGCGGAGGAACAGACCGCTGTCGGGGCCGTCGTCGTTGTTCATTTCCAGGACGACCTCGAAGTCGCCATATTCCTTCTCAGTGATGATGATGCCACCGTTGCCGGGCACATCCTGGCTACCGACAATCGCGCTGCTTTCGATCACCCATTTGCCGCCGCTCTTGTTCTTGGTCGTGCCGCTGTGCCCGGTCTTCGCCGAGATCTTCCAGCCATCGAGCGACTTCCCGTCAAAGATCTGCACGAAGCCGGTATCGTCGAACTTTTCAGGCTTGGGAGGCTCCGCCCTTGCAGGGAGAAGGGTCGTCAGGGTCAGCGATGTCATGAGGATGACAACTGTTGTAGCAAATCGCATCGGAGAGCCTCGTGGGGAAGGGGATGACTCGGCCAGTATCCGCACGGCGTTCTCCAATGTCCAGTGTCAACGGGGGAGGGGGAGGCCGCAATGGTCTCGCTTCGATCACCTCTCGGCAAGTTGAGGAAGTGGAGTCGCTGGTTCGGTTATCACCTCAGGAAGCTCTCGCGTTCGCCGGAGATGGTCGCGGACGAACTCTTGAATTGCAATGCCCTGGACCCAACTCAGGATCACGAAGGGGAGGAGTTTCGGCCGCGCCAGCAACGGCACGAACGATCGAAGTACGTGATACCATCTCCGTGGACCAGCCAGAATGAGGCCGTGAACGAGGAACCGCCCGAAGTACGCAAGCATCTGTGGAATGCTCACCTGGAAGGGAATCGGAGTCGATTCGAGGTGAGGGATCTTGTTGCGGATGCGCTGACTGATCGCGGAATCTTGCGTGGTGCGTTGGATCAACTCGCGGAACCCCGTCACCAGTTCGGCGTACGTCATTTTGTTGGGGATGATGTTCGTCCCGATCAAGTTGTTCCAGAGATGATGTGAATCGCCGGGCGACTTCAGCCGACCGTCGCGCTGCAAGCGTTCGAAGAGCGGGGTTCGTGGCAAGGCCAGTAACATCGCGATCGAAGCAACCACAATCCCAGACTCGATGATAAACTGGAGCTGCCGCTCGAACACAGTTTCATCATCCGCATCGAATCCGACGACGAAGCTACCGTAGACATCAATCCCGTGTGCGTACACGGTGCGGAGCGATGTGAGCAGATCGGCCCGGGTGTTCTGCACCTTCAGCGTTTCGAGGAGGGCCTCCCGGCTCGGTGTCTCGATTCCGATGAAGACCCACTCGAAGTTTGCGGAGCGCAGCTCCCTCAGGAGGTTCGGCTGTGTCGCGACGTTTGCCGAGGTTTCAGCACCAAACGCGAATCGGTATGAGTGCTTTCGCTGATACACCGCGAGCAACTGAAGTAACTCCCTGCATCGCGGCAGATGCCCGATCAGATTGTCGTCCACGAAAAAGACATTCCGCACATCGTGGCTGCGAAGCAAATTCAACTCGCTCTCAACCTGTTGAAGTGATTTCGCTCGCGGCTTGCGCCCGAAGGTGATGATGATGTCGCAGAATTCGCAGCGGAATGGGCAACCACGAGAGAACTGAACCGCGACCGACTGATACTGGTGTAGCTTCAGCAAATCGTGTCGCGGAACCGGGCTGTCCTCCAGGTTCACCGTCCCGGTTTCCTGGTATAAGGGAAGGGGTTCGTTTCGTGCGAAGTCGGCGCAGAACTGTGGCCAGATGTATTCCGCCTCACCCGCGACGACAGTATCCGCGACATCGCGATACTCCTCGGGGCACAACGAGGCGTAACTCCCACCCACGACAACGTAGCGACCCTTGCGGCGAAAATGCGAGGCGATCTCTCGTTGCCGGGGGAACTGGACGGCCATCCCGCAGACGCCAACGATATCCGCGTCGGCATCCCAATCGATCTCCTCGACGTTTTCATCAACGATGGTGATGTCCCACTCCTGCGGGGTAAGTGCAGCGAGTGTTGCCAGGCCAAGCGGAGAAATTGCTGCGCGCTTATCCCGTGCAATGGTGCGGAACGCCCAGGTGAAACTCCAGAAGCTCTCGGGGAGCAGGGGGTTGATCAGGAGGAGTTTCATGGGCATTCGCGTGCACCTGACGAGTTGCAACTACGACCCCAACCGGCGGAGTGTGTTCGGATGCAACCGAGAATCTTAACTCTCGGAGCCATCGGTGAAACCCGTCTCTTTCCGTTGAGCGATCGCGTCGTGCAACTCACGGAACACCCGCACGAGATCATCCGACGGATAGTGTGCATTCAACCCGCTCGAACTGTGGAACTGTGGGATGACCAGACCAGACCAGACCAGACATGTGCAGGGATCACTTGGCTCACCGAGGAAACCGTAACCGGATCAGTTTGCGAAGTGCTTCATGCACGTACCCCAGCAGTACAGAAGTAATAGCTGTGCTAATGAGAAGATCTTGCCGACCATATTAATTCGTTTGGCAGAGATGGTATCGTGAGTTGGCGAGTGTAATGTGGGGACCAAGAGCAAAACGAATGCTCCAATAATCCCACCTGCAAAAAACCAAGACCATCCGCTATAGCCCTTCCGAAGGGCGATGTATGTGGGCACAACTAACCAACAACTCACAAGCAACAATACGAGTATAAATGGGTATGCCAAGTCATTCAGGAGGCTGTCCATGACATCACCGTGCTAAGGAGCTTTGGGAAGTGTGTCACGACCACTGATGATTTCTTCCCCAAGCGATGAAGTATTCGGGAATATTGAAGAACCGCTCATGCCCCGGCATCGGCCCCACCCCGCAACATCGACAGAGAACAAGTGCGATTCCCTCTCACTCGCCTTCTCTTTCAAGAATTTCCGCATTGATTTTGGCTCGGTGGCCCCCCAGCCATCCCGCTTCCGTCATCGCTCGCCCTCGGAACCGCTTGTCACCCAATGATACCCGGCAAAACCGCACACCGAAACACCCCTCAACGCACTTGCGGGATAGGGCGTCCGGGGCAGGGCGTACGCATCAAAGTCCACCAGGATTATTGGGTGGAAGTTGATTGGGTCAAGGGGACAGGCGTAGGATTGGCATCGGAGTCGCCTGTTCACGGAGGACAAGGATGCCTGCGTCTCTTCCCCT
>Ga0335397_10010082_pt1 | contig 11709 bp, 10 predicted proteins | sample MAT04_FD_205740 | JGI IMG/M metagenome (GOLD analysis project Ga0335397, IMG submission 205740) | Freshwater microbial communities from Lake Fryxell liftoff mats and glacier meltwater in Antarctica - MAT-04 (spades assembly) (version 2) ...
CGCGGTGCCCGGGCCCGCGCCAGGGGGGCGGGGTGGGCCGCGGTGATCGACCGGGCCAGTCGGGCGCTGCCGGCCGCGGTGATGGGTGCTGGTTCGGGGTCGTGCCGCTCGACTAGGTCGTGCTCGTGCAGCAGGCGCCGCAGCGCCTCGATCTCCAGTTCTGCGTCGGAGGTCATCGTGATGCTCCTCCGGTAGTGGTCGTCAGGGTGTCGCGGAGGCGTTGTCGGGCGCGGGTCAGGCGGCTGGTGATGGCCGTCTCGGAGCATCCGAGGATCTCACCGGCCTCCGCTCCGGTGAATCCACCGACGACGGTCAGCAGGAGCGCGTCCCGTTCGACCGGGCTCAGGCCGTTCACGATCGCGTCCATCCCTTCCCGGCTGAGGACACCCCAGTCCGGGGCGTCATCGGACGGCGCACTCGTCGTCCGTGCGGTGAGTCGAGCCATGAGGGACCGTCGGCGTGTGGCGCTGCGGATGTGGTCGATGCTGCGGTGGTGGGCGATGCCGAAGGCCCACGACCGGCGGGCGTCGGTCGGTCGTGGTGCCGAGTTCCACGACGTCCACACCGAGGTCAGGGTCTCGGCGACGACGTCGTCAGCGTCTGCGGGTCCGACGACGCGTGCGACGTACCGGTGGATGGCGGGGTGGACCTCGACGACGAACGCCTCGAAGGCCTGCGTCGGGCTCAGCAGGTCGTCGTGCTCAGCACCCTGATCGATGCCGCCGCGACCGTCACCGACGCGCTCGAGGCGCCCGGTGCGAAACAGGTCGATGATCCGCTCCCGGCTGCCCCTGAGTAGACGCGCACGGCGCGCGTCGTCCGGTTGTAGACGGACTTGGCCGTCCATCCCGGGCTGGAGTCTACCGCGGTCGTGGTGGAGAAGAACGTGCCGGTGTACGTCGTGGCCGACCACAGGCAGAACCGGCCCGACGCGCACTGGCTGGTCGATTGCGGCTGGAGCACGGCGTCGTCGGCCGAGGCGGCGCCCGGGCTGAGTGGCAGCAGGAGGGCAGACGCGAGAACTGCAAGGGCGATGGCGCGGGGTGTCTTCATGTCCATAGAGGCGTTGGTCGGCGGGTCGAACCTCACAGAACGTGGATGTGATGTTCGTCATGTCTGATGGGGTCGTGGTGGTGATGGTCGTTCACGACCGCACGGCGTCGGCGGGCTGGATGCGTCCGGCGCTGAGGGCTGGGGGTAGGGCTCCGAGCGTGCCGAACAGCAGCGCACCGGCCAGCGGGACGAGGAGGAGTCGTAGGTCGAACACCGGTTGCCAGTGTGCTGCGGCGGTCACGCACATGACGGCGGTGAAGCCTGTGGCAAGCCCGATGCCGGCGCCGATGAGTCCGAGGGCTGCTCCTTCGCCCATGACGAGGGCGATGAGCTCGCCTCGGGTGGCGCCGAAGGCCCGGCGGACGCCGAACTCGGCGGTGCGGGCGTTCACGGCCAGGACGTTGACGAAGACGACGGCGACCAGCCCGGCGAGGGAGGCGACGACCGCGAGGACCAGGAGCGCGGCGGCGATGCTGTCCTGCAGCTGACCGCGGTAGGCGTCGGCCTCCAGCACGGGGTCGATCGTCATGCGCATCTCTTGGTAGGGGTCGACGAGCGTCTGCAGCCGTTCGGCGACGGTGCGGGCGGCGCCGGGCACGGTCTGCACGTAGAGGTCTGCTGAGGTGGACGCGGCCATGCCGGCGGTGTTGGTGACGAACGCGGATCCGGTGGCGGTGCCGGCCTGAGAGGCGGTCACGATCCCTGCGACCAGGTGCGGTTCGCCGTCGATGGTGACCTCGGGGCTCAGGTCGATCTGGGCGATGCCGAGGCGCTCGGCGAGCACCTGGCCGAGCAGGACCTCGCCGGGGTCGAGCGCCTCGTCTTGGCCCGGTGCCCAGGTGATGGTCGAGTCGGTGGTCTGTCCCGGTGCGGCGGTCACTTGGACGAGGTCGATGGATGCTTGTGCCAGGTGACCGTTGTCGATCTCGATGCCGGTGCGGTGCCACCACAGCTCGGCCCCGACGACTCCGGGGAAGGCCGTGAGCTGGTCCAGGTCGAGAGGCCACCGGCTGGGCTCGTCGGCGGCGAGCTGGGCGCTGACCTGGGTCGCGCGGCGGGCGTCGAACATGCCGGTGACCTGTGCCGAGGCGCTCTGCGCGAGGCCGAGTGCTGCCACGGTCAACGTGACGGCGATCGCGGCGGCGGTGATCCCGGCGCGGGTGCGCGCGGGTTGGGTGGCAACTCCTTGGGCGATGAACCGTAGGGTGCGGGTGAGGCCCCGGCGGCGGGTGGTTGCAGCGGTACCGGGCACGACGGTGACCTGCGCGGGAGGCGAGGTGTGACGGGGCCCGGTGTCGTCGACGACGTGTCCGTCGTGGAGGGTGACCACCCGGTCGAGCCGGGCGGCGATGTCAGGCTCATGGGTGACGACGACCAGCGCGGCGCCGCGCTGGGAAGCACGCTCCTTGAGCAGCTCGATGACCTGCTCGGACTGGGCGGAGTCAAGGTTGCCGGTGGGTTCGTCGGCCAGCCACAGGCGGACCGGGCGGGCCAGTGTCCGGGCGATGGCCACGCGTTGCATCTCCCCGCCGGACAGCGTGCGGGCCGGTACGTCGGTACGGTGCTCGAGCCCGACCGCGCGAAGGGCGTCGAGCGCCACCTCCCGGGGCGCGTCGCGGACGTTCGGGGAGTACCGCAGGCCGAGAAGCACGTTCTCCACGACGCTGAGGGCCGGGATCAGGTGCGAGCGTTGGAAGATGAACCCCAGGTCCCGGGCGCGCCGTCGTGAGCGCGCCGTGTCGCTGGTGCCGAGGATTGGCTCCCCGTCGATGACGACCTGCCCGGCGCTGGGCGCATCCAGCAGACCGAGCACGTTCAACAGGGTGCTCTTGCCGCTGCCGGACCGACCGACGATCGCCACGGACTCTCCGGCGTAGATGCGCAGGTCTACCCCATCCAGGGCGGTGGTCCCGTTCGGGTAGCGCCGAGCGATACCGCGCAGCTCCACCAGCGGACGATTCGCTCCGGCCGGGCCGGCGTCAGACGGCGGTGCCATCGCCGTGCCGTGCTCAGCCGACACGGATGTCCTGCCCCGCCTGCAGCTCGACTGCGGGATCCACGGGGCTGATTGCTGCGACCCCGCCCACGGCGCCGGTGACGGTGACCTCGACCTCGCCGAACGTCTGGCCGTCCTGGATGTAGATGTAGGACCGCCCGCCGCGGGTGACGATCCCGGTCACCGGTGCCAGCACGCTCTGGCCGGGTTCAGCCGCCGGGTTGGCCACCCTGACCACGTAGGTCGTCCCGACGCTGACCGCGACCTGCGGGGTGATCACGACGGTGGACTGGTCGTCCTGCGAGGTGATCGCGGTGACGCTCGCCTGCGCAGGTGCGCCGGTGTCGTCGGTGAACGCCGCGACCGCACCGACGGCCAGCGATCCCAACGACGTGGTCGGGACAGTGGCCGTCATGACGGTCGCGCCCGAGCCGAGGGTCATCAGGGCGCTGTCGGCGGCCAGCTGGGTCCCGACGCCGGCCACGGACCGCACGGTCGCCGGAAGACCCGAGATCATCAGCACTTCGCTGCGCAGGACCGCCGTGCCCGTGACGGGCGCAGGGGTCGCTGCTGCGGTCGGTGATGCGGCGGGGGTCACCTCGCCCGTCGTGGGCGCGTTGTCCGTGGTACCGGGGTTCGAGGTCGGCGCTGCCGTGACCGTGGTCTGAGGTGCGGTGTAGCCGGCGGCCCGGTACATCTGGCGAACCGCCGCCTGGCTGGCCGACCCATACTCCCCGTCCACGCGGACCGCGAACCCGGCCTCGAGCAGACCGGCCTGCAAGGCCGCGACGTCGTCCCCGCTGTCCCCGGGCTGGATGTCGCGATACAGCGCGAACGAGCCGGTCAGGACGAACAACGGTCGCCCGTCCAGGCGCACGAGCACCTGCCCAGACCGGAACTCCTGGCCCGCCGATGCGCCGGCAGCCGTGACCACGCCCGTCACGGCCGCCGGCGGGGAGATCGTGGCGACCTGCTGCTGCGCCGCCGCCACCGACAACGTCACCGCCCCGTGCAGGTACCCCTCGCTCAACGCTGCCACCACCGGCACCGGATCCGGCGGCTGCGCTTGGGCGGCCGCCTGATCCGGGGACACCAGACGGGTGGCGGCCACATACGTGGCCCCGGCGACGAGCACCAGGGCAAGGAGCCAGATCAGCGTGCGCTTCACCAGTGCCCACCCTGACGGGACGTCGTGAGTTCTCGCACGAGGGGCTGACCTGCTTCAGCCGAGCTCACTGATCACCTCGTCCAGCTTCTTGTCGTAGTCCTCGTAGGCGCCCCTGCTCGCCTCGAAGCCCTCGATGCTCTTCCCGATAGCGGTCAGCTCGGCGTCGGCGCGGGCGTGCAGCACGGCCCTGTCGTAGCCGGCTTGTGACCGGCATTGCGCGTCGAGCTCAGCGACCTGCTTCTCCCGGTCCGACGCGGCGGCGCCGCTCGGCACGAAGTTGCCTTGTGCGTCCTCCACCTGGGACTGGGAGGTGATGGACGCGGGAGGCATCTCGCTGGGCTGGCTGGGAAGGTCGATGACGCCGGCCGGCTCCATGCACGCATGCCACTGGCTGATGGCGTCCTGAACCTCGCTGCTTATCGGCACCGCCTGCCACCCGGCGTCCTCGATGTCGTTGAGCAGCCGTTCCGGAGGAGTACCGAGGCGTTCGTCAGCCTTCTGCCCACACGCCTGCATGGTGGACTGGATCTCGGGGGTGATCGTGACGCCGTCGGGCACTGCGGTGTCGGCGTCCGCGGGCATGTGCAGCTGGGGGTATCCCCACCGCGCCGCGACCTGTTCGTCGAACTCCAATTGCCCGGTGCGTTGACCGATCAGGCTCGTCTGCTCCTCCGGTGCGACCACCCGGTACTCGACCACCCCCGTCAGGCACTGGGCAGCCAGAAGGTCGCGGGCGTACCCGTCCTTCGGGTCGTGGAACTGCGGCACCAGTGCATAGACCGGGCTCAGCGAGGTCGTCGTCTCGTCGTAGCCATACCGAGCGGCCACGTCCTGCGCGGAGATCCCCTCGTCTTCGGTTGCCTGGGACGCCGTGCAACCGGCGAGCAGGGTGCTGGTCGCCAGCATGCCGGCGACCAGCACCCCGATCCGCCTAGGCAAAGTTCGCCGAGGAGATGCGGTTGCTCCAGTTCGACGACGTCGCGTCCGTCCCGTTGGACAGCATCGGGTCACGGGTCTGACCGCCGCGCGCCGGGTTGTTCAGCGTGATGTACGCACCGGTGTAGTTCGACGCGTCGTAGAACCGCGCGATGCTGGAGTTCCCGTTGTTGGAGATCGAGTTGATGAGGTTGCTCGAGCTCGAGAGAACGATCGCCGTGTAGTACGACGCGTTCGGCGAGCCCGGGTAGTTGTTGCTCGTCCACATGCAGGCGTAGCCCGCGGAGCAGTCGGTGTAGTTCGCGCTGGCCGGCCCGGCGCCGACCATGACGAGCCCGGCAGCGGCGGCGAACCCGACGGCCAACCTCGCAGCCCGAAGACGGAGTTTCATGGGTTGTTCCCTTCCTGAGCGGGATCTCCGATGTGTCCGCCTCGAGACGGACATACCGGAGTCGTTCTGGGACGGGCGCAACCTCACTCCCTCACGTGTGATCTAGGACACAGGTGCGGAGTTGTGCAGTGCACCCGGGGGCGTTGACCTGACGCGGCGCGCGCGGGTCACGAGCGGCGTAACCCTGCCCACGAGTGACGACGACGCGACGGCGGGCCGCCGAGCTGCAATCGCGCGGGTGACCTTCGAGCACGTCGGCGCCCACCTATGGCGCGCAGGGCGGGCGCGTCCCTACGTGTGGCTTGTCCCGGTGTACTGCACTCGTCCAGGTGGTCGCCCTCAGCGGACTCCAGCTGGTTCTCGGCAGACTGCCTGATCGTGAGCTGGGGGTAGTGGTGGCGGTGGGCCTTGTCCCCGGTTCTTGGACACGGTGGTTGACTACGCCGCTGACGAACAGCCGCGACACCACGCTGGCCGACCGCATGCTCGACGCCGTGCTCCACGCCGTCCCGACCACGACTCCCGCACCCCCCCCAACAGCGACCTGCTCACGCAGACCATCACCATGCGCTCCGCCGCCCCCAAGTTCCCCGCCCTGACGGATCCCGAGTGCACACTTCTCACCGAATGGCTCACCCGCTCCATCACCACACTGCACACCCGACCAGGCACCCCCAAGTAGCCGATGGCCACGCGGACCGTTCCGGTCGCCCATCCCCATGCGGGGCAGGGGGTGGTGGGGCACTGTGCACAGGACTTCAGACATCTGTGCAACCCACTTCGGAAACTGACACTGCTCCGCGGCCGGGACGACGACGACCCGCTGCTGCTCCAGGTCAAGGAGGCCCAGCCCTCGGTCCTGGAGCGTCACCTCGGTCCCGGCCCGCACACCCACCACGGCCAACGGGTCGTCGTCGGGCAGCGGCTCATGCAGTCGGCGACGGACATCCTGCTCGGCTGGGTCAGCGGCACCGGGCCGGACGGGACCGAGCAGGACTTCTACGTCCGTCAGCTGCGGGACTGGAAGGGATCGGCCGACCTCGAGCGGATCACCCCGGCCGGCCTCGCCGCCTGGGCGAGGCTGTGCGGGTGGACGCTGGCCAGGGCCCACGCCCGATCGGGGGACCGGGTGGCGATCGCGACCTACCTGGGCAGCATCCCGACCTTCGACCACGCCGTGGCCCGGTTCGCCAGCTCGTACGCCGACCAGAACGAGCGCGACGTCCAGGCGTTCCGGGCCGCGGTCGACGCCGGCCGGCTCATGGCCGTCGAGGGTCTGTAGCCGGTCGCCGGGCGCTCGTGGCACGACGGACCGGCGCTGCCCGCGTGTCGCTGCCCGGAACACCGTTCCGTCGCCGCTACCGTGGGACACAGCAAAGGCCCCTCGGAGTAAGCGTCCGAGGGGCCTTGCTGTGATCTGTGGTCACGAGTCCGGTTGCCCGGTCACGCCGACCCCGCTCTGGCGATGCGACGGATCCGTCGCTCCACGGCAAGCCGCAAGCTGTCGATCCTCCAGACCACACCGTCCGGTTCCTAGCAGACACCTGCGACGCCATCCGCAGCCCGTCGGGTTGCCCCTCCGAGTCGGTCCACCGGTCTTCGGTCGGCCCCGGTAGTGCGAAACCTCCGCCAGCCGTCCGGGTTACCCCGGCCGGTTCCTCCCGGGTCTCCCCGTTCGAAGCGGCTGTTCCTCCTTGCCGATGACCTAGTTCTAGACCCGCCGGAACGGGCCCCGCAAGCGGTTCGGCGAACGAGTTTGTGGCCGTGCGTTAACCACAGGTTCATCCACAAGATCACACGCTCAGCGCGCCCAGAGTGCACAGGGCTGTGCATGAAATTTGTGCACGAAGCGGGCTGGACACCCGGTCGTGCTCAGGCGCGGACGTCCACCAGGTGGTGCACCACGTCGTGCGCGAAGTACACCCCGATGCTCGACACCGTGAAGGCCGAGCCGTTGGACCGCAGGCCGGTGCGACCCAAGGCTGTGGGGGCACGGCGGTGAAGGTCGCGGCGATGGCCTTGCCCGCAGCGCGCAGCTCGACCGCGACGACCGTGGGGTCCTGCTCGTCGTAGCGCTCGGCGACGGCCGTGGCGTCCTGGTCCCAGTTCGCGAGAACCGGACCGTCCTGCTCGAGCATGAGGCGGACCCGTCCGTCGAAGACGATGAGCACGTCGCGCACGTGGCAGGCGTACTCCAGCGGCGACCAGGTGGTCGGGACGGGCCGCACTGCCACGTCGGACCGCTTCAGCACCCGCTCCCAGCGCTCGACCCAGCCGAGCACGAGAGCGGGCAGATCCGTCGGGCCGACCGATCCGGCGACGAACCCGCACTCGGCGCACGGCGCCTCGAGCACCCACGTCCAGTCCTTGGTGTCCGGCTCGATCTCCGCCACGTCGGCGCGCGGCTCAGGGGCGTCGGGTGGCTGGATCACGATACCGACCCTGACCCGGCGCATCGGTGGAACAATGGCGGCATGCCGAAGATCATCGGAGGGTCGCTCGCCGAGCACCGGGAGCGCACGCGAGCGCGGCTGTTCGAGGCGCTGACCGTGCTCATGGCCGAGCGGGGGTTCGACGCGATCACCCTGGCGGACATCGCCCAGGCGGCCGGCGTCGGGCGTACGGCGCTGTACAACCACTTCCCGGACAAGGAGTCGCTGCTCCTGGCGTTCATCTACGACACGACCGAGTCCTACGTCGTCGCGCTCCAGCGCACGCTCGAGGGCGTCGACGACCCGGTCACGCAGCTGCGCACCTATGTGCGCCAGCACGTCTGCCGCAAGAAGTCGTACTACCCGGCGCCCGGCGTCGACCTGCGCAGCGTCATGTCGCGCGAGAGCGCGATGCAGCTGCGCAACCATGCCTCGCTCGTCGAGGACGTGCTGCGCGGGATCCTCGTCGCCGGGATCGAGGCCGGCGTGTTCGCCGAGCAGCCCGTGACGATGACCGTGCCGCTGGTCAACGCCAGCCTGGGCAGCCGCGGCGTGCCGGAGGAGGAGGGACCGGAGCGCGAGGCCGCGATCGAGGCGATCGAGGCGTTCGTCCTGCGGGCCGTCGGCGCGGCGGTCACCGCCGCCTGAGCCCAGCTCCGCGCCGGCTTCCCGCCAGTTCTGGTACCGATCGGCGCTCCCGGGGCCCCGATCGGTACCAGAACTGCCGGGGGCGGGGGGTCAGCCGTGCAGCGGCAGGGTGAGCACGTCCGGGCCGTCGAGGACCACCCGGACGGGCACGCCCCAGTCCTGTTGGGCCAGGTGGCACGCCGGGTGCTCGATCGACGGATCCGCGTCGCACGATGCCGCCTGGGCCGTCACGTGCAGCACACCCTCGGTGATCTCGGGGTTGATCCGCAGCGTCCGGACCAGCGCGACGTCGTCGCCCGCGCCGTCGAGCAGCAGCCCCGGCGGGTTGGCCGAGACCTGCAGCCGGGTGGAAGGGCCGTACCGGTCGTCGTACTTCTGGCCCGTGGCCGGTGTGAAGAGGACGTCGAGGCGCAGCTCGCCGGCGCCGATCTCGCTGACCGGTCGCGCCGTGCGGTGGGCGCCGTGGTCGAGGATCTCGCCGGTCAGCCGGGCCGGCAGCCGCAGGCGGGTGAGCCGGTGTGCCGCCGACTCGACGACCAGCAGGTCGATCGCGTCGCCCCAGACCTCGACGAGCAGGCCGGACGGCTCGGCGAGGCCACGGGCCAGGGTGGTGACCTCGCCAGGGCTGCCGGCCGGCGCGTCGGCGGCCGGCGGGGCATAGCGCCGGACGGCGCCGTTGTAGGTGTCGGCGATCGCGATCGAACCGTCGGACAGCACCGCGACGCCCAACGGGTGCTGCAGCAGCGCGGTGTCCGCCGGACCGTCGCGGTGGCCGAAGTCGAACAGCCCCGCGCCGACGGCGGTGCTGACCTCGCGGGTGCTGGGGTCGAGCCGGCGCAGCGCCGACACCTCGGAGTCGGCGAGCCAGATCTGGCCGTCGGGCGCGACCGCGAGTCCTGAGGTCTGGGCGAACCACGCCTCGTCGGCCGGACCGTCGACCAGGCCCTCGTTCATCGTCCCGGCGAGCCGCAGCAGCGAGCCCTCCTCGTCGTCGAACGCCCACAGGGTGTGGCTGCCCGCCATCGCGATGACGAACCCCGCGAGCGCCGGGGACCATGCGACGTCCCACGGGGAGGACAGGCGCACGTCCAGCGGTGGGTACTGACCCTCGCGGCCGCTGCGGTCCTGCAGCTCGCCGTCGTCCAGGGCGCGGACGTTCTCGCTGCCGCCGACCATGTACTGCTCGCCGGTGCCGGCGACCGTCGTCACCCCGCCGTCGGCCAGCCGGACGCCGCGCAGCACGTGGTTGGCGGTGTCGGCGACGAGGACGTCGTAGCCCAGCCGGCCGCGCAGCTCGTCTGGCACCAGGCACAGGCCGTTGGGCTCGGCAAACCGCGCCTCGCCCGGGCCGCCGTCGACCAGCCCGCGCTCGCCCGACCCGATCCGGCGCAGCAGCGTCTCGCCGTCGGCCGCGAGCTCCACCAGCGAGTGGTGCCCCGCATCGGCGACCAGCAGGGTCCCCTGCCCCTCGGGCCCCGCACTTCTGGAACCGATCGGTGCTCCGTCGTCCCCGATCAGTTCCAGGACCGCGGGAGTGGGTGGCAGGCGGATGACCTTGGCGGGGAAACGGAGGGTCGAGGAGTGCGCCGCGGGCGGGACGTAGGGGCCGTAGCCGGAGTGCAGCGTGCCCTTGGCCTCGTGCTCGGCGACGAGCTCGCCGATGAGCACCTCGAGATGGTGCGTGTGCCCCTCGCCGGCCATGTGCCCGACGATGTAGCCCTCCGGGTCGACGACGACGAGCGTCGGCCAGGCGCGCGCGCCGTAGGCGGACCAGGTGGTCAGCTCCGGGTCGTCGAGGACCGGGTGGTGCACCTCGTAGCGCTCGACAGCGGCCGCGAGCGCCCCCGGGTCGGCCTCGTGGACGAACTTGGGGCTGTGCACACCGACGACGACGAGCACGTCACGGTGGGCGGCCTCGAGCGCGCGCAGCTCGTCCAGGACGTGCAGGCAGTTGATGCAGCAGAAGGTCCAGAAGTCGAGGACGACGACCTTGCCGCGCAGGTCGGCAAGAGTCACGGTCCGCCCACCGGTGTTGAGCCAGCCGCGCCCGACGAGCTCGGAGGCGCGGACGCGGGGCAGGCGCGGGATCGACGTCACGTCGGTAGTGAACACGATCGCGGCGCCGGACCATCCCGTGACGTCCAGCCGGCACTCGGCAGCGGCGATCCAGCTCAGGACATCCGGGTGCATCCACGACGGGGGGTCAGTCCGTAGAGGGGGTGTCAGCACGTTTCGGAGCCCCACCGGGCCCGCATCAGGAGGAATCATGCGCACTCGCATCATCGGTACCGCTGCCATCGGACTAGCCGTCGCGGTCGTCGGCGCCACCCCGGCCTTCGCAGCCGACGAGGCCCAGCTCTCCGTCCTGCACGGAGTGCCCGGCCTGACCGTCGACGTCTACGTCAACGGCGATCTCACGCTCGACAACTTCGAGCCCGGCGACCTCGCCGGTCCGCTCGCCCTGCCGGCCGGGACGTACACCGTGGCGATCACCGCCGCCGATGCGGCCGACGACAGCGCGCCGGCCATCGGCCCGGTCGACCTGCCGCTCGCCGCCAACGGCAACTACACGGCCGTCGCGCACCTCGACGCCGCCGGCGCCCCCACGGCGACGCTGTTCACCAACGACATCTCGACCACGACGGCCGGTCAGGGCCGGCTCACGGTGCGGCACGTCGCCGCCGCCCCCGCGGTCGACGTCCTCGCCGGCGGCACGGCGGTCATCTCCGGGCTGGAGAACCCGAAGGAGTCGATCCTCAACCTGGCTCCGGGGACCATCTCGGCAGCAGTCGCCGCTGCGGGAACCACCGCCCCGGTCATCGGCCCGGCGGACGTCACGGTCACCGAGGGCGTCAACACGATCGTCTACGCCTGGGGCAGCCTGAGCGCGGACAACCTCGCCCTCGCGGTCCAGACCATCTCGGGCCTGCACTCGGCCCCGACCGGCGTCCCGTCCGGTGAGCTCGGCCTGGCGGACGACTCCTCGTCGGCCGCAGCCTGGCTGGCCGCTGCAGCCCTGCTCGCCGCGGGTGGTGCAGCGCTCGTCGTCCGGCGTCGGGCGACCGCCGCGGTCAACGACTGACCC
>Ga0335397_10010085_pt1 | contig 11708 bp, 7 predicted proteins | sample MAT04_FD_205740 | JGI IMG/M metagenome (GOLD analysis project Ga0335397, IMG submission 205740) | Freshwater microbial communities from Lake Fryxell liftoff mats and glacier meltwater in Antarctica - MAT-04 (spades assembly) (version 2) ...
TTCGTTCCATATCTCAGCATTTTCGTAGGTGTCGCGTGGATCAAGCACTGCCGGATTAACGCCATGCAATTCCGTTGGCACTTCCAGGTTAAAGTACGGGATCATCTTGGTAGGAGCATGATCAATGGAACCATCGAGGATCGCATCAATAATTCCACGTGTATCTTTTATCGAAATTCTTTTTCCGCTTCCGTTCCAGCCTGTATTAACCAGGTAAGCTTTGGCTTCGACAGCCTCCATGCGCTTTACAAGTTCTATGGCATATTTTGTGGGATGCAGAGTGAGAAAAGCATTGCCGAAACATGCCGAGAAAGTGGGTTGCGGTGAGGTAACGCCTCTTTCGGTTCCGGCTAATTTTGCTGTAAATCCTGAAAGGAAATGATATTTGGTCTGGTCGTCGGTTAGTTTCGAAACGGGAGGCAATACGCCAAAAGCATCGGCTGTAAGAAAAATAACCTTGCTGGCATGTCCGCCTTTCGAAATAGGTTTTACAATATTTTCGATATGGTAAATAGGGTAGGAGACTCTTGTATTTTCAGTTTTGGACCCATCCGAAAAATCAAGGGTGCCATCATCCCTCACAGTTACATTTTCGAGTAATGCGTCGCGACAGATGGCATGAAAAATATCAGGTTCGTTTTCTTTGCTCAGGTTAATGCATTTTGCATAACAGCCACCCTCGAAATTAAAAACTCCGGCGTCGTCCCAGCCATGCTCATCGTCTCCTATGAGTGCCCTGTGAGGATCAGCCGAAAGCGTGGTTTTTCCGGTTCCCGAAAGACCGAAGAAAATGGCAACATCACCGTCCTTGCCCATGTTGGCAGAGCAATGCATAGAGGCAATTCCGCGCAGAGGAAGGTAATAATTCATCATCGAGAAAATACCTTTCTTCATTTCTCCGCCATACCATGAACCTCCGATCAACGCCATACGCTCTGTGAGATTGAAAACTACAAAGTTCTCTGAATTCAATCCCTGCTCTTTCCAATCAGGATTTGTAGTTTTTGAAGCATTTTGAACAACAAAGTCAGGCTTGAAATTAACAAGTTCTTCTTCCGAAGGACGAATAAACATGTTTTTTACAAAATGAGCCTGCCAGGCAACTTCTACGATAAAGCGGACTTTAAGCCGGGTATCAGGATTTGCACCGCAATAAGCATCCATGACAAAAAGCTTTTTACCCGATAACTCTTTCTGGGCAATCGTTTTCAGGTGGTTCCACACTTCAGTTGAAACAGGATGGTTGTCATTTTTCCCTACCGTTGACCACCACACTGTGTTTTTGGAAACGGAGTCCATCACAATATATTTATCTTTTGGCGAACGACCGGTGAAAACACCTGTATCAACATTTACAGCTCCCAGGTTCGACAATTTACCACGTTCAAATCCTTTGAGTGAAGGATCCATTTCATGATTAAAAAGTTTGTCGTACGATAAATTGTAATACACTTCGTTTACTCCCTTTATTCCGTATTGTTTAAGATCAATAATGGTTCCGGGTCTGTTTAATGCGATAGCCATGAATCAGGTTTTAGTAGGTTGGTATTTAATTAGCTGGATAATGGAATTGCCTTTTATATTAATGAAAAATATATTTTCATACATTTGGCAGGGACAAATATATAAAAAAAAGGCAGTTAGAAAATTAACTACCTTTTTTATTTGTAAACACAATATTCCTTCGTTTAACATTTTGCTAAATAATTGAATATCAATCAATATTTAAGAATTGTCTTCTCACTACTTTCGTTTTTTATCCTGACCTTTGAAGGTTTTATCTCCTTTGGTTTTTGGTTTTTTGTATTTTAATGCCAAATCTCTTTTGTAGGATCCGCCTTTATTCGTTTTTTTGTTCTTTTCTTTCTTTTCATGAAAACCGGGTGCTAATTCAACTTTCTTGTAATTCCGGTTGGGATTCTTGTTATCACCTTCGTTTACACGCTCTTCTGGTGTTTTCTGATTCGAAATTTCAACTTCCTCAGGAAAATCCATTAAAGGGATTTTATACGACATCAATGTTTCAATCCTTTCTTTTGCTTCTTCTTCCTTTTCAGTATAAAACAAAATAGATCTGCCTTGTTGTTCAGCTCTGCCGGTTCTTCCGATGCGATGGATATAATTTTCAGGAAAATTTGGGGTATCAAAATTGATGACATGGGTAACTTTTTCCAGGTCGAGGCCGCGTGCCATCAGGTCGGTAGCTATCAAAATCCTGTTTTTGCCTTCATCAAATTCCTTTATGGCTTTAAACCTGTAATTCTGGCTTTTATTGGAATGGATGATGCCAATTTCGGAGCCGTTTTTCTCAAGCAATGCTGTAAATAAACGGTCGGCATTGTTTTTATTGGAAACAAATACCAATACCTTGCTAAACTCTTTCTTATAGGCTACCAGGTACGAAAGCAGGTTGACCTTGGTGTAGAAATTTAGAACTTCGTAGCACTGCTGGGCAATATTATCCAAAGGTGTACCGCTTAAAGCAATATTTATTTTGGCCGGCGTCACAAAATCTTCGTCAATCAGCGCTGCAACTTCATCAGTCATAGTAGCCGAAAACATGATATTTTGCCTTCGTGCCGAAAGCAGTTCAAAAATATTTGTCAGTTGGAATCGAAATCCGAGGTCAAGCATTACATCTACTTCGTCAATCACAAGTTTGGTTATGCCTTTTAGCTGTAAGGTTCCACTAAGAGCCAGGTCGTACACTCTACCGGGTGTGGCAACCAGGATATCACATCCCACGGCAACTTTTTGTTTCTGTGTATTGATATTTACACCACCATAAACACCTAAAACACGGATAGTCAAATTCCTGGCAAAACTTTCGGCCATTACAACCACTTGCATCACCAATTCCCGGGTTGGAACCAAAACCAGGATTCGTGGATTGAGTTGTTTTGAAAATTTCAGATCCTGTAGAATCGGCAGAAGGTAAGCCAATGTTTTTCCTGTGCCGGTTTGTGCAATTCCCACCACATCCTTACCCGACAGAATTACTGAATAAGCCTCAGCCTGTATAGGCGTAAGCCGGTCGAAACCCAGGTCGGCAATAGCGCTTTGCAGGTGTTTTGAAAGGTTTAAGTCTTCGAAAGTATTCATAAAGTTAATTCGTTCAATTGAGCATAACTGCCTGGTTTTTAATCTGCCAGGCCATAGATTTAATTTACGTTGTTTCCGGTGATTTATCAGGTTCAGTAACTACAATTTTCATATTAACTGATGTCGTGAAAAGGGAGTTAAGTACTATTGTGGTTGTAAAGTGCTCAAAGATACGACTTTCGGGCGAGATGGTTGTTATGTTGCAGTTATCTTCTTAATTAAGCCTTAAGTTTCCAGACTCCAAAATTATTCAACTGCATTCAGTTTCAGCTTAATATATAATATCTTAAGTTCTGTCATGGCTGCTTCAAAGGAATTAGTCTTTTTAATTGGCATAATTTCCTGATTATCCGAATCCAGCAGAAAGATTCTGAAATCTTTAGCTTCAATGTCGAGCGTGCGGTTTCCCTTGCTATAGGTTCGCCAGGTAATAGCAGAATCTTTTATTGCAAGTTTCATATCCGTGTTAATCTGTATCCATTTTCCGGTTTTCAGTATTCCGAAAAGCTTATTCGAAAATTTGACTCTTCTTTTATCAAAATCAATAATATTGCTTGTTGAAGAAAAGCCGATAAAAGATCCCAGCAAAACCAGTATGAGTCCGAATATGGATGTAAATGTTGTTACAATGCCGATTACAAATAAGAATATTCCTGCTGAAGTTCCAGTAGGACCGAATGATTTGTCAAGCTTATTCTCCGTTATCATAATAATTGTTTTTGATACTCAAAAATTCACTTACAGTGCTGCTACTAACTGTCAGATTTTAGATTATTGCTTGGTCATTTATCACTGAATCTTGCTGTTATTCTGGTTGTTCAAATATACAGTTTAAAATAATAACTGGTTGTCGTTGTTGCTTTCTTATACCGGGAGATTTATCACATGCAGACATTTTTTAAATAGACCTTTAATGTGCGATTAATTTAAGATATCCGGTTGCGACTGTCAATAAAATAGATCAACCCGGACATTGGCCGGGCTGATAAATGATATGTATTAAGTTTCTGTTTTAGGAGAGATTTATTTTATAAACTTGCGTTGAACAGGTTTTTGACCTTCATGATTAATCCGAAGCAGGTAAATTCCATTTTTCAGAGATCCGGTAGCTATTATAATTTTATTTTTGCCGTTCATTATTTCAATTGATTCATGGTGAATTGCACGGCCCTGAATATCTATAATCTCAACCACTGCTTTTCCTGAGAAAGCAGCATTCAGATCGAGGTTGAGAGTTTCAATTACCGGATTAGGGTATGGATTACCGGCAACCGGACTGAGTTTACCTGGATTTTTTATGCCTGTTGTTATTATTGCCTCACCGTTAACAACAAAGCCGATATTTGCATTAGATGAGCTTCCCGAAAGGTTTACTGCTGCCGTCCCGGTAGTTTTACCTGCCATTTGCCCATGCAATGTGTAATCGCCATATGGCAGGTTGCTAAATTCAAAACTGCCGTCGGAATGAGAAAACGTGTATGCAACAGGAACTCCGGCGTTGTTTAAAAGAACGATTTCAACATTGGATGCCGGGCTGCCTTCGGAACCGGCAACTCCGACCCAGTTGACATTACCTGTAATGGTCGCATCGCCCCTGATAACCGGTATTGAAGGAACCAGGCTGATAGGGTACCAGGCATTTGGTTCGCCGGAAACAACAAGTGTTGCGGTCTGCCAGCTCAGTGAACTTGGGTAATAAGTTGGCATAAAGCCAAAGAAATCAGGTGAAGCAGGTGTCAACATAGCATAAATGTAGAATGATCCGGCAGGAACGCCGCTGAAATAATAGGTTCCGGTTGAATCGATCAGCGTTTCTGCATGATAGTTGTTACCAGCACCTAAGAGCCAGATTAAACCCTGATCAGCCGGTATATTTCCTGCAACTACAATTCCACTAATTGTTTTATCACCACTGATTTTTCCTGCAAAGATATTCATGCAGTAAGTATCCTGACAATAACCGGCAGAATCCCAGATGGTTAAGCACGCATTATAGACGCCTGGAGATGCAAATATATGAATCGGTCTGGATTCTGATGATCCTGTGCCATCACCGAACGACCACTTCTGTTTTCTATTCCCGGGTGAAGATGTGTTCACGAAAACATAACTCAACGACTCAACTCTTGCATCAGAAGGAAAAGCATTGAACGAGGCTTTGCAATCTGTTTGTATATTATTAACCCATATTTCCCGGCAGGTCTGGTCCCAGCATTTATTTATACTGTCGCTGATAGTAAGACAAGCTATATAAATTCCGGGGTTTAAGTAGCGATGTACCGGATTTTTTTCAGTGGATTTTATTCCATCGCCAAATTCCCAAACCGTGAAGCCTGCATTGCCTTGTGACAGGTTTTCGAAACGGTAGGAATAGCCAGATGAATCAAAAGTCGCCGACATTACAGCCTTGCAGGCTGAACCACCACCGGGGTATATAACCTGGCAGCTCTTGCTTTTGCATCCGTTAAAGCCGGTTGAACCAGGAATAGCTACAATAGTGGTGAGGCAAACATTGTAAAAGAGTTCTGCTTTAGTTCCCATGAAAGTATGCTTTACCTGCTGACCCGTTGCCGTATCTCCATCACCGAAATCCCAATAATAATAAGCGGGAGCTGACGAACTCACATTTCCCGAAAAGAAGTATGTTGCATTGTCATTTGTGCTGACTTTAAAATAGTTTTCGCAAGGTGAAGGTAATTTAATAAATATTTCCTGGCAGGAAGTTGATTTGCATACCGTTCCATCTGCATTTGTTCCGGTCGTAGTCAGACATACCTTATAACTGTTTGATGTACCCTTAAAGATATGTGAAACCGTTTGGCCTGTGGCAGTAGTTCCGTCGCCAAAATCCCAGGTCCAGGAACTGATTTGGTTGCTCTTAGCCCAGCCGGTAAAGGTATATATCATTGCAGAAGAGTCAGACTGATACCCAAAAGCGCTTTCACAGGTAGAAGGAAAATATAAACTTAAATCCTGGCAGTATGTCGAACTGCACATTTCTCCGTTTGATCCGGCCCCGCTTGTTGTGAGGCAAACTTTATAGACACCATTAGCTCCGATGAAGGAATGTGAAACTTTTTGACCGGTGGCAGTAGTTCCGTCGCCGAAATCCCATTTCCAGGTATTAGCCTGTCCGTTTTTCAAATATCCTTCAAAAATATATCCTGTTCCTGTAGAATCAATCTGGTAAGTGAAAGTGCTCTCACATTTGCCGGGAAGCGATGAGACTACAACAACCGGAATACAGACTATACTGCTACAGAAATTTTCGCCGCTTTTAATCGAAAGGCAAACATTGTATAAACCTGGTTTATTAAAGGAATGTATTGCAAACTGATCAGTTGAAGTGGTACTGTCGCCAAAATCCCAGCTGTAGTTTATTTTTCCTGAACCAGGTAAATACCGGCTTTTATCATAGAATGCAACCTGAAGTTCGTTGTCCGGGTTTGGTGAGTAAGCGAAAAACGCCTCACAGCGAGTACTTGTGTCGCTGCAAATACTGAAATCGATAACTACTTCGAGTTTTCCTGCGTGAAAATAGTCTGTATTTTTAACAATTGCTCCACGGCAATCGTAAGTAGAGGCATCGATTTTTTGCTGTTGAATACCTTGCATATAGAGCACAGAATCAATATATACACCATTCGCATCAGTTACTACTTTATTGTAGTGACCTTGATTTTGAAGGCTATCAATGTCAATATAAACGATTTGTCCGCTAAAAGGAGTTCCTTTTTCCTGATTAACAATACGCCCGTGAATTTTAATATAAGGTAACTGTTGCGCAATAGCAGATGAAGCAACAATTATAACAAGAAGAAGTGCTGGGAAAATTTTTTTCATATTTTTCATTTCATTGATTGTTAAATAAAAAGAACAGGTATTTATTTTATTACAGGTACAAAATTACGCCTGAAAGTTGCATTTGGTTTTCGTAATTTAAATTATTTGTGCGTAACAAGGATTTTACAGTTCATAACGATCAAAAATGAATAGATTCCGGATATTTGATTTTTTTACAGATTTTTTTTAAACTCCATATCGAATATTTTTACAGCCAGAATATCATAGCTTTTATGCGCATTGAGCAAGATTGTTATCCATACTATATTTTGAAAACTCTTTTACGCCATGAAAGCACTCACTGCAAGGTTCACAAACAAGGTAAATAGCACGGTGAAAAGAAATAGAAAAAGAAGTGCAACGTATTTACCAAAAGTCCTTTTCCAACTTTGTCCATAAAGCCTTTTCATCGCGATAAACAAATAAATGAATATCCATAAAACTGCGAGGTTGGTAAAAAAAGTCGTACCGAAAATCTTATCCAGAATAAATTTGCCCAATATCAGCAGGATGAAAATAAGACTGAAATAGTGCAGGCTGAGAATGGCATGATCAACAAAATAAAACTGTTTCTTCCGGAAGTAAAGCAACTTCAGGATAAATGCAAAAACCGGCAAAAGGAAGAACAGCATTTTAGGGATATTATGCAAAAAGGTTTCAGAGATTTTTTTAAAGAATTCTTTTTTGTTTTCATCTCCTGCAAGGTTCAACTTCAATAATTTAATGGTAATTATGCGGGTAAAATAACCGTCTTTATGTTTTGAATCCAATTTTTGCTGCTGTTTCAGATATTCATCCGGCGTAACCTTCAACGATAGAAGTGAGTCGAGAGAGGAACTTACGGTTAGGCTATATTGTCTGCTTGAATCCTGCAAAAGAAGAAATTCTTTTTTACCCTCGGGCAGAGTTGATTTATTGAAGTTGTTTTTAGTTTCATCTTTAATTCCTGAAACAAGTGAATCGTTTTTAGGCACTCTCAATGTATCCTTCCGGATAGCTTTCGTGGCTGAGTCAATTATGAACGCCCCTGGAGTATTGAGGAGTCCAGGTTCCATTTTATCTTCCGCTTTATTGAAAGCAAAAAATAAAAAGAAATACACAAAACTACTGAAGAAATAGAGCCGTATGGGATGGAACTGCATACGCTGTTTGCCATCATTATATCGTTTAGTCAGAGTTCCGGGTGCAAAAATTAGTGGAAGAACAGTTCTGAAAAACCGTGAATCGAAATGCCAGAAATCGCTCACAAACTCAAGTGCAAGTTCGCCAAAGGATTCTTTGTGTGCATGGTAACGCTGCCCGCAAAAAGCACAGAATTCACCGTCAACTTCTGATTCACAGTTTTTACAATGATGCTCCGATAACTCTTCCATGTGAATTTATATTAACCGATGATATTAAGCCCGCATTTCTGAAAACTGTTTGCTATTTCTATCAGATTCGGATATTCCAAACAAATATATGAAAGTAGTTACACTTTTTTACCTGAAATCCTTTTTTTTATAACATCCCATGTACCTGTTGTCAGGAAGCTTTCATCCATATATCCAGCCAGTATTTCAAACCGTTTCATGGGAATAGCAAATGAAAGCGTTCCAGCCTGAACATAAGGCCGTGCAGATGAATCAAACATTCCTAGAATACAATCCGGGTGCTCACTTTCGTTTTCCAGTAAAGGATATTGTATAATTGAGCCACAACCGGCACTGAATGGTGCTTTTACTCCATAAAGATCTGGCCTGTCGAAATTGGCAAGTGTAAATAAACCGGCAAGAACGTCAGGCGTAGCAAAGAACAAGATCACTTCAGGATTATCTTCAGCATCCAGTTTTTCAAATGGTTTTGCGATAATCCATTTAGCAGGAGCTTTCATTTTGGGCGCATTCTTCATAAGTTCCAGAACAGTTTCCGGATCTTTTTTATATCGCTCGCCTTCCATTTTTCCATCTATTCCGTATGAGAGAAAAAATTCGAAACCGGGTCGCAAAGTATCAGCAAAACCACAGTATCTCAACCCTCCTCCACAGCCAATATTTGTTGGATTAAATGCCAATGATTTCCCACCGAAAACTCTGGAAACATCCGCGATTATACAATGGTGCGAAGTATGTTTTTTAACAGGTTCGGCATCATGCAGGTCGTTGCTGTAGAACAAAGCTATAGGAAGAGGAGCATCGGGAAAATATTTCTTCCAACGGGTTGTAAATTGTGATTTAAGTATTTGATTCATAGTGTAAATGGTTTCTTATTATTTGTTCAGATTCTAAAGATTTAGCTTGTTTTAAAACTTAATTTGGGAGTGGTTAAATTAATCTATAATTCTTTTGGTTCTGATAAGTGTTACTATAAAAAGTTATAAACCTGTAATTTATCATTTACTGATTCCAAGTTACTGATATTAGTCCGAAATCTGATTCACCTTATAACGTTAATGAGAATCAAGTCCATTCAGATACCTTAATTCGCCCCTGGATTCAAATCTGTTTTAATAATTGGACTGGTAACCATTCCTGTATTATATATGTTAATTGATAACATGGTATTTATTTTTTGTTAGTTTGCATCAAAATGTCATATTTAGTCATACCTTTATTCCGCTCAGTTTATGAAGAGCGGCGTGCATATGCTCCAGAAATATTCTTCATTATAGTTAACCCAAATATTACAATCTGTCGTTTTGGTAATTAATTTTATTGAAGCTTGTTCCGGTTTTCCGGAAAAGTAATGAATGATTTGTGTGTTCACACTCCGATTTTATTGCCTTTCATAAATCTGTAATGAATTTACGTGTAAAAATAAGCTGTTATTTCCATTAATTGAGGCAATAGCCTGTTCAAAAATATGTAATAATGATGATGTTGGAAAGTTTTAAATATCACATCCTGAATTAATTAAAAAAATGAAATTATCAAGAACTGAAGGCATTCTTAGTTTACGCGAATGGCTTGTTGCCTGGAATGAACACGATCTTATCAGGGTGATGAGCTTTTTACACGAAAATGTTGTTTTCGAAAACTTCACAGGAGCGGTAATTATCGGGAAAGATAATCTTCAAAAAGCCTGGACTCCGTGGTTTATGAATCATGGTAATTTTAAATTTATTGAGGAGGATGTTTTTTTTGATGTTGATGAACAAAAACTGTTGCTCAAATGGCGGCTGGAATGGCCTTCGACCGAAAAATTATTTATGGGAAAACTTGAAATCCGAAGTGGGGTAGATGTTATTCATTTTGAAAACGGGAAGATTATTCAGAAGCATTCGTATTCAAAAACTTCCATAAAGATTGACGGATTAATGATTGCTTTAAAAGCAGGCTTTTAGCCAAACGAAACCATCATACGGTGTTAAAAACAAATTTATATTCAAGCAGATGAAAGCATTATTTGAGAAATTTTTGAACAAGATGAATGGCCATCTAAGCATACTACCAGACAAAAGTGAGGAAAATGCACACAATACGCTGAGTGCCTTATGGCATACAGCAGCAGGGAACCGTGTATCTGTGATATCAGCTCAAAAACTTGAATTGCCATTTTTGGTAAGTGCTCAGATTGTTATGCTCGAAAATATGGTAAACAGTCGGTTGGCGGGTGTTCCTCTGGCTCATCTAACCGAAAGGCAAAATTTTATGGGCCTGGATTATATATTGAACGTTGGTCACTACATTCCCCGAAACGAAACCGAACTTTTAGCAAACACTGCAATTGAAGTTTTATTAACCGACTATTCCGCTAATTTGAGCGTGAAGGTAATTGATGTCTGCACAGGGATTGGAACTGTTGCGTTGGCAATAGCCCATTATTGTAAAAATACGCTTGTATCCGGTACTGATATTTATGAACCGGCAATTGAGGCTGCAAAAGTTAATGCGCGCCATTTTGGTTTAAACGAAAGGTCAACTTTTTATCTTGCCAGCATGTTCGATCCATATCAAGCACTTGATGCTGTGAGCAAAGCAGATATTATTGTGAGCGCGCCACCCTACATTTCGACAGGAAAAGTAAAACAAATGGCACAGGAAATTTCGGATCACGAACCTAAGGAAGCTTTTGATGCCGGTCCCTTTGGCTTGTCAATTTTCAATAAACTTATAACCGAATCACCTGATCATCTCAATAAAAACGGATACCTTATTTTTGAATGTGGAGCCGGACAAGGTGAATATCTTGCGAAAAGGATACGTTCAAATCCAGCGTATGGCGAAGTAACTGAATTATCTGATGATAATGGTATTGTTCGGGTTTTAAAAGCTAAAATTGCCGGTTAAGCTAAAACTCCGCCACAGTATTACGACTTATACTTAATACTACCTTGCTGATTATATTATTCTATCCATCTTAATTTTTCAGCAAGCTTGCAAGGAAATATAATGGCTGTTGAATTATGAAAGATTTAAAAGGCACTAAATGTTTCAGATCAACCGGTGATAAGGAAAGGTCTAAAACTTGTTAGCAGAAGGCATACCTGAACTGACTCTATTTATTGTATGCTTCAATTGCCTTCTCTATATGTTTTTTTTGAGAGGATGAAACTACAAGCCCGGTTAGACAGGAACTAGCCCCAAAACCAATTGCAATAATATTAAAGGTGAAATCCGGCTTCAGCCAATTACTCTGCTTGTTTTCAGTTTTGGTGTAAACGGAAACGAGTCCTCCTATAATTGCAGCGCATCCTGTAACATACAAAGCCGTCGAAATTCCTCTGATCGATCTGCATTTATTTAAGTGTAATACACTTTCTGGATTGTCTGACAAATCATACT
>Ga0335397_10010087_pt1 | contig 11707 bp, 8 predicted proteins | sample MAT04_FD_205740 | JGI IMG/M metagenome (GOLD analysis project Ga0335397, IMG submission 205740) | Freshwater microbial communities from Lake Fryxell liftoff mats and glacier meltwater in Antarctica - MAT-04 (spades assembly) (version 2) ...
CTACGTGGAAGGACAGCGGATCGACGTCGATCCAGACGTGGCGTCGCTCGCAGCCTGGGCGTCGGCGGGGCAAGGATTTCTGTGGTTGGGTCTGCGGATCCCGAACGAGGCAGAGCTCGACGCAGCCTGCCGGGCACTCCAGCTCGACGAGGTGGTGTCGGCGTCAGAGCTGTTGGTACCGCACGCACGTCCGGTGCTCAGCCTCGACGGACCCACCACACAGCTCGTGCTGCGTACTGCGCGCTACGACGACCACACCGAATCGATCGTGCTCGGCGAGATGACGGTGATCGCCGACCCGCGAGTGGTGATCACCGTCCGCCACGGCCAGGCCAGCCCCCTGGGAGAGCTGCGCGCATGGTTGGAACGCGATCCCGAGCGGCTCAAGGACGGCCCATTGGGCGTGCTCGCAGCCGTCGTGGCACGTGTGATCGCCGACTACCACCCGGCGATCGACGGCTTCGAGAAGGATGCCGTCGAAGTGGAGCGCGACGTGTTCTCCGAGACGCGCGAACAACCCGTGCGACGCCTCTACGCGCTCAAGCGCCAGGTGCGTGAGCTGCTCGTCGCGATCGACTCGCTGCAGGATCCGCTGAACCGGCTCATCCGCCAGATGGGCCCACGCCTGCCCGACGACGTGCTCGCCGACCTGTCGGAAGCGGCCGATCAACTCGACCGCACCGTCACCCGTACCCAGTCGCTGCAGAACCTGCTCGACGCGGCGCTCACTGCCAGCCTCGCCCAGATCTCGGTGCAGCAGAACAACGACATGCGCGCGATCAGTGCCTGGGTGGCGATGGCCGCGGTGCCCACCCTGATCGCCGGGATCTACGGGATGAACTTCGCCAGCTTCCCCGAGCTGCAGTGGAAGTACGGGTACCCAATGGTGCTCGGCGGGATGGGCGTGATCGCGTTGATGATGCACCGAGGATTCAAGAAGAGCGGCTGGCTCTGACACACCGGCTCGCGCCCCAGGGCTGCGGGCGCTGCAGGTTCGCAGGGTGGCGGGATCAGCCCTGCGGGTCGCGCCACATGCCGCGGAACAGCGGCCCGTCGGGCGCCGGCCGATCCTCCCACTGCACCACGAAGCCGTGCCGCTCGTAGAACGACAGGTTCCGGTCGCTCGACGACTCGAGATAGGCGGGCAGGCCGTCGCTGTCGCAGCGCCCGAGCACCGGCGCGATCACAGCCGCTCCCACCCCTCGGCCCTGCTCGGCAGCGCCGAGCACGAACAGATAGAAGTGCGGCTCGTCGTGCGGGTGGTGACCGCCGACGAGCTCGCCGATCGCCGCCAGCCGGTCCATCGACGTCGGTCCGACGTGCTCGATCATCGCATTGGCGAACGCGGCGCCCTCGGCGTCGTGGAACATCCGTACGTCGGGTGGCGACCACAGCGCTGCACCGCTGCGGCCGTCGACGGTGTACACGTGGCCGCGCTGCAGTGCGGCGGCGAGCGCCGGCCGGAAAAAGCCGGCCGCCGTGGTCTCGATGCGACGCGTGCGGTCGTCCTCGCCGGTGACCCAGACGATCATCGGGTCGTCCGCGAAGGCCACTGCGAGCGACGTCTCGAGTGCGGACAGGTCGTGGGCGAGTGCGTGACGGGCTCGGATCATGTGGGGCCTCCTCCGGCCGGTGGGGTGGTCGGGGTGATGGTCGGGCTGCGCCGGTGCGCTTCGGCCCAGGCAACGACATCGTCGAGTGCGGTCGGATCGGCGAGCGACCCGCGGCTCGCCACCCGTTCGACGGGTTGTCCGAGCAGTAGCCGCTTGATCGGCACCTCGAGCTTCTTGCCCGACAGGGTGCGAGGAACGGCCCGCACCTGGTCGATCACGTCGGGCACGTGTCGGGGCGACAGCTCGGTGCGCAACGCGGTGGCGATCCGCCTGCGGAGCGGGTCGTCGAGCGCCTCGCCGGGCGCACAGACGACGAGCAGGATCAGCGTGCCCGGGCCACCGTCGGCATCCTCGAGGTGCACCACCACGCTGTCGGCCACCTCGGGCATCGACTCGACGACGCCGTAGAAGTCGCTCGTGCCCAACCGCACGCCACCGCGGTTCAGCGTGGCATCGGAACGACCGGTGATCTCGCAGGCGCCGTCGTCGTGGAAGGTGATCCAGTCGCCGTGGTGCCAGCGGCCTGGGAACGTCTCGAAGTAGGTGGACCGCAGCCGCTCGCCGGAGATGTCACCCCACAGCCCCACGGGCATCGACGGCATCGGTGTCGCGATCACCAGCTCACCGGTCACGCCGGGCGGGCAGTCGCGGCCGTCGGGGTCGACTGCACGCACGTCGCAGCCCAGCATCCGCACGGTGATCTCGCCTGCTCGCACGGGCACCGTCGGAGCCGCACCCACGAACGCCGTGCACACATCGGTACCGCCACTCACCGAACACGGCTGCACGTGCGCCCCCACATGGTCGCGGATCCAGCGGAACCCGTCGGCCGGCAGCGGGGCCCCGGTCGAGCCCACCTGACGCAGCTGCGTGAGATCGAGCGTGCTGCGCGGGTCGAGTGCGGCCCTGCGGCATGCCATCAGGAACGGAGCGCTCACCCCCAGCACGTCGAGCCGTTCGTCGGCGGCGATCTGCCACAGCGCGGACAGATCGGGTGCCGCCGGGTCGCCGTCGAACAGCACGATCGTGGCACCCACCAGCAGCCCGGAGGCCAGGTAGTTCCACATCATCCATCCGGTGGTCGTGAACCACATGAACCGATCGCCTGGTCGCAGATCGTGGTGCAGGGCCAGCACCTTGAGGTGCTCGATCGTGATGCCGCCATGACCGTGCACGATCGGCTTGGGCAGTCCGGTGGTGCCCGAGGAGAACAGCACATACAGCGGATGATCGAACGGCACCGCCTCGAACACCAAGGGCGCGGTCGTCGCACAGCAGTCGTCCCACGTGATCGTCGGCACCCCGAGCGTTGGCGGGTCGGGATGCAGGTAGGGGAGCACCACCACGTGCTGCAAGGTGGGCAGCGCGGCGACGATCTCGGTGAGCTCGGTACCACGCTGGACGTCCTTGGTGCCGTAGCGGTAGCCGTCGACGGCGAACAGCACCGTGGGTTCGAGCTGCGACCAGCGGTCGATCACCGCTCGCGCCCCGAACTCGGGAGCGCACGAGCTCCACACCGCGCCCAGGCTCGCCGTGGCGAGGAACGCCACGATCGTCTCGTGCACGTTCGGCAGGAACGCAACCACGCGATCGCCGCGTTCGACGCCCATCCGGGCCAGGCCCGCTCGGCAGCGGGCCACGGCGTTGCGCAGGTCGTCCCACGACAGCTCCGTGCGCTCGCGCGTCTGCGAGAGCGACACGATCGCGGGGCTGGGGCCGGTGCGGGCGAGCGCATGTTCGGCGTGGTTGAGGGTGCCGCCCGGGAACCAGACCGTGCCGGGCATCTGGGCCGAAGCGAGGGCAGCGGTCGGCCGGTGGTGCCATCGGATGCCGATCCAGTCAGCGAACACCTTCCAGAAGGCGTCGGGCTCGTCGATCGTCCACTGGAGCAGCGCCGGGTAGGCGGCCAGAGTGCGTCCCGTCGTCGCCGACGTATGTCGAGCGAACTCGGCGAGGCGGCTGCGCGATGCCGCCGAGGCATCCGGCGTCCACACGAGTTCCCCGCGCTGCTGCTCGCCGCGCTGCTGCTCGCCGCGCTGCTGCTCGCCGCGCTGCTGCTCGCCGCGCTGCTGCTCTTGGGCCACGGCCGGGATGGTAGTCGGCCGCTTCCCGAAATCTTCTCGGTGATTCGTGCGCAACAGGCTGCGGTCCGAACGGTGAGTGGTGCCACATCGCGTACATCTGCGCTCTTTCGGAATCCAGGAGGACTCCCATGTCATCGACCAAGATCGGATCGCCCAAGCGGCGCCGACTGACAGCCGCCATTGCGGCATCGATCGGAGGCATCGCATCACTGCTGCCGATCGCCAGCCCGCTCCCGGTCGGGACGGCGCACGCCGCGCTGCAGCAGATCGCGTTCGAGGCGAGCCCGCCGAGCGCACTCGTGACCCTCGGCAACCTCGCCAGCCGTACGGAGCGCAAGCCCGTCACCCGGGCCGGCATCGGTCCATTCACGATCTCCGGTACCGACACGCGTACCAGCAGCCCGTACTCGTTCGTCACCGACGAGTCGTACAACCCGGCCGCCCCGCACCTCGCCTACGCCAACGAGGGTGACGAGGGCACCGTCAGCACGACGTTCACCTCGTCGATCACGACGGTTGCTAACGGCAGCCGCCCCAGCGTGCTGCGCCTGTTCTCGAACACGCAATGCGCGAACCAGAACAACCTCGGCGGTGTTGCCGGCTACTGCTCGTTGTTCGGGCCCCAGGTGTGGTCACAGCCGTTCACGGCCACCCTCGGGCAGGCCGTGTCGTTCGACTGGCGCGCCACCGGAGCGTCGGACGACTACGAGATCTACGCCTTCCTCGTGGCGGTCGACGAGACCTCGCCCGGCACCTTCGACTACGGGTCCGAGAGCAGCCACACGCTGCTCGCCTACGGGCGGGGTCAAACGACGGTTTGGACCACTGCCAGCGCCAACGTGCCTGCGGCCGATTCGTACCGCTTCCGCTTCGTGAACGGCTCCTACGACGGCAGCGGCGGCCTCGCCCTCGGCTCGGAGATGTTCATCGACAGCGTCGTGAAGGTCGGCACCGCCAACCCGATCACCTTCGCGACCCTCGGCGACAAGGTCCTCGGTGAGGCGCCGTTCGCGCTGAGCGCCACTTCGCCTGCCGGTCCCGTCACCTACACCTCGGCGACACCCGGAAGGTGCACCGTTGCGGGCACCACCGTCACGCTCGTGGCCTCCCAACTCGGCACGTGCACGATCGTTGCCAACCAGCCCGGCGACGGCGTCAACTTCGTGCCTGCGACCAGCGTGAGCCGGTCGTTCTCGATCCTCGCGGCAGCCACCGCCCCCACGAACTCCGGCCTCCCCGTCATCAACGGCACCCTCGCCGCCGGCCAGTTCCTGACCGCCACAGAAGGCACCTGGGGTGACGGCGGCTCGCCGATCACCGGCACCACGATGCAGTGGCGATCCACGACCGGCGGTGTCACCACCGACATCACGGGTGCGGTCTCCAGCGCCTGCTACCTCGTCGCCTCGCCCGGCACCACGCTGAGCGTGATGGTCACCAAGACCAACGCGATCGGCTCGACTCCTGCCACGTCGGCATCCACCATCGCCGGCTTCACGTGCGGTAGCGCGCCCACGCCTGCCGCCGGACTCACGCTCGACATCGATCCGGGCACCGTGGCCGGCAGCCCTGACGCCACGGCCGACAGCAACGGTTCGGGCTTGCTGCCGAACTCGCCGTTCATCATCACCCTCCAGCCCGGCGGCACCATCCTCGGCGCCGGCACCGTGGCCGGTGACGGCACCTTCACCTCGGCGGTCACGATCCCTGCCGGTCTGACCCCCGGCTCGTACTCACTGGTGCTGGCGGCCACGGCTGCCGACGGTTCCCCCCTCACCGACACCGGTTGGTTCAGCATCACCGCCGACGACACCATCGGCGACGTCTCCGACGTCGGCCCGGTTGTCCCGGTCGTCCCGGTTGTCCCGGTTGTCCCGGTTGTCCCGGTTGACGGTGGCTTCCTCGGCATCACCCCGGCACGTCTGCTCGACACCCGTGACCCGGGTGGCCAGTCCCTGGCAGCCGAGTCGGTGCGTGAGGTGGTCGTCACCGGCCTCAACGGCATCCCTGTCGACTCGTCGGCCGTCGTGCTGAACGTCACAGTCGTGGCACCCACCGGTCCCGGTTTCGTGACCGTCTATCCCTGTGGGACCACGCGACCGCTGGCATCGAACGTGAACTTCGCCAGCGGTCAGACGGTGTCGAATGCTGTGACGGTGGCACCGGGAACCGGTGGCAAGGTGTGCATCTACACCTCCGATGCAACCGATCTCGTGGTCGACATCACGGGTGGCTACAGCGTCACCGCCGGCACCGGCCTGATCGCCGGCCTGACCCCATCACGTCTGTTCGACAGTCGCACCGCCGGCACCAAGATCGTTGCCGGTGCGGTTCACGAGGTCACCGTGGCGGGCCAGGGTGGCGTTGCCGCCGACGCGACGTCGGTGGTGCTCAACGTCACGGCCACCGAGCCCGATTCGGGTGGCTTCCTCGCCGTCTACCCCTGCGGGGTCGCCACCCCGCCGACCTCGAACGTCAACTTCGCGGCCGGCCAGACGATCCCGAACGCGGTCACCACAGCTGTCGGCACAGCCGGCAAGGTGTGCGTCTACGCCTCGGCGACGACACATATCGTCGTCGACGTGACCGCCGACTACTCGCCGAGCCGTTCGTACGGTTCGATCGCGAGCACCACGATCGAGCGCCTCGTCGACACTCGTGAGGCCACCGGCCCCACGAGCGGTGCGAAGGTGCTCGCCGGCCAGACCCAGGAGGTCGTCGTTGCCGGTCGCGCCGGGATCGCGGCCGATGCCGGCGCAGTGACGCTGAACGTCACCGTCGATGCGCCGGAGACCAGCGGCTTCGTCACCGTCTATCCCTGCGGCGGCACCTTGCCGCTGGCCTCGAACCTCAACTTCGTCGCCGGTCAGGCCGCCTCGAACGCTGTGACCACCTCGCTCGGCACCGGCGGCAAGGTGTGCGTGTACACGATGTCGACCACGCACATCGTGGTCGATGCGAACGCCTCGTTCGAAGGTGCCGCATGACCGCATGTCGATGATCACCGATCGCTGACGTTTCGTCTTCGACCGGCCCGCCCCGAGTACTGCTCGGGGCGGGCCGTTGTCGTTCTGGGCCGTTGTCGTTCTGGGCCGTTGTCGTTCTGGGCCGCTGTCAGTGGCGGATACGGGCCTGGCCCTTGGCCTGACGGCCCAACTCGCGCTGCACCTCGCGCATCGTGTCGCGGGCAGCGATCGCCTGGCGTTTGTCCGCCTGCTTGCGTCCCTTACCCACGCCGAGCTCGACCTTCACCCGGCCGTCCTTGAAGTACAGCGACAGGGGGAAGAGCGACACGTGCTGCTGGGAGACGAGGGCATCGAGCTTGTCGATCTGGTTGCGGTGCATCAGCAGCTTGCGCGCCCGGTTGGGGTCGTGGGCACCGATGCCGTGGGCGAACTGGTACTGCGGGATGTGCACCCCGTCGAGCCACACCTGGCCGCGGATGATCCGGGCGTACGAGTCGGCGAGCTTCACCGCTCCGTCGCGGCACGCCTTCACCTCGCTGCCCTGCAGCACGATGCCACACTCGATGGTGTCCTCGATCGAGTAGTCGTGCCGGGCGCGACGGTTCGAGGCGATGATCTTCGATCCGGATCGGTCACCGGACTTGGCGTTGGTCGCAGCCATAGAGGAGCGGTCAGGCTACCGGGCCACCACGAGCGTGATCAGGCCGGCCACCACCACGCCCGAGGCCACCATGCGCCGGCGCCCCGCCGCTTCGCCCAGCACCCTCGACCCGGCGAACGCCGCGATCAGCACGCTCGACTCGCGCAGCGCCGTCACGTAGCCCACGGGCGCCCGCCGGAACGCGAGTTGCACGAGGCCGTACGTGAACGACGAGGCGATGCCCAGCACGAGGTAACGGCGCCAGTTGGCGGTCATCGCGACCCGCATCGCCGAAGCCCGCCCCGTCGCCAACCCGAACGCAGTGGTCATGGTGCCGGTGCCGACGAACGTGGCCAGCGCGTAGAGGACGCTGTCGGTCGAGCGGATGCCCTGTGCGTCCGACACCGAGTATGCGCCGATGGTGGCCGCCACGATCAGTGCCGACACCATCTCCGGTCCGCGCGCCCTGCCGGCGAGCAGGAACAGGCCGACCGCGACCAGGGTGATCGCGCCCATCCCGACCGGGCTGATGTCGTCGTTCAGCAGCAGCACCCCGCCGATCGCAGCGAGCAGGGCTCCACCACCCCGAGCCATCGGGTACACGAGCGAGAAGTCGCCGTGGTCGTAGGCGCGGGCGAGGAACCAGCAGTAGGGCACGTGGATCGTGCCCGACAGGAACGCCCACCACCACCCGCCCGCCGGGAACCCGCCGACGGTCACGATGATCACCAGCCCGATCGCACCGGCCAGGGTGAACTGGCCCCAGAGTGCAAGGAACCGGTCGCCACCCTGCTTGATCGCCAGGTTCCATCCGGCGTGCAGCACCGCGGCGGTGAGGGCGAGGACGGTGGCGATCAGCACAGCGGGGCGACGCTACCCGTGAGCGCCATCGCTACGCTCGCCCCCGTGACCCGCCCCGTGACCCGCACGCCGCTCGCGTTCCCCGCCGATGCATTCGCACAGATGATCGGTCACATGTACGACGGATATCCGCTCGAGGCATGCGGATTGCTGATCGGCCAGGGCACCACGGTGCGTCGGTTCGTGCCGTGTGCGAACGTGGCCGGATCGGCCCGCGTGTACACGATCGACCCGCGTGAGCACCTCCGTGCGGAGCGGGCGGCCGACGATGCCGGCCTCGAGGTGATCGGCGTGGCGCACAGCCACACCCACAGCGAGCCGTACCCCAGTCCCACCGATGTCGCCCAGGCGCCAGATCCGGGTTGGCACTACGTGATCGTCAGCCTCAAGCGGGGGGCGCCGGAGAGCCGGAGCTACCGCATCGTCGAGGGTGTGATCTCCGAGGAGCCCATCTCCGTCGCCTGAGATACGATTGTTGAGGAATCCGATCGGCATTCGAGTTGTTGGGATGATCACCGGTCGATCGCCGACCAGCGATGCCCGACGAACGAACAGGAGGACGGCACATGATTCCCGCACACAGCGTGCTCGATCTCATCGGCAACACCCCGATGGTCGACGTCAGCGTGCTGTCGCCGAACCCTCGCGTCCGCATCGTCGCCAAGCTCGAGAGCCAGAACCCGTTCGGCTCGGTGAAGGACCGCATCGCCAAGAGCATGATCGAGCAGGCCGAGAAGGACGGGCACCTCGTGCCCGGCCAGACGATCATCGAGCCGTCGTCGGGCAACACCGGCATCGCCCTCGCCGCGATCGCGCAGATGAAGGGCCATCCGATCAAGATCCTGATGCCCGAGAGCGTGTCGATCGAACGGCGCCAGATGCTCGAGGTGTTCGGAGCAGAACTGATCCTCACCCCCGGCGAGGAGGGCAGCAACGGCGCGGTGCGCCGCGCCCAGGAGATGGCTGCCGAGCACCCCGACTGGTGTTTCCTGTACCAGTACGGCAACGACGCCAATCCAATGGCTCACTACGAGGGCACCGGCCCCGAGATCTTGCGCGACGTCCCCGAGATCACCCATTTCGTCGCTGGATTGGGTACGAGCGGCACCCTGATGGGCACAGGCACGTACCTGAAGCAGCACAAGCCCGATGTGAAGATCGTCGCCGTCGAACCGCCGCTCGGCGAGCGCGTCGAGGGTCTCCGCAATCTCGAGGACGGTTACATCCCGCCCGTGTTCGAGATGTGGCAGGGCATGGAGGTCCTCGACCGCAAGCGCGTGGTGCGTCCTCGCGAGTCGATCGAATGGACCCGTCGTCTGGTGAAGGAGTGCGGCATCTTCGCCGGCATCTCCGCCGGCGCTGCCATGGCCGGCGCCGCCAAGGTGGCGAGCGAGATCGACGAGGGCACGATCGTCTTCATCGTGTGCGACGGCGGGTGGAAGTACCTCTCCACCGGTGCCTACACCGACGACCTCGACGAAGCCGAACGCCGTGCCGAGCAGATCATCTACTTCTAGGTTGCTTCAAGGTTGCTTCAAGGTTCGGCATGCCAGGATCGCCGATCCAGGTCCGGATCGAGCCGGTGGCAACGGTGATGCCGCTCACGCGGGGTGTTCGGTGTGATCAAGTCTTGACGGCGATGTGCCGATACCTCGACGTGCTCGCAACCCCGCATCGTTTCTCCACGCGCCCCGCAGCCCGCCCGCTGCGTTCGCCACGGCGATCCCCCTTGCGCCTCGGCCTCGCGTTCGCCCTGCTCGCGGGCATCGTGCCCGTGGCAGCAGCGGTCACGTCGGTGGCGGCAGCGCCACCCGCCGGTGCCTCGTCGTTCGTGGCGGTGGCACCTACCCGCCTGGCCGACACCCGCCCTGGCAGTGCCGTCGGCGCGTACACGCAGATGTCGGAACGGATGATCCGGGTGCAGGTTGCCGGTCGGGCCGGGGTGCCCATCGGTGCTGCCGCAGCCGTGCTCAACATCACCGCCGTCGACACCCAGGGTGCCGGTTGGGTGACGGCGTTCCCCGCGGGCGAACCGGTGCCGACCGCATCGTCGCTGAACGTCGACGTGGCCGGCCGGGTGATCTCGAACCTCGCCACAGTGCGCCTCGGCGCCGACGGCTCCGTCGACATCGCTGCCAGCGCATCGATGCACCTGGTGGTCGACGTGGTCGGCGCCTACGTGCCGCGCACCGCGGCGGTGTCGTCCGGGCGTCTCGAGACGCTGGCCCAGGGTGCCGTCCGTGCCGTCGACACCCGCGACACCCGCTCACCACTCGCCGCCGGCGAGACGCGTGCGATCGACCTCTCGATCGTCGGCGTCCCCGCCGATGCGAGCGCAGTGGTGGTGAGCCTCGTGGCCACCGAGGCCCAGGTCGGCTTCTGGACCGCGTTCCCGTCGGGCGGCGACCGGCCGCTGGCGAGCTCGATGAACATCGACACCGCCGCACAGACGCGCAGCGCACAGGCGATCGTCGCTCTGCCGGTGGGAGCCCGTTCGTTCCAGCTGTTCTCCCAGTCGGGTGGCCACCTGGTGGTCGATGTGGCCGGTTGGTTCACTGGCGCGACCTCACCGGTGTCGACCGATGGGATGTTCGTGCCCGTGAGCCCACAGCGCGTGCTCGACACCCGCAACGAGCAGGGCCTCGCCCCGTGGGGTGGCACGACGGTGGAGTTCGGCACGGGCTCACCGAATCCGTCAGGCATCGCCGCCGTGGCGCTGAACGTCACCGCAACCGATCCGTGGTACCTCGGCTACGTCACCGCGCACCCGGCCGGCGTGGCTCGACCCGCATCATCGAACCTCAATGTCACGGCACTCGACCAGATCGTGGCCAACCATGCGATCGTGCGTGCGGGCAGCCGAGGGTTGTCGGTGTTCACCCAGTCGGGCACGCATCTGGTGGCCGATGTCGCCGGCTGGTACCTCGGCACACCCGAGCCGAGCACTCTGCCGCAGCAACGGCGCGAACTGCCCCGGGCGACGCCGGCACGTCAGATCGCCGCTCGGGGTGCCGGCGTCGACACCGAGATCGGCACCCACCCGAACATCGACGTCACGATCAACAGCGGCCGCGCCGGATTGTGGATGGGCAGCGGCGACCTGGGTGTCACCGACCACAACGTCTACTTCGCCCACCGGACGAGTCACGGCGGGGAGTTCCGCACCATCCACCAGCTCACGGTGGGTTCGAGGTTCTCGGTGCTCGGCAACGACGGGCGCGAGTACCTGTACCTCGTGACGCGCCAGGACATCATCGTCCCGCGATCGGCGGAGCTGTTGAAGGTGATCGATCAGGCAGGTCCGATCACCGTGACCCTGGTGGCATGCCATCCGCCCGGTTCGGTGCGCTACCGCCTCGCGGTGAGCGGTCGCCTGATCGGCATCGCGCCCTAGCTGCTTGCCCCTGACCCTGGGCGGGCCGATCCAGGAAATGGCCGGGGTCACGCGTCGGCGGTGATCCGCTCGCGTGCGGCCTCGCCGCGCCGGGCGACGGGGAGGTGTTCGCCGGCAGAGGCGAGCCCGATCACCGGCATGTTGCTGTA
>Ga0335397_10010088_pt1 | contig 11707 bp, 7 predicted proteins | sample MAT04_FD_205740 | JGI IMG/M metagenome (GOLD analysis project Ga0335397, IMG submission 205740) | Freshwater microbial communities from Lake Fryxell liftoff mats and glacier meltwater in Antarctica - MAT-04 (spades assembly) (version 2) ...
ACTCCACGTATGCTTTCAATTTCGCTTTTTGTGATAGGTTGCTTATAAGCAATAATGCTAAGGGTTTCAAGCGATGCAGTCGATAATCTTTTTATAAATTTATCTCCATTTATAAGGGCTACAGTTTTATGGTATTCCGGTTTAGTAAGAAACTGCCATCCGCCACCACTTTGCTTTAATTCAAATGCATAAAATTCAGAATCGTATTTTTCTTTTATTCCATTTATTGCAGCTTCTACCTGCTCGGTATCAGCCCTGTCTTCAATAAAACCAAGTGCAGTATTTATAAGCTCCGTAATTTCTATAGCAGATAATGCTTTATCGCTTGCAAAAATTAATGCTTCTATATGTGGTATGATTTGGGAAATTTCCATTTTGTTAATTAGCTAATTTGCTGATGTGCTAATTAGCCAATGAAGACTCTAATAATTTATAGAGTATTTTAGTTTTAAAATATTCTAATTCAAAAAATGTCATCTGTTAAATACTAATTGGAGCTTGAAACTCAATTTGAATTTAAAAAATTAGCACATCAGCAAATTAGCTAATTACTTACCCATTCAACGCTGCCGCTCCACTTACAATTTCACTTAGTTCTGTTGTAATAGCTGCCTGCCTTGCACGGTTGTAACTTATTTTTAATGATTTTAATAATTCGTTGGCATTATCACTTGCTTTATCCATTGCGGTCATTCGGGCACCATGCTCACTGGCGTTACCATCCAAAACAGCTTTGTAAAGTTGGGTATTCAATATTTTCGGCATCAATTCTGCCACCAATACTTCTTTACTTGGTTCAAAAATAAAATCTGCATTTACTTTAGAAACTGTTTCAGCAGTTTTTCTTACAGGTAAAAATTGTTCTGCAATATATTGTTGGGTAGCGGCATTTTTAAATTCGCTGAAAACTAGTTCTACTCTGTCAAACTCACCATTTGCAAATGCATCCATAGCATATTGCGCAGCGCCCTGTACTTTTTCAAAACTTAGTCCTGTAAAAATATCCCAGTAATTATTTACAACTTTATAGCCGTTTTTTGTAAAATGCTCGTATCCTTTTTTTCCGATAGGCAAAATACTTACGTTTCCACTTGCCTGTTGCGCAGCATATTTTTCAATAATAATTGCTTTTGCCAGTTTGATAAGGTTACTGTTATAACCTCCGCATAGGCCACGATCGCTGGTTACAATTATTATTAATACTTTTTCTGCAAAACGTTCGGTAGCCAATGCCATTCCAAGTTCTCCTTCGCTGCTGCTTACAATATTGCCCAAAACTTCCTGTAATTTTTGAGCATACGGGCGCATTTGTGTAATAGCATCCTGTGCACGTCTAAGTTTGGCTGCACTTACCATTTTCATGGCTTTTGTAATTTGTTGTGTACTTTGTACACTCTTAATTCTGGTTCTTACCTCTTTTAATGCACCGCTCATGCTATCATTATTTTATTATATGAGTATCTCGTTTTAAGGGCGCAAAAGTACGGGAAAACGCTTATAATTCATAAAGAGGTAAGCTTTTAAACCTTTAATCTTTCAAAAAAACTTATTTGTACATTTGCAGCCCTTGGTTATAAAAGGGTTAATGCTGTCATTTTGGCTAATTATCATTCTAAGCACCATATTTGACAAATCACAAAAAACAATTACTGTAATTATTACTATAAAATATATTTATGCTTTCTTTTATTTCAAAAATATTTGGCGGTAACAAAAGTGAAAAGGATGTAAAAAAAATTACTCCCGATGTTGAAAAAACCAATGGCTTTTTCGCTGAATATGCTTCTTTAAGCAATGATGCGTTGCGCAGTAAAACGGTCGAGTTTAAAAGCCGCATCAAAGAATTCCTTGCAGCAACTGATGCAACTATTGAAACCAAAAAAGCAAGTGCAGAAGAATTACCAATAGCAGATATAGATGGACGTGACGGTATTTACAAAGAAATAGATGGGCTAAAAAAAGAGCGTGACGAACAGATTGAAGAAATTTTACAGCAAATATTACCGGAAGCTTTTGCAGTAGTAAAAGAAACAAGCCGCAGGTTTAAAGAAAATAAAACTTTAAGATCTTCAGCAACGGAGTTTGACAGAGATCTTGCCACTAAAAAAAGCAATGTAACCATTGAAGGTGATGAAGCTATACATTCAAACAACTGGTTAGCCGCAGGTACTTTGGTATCATGGAATATGGTGCATTATGATGTGCAACTTATTGGTGGTAAAGTTTTACACTCAGGCAAAATTGCAGAAATGGCAACTGGTGAAGGTAAAACACTGGTGAGCACCTTGCCTGCATACCTGAATGCTTTGGCCGGCGAAGGTGTACATATTGTTACCGTCAATGATTATCTGGCAAAAAGAGATAGTGAATGGAATGGCCCTATTTTCGAATGGCTTGGGCTTAGAGTAGATTGTATTGACAAGCACGAACCGAACAGCGACGCCCGCAGAAACGCCTACAATGCCGATATTACTTATGGCACAAATAATGAATTTGGTTTTGATTACCTGAGAGATAATATGGTGCATTCTCCCGATGAAATGGTGCAGCGTAAACACCATTATGCCATGGTAGATGAGGTGGATAGTGTATTAATTGATGATGCCCGTACTCCCCTTATCATTAGTGGTCCAATTGGCCATAGCGATAATACCCAGCAGTTTTTCGATTTAAAACCTCGCATTGAAAAACTAGTAGAAACACAAAGAAAAGCAGTGAACTCTTTCCTGATAGAAGCAAAGAAAAAAATTGCAGAAGGCAATGACGATCCTAAAGATGGTGGACTTGCCTTAATGCGTGCACACCGAGGTTTACCAAAAAACGGAGCGCTTATTAAATTCTTAAGTGAGCCGGGCAACAGGGTAAAATTGCAAAAAAGTGAAAATTATTATTTGGCAGATCAGCAAAAGCAAATGCCTAAGGTAGATGAAGAACTTTACTTTAGCATTGATGAAAAAAATAACCAGGTTGAGCTTACAGATAATGGATTAAACTTAATTACAAGAAGCGGGGAGGATCCTGAATTTTTTATCATTCCTGATATTTCTACAAAGATTGCAGAGATTGAAAAAACAGATCTTACGCCTGAAGAGAAACTGCAGCGAAAAGATAATTTGCTTACAGAGTATTCAACCAAATCTGAACGTATTCACACCATACAGCAATTGCTAAAAGCTTACACATTATTTGATAAAGATGTGGAGTATGTGGTAATAGAAGATGAAGTAAAAATTGTAGATGAGCAAACAGGCCGTATTATGGAAGGCCGCCGTTATTCGGATGGGTTACACCAGGCACTGGAGGCTAAAGAAAATGTAAAAATTGAGGCTTCTACACAAACTTATGCAACCGTAACATTGCAGAATTATTTTAGAATGTACCACAAGCTTGCAGGTATGACGGGTACTGCAGAAACGGAAGCAGCAGAGCTTTGGAGCATCTATAAATTGGATGTGGTTTCTATACCAACAAACGTAAAAGCTGTAAGGATTGATGGCGAAGATTATGTATATAAAACCACGAGAGAAAAATACAAAGCGGTTATAGATGAGGTAGAAAAAAACCGTGCGGCAGGTCGCCCAACATTGGTAGGTACAACTTCAGTGGATGTGAGTGAATTAATCAGCAGAACGCTTAGGCAGCGCAACATTCCCCACAATGTATTAAATGCAAAACAACATAGTAAAGAGGCACAGGTAGTAGCAGAAGCAGGGCTTGCGGGAGCAGTAACGATTGCAACAAACATGGCTGGTCGTGGTACAGATATTAAACTTGGGCCTGGCGTAAAAGAAGCCGGTGGTTTGGCTATTGTGGGTACGGAACGCCACGAGAGTCGCAGAGTAGATAGACAGCTTCGTGGTCGTGCGGGCAGACAGGGAGATCCGGGAAGTTCTATCTTTTTTGTATCGCTGGAAGATAGTTTGATGCGTATGTTTGGCTCTGAAAGAATAGCAGGATTGATGGACAGAATGGGCTATAAAGAAGGGGAAGTTATACAGCACAGTATGATTACAAAAAGTATTGAACGTGCGCAGAAAAAAGTAGAAGAAAATAATTTTGGTACGAGAAAGAGGTTACTGGAATATGATGATGTAATGAACAAGCAGCGTAATGTTGTTTATGGCAAAAGAAACCATGCTTTGTTTGGCGAAAGGTTAGCATTGGATCTTGATAATTCATTTTATTCTGTAGCAGAAGGGTTGATATATTCTTTTAAGGAAGCCAATGATTTTGAAGGATTTCAACTAGCTGTTATCATGAACTTTGGAATGGATACTTCCATTAAAGAAGAAGAATTGGATAAAACTGCCGTGAATGTATTGGCAGAAAAAATGTACAACGAAGCTATTACACATTACAGTAAAAAGAAAGCTGCATTAGGTGAGCAAACAATGCCTATTATTGGTAACATTAGAAAAGAGCAAGGCAATCATATTGAAAACGTTGCCGTGCCTTTTACAGATGGAAAAAGAGGAATACAGGCGTTGGCCAATCTTGATAAATATCTGGCAACAAATGGTGCAGAGTTAGGTAATGCGTTGGAAAGAAGTATTACCCTTTCTACCATTGATGATGCATGGAAAGAGCACTTGCGTGAAATGGATGATTTGAAACACAGAATTAATACAACCGTGCATTTGGAGCAAAAAGATCCATTGGTAATTTATAAGATAGAAGCCTTTGCAGAGTTTAAAAAAATGGATGATAAAGTGAACGGCGATATTGTAAGTTTTTTAAGCCATGCCGGTATTCCGATGGAGCAAACAAATGCTGCCCAAATAAAAGAAGGTAGGGAGCAAAAGACTGATATGCGCAAAATGAATATGAACAAAGCGCAGATTGATGCCGCAGGTGATGATTATGCTGCAAATGAAAAAGATTACTACGACCCTAGCGCAGCATCGGCCGATGTAAAACAAATGCCCATTTTACGGGAGGAACCAAAGATTAGCCGCAATGCACCTTGCCCATGTGGTAGTGGAAAAAAATATAAGAATTGCCACGGCGCCGGCGCATAGACAAAATTTTAAAAAACGAAATACAACATTTTATGGATGGTAGCTTTTAAAGCTACCATCCATTTTTTTTCTTAGTATTTTACATTAGCAGAATTGGAAGGATTAAAATATAAGAGGTAATTGGAAGGGTGTTTTGGGTGGAATTATTTGTTAGTATTTATAATAGTTTTCATTTTACATTTGCATCGGTTTTTTAATACCGCTTTTAAGCAGTATTTTTTTCTACTCTAAATTATCATTTCGTGTCCAAACATATCAACAAAGTATCCGGCGCCGGTTTGCTTATCGCTTTAGGAATTATTTATGGAGATATTGGTACATCTCCTTTATATGTATTCAATTCTATAATAAATAATAAAGTAATTTCCCGAGATCTTATTTTAGGCACGCTTTCATTAATCATTTGGACACTTACTATTCAAACAACTATAAAATATGTAATTCTGGTATTAAGGGCAGATAACAACGGAGAGGGTGGTATTTTTTCTTTGTTTGCATTGGTGAGGCGGCGAAAAAAATGGTTGGTCATACCTGCAATGATTGGCGGAGCGGCTCTGTTGGCCGATGGTATAATAACTCCTCCTATTTCAATAACCTCAGCAATTGAAGGGTTGAAAAAACTCCCTGTTTTGCATGATATCACCACTTTCACCATTGTATTAATTGTACTCGGAATTCTTGCACTGTTTTTTTTTACACAACAATTTGGTACTTCTTCTATTGGTAAAATGTTTGGGCCAATAATGGGCATCTGGTTTTCTATGCTGGCTATATTGGGCATCATTCACATTGGTGATGATCTGTCAATATTACAAGCCTTGAATCCTTATTACGGTATTAATTTCTTATTTACATATCCCGAAGGTTTCTGGCTTTTAGGAGCAGTGTTTTTATGTACAACAGGTGCAGAAGCTTTATACAGTGATCTTGGGCATTGCGGCAGAGGCAATATAAGAATTTCATGGATTTTTGTAAAATCCTGTCTTGTTATTCAATATTTTGGGCAGGGAGCAAGTTTATTAAAACATCATACCGGCCTCTTGGTAGACGCTGCCACTAAAGAAAGAACGGGTATAAATGCATTTTACGATTTAATGCCACAATGGTTTATTGTGCCTGGAGTTATTATAGCAACCGCTGCAGCCATCATTGCAAGCCAGGCAATGGTAACAGGTTCATTTACGCTTATCAATGAGGCTATACGGCTTAACCTCTGGCCTAAAATGAAAATTAAATATCCGTCAGAAGCAAGAGGTCAAATATTTATACCCGGTATAAATACACTGCTCTTTTTAGGATGTGTGGGTGTCGTACTATACTTTAAGGAGTCATCTAAAATGGAAGCTGCTTATGGGCTTGCCATTATAACAACGATGGCCATGACCACAATTCTTTTTGCGAATTACCTGGTGCTGCACAGAGTAAAGTCAGCTTATATTTATTTGTTTCTGTCAGTATATATTATTGTTGATATATCCTTTTTAGTGGCTCTGATGCACAAATTTATTCATGGCGGTTACATTACTTTGTTGATTGGTTGCATGATGTTTTTTGTTATGTACGTTTGGTATAGGGCTCGCAAAATTAAAAACCGTTACGTTGAATTTGTAAGAGTAGATGAATATGTACCTAAGTTGGAAGAATTGAGCAACGATACATCTGTACCAAAATATGCAACACATTTAGTGTACTTAACCAGTGCTGATAACCCAAAAGAAATTGAGCATAAAATAATGTACAGCATACTCAGCGGTAAGCCTAAACGTGCAGATATTTATTGGTTTATACATGTAGATACTTTGGATGAACCTTATACTAATGAATACTCTGTTACGCATATTATTCCCAATGATATTATTAGAGTGGAGTTTAGGTTAGGTTTTAGAATAGCTCCTAAAATTAATTTAATGTTTAAAAGGGTAGTGGAAGATTTGGTAGCAAACAGAGAAGTTAATATTACCAGCCGATATGAAAGCCAACAGAAAAACAATGTGGTGGGCGATTTTCAATTTATAGTATTGGAGAAATTTCTTAGCCAAGACAATGAATTGCCGTTTTTTGAAAAGCTGGTGATGAAAGGATATTTTTGGATAAAAGAAATTTCGTTGAGTGAAGAACGGGGTTTTGGGCTGGAACAAAGCAATGTGGCAATCGAAAAATTTGCCTTAGTGGTTGCACCGGTGGGTAAGTTAAAAATGAAAAGGGTTTTTCATAATGAGGAAGAAGGGTATTAAATTAGATGTGAGATGTAAGATGTGAGACAAAAGACAAAAGACAATGAAAGAGGAATTTTGAGTCATGCAAAATATATATCTGCGTAAACGTTCCTTTCTGTAGTTCTCCTGCGGTGAATAAAAAAATGAAAATATTAATAATTTGAAATTGATAACTGCAGGAGCACTGCAACATAAAATTCAAAACTCAGAAGATTTTTTATTGATAGATGTTCGGGAAGAATTTGAAAACGAACATTTTAATATTGGCGGAAAACTTATGCCAATGGGAACTGTTTTGAGCAACATAAATAATATTCCGAAAGATAAAGAAGTGATTTTTTATTGTGAAAAAGGAATCCGGAGCAGTATCGTTATTCAGCGTTTGCAAGAAAAGTTTGGCTATACAAATCTCATAAATCTTTCAGGAGGTATGCAGGCATGGAGAAGAGAAATCCTTGAATAAAAAATAAATGATTATTTTTCATTCTAATTGAACAGTACACTACTTTATATTATCATTGGTTACTTTGTATTGCTTGCGCTGGTTTATTTTGTACAGGAGCGATTTATTTTTAAACCTGAAAAACTACAGCAAGATTTTAAATATGTATATGACATTCCATTTAAAGAATTATTTTTTGATGTAGAACCTGGTGTAAGAATTAATGGACTTCACTTTAATGTTAAAAATCCCCTTGGTCTTGTTTTATATTTTCATGGTAATACCCGCAGTATAAAAGGATGGGCAAAGTATGCAAGAGACTTTTTAAAATATAAATATGATGTGGTACTGGTAGATTATAGAGGCTTTGGTAAAAGCACAGGCAAACGTAGCGAGCATGATATGTTAAACGATATGCAGTTTGTGTACGATACACTTGCAGTGCAATACACAGAGCATCATATAATAGTTTACGGAAGAAGCCTTGGCAGCGGCTTTGCAGCTAAAATTGCCAGCGATAACAAGCCACGTTATTTAATATTGGATGCTCCGTATTTTAGTTTTGCAAAAGCAATGGAGCGCTTTCTACCTATATTACCTATTCGTTATATTCTCCGTTATCAATTGCGTACAGATAAATGGATAAAACATGTAAACTGCCACACCTATATCATTCATGGCACAAAAGATTTTTTAATTCCTATAAAAAACAGCGAGCAATTACAGGCAATTAGTCCAAAGAAAATAACCCTGCTGCGCATTGTGGGAGGCGGGCATAATAACCTTCCGTCTTTTCCTGCATACCATAATTTATTAAGAGATATTTTACAATATTAATTTCAACTTTTATGGCAATAAATAAAAATAAAATAGTGGGCTTCATAAAAATAGTACTCCTCATTTATGCATCTGCAGGTATCGCATTATTTTATTTTCAGGATAAATTTTTATTTCATCCAAAAAAATTAGCCCCCGGCTATCAGTTTAAGTTTGATGGCAAATTTGAAGAAATGAGTGTACCGTTTAATGAGGAAGATACTATGAACCTCATTAAATTTTTTCCGGAAAATAAACCGAGCCGGGGAGTGGTTATTTATTACCACGGTAATATGAACAATGTGGAGCATTATGCAGCCTTTACAAAACCCTTTACAAAAAATGGATACGAAGTTTGGATGGAAGATTATCCGGGTTTTGGGAAAAGTACAGGTGAAATAACGGAGAAGAAATTATACGATCAGGCATTTGAAGTAAAAAGAATGGCAGATGCAAAGTTTGGTACAGACAGTATCATCATCTACGGAAAGTCATTAGGCACAGGTATTGCAGCCAATATAGCCAGCAGAGCAAAAGCCAAAATACTTATTTTAGAAACGCCTTATCACAGTATTCCATCTTTATTTAGTTCGTACGCCTTTATGTATCCAAACGAAATGATGAGTAATTATAAAATTCCTACTCATAGTTTTTTAGAAGATGTTGTCTATCCCATTATTATTTTTCATGGTACAAAAGATAGGGTAATACCGTTGCGCTGTGCAAAAAAACTTACAGCAGCTTTAAAAAAGTCAGATAAGTTTATAATTGTAGACGGAGCCACCCATCAAGATATAAATACGAAGCCGGTTTATTATAGTACAATAGATTCTTTGTTGAAGTGAAATAATTTTTTCTTTACAAAAAATATAAGCCCGATTTTTAAGATTAACAGCATGAATTTTCGAACCTATTTTTTTGAACTAACTCGCCTTCTACATAATGCCATGTGCAAAGGTCTAAATCGCTGAAAATGAAGGAAAAAAAGCTATAATAAATCTTTTGGCTTCTTTGGAAATTTGGTGACAAATTATTTAGTTACAATATTTGCTTTTTAACCTTAGTAGATAAATTATTAAAAAACTTAAACCTTATTACCTTATTTCCAGTGAACTCAGGTTAATAAGTAATAAGGTTTGCGTAAAAAATGTGAGGAGTTTTTACTAGGGTTACATAACTCAAAACTATTTCCCTCAGGTCTTTTAAAAATTAGTCTTATTTTTCTTTCTAAGACCTTAAAACGTGTTATTGACTTACCGGCAAATTCTTCTTGGTGAGTTTTTTAAACAAAATACATGCTTAAATGTTATGTATCATCTGCAAAGAGGTTATTTGCTTTTTGAAAAGTTGCTTACTGAGGCTGACATTCTAATAATTTAAGAATATGAAATGCATAATTTTTGTTCCTCTACAATCTACATTTCCTTCAACATCACTCCATCATCATTTACCAACAATTTATGTTTTAATCCATGCTTTAGTGCAACATTATTTTCGCCGTGGCTCACGGGGAAATCAAAGCATACGGGGTAATCATAATCAGCAACCAAATCTGTAAATATTTCATAAATATTTTTACCAAAAGGGCGTTCAGTATCTTTTAAATCTGTAAAACCTCCCACCACTAAACCGGCAAGGTTTTTTAGCATGCCGCTTCTTTTTAACTGAACCAACATACGATCTATATTATACAATTGCTCACCAAGGTCTTCTAAAAACAATATGCATTTATTAGTTTTTACATTAGATGATGTACCTATTCCGTTTGCCAAAAGCGTTAGGTTTCCACCAATAAGTTCACCGGTAGCAGTGCCGTTTTTATTAGCAATATTTTTAGCAATATGGTAATCGGCTTTTTTACCTTTCAATGCAGCAAGCAGCGAAATAATATTTTCGCTCTTATCGCCACTATCGTTAAAAGCCGCAGCCATACTTGCATGCAGCGTTGCTATTTTGTAATTGTTGAAAAGATAATTGTGTAATACAGTTACATCGCTAAACCCAATAATCCATTTTGGATATTTTAAAAACTTTTTAAAACAAATTTTATCTATTATTCTGCTGATGCCATAACCACCTCTTGCACACAAAACTGCATCTATAGTTGTATCATCTAAAAACTGCTGCAATTCAGCCAGTCTTTTCTCGTCCGTACCGCTAAAATAATTTTGAGAAGTACCGCCCACCGTTTCGCCTACAATCACGTTATAGCTTTCATTTTGCAGTGTAGCAACACATACCACAACTTTTTCTTTATTCATATAGCCAGCTGGGCAGCATATTGCTATTGTATCACCTCTTTTTAAGTAAGCTGGAACGGTCATTTTTTTCGTATTTTTATCGTCTTAAGATTTCAATTTATGCGTTTTTTTTGTTTTATATTGCTGATTTGTATTTTTAATGTAATTACATTAAGTGCTCAGCCTCCATGCGCCGGGCCTGGCGCAACAGCACAAACTGCTCAAGCTGTTTGCGCTACTCAAAGTTTTCAGCAACAGTTTATACCTCCATGTACTGGAGTAGTGTTACCACCTATTACAGGTAATATATGCCCTGCGGGTGACAATTTAATTCCAACAAGCAATTCTGCATGGTATAAAATAAATATTTTCCAAACTGGTACATTAGGTTTTACAATTACACCGGCTATGCCGGGAGCAGATTACGATTGGGTATTGTTTAATGTAACAAATCAAGCACCGCAGAATGTTTATATTACTAACCTGGTGGTGGGGTATAACCAAAGTGCGACAACAGGGCCAACAGGTTGCTCAGCAGCCGGTACAGTAGATTATAATTGCCTTGGAGCAACGCCACGATTTAATAGACTACTTCCTGTTATTGCAGGTGAAGAGTTTTTATTAATGGTTAAAAAGTTTTCAGGGACAGGTACAGAATACAATATTCTTTTTGGGGGTGGTACAGCACTTCTTACAAACAGCTTACCACCTTCGGTTACATCCGCGGCCATCGTTGGCTGTAACCCATCACAAATAAGAGTAAATTTTTCTGAAGAAATTCGATGTAATAGTGTGACAACAACTGGTCAAACGGAGTTTATAATTTCTAACGGTCCACATACTATTACTGGTATTGCTTATTCCTGCAACACTGGTTCCAATTCGTTTAATACACTAACGTTGTCTTTACAAAATCCATTACCTCCGGGTAATTATACGCTTACAGTTAATAGTGGCGGAGATGGCAATACGCTA
>Ga0335397_10010089_pt1 | contig 11706 bp, 9 predicted proteins | sample MAT04_FD_205740 | JGI IMG/M metagenome (GOLD analysis project Ga0335397, IMG submission 205740) | Freshwater microbial communities from Lake Fryxell liftoff mats and glacier meltwater in Antarctica - MAT-04 (spades assembly) (version 2) ...
GCGGTGTACGCGGTGTAAGCGATCGGCAGCTGCGCGCCGTCGAGGATCTCGTCGGCGTGCAGGTTGGTCACCGGCACCTCGGCGGTCGGCGCGAGATACAGCACGCGCGCGCCCTCGCCCTCCTCGAAGCGCTCGATCTTGAACATGTCCTTGGCGAACTTCGGCAGCTGCGAGGTGCCGCGCGCCGCAGTGTCTTTCACCAACACCGGCGGCCAGATCTCTTCGTAGCCGTGCTCGTTCGAGTGCACGTCGAGCATGAACGACATCAGCGCGCGCTCGAGCCGCGCCCCGTGCGCGCGCAGAACGGTGAAGCGCGTGCCGCTGATCTTCGCGCCGCGCTCGAAGTCGAGGATGCCGAGCGCCTCGCCGAGCGCGACGTGATCGCGCGGCGCGAACGCGAACTCGGGCTTCGCGCCCCACACGCGCAGCACGGGATTGTCGGCCTCCGAGGTGCCGTCGGGCGTGCTCTCGTGCGGCAGATTCGGGATGTGCAGCAGCTTGTCCTCGAGCTCTGACTCCACGGTCGCGAGCCGCCCCTCGAGTGACTTCGTCTGCTCGCCGACGAGCTTCATCGCGTCGCGCGCGCGGAGGAACTCTTCGCCCTTCTTGTCGAGCTTCGCCAGCGACGCGCTGACCTCGTTCTTCTGCGCGCGCAGCGCATCGAGCGCGACGATCAGCTCGCGCCGCGAGACGGCCAGAGTCGCTACGTCGTCGAGCAGCGCAGCGGCTCCGGGGCCGCGGCGCGCGAGGGCCGCGCGCACTTCGTCGAGGTGGTCGGTCACATAGCGGGCGTCGAGCATCGCGGCGGTGTACCAGACACGCGGCAGACGGCCAATCGTGCTATCTGGCCGAGCCGATGTCCCTCTCGCCCGCTGGCCGCGCGACCGTCAAGCTCGCGCTCGCGCTGCTCGCGATCGCGGCGATTGGGGTGGTGGTGCACACGCTCGCGGCGCAGGGACCATCGAGCCCGTGGTGGCTCGGCATCTTGCCAGGGCCCGTCGCGCAGCTTCGCGATACGAGCGCGCTGCTCGGTGCGCTGCTGCTTGCCGCCGCGCCTTACATCAGCGCGCGTAGCGGCGAGCGCGAGCCGTGGTCGCTGGTGGTAGCGCTCTACGTCGGCGTGGTGATCGTGCTGGTGACGCTGGCAATCGGCGCGACCAGCGGCATGTACGGCGTGCAGATCGAAGACCCGCGCGTGGCGAACCGCTGGCTGTTCCGCGCGCGCTCGCTCGGCGAGCTGATCTTGTTCGGCGGTCTGCTCGCGTTCGCGCGGCGCGCGTGGCGCGCACGCTGAGCGCGATCGCCGAGCGCGCGCCCACGCGACTCGTCGCGCCTCAATCTTCTGCGCCCCGGCTCTTGCGGCCTTCGTCCGGATCGAGCGTGATCACGCCCTGCTTCTCCGGGTGTTTGCCCTTCATGCCACCGTAGAAATTGCGCAGGTGCTCGAAGTCTTTCTCGATGTCGCCGGTCGGCCAGAACACCTCGCCGAGCCCGCCCGTCTTGTTGCCGAAGTCGACGTAGCCGAGGATGATCGGCACCTTCGCCTCGACCGCGATGTAGTAGAAGCCGGTCTTCCAGCGCGTCGCTTTTCCGCGCGTGCCTTCGGGCGGGATCATCAACATCAGCTGATCGCGCTCGCTGAACAGCCGCGCGATGTTCTTCACCGCGTCGCTGCGCACGCGTCGGTCGACCGGCACGCCGCCGATGAGCCGCATGAACATGCCGAACGGTGGCTTGAACAAGGTGTGCTTCCCGACCCACGAGACCTTGATGTCGAGCACTGCGGAGCACGCCAGCGAGAACGGCAGATCCCAGTTCGAGGTGTGCGGCGCCGCGACGAGCACGGCCTTTTTCACGCCGGGCACGTGCGGATTGCAAGTCCAGCCGAAGTGCTTCAGCCAAGCGCGGCCGAGCGCGGCGAACCAGCCACCGCCGCTCACCAGGTAGGGCGCGGTGGACGGCTGCGCGTCAAGCGGAGCCGCGTCCGCGCTCGATGTGGGTGGAGTGCTCGTCGTCTCGGTCGACATGATGGCGCAGTAAATCCGAATGGCGGCCGAGTCGCCAGCCCTCTCGTGCGGTCGGGGCGCGTTCGCCATCGGTGCCGTACCTCGATGAGACCAAAGGCGTCGGGGACTCAGAGGTTGCAGCCAGGCACGCGGCTGCTGCCGCCGAGCGCGACGTCGAGCTGCGCCAGTTCGCGCGTGTAATAGCAAAGCGTATCCGCCTCGCGCAGATAGCCATATTGGTAGAGCAGGGCGGTGCGGCGGCGCGTCGCCACGAGCCGCGCCGGATCGCGATCGTGCATCGCGGCGTGGCGACGGCGGACGGTGACCTCGGCCGCGGCCTTCGCCGCCCGGGCCGTGGCGATGAGCGCGGCAGGGTCGCCGCCCTCGGCGCGCACGATCGCCGCCGAGAACACCGCGTGCGCGAACTCGGTGCGGTGCAGATCGATCTCGACGCCGTCGCGAATCTCCGCGCTGAACGGCTCGCTGAGGTCGATGCCAGAACCGTCGAAGCGCCCGAGCAGCAGCGCCGTGTCGTCGCGCAGCGTCTCGAGCGGCGTGAGCACGCGCGCGCGAAAGTCCGCTACCTGCGTCGCGTCGTAGGCGATGAGCTCGCTGAACTCGGGTCTGCGCGGCTGCGACCAGAAGCCCATCGCGACGCCGAGCGCGAAGGTGAAGTCGGTGCTGGCGAGATACGCCGCGAGCCGCCCCTCGAGCAGCGAGGTCTGCTGCAGCTCGGCGAGCTCGTTGACGATGCCCGCGAGCTCCGCGCCTCCAGGCAGTGGCGCCAACATGCGCTCTTGCAGCGCCTGCGGGCTCGCGCCGAGCTCGTAGCTCATCTGCAATACCGCCCAGTCGTTCTGCCAATAGCCCCACTCCCAGCCCGACGAGAACACGATGTGTCGGCCGAGCTCGTCACCACCGACGGCGCGGGTGCGCGCGCGGATCTGCGCGAGGTCATAGTGACGTGAGCGCGTGTAGAGCGGCAGATACGTGGGGACGCTGTTGTCGAACGCGATCCAATAGGCCGTCTCCGGGTGATAGGCGACGTCCCGGTGGGTCGCGAGCCGGTCGAGCAAGAGGTCGCGATGTGCGAAGAAATTGGCGTGGTTGTAGGCGCCACCCGCGTCCTCGAACAGGTTGTAATACATCACCGTGTGAATCCACGGGATGATTGGCCGCGAGGCGTATTCGACGAGGAAGTAGTACAGCATGTCCTCGCCCATGTAGTTGATGTGCGTGTCTTCGAAGTCGCCTACGTGGATGGTGCCAGTCACCTCGGCGCTCGGGAACAAGCGATGAATTTCGTCGTAGGCGAGATCGAGCGAGGCGAGGAAGACCTCGGGCGTCTCGCCCGAGAACTCGCCAAACGCGATGTGAAACTCGTCGAACGGAAGGTCTGCGAGGATGCCGAGCCGGGTCGCGATGGCCTCGCTCGGATCGCTGCCATTCGGCACCAGCACGAGCGACTTCTGCAGGCTCGCACCGCCGAACAGCTGCGTGCCGAGCCCGACGCGCATTCCGCGGGCGTGCGCCTCGTCGAGGATGCGTCGCGTGTGCGCGCGAAGGTTGGTATTGGCGGGGAGGATGATGTTCTGCAGCGCGGTCCAGGTCACGTAGTTGCCGCGATTGGCGATGATCCACTGCAGCGTGCGGCGCGCGCCTTGGAAGTTTTCTTCGCTCGGCTCCCAGAAGTCGAAATAGGCCTCAATCGGATGAAGGATATGCAGGTGTAGGCCACGCTGCTCCATCTCGGGCGTGTGCTCGACGCCGAGCTCGGTCGCCAGCGGCGTCGCCAGCGTCGGCGGAACGAACGAGTGCGCCGGGTGATAGAAGCGCACCCCCATCAGCTCGAGCAGGTGTGCGAGGCCGAACTGAATCCCGAGCGGCGCGCCGCCACGCACGACATAGCCGCCCTCCGCGCTCTCGACGCGATACGACTCCGCGCCGCGCGTCTCGTCCGAGACGACCGCGATGTGCAGCGAGCCCTCGCTGCTGCGCGCGAGCTCCGCGACTGGATCGGCGACTACGCGCAGGCCCGCGTCGAGCTCCGCCGGCAGCAGCTCGACGAACGCGCTCATCGCGCGCTGATCGGCGACGGCGACGAAGATCGGCGTCTCGAGCGGGACCGGCGGCGGTGGCGTCGCGGCGGGCTCGCCGCAGCTGCTGGTGAAGACGAACATCGAGGCGACCGCGGCGAGAGCCGAGATCGAGCGGCGCGGCGAGGCTTCAGGCATCGACATCTCCGCGGCGATGGTAGGCGCGGCGCCGCGCCGTGTCGCCTGTCATGCGCGCGATCGCGTCGTGAGGCTGCTACCCTCGCGCGCGATGACGCGCCCTCACGCCACCGTTCTCGTCTCGGCCCCCGATCAGCCCGGGCTCGTCGCACGTTTTGCCGGCTTCTTCTTCGAGCTTGGGCTGAACATCGTCGACTCGTCGAACCACGCGTCGAAGATCGAGACTGACGCGCGGCGCTTCTACATGCGGCTGGTCGTCGATCTCGACGGACTCGCCAAGCCGCGCGCGCTCGCGACGCTCGGTGACTCGACCTCGCGGCGCACGCTGGAGCAGGCGTTTGGCAAGCTGGCGACGGAGCTCGATGCGAGCTGGAGCGTTGGCTACTCCGACGTCCTCGAGAAGATCGCGCTGCTGGTGACGAAGGAGAGCGCGTGTCTCTACGACCTGGTGCTGCGCCAGAAGCAGGGCGAGCTGCCGTGTGAGATCGCGCTGATCGTCTCCAATCATCCGACGCTCGAGCCGGTGGCGGAGGGCTTCCGCTTGCCGTTCTACACGCTGCCGGTGAACGCGGAGACCAAGCGCGCGCAAGAGACGCAGCTGCTCGCGCTGCTGAAGAAGCACCACGTCACGCTGGTCGTGCTCGCGCGCTACATGCAGGTCCTCTCCGATACGTTCCTCGTGGAGGCGCCGCCGGTGATCAACATCCATCACGGCTTTCTGCCCGCATTTCAAGGCGCAAAGCCGTATCACCAAGCGTTCGAGCGCGGCGTGAAGCTGATCGGAGCGACGGCGCACTACGCGACCAAGGACCTCGATGAGGGCCCGATCCTCGAGCAAGACGTCGCCCGCGTGCATCACGGAATGGGCCCCGACGAGCTGGTGCGTGTTGGCCGCGACGTCGAGCGCGTGGTGCTCGCGCGCGCCGTGCGAGCGCACCTCGAGCGGCGCGTGATCGTCGAAGGTCACCGCACCATCGTGCTGTGACGTGCGTGCTGTGACGCGAACGCGGCGCCCATCTTGCAAATGATGCGAAGATGATGCGAGACGAGGGAAACGACATGACGATTCGGCACAATCTGGCGCACATCCTGAGTGGACTCCTGACCCTCGCGCTCGTCGCGTGTGGCTCTTCGCACACGGAGACGCCCGATGCGACGGTGGTCGTCGACAGCGGCGGTCGCGACGCAGCTGTCGGCGACGGTGCGATGAGCGACGCCGCGATCGACGCGGCACTCGGCGACGCCGCGATCAGCGATGCGACCGTCGTCGACGCATCGGGCGGTGACGCTGGCGCGTCGGTGTGCACCGGACTCGGCCCCGCGGAGTGCTTCGGCAACGCGGAGTGTTCGCCGGTCTTCGACGATCTCTGCTGCCCCGACTGCACCGTGGGCACCTGCGCCGACTGCAGTAATTTCACCTACATCGACTGCCGACCATTCGCCGGATGCCGTGAATACTGTGGCGCGTCGCCGTCGTGGGCGTGCTTCCCGACCGCCCCGGACTGCACCGACGCGCGCCCGGTCGACGAAGACAGCTGCACGCGCACCGGCTGCGTGCCGGCGGTGGCTCCGGTCGGCGCGACGCCGATCGTCGACAGCTGTGTACCCATCACCGGGACGAGCTGCACGGTCGCTTGCCGACGCCTCCCGCCGACGTGCCCCACGGGCACGATGCCGGAAGGCGATGGCTTCTGCTACACGGACCGCTGCATTCCCGCGTTCGTGTGCGCGCGCCGCGTCGACCCCTGACGCCCAGCCGCCCAGCCGACCTACGGCGATGCGCCGATCGCGCGCTCGGCGCGGTCGATGCGCCGCTCGAGCTCGGCGATCTGCGCGGTCAGGTAGTGCTGCAAGATCACGAACGCGTCGTTCGCGTCGAGGCGCTCGTTGGCGAGCTCCGCAATCACGTTCTCGCGCATCTCGATGAGCTGCGCGTGAAGCGCGTGGAGATCGCTCGGCTCCGTGGCAGTGCGCGCCTTGGCCGCCAGCGCCTGGGCATCGCCGTAGCGATGCTCGATCCGGTTGCGGCGGCTCTGGCGGCGGGCGGCCGCGAACGCTGAGAGCGCCGACCAGATCAGCGCACCGACGGTGATCATCAGGCTGATCTGATCGGTGTAGCGCTGCAGCAGCGTCGGCTCGTCGCGACGGTAGTAGCGGTCGGCGCCAGGGTGCACCGCGTACGGCGAGGTCGCGAGATCGACGTGCTCGCTGAGGTGCGCGAGCAGGCGATTCTCGCTGCTGAGCTCGACCTTGTGATCGAAGAGCGCGCGCGTCAGCCCGAACACGAGGTCTTCCGGCACGTCGGCGCGCGCGACCAACAACGCGCGCACGCTGATGGTGCCGACTGCGCTCTCCGGCTGCGTGCCGTAGGCGCGCTCTGGGATCGTGGTGACGGCAAAGTACGGCGCGTCGAGGCGAATGCCCTCGAGCGCGGAGCCTGCGACCCCCGGCTCGCCGAGCGAGAGCAGCTGCATGGTCGGTGCGGCGCAGCAGGCGATCGACGGCGGGCGTGCGCATGCCCGCGACCATGAAGGCGGCGTCCAGCTGGCCGCGCTCGAGGCGCTCTGCGGCCTCGATCATCGAGTGGTTCTCGAGGTGCACGCGCGCCGCTTCGATGCCGAAGTGTGCGAGGACGGAGCGGGCGATCTCTTCGGTGCCGCTGCGCGCGGGGCCGAGGCTCACGCGGCGTCCGCGCAGATCGTGGGCGCGCGCGATGGCGGCGTCGCGGCGTACGACGATCTGCAGCGTCTCTTCATAGAGCGGCGCAATCAGCCGCGTCGCGCCGGAGCCGGTGAGGTGGTTCGAGAGCAGCGCGATCTGCACCTGATTGCGCTCGAGCATCGCGACAGTCGCCGAGCCACCGGGGCTCTCGATCGCGGTGAAACGCGTGCCCGTGATGTCATGATCCCACTCGCGCGCGAGCAGCTGGCCGAGGGGCAAGAACGTGCCGCCGCGCTGCCCCGTCGCGATGCGGATCGCGCGCGGTCGCCCCGGCGAGCGCAGCACGAACACCGGCACCGCCACCGCGATGGCCACGGCTGCCGCTGCCGCTGCGAACAGCGCGATGCGCCGCTTCGTTCCGCTCTCGGTGCTCGCGCTCACGTTGCTCTCCCGCGCATCGTGTCTCGAAGGTCGAGTCTCGTAGGTCGTCCGTTCCGCGAAGTCAACGCCGAGGGCCCGCCGATCGCGATACACGCATGCGCCTGAGGGCCGAGTGCGCGCGAGAGAATGAATGGACGCCTGCGCAGCGTTCCCGCACGCTGGCTCGATGCAACGCTCGCGATCCATCGCAGTCTGGGCCTTCGCGCTGACGCTCGCTGGCGGCACGCCCTTGGCGCTGATGCTCGCTGGCTGCGCGCAAGAGCCGGTGGGCGCGAGCCAACAGAGCGTGATCGTTCCTGGCGACTGGAACCCGCCGGCGGAGACGCGCGCGATCGCCGCGACGCAATACGTCGATGTCGTCAATCCGCCCGCGGTGCTCCCGCTCGGCAGCTGCACGTCGACCGATCCGTGGGCGGGTACGTGCGCGCACCCAGCGTGTCTGCGCGCGCACCCAGGCACGTCGGAGCTGGACGCGTACATCCGCACGCGATGGACCTATGTGCGCGCCGGCGGCACATACAGCTGTCGGCGCAACAGCAACCCAGACAGCACCGCTTTTCTCTCGGTGCACTCGGTCGGTCGCGCGATCGATCTGATGATTCCGACGATCGCCGGTGACGCGGACAACACCGCGGGTGACGCCGTCGCCAACTGGCTGATCGAGAACGCCGAGTACATCGGCATTCAGCGCGTCATCTGGGACGGCAAGTACTGGAATGGGGAGCGTGGCTTTAGCGACATCTCCGATACGCGGACGAGCTCTGGCACGTACCGCACCGATCACCACGTCAATCACATCCACACCGAGCTGAGCGTCGACGGCGCCGCGCGGCGCACGCGCTTCTTCACGGAAGGCACGCCTCCGGTTACCTGCCCAGTCGTCTGTTACGGCTCGGCTGCGGTGCGTGAAGACTGCTCGTTCGTCGACTGCGCGCTGACCGGCGAGATGTGCCTGCCGAGCCCACCTCGCTGCGGCACGCCGGCACCGCCTGAGCCGAGGGAGGCTCTGCGCAACGCAGGCGCGGCGCTGCCCGCAGTCACGCAAGTGGCTGCGCTCTCGCGCTTCAACTTCGTCCCTTCGCAGCGCCTGTTCGACACGCGCACGGCGTCGGAGAGCATGCGCCTCGTGCGCTCCGATGGCGCGACGAGCGGCCCGCTCAACGGTGCACGCACCGGCACCTTCTCCGACTGGGCCGGCTTACCGGATGGCGCGACGTCGGTCTGGCTCAACGTCGCGGCGGTACCGCTGACCGCGCCGGGCTTCGTCACGGCGTTCGCGGCGGGTCCGATGCCGAGCACGTCGACGCTCAACTTCTATCCGCCGCGCGTGCGCGCGAACGCGGCACCGGTTGCGCTCGGTGCGGGCAACGGCGTGACATTCTTCGCCAACACCGACGTCGAGCTCATCGCCGACTGGACCGGCGCGTTCGGCAGCGACGGACTCGGCATGCAGGTCGCTGGCCCAATGCGCGTCTTCGACACGCGCGCCTCGGGCACGCCGCTCGTTCCGGGCGAGCCGTTCGCGGTCGAGGTCGGTGCGCCTACGGACGCGATCGGCGTGGTCGCGACGGTGACGGTGATCGGCGGCGCGACACCGGGCTTTCTCACCGCGTTCTCCTGCGGCGCGCCGGTGCCGAGCACCAGCAACATCAACTACGCGGCGACTTCTGTCTCCGGCAACACCGTCATCTCCGAGCTGAGCGGCGGCCGCGTCTGCCTCGTCTCGTCGCAGGCGGTCGAGGCGATCGTCGACGTGACTGGCTATCTCGTGCCGGTCGGCGAGCTGTCGTACCAGGCGCTCGCGCCGACGCGCCTGCTCGACACGCGCGCGCCAACGAGCCTCTACACCGGTCGACTTGGCGAGCGACAGATCATCGAGCTGCCGATTCAGTCGCTCGCCGGCATGCCCGCGGACGTCCACGCGGTGGTCGCGAACCTCACCACCGTCTCGCCCGGGAGCCGCGGATTTCTCACCGCGTTCCCGTGCGGCACGCCGGTGCCGGGCACCTCGAGCCTCAACTTCGACTCCGATGCTGCGGCGGGCGCACTGACCATCTCGGCGACTGGCGCGGGCTCGCTGTGCATCTTCGCGAGCGCGCGCACCGACGTCCTCGTCGACGTCCTCGGCGTCTGGGTGCCGACACCTTCCGCGCCGCCGCCGACCGGGCCGGGCATGACGGATCCCGATGCGCCCGACGATCCGCGGCTCGACGCGGGCGTCGACGGAGACGCGGGCCTCAGCGACGACGCAGCGGTGCCCGGCGATGCGGAGGTGCGTGGCGATGCCGGCGTGCGCGATGGGGGCAGCGGCGCGCGGCCGCTCGCGTCGTCCGGCTGCGACTGCAGCGTCGCGCTCGGCACGAGCGGTGATGTCTCGAGCGGTGCTGGCATGCGCGGAATCGCCGTGCTCGCGCTGTTTGCGCTCTGTGTCGCAGCGCGCCGCGCACGGCGCCGCGCTCAGTGGAACGCCGCAGTCACGCGCTGACGGGGCTCGGCGCGTGGCTCGCGGTGCGCTCGATCCGCACTGCGCCTTCCTGGGGCTCGATCGTATGGCCCGTGTCCGCAGGTCGCTGCGCTCGCGGCTCAGGTCGATGCGCGGCTCAGTCGACCCGCCACTGCCGCGTGCTCGCTTTACTTCCGCAGCGTCTCGAGGCTCTCGACCCACGCCGCCGGGCTCAGCACGCGCCAGGCGATCGCGTCCTCCACGCCGTCGACGGTGAAGCGCACGTGCAAGATCTGCGTGCCCTGCGTCTTGCCGAGATGACTGCGCACCAGCGTCACGGCCGCGATCGACTGCAGCGGTATCGCGAGCGCGAAGCCGCCGACGTACATCGAGAACCACAGCTCGTCGCGCGTAAGCGCGAGCACGCCAGTGCCGCGCATCTGGGTCACGCCCTTCGACTGCAGACCGAAGGAGAGCGCCATCAGTTCGCTGCGCACGACTTCGGCCGCCGGATAGCGCGCAGCGAGCGCCGCGCGTCCTTTCTCGCGCAGCCCGTGCACGAACTGACGCACCGCGAACAGAATGACCGCGAACAAGAGCACGCACGCGAGCACCGAACCGCCGACGATGAGCGTAGGGTCCATTCGCGCGAGTCTATCCCGCCGACGCCAGGGCGGATCGAGATCGGCGCCGTCGCGCTACGCTCGCCTCCTCGGCTGTTTGCGCGGCGCTACGCTCGCCTCGTCGGTTGCGCGGCGCTAGCTGCGTCGCGCCGCTACTCGTACAGCGCCAAAAGCTGGCGTCGCGACGCGTCGCGCGAGATGAACAGCGTGTTGGCGAGCTCGTCGATGCGGGTGATGACATCCGCAAAGTCGACGCCGCCGAGGTCGAGGATCGACTTGCCTGCGGGGTTCCACAGCCACCAGCCGGGTCCGCTCGCGTAACTGCGCGACACTGGCGGTGCGCGCGTCGCGTGGTCGGGCGCCTCGACCCACGCCATCAGCGTGATGAAGCGCTTGTCGGAGGCGGCGATCGTGCCGCGCGGATCGACGAGATACGGCGCGAGAAAGCCGCCCGCACCAGGGTAGTTCGCCGGATCTTCGAGCAGCGGCATGAGGCTGTCGCGGATCCAGAAGCACTCGGCGATCAGCGCGCGGCGTGCGTCGACGTCGTCACGCGCGAGCGCACTCAGCGTCGACGCTTGTTCGTGCTCAACGCGCTCGGCATCGATCCGCAGCGCACTTGGCGCGGGCCGTGGCGCTGGTTCAGCGAAGAGCTGCTCGACTGCTGCGTTCCAATCGCGCGCATCCGCGAGGCGGGCATCACGATCGGGCAGCTCGCGTGTCGCGCGCGCTGCAACGGCGCGCAGGTGGTGTTGCATCGACCTACGACTGACTCGCTCGAGAGCTTTCGCGAGGCGGTGCTGCACAGCTGCCGCTCGACCGACGGGCCGTTCGTCATCGTGAGCTATGCGCGCGACGCGCTCGGACAAACGGGAGACGGCCATTTTTCGCCGTTGGCGGCGTACGATGGCGCGCACGATCGGGTGCTCATTCTCGACGTCGCGCGCTTCGAATATCCGCCGCATTGGGTGCCACTCGCGGAGCTCTACGCAGCGATGCTGCCGCTCGATCAGACCACGCAGCAGTCACGCGGCTGGGTCGTCGTCCATCGCGGCATGCGGCCGAGCCTCGCGTATTTCGTCTCATGCCAAGAGCTCAGCGGGCTCGAGCTGCTCGAGAAGATCGATCGCGAGGTGCCAGTACATCTGCGTGATCGCGCACCAAAGAGCGCAGCAGACGCGATCCGCGCGTTCGCCGAGGTCAGCACGTTTGGCGGCCTCGAGGCGCCGTGCGCGGTGCGCGACTCCGGCGACGACGAGCCGGAGAAGGTGCGCGCGCTCCGCGCTGCGCTGCGCAGC
>Ga0335397_10010090_pt1 | contig 11706 bp, 10 predicted proteins | sample MAT04_FD_205740 | JGI IMG/M metagenome (GOLD analysis project Ga0335397, IMG submission 205740) | Freshwater microbial communities from Lake Fryxell liftoff mats and glacier meltwater in Antarctica - MAT-04 (spades assembly) (version 2) ...
AAGACGGCCTGGTGCTGGTCGACGACGCGCCGCTCAGCGGGTCGCTGACGGTGCCCGATCTAGCGCCCTGGCTCGGGCCCGCCTGGGCCGGCCGCGTGGGCGTGCTGTTCGGGAAAATGGGTGGCAAGCGCCGAGCTCTGGAAGTCGGACGGCACGGCGGCGGGCAGCACACGCGGCCTTTGCGCCAATGTCGGCGAGTGGTCGCGACCCCATTCCGTCCGCGACGACGACAGCGTGACCTGCCGCAACGGCGGTGTGCGACCATGCGTCCTGGTTGGGACGCCCTTCCCGCAGGTGCGCTGGGCCGGCGACCGTGGCGCCAAAGCAGAAGAGCGCCATGGTCACAGGAGCTCGTCGAGTTCGCAGCGCGGGAGGTCCCCAGGGCCAGTGACGTTGGGCGTCGCACTTCGGGTTCGCGCGCTCACGCTCATGGTGACCCACTTGAAGAAGGTCTTGATCTGCCGGGCGTCGCTGGCCGCGTAGACCTTGCCCTCGGGGTTGTCGAGGAAGCGCCGTAGCACGGTGCCATCCGCGTCGGCACCAATGCCGAGGGCGAAGCGCTGGGCCTTGCGTGCACGCTCCGATCCGAGGAGCTGCTGCAGGGCCCCCTCCCATTGATCGTTGGGCTGACCATCCGAAAGGAGAACGATCGCCGGCGTGTAGGCCCGACTCGGAATCTGCGCCTTGTCCTCGATGAGCTGGCGCGCGATCTCGAAGGCTGCGCCCATCGGCGTCATGCCGGCAGCGGTCAGCGGTTGGAGCGTTACCTTGTCAGCCTCGACGAGGGGCTGGTGCATCTGTGCTGTGCCGCCGAACGTGATGACGCCGACGTGGATCTGGGCCTGGCCCTGCTCTTCTTCGGCGAAGGCAGCGACCATGTCGGCGAGGGCGGTGTTGAGCGCCTGGATTTTGCCGTCGACGCTCATGCTGCCGCTCGTATCCGCAAGCACGATGACGGGGAGTGGACGCGCCACGGAGGCAGTGAACTGACGAAGCTCAGTCATGTTGGTCCTGTTCGGCGAGGAGTATTCGTTGGGTCGGACTGACTCGCCGTTGCGAGGGAGTCGCCGATGAGGACGAGGTAGCCGTTACGAATGGACACTCGCTCGAGGCGACTCTTTGAGAGCCGCGGGAGCGTCGGGCTATCAGTAGGGCGCACGACGAGCCCAAGCTCGAGCTCCGGCTTCGACGTCGTCGAGGACGAGCTGAGCCGCGCCGCGCGTAGGCTGGTCGATGTCGGGGCGTTCGAGCAGGGTCGTGGCGAGCTCGCCAAGCGAGGCTTCGGTCGCACTCGTCCTGTTGGGGACACGGCTCAGTGCACCGAGCAAGACGATGAGCCAGACGGTGCTGAGCGTGTCGAGGTCCGCGCGAATATGGCTACGGAACCAATCCGTGATCTCGGACTCCCCTGCGCTGAGCAAAGACTCGAGGATCTCCGCGGGCTGAGGCCAATGCTCCCAAACTGGGGCCTCGACCGCATAGTCACTGCCGGTCATGCCAGCGCGGACCTCGTAGAGGCGAAGGAAGCGCTCGGTGAAGTTGCGGGAATGGTCATCCGCAATCGCGTCGAGCTCGGCGCGCGCTTCGATAAGCGTCGCGCGTGCCACGTCGAGAGCGCCGCTGCGCCTCTCGAGCTCCGCGAGGTCCATCAGACTTCGCGAGCGCTGGGCGCGAACATGCGAGGAGTCGAGCGAGGCGCGAGCCACTGCCACCGCCTGATCCAGGTCTCCCGTCGCGCCCAGAGCGCGTGCCAGCGTCCCTGCCACTTGGAGCCTTACCTCGTGCCAGCGGCGGTCCCGGTGATCGCTTCCCACCGCATCGAGCCGCACGAGGTCCGCGTTCAGGAGAGGCACCGCATCCGAGGGCCGACACAAGTCGACGAACGCGATCCCGAGGTAGGCGTCGCATTCTTCGAGGGCCCAACGCTCGTGCTCGTGCGCGCTCGCCGCGGCGAGCGCTCGTCGTGCTTCGTCGAGGTCGGCACGGGCGCGCGCCGTTTCGCCTCGATGCAGGAACATCGCTCCGCGTACCCACAACGCCTGCACCCGATCCGGTCCCGCGGCACCTGCTGCGAGCGCTAGCTCGGCCTCTGAGAGTGCACGCTCGCGCTCCGTCGCGATCCTGAGGACGGTTCGATCTGAAAAGAAGCTCTGCCAAGCGCGCACGGCCTCGCGTGCATGCACCGCCGCTTCGATCCCCAGCGCTGCCCGAAGACGTGCAGACCAGTCCGATCCGAACAGCTCCTCGAGCCACGGCGATGCGTCGGCGGGCGCCTCGACGATCCTCGTGTAGACACTCGGCGCTTCAAGCGCGGCGACTCTGCGCTTCGTCTCGACGGCAGCGATCGGCAGCACTTCGGCACGACCCTCGCCGAGCCGCCCAGAGAGCACCGGCGCCTGCGTCGGAGCGACCTGGAGCAGGCGACTCAGCGCGGCCACCGCGCTCGCAAGCTCATATGAGTCGCCCTGAAATTGCAGACCCGCGACGGGCATGACTTGCACTGCGATTGAGGCCAGTGCCGGATGATCGACGAGGTCGACGAGCCGTCCTATCCATCGCCGCACACGCGGCGAAGCCTCGCTCTCCTCTCGGCCAAAGAGCTTGCCGCTATCGACGGTGACGAGCGCGCCCTCGATGTCCGGATCCTCGACCACAACTGGAAACCAGGCGCGGCCGATGCTCGACGCGAGACGCGGCACGCTGACTCGTCCGGCTTCTTCCTCGAAAGCCATGGCCCATGCGCGATTCGTCGGCCGAACGTGCTCGGCCTGCGCAACTAGATGCTTCGCGAGCGCACCCGGCGCCACCGCAAGCCACCAGTCGAGTCGCAACGATGAAGGCACACGGAGATCCACAGGCGTCGAAGAGGTCGGCGTGAGCCCAACCGACCATGATTGGCCTGCTCCTCGGAGCGCGATGTGTTCCGCGCTACCGGGCGCAGGAAGACGCCAATATCGGCCTGACGGTAGGGGGCCACGGACGCTTTCGAGGACGATATTCGTCGGCGTGAGCACCGCCTCGTCGGGCGCACCCTCACCGACCCATTCGAGCAGGAGCTGACTCGGCACCGCGAGCAGGCCGACTTCGTCACGATCGCCGCGCTGCGCCAGGACGAGCCGCGGCGCCGGCCACGTCACTACCTCGGTCGCCGCGAAGGCGGCGAGCGGGCGAGCGCACTTCTGGATGAAGTCGCCCACCGCGTCGCCGAGTCCCGCGAGGTGCTCTCGCCAGCCAACCCAGGCGGGCAGACGCGCCTCGGCCTTATCGCGTGCCACCGCAAATCCCGCGATCAGGTCCGCGTTGTCGGGCACTTCGGCAAGCGCATCGGTGGCCGCGACCACGGTGTCGAGGAAGGCTGCGACGGGGTGGTCGTCTGGTATGTCCACGACATTGAGCAGCTGACTCGCCGACACATAGAGCGCCGCGAAAGCCTCCGACTCGAAGAGCAGCAGAGTGGCGTTGCGATCAAGTACCTCGGTGATCGCGGTTCGTGTTTCCCGATCGACGAGCTCGACGAGCATGCCGAGCTCGAAGAGATCGTGCAGCCGCGACACCTGTTCCGCGGGGTCCATGTCCGGCTCCAGGTCGATCGCCGCACCGAGATCGATCTGGGCGATCATCGTGTGGAGCGTCTTTCGTCCGGAGGTCCGCTGCAGCGCACCGATGAGCCGATCGGCCAGCGCCAATGCCGGCTCGCCGGGCGTGAGCGCGGCGCGTTCGTGCCGGACGATGACCGCGGCCGAAGCCATCGCGAGCAGGACCAGCGGATCGGCCGGGACCTCGCCGGTGAGCATCGCGAGCGTGGCGTCGCCGGCCTCTCGGAGTTGCTCCGCAAGGCTTGCCAGATGCTCCAACGTATCGCTCTGGGAGTTGTGGCTCATCGCCGACCCCCGCTCGCGATATCGTTGACCTGGCGCCGGGCTTTCTGCCGCGCAATAACCGAACGGAGGTCTCGGCTCTGGGCGCTCATCGGGACCGAATGATGATCCTTCAACGTATAGCCGAGCGGTCGGAACGCGGTGAGGAGCTTTGCGCTATCCTGAACGCGCGCCACGATCAGCACGACGCCTTCGCTCGTGAAGGTGACGAAGGCGCCATCGGCCGGGCGCCACGGCGCCGCGCCGAGCGCCGGAAGCGGCTCAGCCAATTGCTTGGCAACCGCGAGGTAGCCGTGTCGGAAGATCGGCACGAGCCACGCATGCCAGATGGTACGGAGAGAATCTCCCGGCGTCCTGTGCTGGGCGCTCGCACGCGGGTCGAGCGGACCGAGCCAGTCGAGCACCGCCCAAGGTCGATGTGGCGCCCCTTCGGGCACGAGGTCCTCCCAGACCTCCGCCGGCGAGAGGTAGTGTTTGAGCATGTGCGACACGCCGAGGTGTTGCCCGGGCTGACCGTCAGGGAGTCCGATAAGGTCCATCAGGCCTCCTCGGCGGCGGCTTGCGTGCCCGCCTCCTTGAGTGTTGTCCGGGCTCGCTGATTCCACTTGGCGATGGCCTCTCGGGCCGCCTTCACCCTCGCTCGGTCCGTGACCCACGAGTCGAAGCTCGGGTCGTCCGAGCGCAGGATCCAGGCGACGAGCTCCTGCGCACTGCGGTTGCGCTCGACACCGCTTTCGAGCTGTGCACGGTGACTCTTCAGCAGCGTGAGGGTCTCGTCGACCGGGCGAACGAGCCCCGTCCCGGACTCCGAATGGCCTCGGCTGACACGGGTGGCGGCCTCGAGGAGCGGGGGTGTGATGAGGCTCGGATCCGTCCAGCAATAGAGCGCCAGGACATAGAGCGGAGAGCGCGCCGCAAGCTCCGCCAGCGCCTGGGCCCGAGTGGCGTCCGAAGGCTGCTGCGTCCCAGGTGCCTCGGGGGGCGCAGGGGTTCGCGTCTCGTCGAGCTCGACGTGTCGCTTCCTCGTCCGCTCCTCCGCCTTGGCAGCCGATCTCAGCTTGTCGCGCGCGGCGTTCACCAGCACCGTGCGCAGCCATGCGGTGTAGTCCGACGGAGGCTCGCCACGAGGACTCGGTATGCCGAGGTTCTTGATCACACGCTCGCCCAAGTCGGCCATCACCTCGAGCGCAAAGTCCTGACGACTGGACTCCAAGCCGGGTCGCCAAAGCCTGGTCAATCCTTGCCCGAACCCGGGTACCAGCACACGCTCGACAACCGCCCATGCCGAGGCTCGGTCGGTGTAGGTGCCCTTGAGGAGCGGGGCGATCTGGCTCGCACTGATCGACATGTATCGCGACTATGCTGAGCGAGACCCCATCGTCGTGCAAGGGGAGCACGGTTGATTTCGAGCGGCTCCTCATTACGTCCTCTGGTGCAAGCATCCGAGATGTCGACGTGCGCGCTAATGTGGATGGACAGTCGACGTGAGCCTTTCCGCTGAGTCGCTGAGCGGTTGAAGCCCGTGACTCGCCGCCGAAAAGCGTGTACCTACCGACCGTTCCTTCTTCGTAGGCAGGGCATGGGGTCCAGTAGTCGCCTCCTTGAGCTCGACATCGACACGCCGGTCGGTGTTCGGTCCATCACAGTGCAGTGCGCAGACCTGTCGAGCTTCGGCAACGGGTTGCCAACCGACCTGCTCGTCATGGCTGCCTTTCAGGGCAGACATGACCCGACTCCGGGCACACTTATCGCAGCGCTCGACCAGGCATGGCCGACCCGGGTCGCGGAGCTCGCCAGGAACGCAGGGATTCGCTGCACGGAGGGCCTGCCTTGGTGGTACAGCAAGCTCGATCCGGTCGCCGGATATCGTGGCGTTCTATGTCTGGAGCCGTTCTCCGTGCGTTCGGCCCGTTCCGGCGCTGCTACTCCTGACGCCATGAGTCTGCTGGCTGAGCGACTGGTAACGGCGATATCGGCCCTCCGTGCCCTGGGTCTTCCAATGGGATCGATAGCGCTCCCGCTGCTGGCTACCGGAAGGCTCCGCGTCGAGGTTTCCGAGGCGCTGCGAACTCTCATCCCGCGCCTGGTGGAGCTCATCGAGACCTCCCCGGAGATTAGGGTCGTGCATCTCGTGGAGCTCGACTCGCATAAGGCTGATGCCGTCGCTGAAGCTCTCGCCGAACTGCTAGAGCGCGAGCCCCAACCGATTTCCAAGCTCGTTGGGGTTCCGGCCTTGATTCAATCGGCTCTGACGGCGCTGAAGATGCTTGCTCCTCACGTCGGCAAGAAGGTCCAGCTGGCGGGCGTCCTCACTGAACTGTGTCGATTGCTCGAATCCAACGAGACTCGCACCAATCAGGTGATTACGACCTCACGCCGTCTCGCTGAGGCGTTGGTCCAGATTTTTGCACCCGTCGCCGTCACCCGACACGAGAACCTCTATTCTCAGATCAACCTGCTCTCCACTGATCGAACATTCGGCGTCGCACCCTGGGTTGGAGCCTATCTACAAGTGCTGCGCGAGCTGGGAAACGCCGAGAGCCACATCATCCGGCCCGAGAATGCCACCCTTCGTCCCGGCAGAGTCGTTGCCACCGACCTCGTGATCTGCCTGTCATGCGTCGCGCGGCTGCTCGAGTTTGCATTCGAATGGCTGAACAAGGACGCGGCGCTCCCTTGAGCCCACCGTCTGCCGTGGCTTCCGAGCGCGAAGAACCCGACGTCACGTGGATGCTTGCCGGCGAACCATTGATCCACGTACCCGAGCAGCGTCTCCGCGGGCGTGTTCTGCAGCACGGGCGCGAAGTTCTGCGAGCCCGAGAATCGGTACGCGTTGGTGGCGCCGAAGAGGTTGGCCCAGCCGAAGAAGAACGCGCGCCTTTGATCGATGTCCCGTTCGCTCGCGCCGATGTAGGGGAACATGGGCAATCGATATCGCAGCGCCGGCTCTTTGGCCCCGCCCCAGCTGCCGTCGAGCACAGTCGTTCCGAGGAAGGCCGCGACGTCGTCCGAAGCGACTTGGGGCCTTTGCCGCCGCGAGCGGACCGCCGAGCCTCCCAGCTTTTCGAACTCGCAAGCGCCGGCAATCGCTCAGCGATCGCTCGCTCGACGAGCTCGCCCCAGAGGGGATAGTAGTGGTCGACTTCCGGATAGGGCTCGCCTTCGATGACCCGATCGAGGGCCTGACAAACCTCCAAGGCGATCTGGCGCACCGCTTCGGCGGGGCGAAGTCACGCGCGAATTTGTCGGCGAGGTACCAAACCGCGGCGCGACGGCCGGGGCGCCACCAGTACTCACTCCGAGGGTCGAACGCGAGTCGGTGCTGGGACGCGAGGGCGTAGCCACCATGGACGAGGCGCAGGTGTCGCAGATTGTGGGCGAAGAAGTCCCGCACCTTGGAATCGGCCTGGTAGACGGCCAAGAGGCGGTTGGGGTCCGCCCACGGTGCGATGGGGTACGGCATGCTCGACTCCGATTCGGGGCCTGCGAGAACGTTATGAAGGTCGCGCGGACGCTCGACCTGGTCAACCCGATCGCGGCTAATTCCCAAGATGGCGTCGGACATCGTTCTTCCTCGGCATCGGTCTTCCAGACTGCGCCGGGAATGGTTAGCTGGCAGGTCAATTGCTATCAGGCTGCGTGTTTACGGCGATTCCCGCGCCGCGGGGTGGCCCTCCAGTCTCGCTCTATCTCGGAGAGCTCGCGGTTGCGGAAAGCGGTCTTAATGGTGCCATCTTGCGCGACGACGACGTGCACGCCCTCGAAAGGGCCCAAGTTGAGTCCCAGGCGGCGCCCGCTGGCCACCTCGAGGCGCCCGATTACGTGATAGACGGCGCGTCGTTGGTGGATCACCCGCCCGTGTTGGAGCACCGCGCGCACCGCGGCCGGAGAAATCCCGCGTGCACACATGCGCTGCCAGGCATGGACCGAGAGGTGGTGACCCGGTGACAGGTCGGCATGGCACGGGGGGACCGAGGCGAAGAACAAGAAGGGTGCGGTCATCGAAGGCTCCTCACGCAAGCAGCTGTGTGTTCGTGGCGCTGCGTTGATGAAGACGCGCGCCGCCTCGAAGCAGGGACAGTCCGATCGCTCCTTTGTGGATGAACACGCGACTCGCGGAGCGTGGCGCAAGACCATCTGGCACCGACAACGAAACGACTGTCCAAGCGATGGAGCCGGCGACGTCCAAGGAACGCATGCGGGTCGCGCAGGCGAGCGCCGCAAAGGGACATCACTACTATGACCGACACCAAGCCCACTTCCCGAGAGCTGCTGCGAAAGCGCTATACGCCTCCTTGTTCGATCGCGATCTTCAGCGAAGCCGAGCTCGAGATCCTAAACGAGCACGGGCATTGGATGGCGGCGCTCGCGAGTGGGGAACTGCGGCCCGAGACGGCTGCGCAAGTGCGTTTCGTCGCGGTCGCTGAGGGGGAGCTGACCCCGGAGACGCCGCATGAGAAGGTCTGGCGGAAGGTCATCGGCCGGCTCGAGCTCGAGCGTCGACCGAACTATTTTAAGAGGGTGGGGTGGCACGACCCGGCGGAGGCGCTGATGCCGCGTGACCAGATCGGTCGGATGAGCCCATATCACAGGGGCAGGCGCGATCGCTGACTCCGCGGGAGTCAGGGACCGGTCTCGATCGCGGTCGGGTCGTCGAGCTCGACGACCTCCTCGTCCGAGACGCAACGGAACCACCGCCAATGGTGGCCGTCAGAGATCGCAGCGTATGGGACTCCAAGGGCGAGGGCGCTGTCGCACACCTTCTTGATGCTGTCGCTGACCTCGGCGCCGAGATCGGCGACCTGATCGACGGCGAGCCACGGCATTCCGCTTCGTGATAGCGCAACGAAGTGAAGCCCCAAACCGAGCTGGTCCGCAGCCTGGACCCCGGAGCGGAGCGCGGCACACGAATGCATCGAGGTCAGTCGATCACGAATCATCTTCCGCATCTTTCCACCGGGATCAATAGACAGCGAACTCAATCTCGCGTTTTCTTTATAACGCTCTTCTGGGCTTGTCCTCGTCGCAAGTGAGTCTTGATCCGTCAGCTCAGCGTCCGTCTCCTTGGGCAGTTCGAAGGTGCCTCCCGAGCCATCGAGGGCGATGTAGCGCCGCTGATCACCTCGGATCTCGAGCATGACCCACTCGCCCGTCGGCTTCTGCCGGATCCCAGGATCCAATTCGCCGGAATGACCGATCCACCCCGCCGGTAAAGCGATGGAGTCGAGGAGCACCGAAGCGACGACGGCTAGTTTCTCGACCTCCTCCTTCGTCACCGAGCGTCGTCCAAAGGCGACCCTGTCACGGAGCGCACAGAGTTCGTGGACGAGTTGGATTCCCCCATCAGGAAGACCGGAGGTTAACCAGTAGGGATGGGCGGTTGACAATTGGCGCTGAAAAACGTTTCCGATTCTTACAGCGAGGGTGGAGGAACTCTCAGTATCGACGACATACTGACTCGTGCCCCATAGAACTGGCATCGTGTTGGAGATGACCTCGTCTTGGATCCGCGACACGGCGGTGGCCATTTCGAGTAGCCGGATGAGCGCCATATAGTGACGATTGGGTTCGTCCTGCCTCGGCTCTGCTGCGGGAGCCAGCGCGCGCGCGAACTGCGACCTCAGCGCCCGAATCCAGCCGGGCTCGCGTGTCTCGATCGACGCGAGCTCAGGGCGCTCAACATCGAGGAGCTCGGCCAGCCGGGGTCGAGCCCGGTGCGCTCCTCCAGACAGCGCGAGAGATGTTGGAGGCTGCCTGGGATGGCTGGAGGCAGGAGGACGAGGCGGTCACCGAGGAGTTGGAAGTCTTTGGAGGATGGCCGCCCAAAGGGGAGGCAAACCCGGCTCAGCTGGCACTTTCACGGCAGCGCATGAGACTGCGACGGGAGTATCTGCTCCGCGAGCTGGTGTCGCGTCGGTTCCTGCCCGGCTACGGTTTCCCGACGGACGTTGTTCCATTCATCAATACGAATATTGACGACCTGAAGGCCGCCGAGGCCATGCGAAAACGACTCGAACGGGAGGCTGAAGAAGCGGGTGGAGCCGAGAGCGAGCCATTTGAGGAGGACCGACTCGGGCGCCAGCAGGAGTATCCGTCGAGGAGTAGGGACATCGCGATGCGCGAGTATGCGCCGGGGGCCGATCTGGTGATCGGGGGCAAGGTCTTCCAGTCCCGGGGCGTGACCCTGAGCTGGCACATTCCACCCAGCGACACGACCGTGCCCGAGGTTCAGGCCCTTCGGTGGGCCTGGAGTTGCGAACAGTGCGGCGGCACCGGCACGCATCAGAAGCGGCGGGAGGAGTGCCCCGCGTGCGGTGAGGCAACATCGTTCCGCCAGCGGCGCTATCTCATACCGGCAGGGTTCGCGGTGTCGATCTCGTCCAAGCCGCATGGAGATCTCTCAAAAGAGCAGTATATCCCGGTAATTGCTCCGTGGATTTCCGTGGGAGGTGCGGAGTGGTCCGCGCTCTCGGACGCGATGGTGGGCAGGCACCGGTACGGCCCTGACGGCGAGATCTTCCAGGGTAGCTCGGGAATCACCGGCAATGGGTATGCGGTGTGCCTTCGTTGCGGCTTCGCGGACTCCGAGCCGACCGGGGAGTACCGGGCTGATACGTTACCGGAAGTCCTTGGCGGGCATCGGCCGCTTCGCGGCGGCAAGCAGCGTCTGGACGAAGGGCAATGCGTCGGCACACAGCAGGAGTTCGCTATTCAGCGCGGACTCTGGCTCGGGCAGTCGTCGCTGACTGATGTCTACGAGTTGCAGCTGATGGACCCTGGGTCGGGCCGGGCGCTATCCGAAACGGAGGCGTACTCCCTCGGGGTGGCGTTACGTCAGGCATTGGCGGAGAAGCTCGGCATCGACGACCGTGAATTGGGCGTTGCAGCGGCGCCGAGCCAATACGCCGCCGGGACGAGCGGGTACTCGATTCTGTTGTTTGATAAGTCAAATGGCGGCGCCGGCTACGTTGCCTCCGCGCCTGGCTTTATCGCCGAGCTCCTGATGCGGGCGCGTGAGATCCTGCAATGTTCCAAGGCGTGCGACAAGGCATGTCACCGGTGCCTACTGTCCTATGACACCCAGCACCAGCACCTGCTCCTAGACCGTCAGCAGGCGCTGACGTTGCTCGACAGCGGTGTCATTGAGGCGCTGAAGCTGCCCGAGCACCTTCACTACTTCGGAGACCGCACCCGGTTCGAGTATCTGCCGATTTCGACCGCCGTTCGTCGCGAAGTGGAGCGTGGCGGTGCTTCCTCCGTTACCCTGTTTCTCGCTGGGGATACGGCGTCATGGGACCTCGACGGCTGGGCGCTCAAGCGCGACGTCCTTCGCTGGCTCGCGCAAGAGCTCACCATCTATGTGGTGATTCCGGAGCGCGCGTTTACTGGGGTGGCGGAAACGGAGCGACAACTTCTGGCAGGCTGGGTACGAAACGGCGTGCGCTTGCTGCGCTGCGACGAAGAGGACACCCAGGCGCTCGCAACTGTCGGAGGAGCCTCGTGGACGACGCGCTGGGCGACCACAGAGCAAGCGGCGCGCACAGCGTCGCGTGACTGGGGGCGCGGAGAGGACGGGACCTCCAGCAACGTGGTTGTCGGCGAGCTGGAGCCCTTCGAGCCGCCGACCGGGACGGCGATTCGAGTCGAAGAGCTGACGCCGGGCGGGCAGGGTTGGGGCGATACGCTCGAAGTGACGATACGGGGTAAGCGTTCAGGGGTCTACGCGCTCTCGGGCACGAGCGCGGGCCGAGTTCGTCCGGCCCACGTAGCGTCGACGACGTCGTGCAGAAACTCATGAAGCGGCGCATGCCGCTTTCGGAGCGTGCGA
>Ga0335397_10010095_pt1 | contig 11703 bp, 14 predicted proteins | sample MAT04_FD_205740 | JGI IMG/M metagenome (GOLD analysis project Ga0335397, IMG submission 205740) | Freshwater microbial communities from Lake Fryxell liftoff mats and glacier meltwater in Antarctica - MAT-04 (spades assembly) (version 2) ...
CGCCACCATCCGCAGCTACATCTCCACCACCACCAAACACCACGGCAGCGTCCTCACCAACCTCGCACGCCTCTACACCACCCAAGGCGCCTGGCTACCCCCAGCCACCATGACCTGAGTGGTTACGATCGGACGGCCGACAATTCTCCGAGGACGCCGGGGTTGTCAGCGATCAGGCCAGCGATCGCTGCGTCACGCCAGAGGTCATCGGAGAAGGCGAGCCGGGTCTCCCATGTGTTGTTGCGCTCGGCCAAGACACCGCTGTTCCGCAGCTGATCGATCGCCGCCGAGTCGATTTGCTCGGCGTCCTCACCCAGCTCAGAGCGCGCTAGAGCGGTGGTCGCCTCGATTCGCGCTTGCCGTCCGAAACCAGCAAACGCTATGTACTGGTGTCGTAAGAGGTCAACGAGGTGACCCTCGTTTTGAATGGTCGCCTCCGGCTTGATCGCGAGCCATGCCTGCAGGAGCCCGGGCCGACGCGCGAGCCATGCGCCAACGGGTAGGGATGTGAGCAATTGCACGCTGGGTACCGCTTCGACCACCGCGGTGAGGTCGTCTCCGGAAAGGCCGAGGACCTCGAAGGGCGTTGTCGCGACGCCCCTGCGTGCGACTACTTGGTTGATGTCAGCGCCGGCATCAGACCGGCTGATGATGACCACGTGACAACCGGCGCCGACCGATTGAGCGACCAGCTCCTCCAGGAACTCAGGCCCCACGGTCTGGATCGCCTCAGCTCCATCGATCGCCACTAATGGCGGGAGATCGCCGTCGGGCGATGCAATGGCGACTTGAAACCTCTCCCCGATTGCGACTTCGAATTCTGAAATCGAGTTCTGATGGCGTCGGAGGTCCAGGGCAAATACGTCCCTACCGCGTCGTAGGCGCCTCAGGACTGTCATGGTCAAATGGGACTTGCCTACATCGGGCTGTCCGAGAACGAGGAGGACCGTGCCCGCCGGAAGACCCTCAATCGCCGCGGTGAGTTCGCGTTCCGCCGCTGCTCGCTCGATTTGCGCAGTGCCGCCGCCAGGTTGGGTCAGGCCCCGGTCGGCAACGCTTAGGACGCCATCGCTGATGGCCGCCAAGCGATGGCGAGCCACGTCCGTCGCGTCTACGTGCGACTCGGCCAGCGTCACACAGACAAGGCCCAACTCGTTGTGCACGTTCTCGATCGCATGCAGGATGCGGGCTGCGTACGTCGACAGCAGTTCGTCACCAGCGAGCACGTCAAAGACAAGCAGATAGAAGACCACTTCAGCAGCCCAGCGGCCATCATCATCCGATAGCGGATTGGTCTTGTCGTATGAAGAGGTTCGCCACGTGAGGCGAATGGAGTCACCGTGCAGGCGGACTTCAGCGGGGTCGGCTGCGAGCAGAGCGGCGCGGACTGCAGGCTGGTCTGTCCACTCCCACAACGCCTCTGAGTCGAGATACCCCTGGCCGCCAGTGAGCCTGCCGTTGCTTCGCTTGACCACCTCGACCCAGACGTTTCTTGCAAGCTGGCGCCGGCACTCGCGACGCTTCAGCACTTCGCCGATGTTGCTGCCGATGCTTGCTGCGACGTTGTGTATTGCGAGTTCGGCTGCAATTGAGATTGGGTCGATCGCCACAACATTCATTGTTGTCGATCGGGGCAGCGGCGGGGCACGACTAACCCAAAGATGGGATGGACACGGACGCACTCCAGATGACGCGTTCACGACACACCAACAACCCCGTCGACTTCGTCATGGACACCACCCCCCGTAAGCACTCCAGCTAAGGTCTCGAACCGGGCATCCCACACCGACGAATCAACGAGCTCACCACCACGCCGGACGACCGCATCAACAACCGCCCGCGGCAGCAACCCTCCACCAACCACAATCGGCTCACCGGACCCCGGAGTCAGAGCGTTGACACCCGACCCGGGTGACGTGACAGGCACCGTCGAGCCCGTGTCGGGCAACGACCCGCCGGGCGGCGGCATGGGCTCCCCAGCCGCGACAGTCGAGTCAGCCGCCGGCGAAGTCGCGCCCTCGGAGGCGAAGCCTGCTGCCAGCGCAATGACAGCCACAACCGTCAGCCACCTACGCCGCATGACGCGACCCCTTCACGATCTGATCGCGAGTGCTGTCAGCCCAACGGCGACCGGTGATCATCGCCGGCCGGGGTGCCGCCCCACCCACCGACATCACCCGCACCCACTCGCGTGCCTTCGCCGGAACCTCCAACCCGGCCACCACCTGCTCGGCAGCGATCCGATCCACCAACTCATCGAACGAATCAGCCGAGCGAGTCGCCGCGACTGCAAGCTGCAGCCGGGCGTTCGTCTGCCGGTTCTCACGCCGCGACACCCGCCGTAGTGCCGTTCGCGCTGCGCTGAACAGCGCATCACGTTCCGTCACACCAGCGGCGTATTGCTCCCAAATCGCAGCAGTGATCTCAGCGTCAACGTCGGGGATGAACCCGCCCATCTGCCGGACCAGCCATCGTCGCCAAGTCAAGCATGAGGCGAGAACGCCATCGAATGTGTGCTCATGAAGTGTGTCCATGGGCGCATCGTCCGCGCCCGCCCACCAACTGGCAGCCAGCCAGCAACTCGCCCCGATCTGCCAGGCACCAGCTTCGGAGGTGCGCACCGAGGCGCCGCGGCATCACTGGATGAACAATGCGAGGGCGTCGGTCATGTCCTTGCCGGTCAGCGTGACATCGAGGTCCCCGGCAGAGAGGTCGCGGATCGGTCTCGGTAACCGGGCTCGCAGTCGAAGATGCTCGTCCCCTGTTCCAAGCGCCGTGTAGCCGTCCATGTCCTGCGCCACCAGCACCACGGACGAATCCTCCTGATGGCGTCCGAGTACGCGAGCTGGCGGGCCGAAAACCTTTCCGTCCCTGCTCATCCATACGGGTAGGAGCAAGTCGCCGGCCTCTGCCCGGTCGTCGGCATCGACCAGGACAGTGTGTTTCGCCCTGCCCTGGAAAGCGTGCTTCGCCCGCTTGATCACCGCCACCTCGGCGGCGGACAAGTCGTGGTCCTCGTTCCAGTATGCCCAGAGCCGTCGTGGGGGGTCGATCACCTCGGGCCCATCATCTGAAGGTGATCCGGGTGTCTCCGGAGCGTCCGGCAAGCGAGCAACGTCGGCTGATGTCATCGGCTTCAGATCCGAGTGGAGATCATCGATGAAGCTCGCGACTTGCCTCACCAACTGCGCTGAAGTGGTGACGACTGCGGCCTCGACGGAGGTTCCACGTGAGGCTCGGCGCGAGATGTTGGACGATCCGACCACGGCAAGTTTGCCGAGCACAATGACCTTGGTGTGCAGGTCGGGTCGGTTGTAGATCAAGACTCCGCGCTTCAGGTATTCCTGCAACGCGAACTTGGTGGTAGAGCCTTGGGCCATTGCGTGGCGTCCGGCGTTGACGACCAGCACATCGCCACGCCCAAGGTCGAGGATGTCCGCCTGGCTCACGTAAGCGACAGCGACCCGCCGTTCACCGGGCTTGCATGTTGCCGACGCGTCGTGAATCGCGTTCCACAGTTCGATTCCTGACAGCAGTTTGTTTGTCATTGGTGTCCTCCCTCGACGGTCAGCGTGCTAGTGCCAGAGTCGCAAAAATCGGTCAATCGCAGAGGCCGATTGAATATGCTGTCAGCAGACCCGAACAAGTCGGGCACTTGCCGATCGGCTAGGACTCACTCGATTCGGTCTCGACAACAGTCTCGCAAGCAGCAGCCGATCAAGCGATCTCTTGCTGTGGGGGCGCCGGAGCGGCTTGTGCAGACCGTCACCGCACCTGCCCTGTCACGCAACCAACCGTTGACACCGATAGCACGCGCGCGGTGTGCGGCTTTGTCCAGACAGGCCCCCTCCGATTGAAACGTCGCGGTCGCGTCGCAGCCACTGCAGTTGGTATGAACGATCTCACCCACGGGTGTTCCTATAGGGCGGGGTGAGCGGTGACACGTCGACCGAGTACGCCCGGCTTGCCCAGGAGTGCGGCTCCGGCTGGAAACGGTCGGACCGAGAGCCGCACCATTCCGGTGTTCGATGTGCACAGGTGTCGGCGTTGCGGGAAGTGCCTTCCCGATCAGGCTGCGTCTCGTCCGTCGCGACCGGCCCACAGCACGGTGATGACCTCAAGGGCTGTGGTGTGTACTACTGCAAGGCGCCGGGCAACGGTGATGTATCGGCCGTCCCGGTGCGGTCCTGTTGACGGGTATCGCACTTCGTAATCGCGAAGGGTGCTGACGACCTCGCTTCGATCGATGTTCATTTGCCGGCAGCGTTGAAGTGCGTGCAGAGTCAGGAAGGGGCGCGGCTCGACTTCGTTGCTCGATCGGGGTGGCGGGTTGGTCTTCATGCCGCGAGCTCAAAGCGGGCGAGCGGCGAACGGTCGCGGGTGCGGAAGGCGCCATCGAGGGTGACGGTGAACCTCCCGCCCTGCCAAGAGTCGTGCCGGCTCATCATCAAATGGGCGACGGCGTCGACAATATTGCTCCTGCCGTCGACGTACTGGCGTGTCGCGGCCGACATGTACCCGAGACAGGTGGTCGGCCAGACCCCGTTGACCGAACAGGAGAAGACCAGGGGAAAGACAGGGTACGGGAACCGGGTTAGACGGGGTGCTGCAGCTACGAGTGCTCGGGTGAAGTCGTCGAAGGTCACCGTCCATGTGGGCGGCGACTCTTGAAGGGTGGGTGGGTACGTCACGTTCTCGTCCTTTCCTGGAAGCGGCGGGTCCGGTTCCTCGGACGACAGCATGATGGCGGTGTCGGAAGCTGTACAGCGCCGAAACTGCACTTGGACCGGGCGTGTCATGCTTCTAGCATGGGGTGTGTAGGGTCGAGCATGGAACGAGGGGTCTAACTGCATGAGTTTTCCGTACGACGAACTTCCAGTAGGGCTCGGCGCTCCCCGAAATTTCGTTGACTGGTGCCTTGGAGGCCGTCCAGCCACAGCAGTTGACGTGCCAGTTCGAGAGCGACTCTTCCGTAGGGCGGGCCCCCATTGGCCTGAGCCGCCCCTGCGCACACTTCTGAGCGCTGGCAAGGGCTCGGCTGACCTGCGTGTCAGGATGGTCCTGTTCCTGTTGTTCGCTCAGTCATTTGCAGTCGGCGCAAACGGGGTCCCCACGACTACCGCCAACTGGGCGAAACTGCTCGGGCTTCCACTGGGCCGCGACCATCGAGCGAGTTCGTTTCGTCGTATCAACGTCGCCCGAGTCGCGCTGATCCGACAGCAATGGATTCAGCCTGCGCGCGGCGGACTCATCACGTTGCTTGATCCAGCTACGCGTCATCCATACAGGCCTGAGACCGAACATGACAACCTGTCTCGCCGCTTGAGGCGCGGAGAGTTCCTCCTGGCGCACAGCTCAAGGTCCGCCCGAACTCACCCCGAGCACTGGGAACTGAAGCCGGTCGCCGTCCCCGCAGAACTATGGGCGAACGGCTGGGTGACCGCCTTGTCCGGAAGGGCCCTCGTCGCCTACCTGGTGCTTCTCAATCACCGCCGAGACAACGGGATCTCTACAGTGCCGAAGATTCGCACTCACCAGTACGGGCTCAATGCCGATCTGTGGGCGTCGGCGGTCCGGGAACTTGAGCGCCGCCTTCTCGTGAGAACCCACAACCTTGGGCAATCCGGCGTGGTCACCCGAATCGGATACGAGATCCGGGACGATCGCCCGCAGAAGCCTGCCCTGAGCTGAGCCGAAGGGACAGCGGTGGGCGGCAACGCCAGGGCCGGCGCCCTCATGGCCGCCTTCGACATGGCCACGCACTCCGCGGACAGCGAACTTATCCACCGAGCCGGGCGCCGCGAGGTGATCAAGCCAACGTTGAAATCATTGGCTCACGTTTCGGGACACTCGTTGCTGCACGTCTGCCGGGTCAAGTTCTGGCGACTCAAGGCCTCGTAGGCCGGAACTATCAGTCTTGGAGTGAGGTGTCGCTGTCGTGCCTCATAGTGCGATTGGTGTCGCTGATGGCGAGCATCGCGGGTGACAGCACGACGTCGATGAGGGCGAGTTGACCGCGGATGTCGATGAGGCATCGGTGTTTGGGTAGCCGGGCGAGGATGGTGGTTGCGGTGGTGGGTAGGCCGAGGCGGGTGGTGGTGTCGGTGGCGTCGTGTTGGTCGCCTTGGCGGAACAGGATGTGGGTGTCGGCGTCGGATACCAGCCGTGATGCGATTTCGCCGGTGGTGCCGTCGGCTTGGCCGCCGAGTTCGGCGAGTCGGTGCACGACGATGATGTTGGCTTGTCCTCGTTGGCGGCCGAGTTTGAAGCTGTGTTGGAGCCAGATGACGGTGTCGCGGTTTCCGGCGAGTCGCCATGTTTCGTCGTTGACGAGCAGGGTGTGGCCGGGGCTGGAGCCGACGAGTTGGTCGACGGCGCGCATGCCTGCGAGGAGTGCGAAGCGCAGGGTGCGGTCGTCGGTGCCGCAGCCTGAGACGTCGACCACGAAGCCTGATGGTGAGTTGGCGAGGTCGACGTTGGTGTGCCCGTCGAACATGCCGGCGTGGGTTCCGTTGAGTAGTTCTCCGAAGCCGAAGCGGAGGTCTTTGGTCTCGTCGAGCGCGGCGGGGCGGGTCATCGACAGTTCGTCGCAGAGTACGGCGGGCATGTTGCGCAGGATCGCAGCGAGGTCCGCGACGAGTGGCCGGTCGGGTAGCAGGCGCACGGTGCCCGACAGCGCGGCGCGTTCGACAGCGAGCAGCGGACGCTCCACGCATAACGCGGCGAGCGCATGAGCGAATTCGAGGCGACCTTGGGGGTCTTGGAGCGGGTTGACTTTGGTTGTTCCGCCGGGGCGCAGGTCGAGGATCGGTACTCCGAGTGCTCGGGCGAGTGGTGTGTATTCGCCTTTCACGTCGGTGGCCACGAAGCGGCTGCCGAATGCGCCGACGAGCCACCACAGGATCTGTTTGACGAGCGCGGATTTGCCGTTGCCGGGGGCGCCGGCGATCACGATGTTGGGGTTTTGGGCGATGCCTTGGTTGACCCAGGCGAACGGGTCGATGCCGAAGGGGGCGCCGCCGCAGAGGTGATCGACCCCGATGATCGGCCCGACCGAGGGGATCGAGCCGCCGAAGTGCCAGGGGTAGGCGGTGGACCATTCGGCAGTCGTGGCGCGCAGTTTGCTGGTGCGCATCACTCCACCGACGGTTTCACGTAGATGCCCAGCGGGAGCGCGGCGGCGAAGCCGAGGTGGTGGTGGCCGGTCAGTTCGTGTGCGGCGGCGCGTCCGGTTTCGCGGAGTTTCTGGCGCATCATCTGGCATCGCTTGTCGAGGTCCTGTGGGGTGCGGGCGGACACGACGATCAGCGCGTAGCCGTCGAGTTCTTGGTGGCCGGCGGAGACGGCCTGTTCGGCGGATTGCAGGGCTTGGGTTTTGCGGCGGTCGGTGGTGCGCACCCGACCGCGGGAGATCGCAATCATCGTGTTGTTCGACGCGGCCCGTGTTGTCAGTGCTTCGCGTCGGGCGTCGGCACGCGACGGTGCGATTGGTTCGAAGACCACGGTGATCACCTTCGGGCCGTGCATCCCGAGCGGTTTCCACATCCAGTCGGCGTCGACTTTGGTGCGCGGCCAGGTGATCGTGAACACCCGGTGGTAGGCGCCGTCGATGGTCAGCTGGTGGCGTTCGATGGTGGTGTCGTTCGGTCCGGTTCGTTCGGGCAGCGCGAACCGTTCTCTTGCGGAGGGGTGCTCGTCGCGGGTGTTGAACGGGTCGCCGGCGTCGACGATCATTCGGCCGAGTTCTGCCGGTGACAGCAGCCCGGCGATGGTGAACCCGCGGGCGGTGAGTTCTTGGCCGACCTGACGCCCGACAGCGATGGCAGCTTGGTGCATGATGTCGCCGGGTCGTCCTGTGAAGCCTTGTTGGCGGGCGAGGCGAAGGCTGCGGGCGCGGGTGATCGTCACTGCGAGCAGCACCTGGTGCGAGGAGGCGATCGCACCGAACCCGGACACGTACTGGGCGTAGTCGCCGGTAGCGGGTCCGGTGACGCCTCGTTCGCGGTGGTAGCGGGCCAAGGCGGTGGGGTCCGAGGCGCGGTGGATGTCGGTCCACGCGATGCGTTCTGCTGTCAGGCTGCCACCTGGCTCGACACACAGACCGCCGAGCAGATCGCCCCAGCTGTCGAAGCGTTCAGTCTGACCGGCCGGTGGGAGAAACGCGAGCGACGAACAATCGGCTGGCATCACCACGGTGAACGCCCCACCGGGTGCCTCGACGACACCGATCGCACCCCGCCCGGCAGGGTCGGTGGCGAGGTGGATGGTGATGCCATGCAAACCTCGAGCACCCCGACCGGTGCCGCCCGGGTTAGATCGTGTCCTGTGGTGGCGGGTCAGCCATCGCAGGTGGGCGACGACCCTGGTGCGGACAGGTTGGCCGCGCCACGACAGCATCGTGCACAGCAGCACGGGGACAGCGGTGATGGCGGCGGCGACTGGTTCGTTGACCGCGATCCCGAACCCGAAAACCCCGAACGCGAGACCCACCCCGAGTACCTGCGGACGCGACAGCGCGCCGATCAGTTTCACTTTCTCGTCGGGTGGCCACAGAACCTGTGGTGGTGTCACGGTTCCTCCGGCGACAGCATCTCGCTGACCCGTTGTGCCACCGTCGTCGCTGCCACACCCCCACCAGCGTGACTGGCCGGCGGCCCAGACACTCCCGGGTCGCTGTCGAACGACAACCGGTTGGTGCTGGCACCGTGCGGTTCGGGTGCTTGGGCCTGTGCTGCGATGCCTGGCACGCTCGACCCGGCACCGGCACCGGCGCCGGTGCTCGGCCCGGTACCGCCCGACCCTGGTTGGCTCGGGTCTGGTGGGCTGGCGCCGGCAACGAACGATGCCAGCTGTGAGTTGGCACCGGCGGAACCAGCGGCTGCCAGCCCGGCGGTGCCGGTGGAAGCGCCGATCGCAGCAACGGTTGCTGCGGTCGTCGCGGCGGCGGTGATCAACGCACGACCTCCCGAGTCGCCCGAGCCGCCCAGCGGCAGGAACCTTGACACCATTGCGGGCATCAGGATCGACACCAGCATCCCGGCGAGACCGCCGATTGCTTGGCTGATGCCGAGCACACCGGCACCGTTGACCGTGTGCAACGCCAACGACATCGACGCCGCGGTGAGCGCCGGGGTGAGCGACAGCGTCGCGACGTTGCGGATCATGCGCGCCGACACATCCTTGAGCGCCGGCCACGGGCGCAACGCGATCGCCAACGGGCCGATCACGGCAGCGAAGGTCAACATGTGCTGCAGCACGAACATCTCGATCATGAACACCAGCAGGAACACGATCATCACCAAACAGATCAGCAGCCGAAAGAACGAAGCGATACCGCTGTCGAGCGCGATCCCTGTAGTGAACGCCTGACGCAACGCGTCGCCGGTGAACGCGGCGGTGAGCGCCCGGCAGCCTTCGAACCAGATCGCCACCGCCGTGTACCAACCAGCGAGCATCACCATCGTGGTCGGGATCTCGCGCACCACCTGCGACAACTCGACCTTCGGGTTCAGTAACGCCCCACCACAGGCCAGCACGATCGTCGCGACCACCGACACCAACGCCAACCACTTGAACGTTCCGCCGAGCTGCGCGAGCGCGGCCGCCCCGAACGCCGGCGCCGACAGATCCGCCAGCACGATCGCGATCTGCTGGGTGACCCACGACAACGCTTCCTCGACCCACCCAACAACAACCCCGATGAACGCATCCGAAGCTGCGTCGATGATGCCACCCGCGGCGTCGGTGATCCAGTCGATCGGGTTCAGCGAAATCCCGACAAGCATCACCGGTCGCCTAGCTCAACCACTGCACGAGCTGGCTCGCCGAACCAACGATGATCAACACCACCAGCACCGACCCGATCGTGGACTTCAACTGCGGTGACATGCCTCCGCCGTGACCGCGTTCGCCGGCGAACAGCAAAGCACCCGAGCCCATCAGCACAGCCAGCGCCGCCATCAGCGACGCCCACTTCACCAACGCCAGCACCGTGTTCACCTTGTCAGCAACCCCTGCAGGTGCCGACGGGGCAGGGTCAGGAATCGAACTCAACAACACATGAAACATCCGTACATCTCCTTCATGGCCGATGCCGGCGCAAACGCGCACGGTCACGTTCCAGTGGTCACAGAACACCATGCGACGCGCACACCATGCGCGCCCAACACCGAACCGGCGACCACTCGCAGGCATGAAGAAACTCGTCTACGCCAGTGTCCCAGTACTGCTCCTACCGTTCGCGCTGGTGGCCGGCGTCGTGCTCATCGGTGGGGCAGCAACCTCCACCGGCCAAGCAGCCAACACCGCCGCAGCCGCCGTGTGTACCTACGCGAACCCCGACCCGGTGCGCATCGCGGTCGCCATGGAACAACTCACACCCGACCCCGTCAGTGCACAGCACTGGGAGACCCACTCGGACGCCGCCGGCATCGACCGCGCCGTCACCTTCGAAGCGTCCACCAGCGAGCAACGCCACCAGGTGCTGCTCCACGGCGTGCGGACCATTCTCTACAGCACACCACCGAACTCCGTCACCACCCCACCCATGGTGTGGTGGCACCAGCGGATGCCGATCGACAACGACGACACCACCTGGCACACAGAACCGGTGCCCGGCTGGGACGGCACACTCGGCGACTACATCGACGCGTTCGTCGACACCTACGCCACCAACCCGATCGTGCTCGCCGCCAGCACCTCCGACACCCGAAGCTGCCTGCCACCCACCAGTACAAGCTGTCCGCAACCGGTCGACGTCACCGCGATTCTGGCCACCATCGGCACCCTCGAGTCAGGCAACAACTACACCGAGTCCAGCCACTCGCGTGCCAGCGGTTACGCCACAGCATCAGGGAACCCGTCAGGCGCAGACCAATACATCTACACCTCCTGGGGGGGAGGGAGCCAACCGCGGGCACGACGAAGCATTCCAAGCGCCACCCGCCGTCCAAGACGAACGAGCCACCACCGACGTCACCAGCCGCCATCGCCGACTACGACCGTGCCGCAGGCTTCGAGCGCTGCACCAGCGCCCGGCCCTTGAGAACCCGGGCAGGTGCGCCAGCGAGTCGTACCAGAGCTTCCGCCTCCCGCTTGTCTAGCTCGCGCAACATGACCGGACCACGGACAGCAGCGGAGGCCGCTAGCGGGGTTCCGTGCTTGTGGTCATGAACTGCGAACCCAGGCGACAACTCATGTAGTGGCGCGAGCCAGATCTTGCGGTCCCCTGGCCGACCCGTCATCCGCGTCACCACACAGAAGCCAACGACCAGTCTTTCGTCAGTCTGATAGGCAGCGATAACGTCGCCTGCAGCAATCGTCTCCGCAAGGTGCTTGTGGACTTCGTTCGAACGAGTGGAGTAGTCGCCGCCCCATTGAATCTCCTTCTTGCGCGTCGCAAAGACGTCCTTCCGCCAGTCGCCCCAATAGCCGGCTGGCCCACCCTCGAGATTGCACTTGTACAGCCAGCAGCGCATCCAGCCTCCGATTTGCCAACCCAAAGGTACTCGCGAACGCAGTTGGCCATGGCGATCGCGCCAGCCCCATCGAGACGCGCCGTTGCCGTCCGAGGCACGCCCCGGGGAATCGTCGATGTAGGGCCCTACTGCGGGTGGAACGCACTTGTGCTGGCGATGACCGCCGCAGACAGCGCCGAGGCGGCGCGATGGAGAACCTGCAAGAGCACTGCGGACTTGGCTCACA
>Ga0335397_10010097_pt1 | contig 11702 bp, 9 predicted proteins | sample MAT04_FD_205740 | JGI IMG/M metagenome (GOLD analysis project Ga0335397, IMG submission 205740) | Freshwater microbial communities from Lake Fryxell liftoff mats and glacier meltwater in Antarctica - MAT-04 (spades assembly) (version 2) ...
TAAAAGCGGTTATTGCAGCAGATCTAGTCTCGACTCTTCAAGGACAAGGCCCATTTACGATTTTTGCACCTACAAACGAAGCCTTTGCAAAACTTCCCCCTCAAACACTAGCGGATCTTCTTAAACCAGAAAACAAAGCAAAGCTTGCAGCGATCTTAACTTATCATGTTGTTGCAGGCAAAGTCCTTGCAGCTGATGTTAAAACATCTAAGGTCAAAACAGTCAATGGTAAAGAACTTGATATTAAAGTAAATGGTTCTGATGTAACAGTTAATGGCGTTAAAGTCATAAAAACAGATATCGTCGGTTCTAACGGTGTAATTCACGTGATCGATGGCGTTCTTGTTCCTAATTAAGTCTTAATCCCCCACAATGTTTGTGGGGGATTTTAAATCTTATTGAGTCTAAACTTCAAAGAACCCGCAATAAAAATTTAACATTTTCAGTGCAGGTTTTTTTAATTATTTAATTTGCAGATTTGTTTTCTTATTGATATGGGTTCTTGCACCATCTGCAGTAAGAGCAACACCTCTAAATTTTACCGAAGGAGCACCGCATGCTACTAACGCATCCAATGCCTACTTCTATAATAGCTTCTCTAAAATCATTTCAGTAATTCAAATTTAATATTAATTTACCTTAAACTTTAAATTTTGCCGCTTAAAGCCTCTTCCTTTGAAGATAACAGTTACACTTGTCATTTACGTATATTTTGATCATTGCATATATTTTGTATATTATGTACAATAAGTATATAGACAAATACAAGGAAGTGATAAATGGGGGTTGCTATGGAAACCATAACATCAAAAGATATTAGAGAACACCTTTCGGATGTTCTTAACAAAGTGGCTTATAAAGATCAAAAGTACATTATTACTAGAAGCGGAAAAGACGTTGCCGTTATTCTTTCAATGGAGGAATGGGGTCTAATTGAAAAGATGATGCAAAAAATGGAAGATGAAGAAGACGTTCGAGATGCTGATCAAGCACACGCAAGATATATAAAAGAGGGTGCAATCCCCTTTGACCAAGCAATGAAAGAGTTAGGTCTATAATTCATGTATGACCTTGAAATAGACAAGAAAGCTTTGAAGGAACTTAAGAAAATTCCAGATTCCGATCAGGAAAAAATCACTAAGAGGATTAACGCTCTTAAAGAAAATCCAAGACCTGTAGGCTACGAGCCACTTCATGGAACTTTATCAGATTACTATCGGATAAGATTTGGAAATTATCAGATTGTCTATGAGATTTTTGATAAAAAATTAATTGTTTTTATATTTAAGATTGAAGGGCGTGGTAGCGTCTATAAAAAGAAATAACGCTTAACGAAATGGTTCACATTCTAATCTATTCAATTAACAAGTATTTAGTTGCTTTAATGATTTAAAAAGGAAGCTATTAAATGACATCAAAAAAATTACAATTCGTGAATATAAAGCTGAAGATGCCGAGGATCTGGCAAAAATTTACTATAATACTATTCATGAATTCAATATTCAAGATTACACTCAAGAACAAGTTAACGTTTGGGCTCTTAAAAGCAGTCTTGAGACCACCTACTGGTCAAAGAAGTTAGAAATAAGCAAGCCTTTTGTTGCGATTTTGGATAATACAATAGTAGGTTTGCTGAATTTGAACCTGATGGACACATTGATTGTTTTTACTGTCATCACGAATGGATTGGCTATGGAATAGGTCATGCTTTAATGAACGCCATTTATGAAAAAGCAAAGCAAAAAAAATTCTGCGGATATTTGCAGAAGTTAGCATTACAGCGCGCCCTTTCTTTGAAAAACAAGGCTTTATTACAACCAAAGAGCAGACAGTTGTACTAGAAGGCGTTCAGCTAACCAACTTTAAAATGGAAAAAAAATTCAATGATCATTCAACAGTATTAGATGAGAACATAAAAATACCCGCAATAAAATTTTAACATTTTAGCGGGTATTTGCTTTTTTACTAACTCAAAACTATTTAATTTGCTGTTTTGCTTTCTTATTGATATGGGCTCTTAAAATTCGTTGTTGAATAGCGTTACGGACTTCTTCTTGCGTTAAGTTCATTTTCAATTCTGGACTAAGGAAAGCTAACTTGTTTGAATCTTCTTGAAACCAAAAAAGTTTTTTAGGCTCATTTAAAAATTTAGCATAGAGTTGTGTGTTACCGGCTAACTTGCACCAAGTTTTACTAACGCAGCAAGCGGTTTTAAGTTCTTTCAAGTTTAAATGATTAAAAACAGCATGAACAGCATCGACAACCATCTCTTGTGCAGGATCTTTCTTCTCTTGCGGGTACATATAATTAGTATAGCAATTAGCTACTGCATTTTTTGTTTCACATGCCGCATTATAGGCTGATGATAAGTAATTCATGGTATTCCTCCTTTCTTTTAAGCTTTAATTATAGAACAAGAAAAATAAGGCGGGATAAAATTTACATTAAGATTAGGTAAATCTTCATGAATAATGGGATTTTAAGGCATCGAGGATTTGCTCGCTTGATTTTCCCTTAAGCTGAACTTGACAGGGGCTTGCATTTTCATATTGCAGCTTTCTTGTCTGGTACATTTCTTCAAAAGAATTCTCAGGATCGTTAGGGTCTAAAAAGGATGGTACTCCCCGCTTGAATATTCTTCGTTTGATCTTTTCTTTGTCAGCATCTAAATAAATGAGTTTGCCAATTTTTTTAAGACGGGAATGATTTTCAGGATTTAATAAGGTTCCACCGCCAAGCGAGATAACGGTATCTTTAACATCTTGAAGTTGATCAACCACACGATCTTCAAGTTGGCGAAAAAATCCCAGTCCAAATTTAGAGCTTATTTCACGGCATGTGTATTTGTCAGGATACTCCTGTTTAAAAAGACCCTCTATTAGGTTGTCAATATCTAGGAAGTTAAGTTGAAGCTCTTTTGCAAGAAGCTTGCCAAAAAAGGATTTTCCGCAAGCTTTATAGCCATAAAGAATAAGATTTTGAGGTTTTTGGTTTTTCATAACAGTATTCTACAAAACCTTAAGGCAATAAGCAAATAATTTAAGCTTTTTTAAGTGCTTCTAGCTCTTTTAAGAACTTTTTATCGTCTGAAAAAAACATATCGATTAAGACTTCCTCAAAGCAGTTATAAGTTAAACGGTCGCTTGTAAATAAATTCAAAGTGGATTGTTTTCTTAAATCATAAATTTCTTTCATGAATTCCGCATCACAGCTTAACTGATCGCCGATATAGTTACTCCAAGGTGCTGTCATAATAGATATTTTGACAATTTCTTCATCATTTCTTAAATAATGCGGGACGTTGCCAAGCATTTGTCCCTCTTGTTTAACGAGCGCTAAAACAATATCCCTGTCATTTTGAAGTTTAGGGATGTTCCAAAGCTCATAATATATTTTAGGATTATGTTCTACTAACTTTAAAACAAAATCTTTTTGTTTTTTAAGTTTTAGGTTTATGTAGCAGAATTCGCTTGGAATGATATCGATAAATTTGAAATAAAGCTTTGGATAATTTGTTAACTTTTCAAAAGTTTTATTGATTAGGCGTGCTTTTTTGAGATTATTTATAGATAAATGAGAAATAATTTCATTAACGGTATCTTCAATAAAAACGTTATTTGAATCATTTTCTAACGAAATATTAAAACATGTCAAGTCAGTTTTTGCATATTTACTTATGTTATTCATTTTAGTTTCCTTTTTTTAAAAGTTAATATAAACTGTATACGTAAAAATCTCGTAAAGATTTCGTTAAGATATCGTAAAGATAAGGTAGTCAATTGGGGTTCTAGCTTTACAGAATTACAGTTTCCATTGGTGACTATAGAGCCATTTGGTAAAACTGTCATTCTGTCAATCCAGACCCCAATTTTGCACCCTTTTTTTATCATTTAAGAAGCGGTTTTGTGGGGTCTGGATTGACAATATGACAATTTCATATCCTAAAGATATAATACTCAACGAAAAATTGTAATATTGTAAAGCCTGACCCTACAAATAATTAAAATTTAGAAGTGTGCCACCCTTATGACATCGTTATAGATTTCGAAGTTGAAAGTGTTGAGCAAATTTAAAAGGTTAGCGTTTGGGCAAGAAAAAATTGCTTTCTTTATAATCTCAAACGCATTTGTTTGTTCAGATGGTAAATCTTTATTTGTCTGCAAAATATTAATATGATCTCCACCCGCACGCTGAAAGTAACAGTTGGTTACGGTTTCGCCAAATTTTGCAATCAGGAAATTTTCAAGGGTGATGAGGTTACTCTTAGCATTTTCAAATTTGGGTAAATTTATGTCCCCTTCTATACTATCCCGGGCTTGGAGGTGATTGTTGGAATTTAAAATGAGCTTATTTACAATTGCCAATTCATCAGCTACTGGCAAATCGTATTTGTCTAATCCTTTTCTAACAATAACATGTGGGGATTCCTCAGGAAAAAGTACAAAATAATTGGTTGCAACTTCAAGCTCAAGATCCTTCAACACGCTAATTTTATTAAATTTTCTTGGATTAAGTGAGGTTTGTTTTTGTAAAAGTGGCACTTCCACTTTGTTTTGGAACAGTTTCATTCTTGCTTGAACATTGGGGCTTGTTTGGCTTCTTGTTAGAGGGTATTCATCTTCAATAATGTAGGGCTTTGTAATAGACTTAATAACAGGTTTGATGACTTCTTTAACTTGAGGAATCTCTTTTGGTGTATTGCTCAAAATTACTTTTTCAATGATGCTTTCAACTGATTCCGGCACAAAATTTTCTTTCGCTTTTACAACCATATAAGTAAAAACAATTGTATTGATAATAGGTAATGATAACACTAACCCCATTCCTGCGTAGGATAAAAAGCTGTTGGCGGTTTTGTCTGTTTTAATGTCAACTTCTGTTGATTCCTGGCCAAAAGCAACTTTATAATTGTGCCATGCGGCACTATAAGGTGCAGCTATGAAATAATAAGAGTCAACAACTCTCGAAAGAACCTCTTTAGGAAGAAAATCGGTTTGCATAAAATACCTTTTTATTAAAAATAGTGTCTTGAAATTATTGATAACCATTAACTTAATAATTTTCAATCATGAATCATTGGCTAAAAAATGTAAGATACTTAAATCTAATAACTTTGGTCTTTACATAAAATGGAATAAGAAGTATTCTAATACTCTAATTATAATATCTGTCGAGAGGAGTTTTGGTATGGTCTATTTTATTTATAAAATCTGTTTTAGGTCCCTGTCGGCACTAGCTCTTCTTGGCATAACACTCTTTTTCTTGAGTCCAACGATTGCATCCTCTCAGTTTGGTAAGAAAAAAATTGAAACTTACTACAGCGAAAAGATCAACGGGAGCGTCTCATTTAAGAATTTAAATTTCACATTCTGGGGCCATCAAAAGATTGAAGGCATGGAAGTTAAGGACAAAGACGGCAATTTTGCCTTTAATGCCTCTTTAATTTCAGTAGAAAGCTCATTTCCAAATATTTTATTTTCTGAAATTTTAGAAAATCAAATTATATTTTCAAATGCCAACCTAACAATCGGAACAGCAAACGACCCAATCGATTTAAAGAACATGAATGGAAATTTAAGTCTGGCTTCTGAAAATTTCACTTTTAAGCTAACGGGACTTTCTTCTCTTAATGGTTCAGAAGGCGCCTTTGATTTTGACATTTCATTAAAGGGAATAGAATCAAAAGACCGTCTTGAGCTTTTAAAAACCCCTGATTTGCTATTTTCAGATTCCTCCAAATTAAAAGTTGATGTTAAAGCCAAAAGCTTTCCAATAGCCTTGATCGACTTTATTTTTAAAACCCAAAATCCAGAATATAAAGAAGATCTATTGGTTTCAGCATTTGGTGAAAAGCTTGATTTAACACTCTCTAAATCAAAAACAGACGAAAGCAAAAACTTAAACCTTGAACTTATAGCCGTAGCCGGAAACCTCTCTGCAAATTTTGTTGGTGAAGTTGGTTTAGATAAAATATTTACAACCAAACCAAGCACGCTTGTGTTTGGGGTTAACCAAGAGCTTATTGAACAATTCTACCCTGAAACTTTAAGCTTGAAATTAGCAAAGCCGACGACTGTTTTTATTTCTATTGAAGAATTCAGCTTGCCACTCGATCTAAAAACCGGTAAGTGTGATCTTCTAGATCTAATGTTTAAAGGTCGGGCCGATCTTGACAGCGCAACTCTTGTGAGTAATATTGGATTACCTAACATCGAACTTAAAAAATTTACTACAGCGATCCATACTGACCAATCGTCTGATGAGTTCGCTTTAAAGGTTCAAGGAAATGCGTCACAACATGGCCATCCAATTAATGTCACATTAGAAACGACACTTCCAAAATCGTTTAATCTTGCAAAACATAAATTTCCCCCTTTAAAAATCGATCTGAAACATATTCCATTAGAAATAGTCGATCATTTTTTTAATCTCGACACTATTTTATCAAAAGAGATTGGAACTCATGCCGATCTAAAAATGGAAGCTAAACTGGAAAAAGATTATCTTGATCTTCAGTTTAAATTTGATTCTGAAAAATTAACGATCCCTTCAATGCGTGTTAAGATTGATGATAATATCACGTTGATTGAACCCCCGACACTTTATTACAAAATGAGTGAAGAGCTTGCCAATAAGCTTCTTCCGAAAAGCGCCGTTGTTAAATTAAATACAGATAAGCCCTTGGCAATTACTTTTCATGTAAATCCGATTTTGAATTTTGATGATATTAGTCATCTAACCTCAAATTTATCTGGCAGTATGAACATTCACGATGTGACATTTGACTCAAAAGAAAGGCTTCAGTCTGTTTCCTTCCAAGAATTAATTATTCCATGGGAAATTTCCCCTGAAAACAAAGAAATTAATTTTAAGTTTTCAGGTAAAACAAAGTATTTGAGCGAAAGAAAAGGTGGGGTTTTTTCCGGGAAAGCTTCACTCAAAGATGAACAAGAATTTCATTCATTTGATGTTTTACTCGATCAAAAAAATGGTGATGGACATGAGAGTCAATTGCGCTTTAACGGAAATGTGGCCAATTTATTTACAAGAGATGGCACCTTAAATACCGAAGGCTTAACTTTGAATCTTGATGGAACGGTCAAGGATTTGCCGACTCCACTTTTTTGTAAAGTGGGCTGCTTGAATTCCTACGTGCATAAAAAAATTGAAGTTTTATTTGGAGATTATTTAAGCGCTGAAGTGCATGTTGCTTTAAAGCAAGAGTTAAATGGATTGATCCAAGCTAAAGTCACAGGCAATGAGGGCTCTTTTCATATCGATTCAACTATCAAAGATGGCTTTTTATTATTAAATCAACCCTTTGAAGCCCATTTTAAGGCAACTGCAAGGCTTGGAATAAGTATTTTACATGACATTTTCCCTGTTTTAAGTGGTATTGTCAGCTCGGACCAACCCATTTCAATCACGATTCCAAATAAAGGCTTTGCTTTTCCTTTGAAGAGATTGGATGTTTCTAAAATTGAAATTCCACAAGCAATATTAAGCTTAGGGCATGTTAAGTTTGATAAAAGTGGTGAGCTTGCAAAAGTTTTAAGTCTCTTAACACCGTCTGATGAAGATTTGATATCTGTATGGTTTACTCCCCTCTATTTTACGATGCATGAGGGTGTGTTTAAATTAGAAAGAGTCGATATGCTGATTTCTCGACGTTTTCCGATTGCAACGTGGGGTAAAGTTGATTTAGTACAAGACAAAGTGAAAATGACAATTGGAATGTCGGGCTACGCACTTAAGCATGCGTATAAGGTTAAGGGCTTGGACAATGAATATATGGTTCAAATCCCACTTAACGGAACAACCAAATCTGCAACGATTGATAAAGCCAATGCAACAACAAAGATCGGCGCACTTGTAGCCCAAGGTCATGGTGGAACAAAAGGTCTTGTACTGGGTACGGTTTTAAGTCTTGCCGGCGGTGCTTTGACGGAAGAAAAACCACCTAAGTCTACAACTTTACCACTTCCGTGGGCAGAAGAGCTAAGGGAAAACTTGATCGTAGCAGAGGATCCACCTTCAACAAATAATGAGGAAGAGATTGCAGATGTATCTAATGATACGTCAGAGGAATCCCTATTTGTTGAAGCGAAAAGTTTAAATGCTGTAAGTGCTAAAAAGAAATCGAAAAAATTCAAAATCAATGACGTTTTAGAAAGTGAAATCCTAGACTTATTTAAACCAAGGTCTTAATTTAGCGAACATTTTAAGTTAAGATGCAACCCTGCTTTTTAATAAAAATTTTTTTTATCTGAAATATGTGATAAGATTATTACCCCTACCCATTGATGCTTTTAGCGTGTACAAAAAAGGGGTAATTGCTTATCTTAAAGAGAATTTTAACAAAACAAAACCGGAGACGATCTATGAACTGTAGAATTTTTTTAACGCTAATTCTTTTCTGTTCTGTCAACTTCTGTTACTCACAAACTAAGGACACTATTTCCATGAAAGAAAAATCAGCTCACAAGACAGCCTTAATCCAAACAAATATGGGCGACATTAAAATTGAACTTTATGAAGATAAAGCCCCAATCAGTGTAAAAAACTTTATCCAATATGCTAATGAAGGCGCTTACGACGGAACTATCTTCCATCGCGTCATCGAGAACTTTATGATTCAAGGTGGTGGTTTTTCTAAAGATTTTAAACAAAAACCGACACACTCCCCAATCAAAAATGAAGCTGACAACAGCCTAAAAAATGAGCGCGGAACTCTTGCCATGGCAAGAACAGGCGTTGTCGATAGTGCTACAAATCAATTTTTTATCAATGTAACAGATAATACATTCCTCAATTTCCGCGGTAAAAACCCAAGTGAATATGGTTATGCTGTTTTTGCTAAAGTTATTGATGGAATGGACGTAGTCGATAAAATCAAAAAAGTTAAAACAGGTTCATTCTTATCACATCAAGATGTACCAAAAGAAACAGTTGAAATTCTTTCAATTAAAATAACAGAATAAAGGGCAGATATGACAGAACCTCACGATTCTTCATTTGATCGATTGCTTGACGAGAAGCGTAAATATCTGCCGTCAGCGGGATTTAGCGCAAAAGCTCACATCAAAACAGTTGCACAATATGAAAAAATGTATAAGGAATCTGTCGACCATTCTGATGCCTTTTGGTTAAACCAAGCAAAGACATTAGATTGGGTAAAAGCTCCAACAGTAGCCTGTGAATATAATTGGGATTTGAATAAAGGTAAAATTGAACATACCTGGTTTAAAGATGGCGAACTAAATATTTCTTATAATTGTTTAGATCGCCATCTTAAAACTTGTAAGCGCAATAAGATTGCCATCATTTGGCAAGGTGAAGAAGAAAGTGAAGTTCGCAAAATCACTTACGAGGAACTTCACCGTGAAGTGTGTAAATTTGCCAATGTGCTCATTTCAAAAGGGATTAAAAAAGGCGATAGAGTTTGCATTTATTTGCCAATGGTCCCGGAAGCTGCCGTCGCACTTCTTGCCTGCGCAAGAATCGGGGCGATCCACTCGGTCGTATTTGCAGGATTTAGTGCGGAAAGTTTGAAAAACCGCATCAACGATTCTGACTGTAAATTACTTGTTACTTCAAATATTTCTGTTCGTGGCGGAAAAAAAATTCAACTCAAAGCCATTGCCGATGAAGCGCTAGCTTCTTGCAAAACGATTGAAAATGTGATTGTGTTAAGGCGTAACGACGATAAAGTCGAAATGAAAAATTCGCGCGATGTGTGGTATCATGATGAGATGAAAAAAGTCACAGACCAATGTGATGCTGTTTCTTTAAATGCAGAAGATCCGCTATTTATTCTATACACATCAGGCTCCACGGGTAAGCCAAAAGGCGTGTTACACACTCAAGGTGGATATTTATTACAGGCAAGTCTTACGCATAAACTCATTTTCGATCTACATGACGATGACATTTATTTCTGTACTGCCGATATCGGCTGGGTAACAGGGCATAGCTATTGCGTTTATGGTCCACTTGCAAATGGTGGAACGTCGTTGATGTTTGAAGGCATCCCAACTTACCCTGATGCGGGCAGATTCTGGCATATCATCGATAAATTCAAAGTGACAATCTTTTATACAGCCCCAACAGCCATTAGATCGCTGATCCGTATGGGAAGAGAATTTCCTTTAAAATACAACTTAACTTCACTTCGTGTTTTAGGGTCTGTGGGAGAGCCAATAAATCCGGAAGCTTGGATCTGGTATTATGAGCTCATCGGTAAAGGGAAATGTCCGATTGTCGATACTTGGTGGCAGACTGAAACAGGCGGCATTTTAATTTCGCCAATGCCTGGTTGTCACACAACTAAACCAGGTTCTGCATCAAAACCCTTTTTTGGGACTGAACCCATTATTTTAACTGAAGAAAACTCCATGGTTGATCACGAGCATGGCGGTTATTTATGCATCAAAAAACCGTGGCCTGGCATCATGCGCACATTGTGGAATGATCATGAATTATTTACCGAAAACTATTTTACTAAATTTCCGGGTAAATATTTTACGGGTGATGGCTGCCGCGAAGATGAAGATCACGATTATTGGCTACTCGGCAGAATCGATGACGTGATCAACATTTCAGGCCATAGAATTGGGACTTCTGAAGTTGAAAGTGCACTCGTTTCACATGTTGCTGTTGCAGAAGCGGCTGTTGTTCCTGTCCCACACGAAATTAAAGGTCAGGCCTTATACGTTTTCGTAAGTTTGATTGCAGAATTTGAAGAAAGCCATGATTTAAAAGCATCTCTTGCAAACCATGTACGTAAAATGATTGGACCGATCGCGGTTCCTGAAACTATTCAATTTGCAAAAGCTCTTCCTAAGACAAGATCCGGCAAAATTATGCGTCGTCTTCTTAAAAAAATTGCTTGCAGGCAGACGGACGACTTAGGTGACATTAGCACACTTGCCGATGTCGATGTGATCAATGATTTAGTGAATAACGAGTAATCAATGAAGTTAGATGAACATTTCATGGAGTTGGCAATCGCCCTCGGTGAGGAAGCAAGAGGGATTTCACCCCCCAATCCTTGGGTTGGGTGCGTGATCGTCAAGGACGGACACATTGTTGGCAGCGGAAACACTCATAAAAGCGGGGGGAACCACGCAGAAATCAACGCTTTAAATGAGGCGGCAGATCATGCTATTGGCGCTACCCTATATGTGACTTTGGAGCCTTGCTCTCATTTTGGTAAAACACCCCCTTGTGTCGACGCAATCATCAAGGCTAAAATTGCTAAAGTTGTTATAGCTTTAACAGATCCAGATAAAAAAGTTTGCGGACAAGGCGTTGCGAAGTTAAAAAATGCAGGAATTGATGTTGTTGTTGGAGTTTGCAAAGAAGAAGCTTTCAATTCCCTTGAATCCTACCTTTATCAGCGAGTAAACTCTAAACCCTTTGTTGTTGCAAAAGCCGCTTTAAGCATTGATGGCAGAACGGCCCCCTTTTCCGGTACATCCCAATGGATTTCATCCGAAAAAGCAAGAGAAAACGCCCATCAGTTACGCTTTCAATCGCAAGCCATTTTAGTCGGATCTGGAACTGCACTAATGGACCAACCCACTCTTAATGTGCGTGGACAAGCAAGAGATATGCTTTTAAATCAGCCTTTAAGAGTTTTATTTGACGCCCGAGGAAAAGTGCCTGCAACCGGGCCATTGTTTGATCTTTCAATTGCTAAA
>Ga0335397_10010099_pt1 | contig 11702 bp, 8 predicted proteins | sample MAT04_FD_205740 | JGI IMG/M metagenome (GOLD analysis project Ga0335397, IMG submission 205740) | Freshwater microbial communities from Lake Fryxell liftoff mats and glacier meltwater in Antarctica - MAT-04 (spades assembly) (version 2) ...
ATGTCTGCCCACGGCAGCGCAACATTGGCCTGAGTGTGCAAGTGCAGGAGGGGCTTGCGCAGCGCGTCAAGGCCGGCAATCCACATTTTCGCCGGGCTGAAGGTGTGCATCCAGGCGATGACACCGACCACGGCCGGGTTCGCGTTCGCCTCGAGCGCCATGCTCTTGATGGCGTCAGACGCTTTCAGCACCGGCTTCCAGACGATCGTCACCGGGATGTCGCTGGCGCTGTCGAGGGATCGAACAATCTGCTGGCTCTGCTCCGCAACCTGACGCAGGGTGTCATCGCCGTAGAGGTCCTGGCTTCCGGTCAGAAACCAGACCTCGCGAGTCTTGAGGTCGGGAATGATGCCGCGCGCGGTCATGTGATGGCCCCTTGCGGTGCGCGCAAGGCGGTGCTCAGATTGCCGCGGTCGGCGGCCTGGCCGTACACGTTCTGGTACCGGTCGAAGAGTGCGTCGATCGCGCTTTGCGGGATCGGGATCATTGCGCCACCTTGCCGGGCGTAGTGCACGGTGCGAGCGGCATCCTCGACCATGACGGCGGCCTTGACCGCCTCGCGGGCATCCTTGCCGATCGTGAACGGTCCGTGGTTTTGCATGAGCACGGCACGCGAGCGATGACCTGTCAGGGTCTTAACGATGCCGCGGCCGATCGAGTCGTCGCCGATGATCGCGAACGGTCCGATCGGGATGTCGCCACCGAACTCGTCGGCGATGGCGGTCGTCACGCAGGGGATCGCCTCGCCGCGCACTGCCCACGCGGTCGCGTAGTTCGAGTGCGTGTGCACAACGCCGTTGACGGCCGGCATGTTGCGGTAGACGTAAGCATGGGCGGCGGTGTCACTCGACGGAGCGCGCTCCCAGCCTGGCGTGTTCGGGATGACCGCGCCATCCAGATCACAGAGAATCATGTTCTCCGGGCCGAGGTCGTCGTACGAGACGCCGCTCGGCTTAATCACGAAGAGCTCGGCGCCGGGCACGCGGCCGGAAATGTTACCGCCGGTCCAGACCACGAGGTCGTAGCGAGTGAGTTCGGAATGCAGCTCGGCAATCTCATCGCGCAAGCGGGCGATGGCGACTTGGATCTCGGGGCTGTAGGCGTTCATGCCGTCACCGCCACACTGGCACGTTCGCGGCGCATCGCCTTGAGCCGGTGCATGACGTCGTTGCCGCCGCGACCGAAGTAGTCGTGCAGTAGCGCGTACTCGGCGAATAGCGCGTCGTAGGCGTCAGCGGATGCCGCGTTCGGCTCGTACACCGCACGGGTCACCTTGCCCATCGCCTCGCCAGCGGCGAGCACGTTCTCGTAGGTTCCGGCCGCGACAGCCGCGTGGATGGCCGACCCAAGCGCCGGACCCTGAGCGCTGCCGATGATCGAGATCGGCATGCGAAGCACATCGCTGTAGACCTGCATCAGGAATGGGTTTCTCAGCAGGCCGCCTGCAACGATGAACTCTGTCACCGGCACGCCGGCCTTCTTGAAGGCTTCGACGATCTCGCGGGTTCCGAAGGCGGTCGCCTCGAAGAGCGCGCGGTAGATCTCTTCCGGCTTAGTCGTGAGGGTCTGGCCGATCAGCAAGCCGCTCAGGTCAGCGTCGACGAGCACCGAGCGGTTACCGCCGTTCCAGTCGAGGGCCACGAGACCGTGCGCACCAACCGGCTGCGCTGAGGCGAGGGCGGTGAGGTATTCGTGGATGCTCTGGCCCGCGGCATCCGCAAATTCGTAGTAGCTCGCAGGCACCTGATTCTTGACGTACCAAGCGAAGATGTCGCCGACCCCGGATTGGCCAGCTTCGTAGCCGTACAGTCCGGCGACGATCCCCCCATCGACGACACCGCACATGCCTGGCACCTCGGTGAGCACGTCTGAGTTCATGACGTGGCAGGTAGAGGTCCCCATGATCGCGACCATCTGTCCGGGGCGCGTGGCTTTGGCAGCGGGTGCGGTGACGTGCGCGTCGACGTTGCCGACCGCGACCGCGATGCCCTCGGGCAGGCCGGTCCAGCCGGCGGCCTGCGCTGACAGGGTGCCAGCGGCATCCCCCAGCTGGCCGATCTCGTGGGCGACTTTGATGTCGGCGAAGCCCGCGAAATCTGTGTCGAGGGCTGCGAGGAACTCGCGACTCGGGTACTGCCCGTCTTGCAAGATGCCCTTGTAGCCAGCGGTGCAGGCGTTTCGAACGTAGCGGCCCGTTAGCTGCCACACGATCCAGTCGGCGGCTTCAACCCAGTGCTCCATGCGGTCGTAGAGTTCGCGGTCCTCCTCGAGCAACTGCAGGCCCTTGGCGAACTCCCACTCGCTCGAGATGAGGCCGCCGTAGCGTGGCAACCAGGCTTCGCCACGGGATGCCGCGAGCTGGTTGATGCGGTCGGCCTGCGGTTGTGCGGCGTGGTGCTTCCAAAGCTTGACGTAGGCGTGCGGGCGGTCGGCGTACTCGACAAGCTCGTTGAGGGGGGTGCCGTCGGCCAGTGTTGGCACCATCGTGCACGCCGTGAAGTCGGTCCCGATCCCGATAACGTCGGCTGGATCGATACCCGCGGCTGCGACGGCTTGCGGCACGGCGGTCTTCAGCACATCAACGTAATCGCTCGGTACCTGCAGCGCCCACTCTGGCGGCAGGGCCGCCCCGGTGCTCGCAAGAATCGTGTCCATGACGGCGTGCCGGTAGTCGTGAACCGCGGATGCGAGCTCTGCGCCATCGGAGACCCGCACGACGACTGCGCGGCCAGACAGTGTGCCATAGTCGACGCCGACGACATACTCGTCGGCTGGCCTGGTACTCACTTCGACTCCGTTGTCTTGGCTGGGGGGGGTGCGGTACGCGATGTGACTCGGGATGTTGCACCGGATGTGTGACGGGATGTGACCGTTCACAATAGGTGTCGCTATGCTACATCCGAATACCCGACGATCGCCAAATCGCAAGGTCACCATCCGGTAACTCTGCTTGGAGCTGCTTTCAGTCAGGCCGGTCCGGTCGACTCTCGCACAACGAGCTCTGGCGAGATCTGGTCGTGCGAAACGCTCGGATCACCGCGGAGTTCCCCCAGCAGCATCGAGATCGCCCGGCGACCGATCTCAGCGAAGTTCTGTCGCACGGTCGTCAGGGGCGGCGCGAAATGGGCCGCCTCGGGGATGTCGTCGAACCCGACAATCGAGATGTCCCGCGGGATCGAAAGCCCAAGCTCTCGGCAGGCGTGCGCGAATCCCAACGCCATCTGGTCATTACCGGCAAACACGGCAGTGAAGTCCCGGAACCGTAAGAGCTCAAGCCCTGCGTAGTAGCCGAAGTGCGCGGTCCAGTCCCCGAGAATGGGAGCTCGAGTTCTCAGATCCGCCGACCCGACCGCCTCGAGGAAGCCCTGCATCCGAGCCTCGGCCTCAATCCAGTCTTGCGGGCCGGATATGTGCATAATCTCGGTGTGGCCGAGTTCGATCAGATGGCGGGTAGCCAAGCGTGCGCCAGCAATCTGGTCGACTGAAAGGCCGTGCGAACTATCCAAATCAGCCGATAACAGCGTGACGAATGGCACGGAGATGGAAAGCTCATTGATTGCCTCAAACACCCGCACCTGTGGCGCGATCACCACGAGAGCTTCAACGGACTGGCTCAGCAGGAAATCGAGCCCCGACCGGATCGACGTGTAGTCATTCGAGGTGATGTTGGTGATACTCAGCCGGTAGCCGGCCTCGCGTGCGGACTGCTCGATGGCCGCGATGCTTGTCGTCGGTCCGTAGTACGCCGCTTGGGTCGAGAGGATGCCGATCGTGCGCGACTTGCTCGTGACAAGAGTGCGGGCTGCTTGGTTCGGACGAAAGCCGATTTCCTGAATGACCTCTAGAACCCGCTGCTTCGTCGAGCCCCTGAGGCTCGGGCTGTCATTGAGCACCCGGGATACGGTCTGGTGAGAGACCCCGGCGAGGCGGGCAACATCGCGGATGTTCGGCGCGCGAACCTTCTCTGCGTCCATGACGTTGTCAACACCTGGCTTCGTTGGGAATGTGTACGTTCACATTCCTGTAACCATTATGCCGTGCGCCGCGATTAGAGCCGGTCGAGCGCTCCGAGAACGTCGTCAAGCAAGTCAGCCACATCCTCGATGCCGACTGAGAGCCGCACGATATTGTCTGGCACCTCGAGTGCTGTTCCCTTCACCGAGGCGTGCGTCATCTCGGACGGGTAGCACACGAGTGACTCGACACCGCCGAGCGACTCGGCGAGTTGGAACAGCGTCATCGACTCAGCAAGCTCCTTCGCCGGCGTCGCGCCGCCCTTCACAGCGAACGAGATCATGCCCCCGAACGCTCTCATCTGACGGGCCGCGAGCTCATGGCCCGGGTGATCCGGCAGGCCTGGGTAGTACACCGCATCGAGCTTCGGATGCCCGACGAGCGCCTCCGCGATCGCCATCGCGTTTGAGGAGTGGCGCTCCACGCGAACAGCGAGCGTCTTGATTCCGCGAATCGTGAGCCACGAATCCATTGGACCAGGTACCGCACCGGCAGCAAACTGCAAAAAGCGGATCTTCTCTGCGAGCTCCTCGTTGTTGACGACGACGGCGCCACCGAGGACGTCGGAATGTCCACCGAGATACTTTGTGGTCGAATGCGTGACCACGTCGGCCCCGAACTCGAGCGGGCGCTGCAGGTACGGGGAGGCGAAGGTGTTGTCCACGACGACAAGCGCGCCAGCCGCGTGCCCGATTTCTGCGAGGGCCGCAATGTCGGTGATCTTCATGAGTGGGTTGCTCGGGGTTTCGACCCACAGCATGTGGGTCGAATCCGGTCGCATCGCACGTCGCACGGCATCGAGGTCACTCATGTCGACCGTCGAGAGCGAAACACCCCACGGCACGAAGATACGACTGACCAGACGGTGGCTGCCGCCATAGACGTCGTTACCCATAACGACGTGGTCACCCGGCTTGAGCACGGCGCGCAGAAGAGCATCTTCGCCTGCGAGGCCGGAGGCGAAGGCGAAGGCGTGCGTCCCGCCTTCGAGGGACGCAAGCAGTTCTTGCAGCGAGTCGCGGGTTGGGTTGCCGCCGCGCGCGTACTCGTAGCCACCTCGGAAGTTGCCGACGCCATCCTGAACAAATGTCGAGGTGAAGTAGACGGGCGGCACAACGGCGCCGGTGGTGGGATCGAACTCCTGACCGGCATGGATGGCTCGGGTGGAGAATGCGTGCTGCTGGTCTGACACGTGGATCGTTTCTGTTCGGTCGGTACGTTTGGTTCGGTCTACTCGGAGAGGAAGGTCAAGAGGTCGTGTCGGGTGAGCACGGCGGCCGGTTTGCCATCACTCGTCACGAGCAACGCATCAGCGGAGGCGAGTGCAGCCTTCGCTGCCCCGACCGGTTCGTGCACACCGATCAAACCGAGCGGGGCACCGACGAATTCCCCGACCGCATCGTTCATCTTTGCACCGCCGCTGAAGACCGCCTCGAGCAATGAGCGCTCGTCGACCGAGCCGACCACTTCACCCATGACGACCGGCGGCTCAGCCGAGAGCACCGGCATCTGCGAGATCTCGTATTTGGTGAGAACGCGAATGGCGTCGCGAACCGTGTCGGACGGCTTTACATGCACGAGGTCCGGCAACTGCCCGGTCTTCGCGGTCAACACGTCGCCGACGGTGCGTTCGTCGGCAGACTCGCCGAAACCGTACGATCGCATCCACTTTTCATTGAAAATCTTGCCGAGGTAGCCCCGCCCTCCGTCTGGCAGCAGAATCACCATGACGTCGTCTTTGCCGAGGAGGCGAGCAGCCTTCAGTCCGGATGCCACGGCGAGCCCGCTTGAGCCGCCGACAAGCAGCCCCTCCTCACGCGCCATTCGGAGGGTGTACTCAAATGATTCCGCGTCGCTGGATGCGATGACCTCGTCGACAACGCTCGGATCGTAGGCGCGTGGCCAGAAGTCTTCGCCGACACCTTCAACCAAATACGGCCGGCCGGTGCCACCAGAGTAGACGCTGCCCTCCGGATCGGCTCCGATGATCAGCACTGAGCCGCCGGATACTTCCTTGAGGTACTTGCCGACCCCGCTGATCGTGCCGCCGGTGCCGACGCCGGCAACAAAGTGGGTGATCTGCCCTTCGGTGTCTCGCCAGATCTCTGGGCCGGTCGTCTCGTAATGGCTGAGCGGTCCGTTGAGGTTGGAGTACTGGTCCGGCTTGAATGCGCCAGGGATCTCCTTCGCCAATCGATCCGAAACGCTGTAGTACGACTCAGGGCTATCTGGAGCAACCGCGGTTGGCGTCACGACGATCTGCGCGCCGTACGCCGTCAGCACGTTCCTTTTGTCTTCGCCGACCTTGTCCGGCAGCACGAACACGCACTTGTAACCGCGCTGCTGGGCGACCAGCGCAAGCCCGACCCCGGTGTTGCCACTCGTCGGCTCGACAATGGTTCCGCCCGGCAAGAGTTTGCCCTCGCGCTCGGCTGCGTCGATGATCCGCGTTGCAATTCGATCCTTCGAAGATCCGCCAGGGTTCAAATACTCGACCTTGACGAGCACCGTCGCGGCGACCCCATCAGTCACGTTGTTGAGCCGTACGAGCGGAGTGTTGCCAACGAGATCAAGGATGGTTTCGGCGTACTTCATGGTGGCCTCAATCTACCAGCGGCATGCTTAGTACGCGATCGACCGAGATCCCTCGGGAAGTGGGATGCCAGCAATCGCGAACGCTGCCTGAACACGCAATCGTCGGGCATCGATCTCGCGTCCGATCTCTCGGGCAAACGCCGGCCGCTTGCTCACGAGCACGTCAAGCACCTCGACCGGAACGTGCAACACTTCTACGCTGCTCGTTGCGCGCACCATCGCATTAATGCCTTGCCGCGTGAGACTGGTCAGCCCGATGAGGTCTCCAGCGTCGAAATCAGTGACCGGAACCTTCTCCCCGACCGGCCCGAGGACGATCATGGATGCCAAGCCAGACACGACCATCCGGATGCCCGTCGGTACGTCGCCGGCATGCTGGATGATTTCCCCCGCCGCGTATCGCTCGGCAGAAGCGGTTTTGGCAGCCACCTCGAGCTCGGACACATCGCAGCCCACTGCTGATGCGAACTGCTGAAGCATGCCAGAACGCCGCTCTGCGGTGTCGTTCTCGTCGAAGTAGTCTCGATCGAGGCGAAGCTTTGCGCGCCTCGCGGCGTACCAGACCCGGCGACGGAACTCGGCAAGGGTGTCGAACTGGTCCCCGGGACTTTCGATCGGAATGTCGATCTCGTATTTCGCCTTGTCGAGTGCGTACGCGCCGGGCACTCCACCCGGGGCGAGCGTTGGCAAATCCCGCGCGACGGCTTCGAGCATCGCGATCACCAGTTCGGGCGGATCATCCGTGGTGAACCGCACTTCCGTCCACGCTGTGTAGTAGCCCCGCTTGCGGCTCAGGTTGGTGAACGAGGCTCCGGCGAGCTCCGAGTTGGGCACCACCTGCACCCCCTTAATGGTTCGAATGTGCACGGAGCGCCAGTTCACCTCCTCGACGCGACCTCGCACGCCAGCGGCATCCAACCAGTCCCCGATCTTGAAGGGTTGTTCGAAGAGCAGCAGGAGCCCTGACAGCACCGAGCCAACGGCGTTCTGGAGCGCCAACCCGATGACGATAGATCCGATACCGAGTGCGGTGAAGAGCCCACCAACATCCGCACCCCAGACAATACTGAACAGCACCGCTACCGAGATAACGATGAGAAGGAATCGGAGCACATCGACGAAGATCGACGGCAGTCGCTCGCGCCAAGTACCCGCGCGCGCTTTGCCGAATACAACGAAATTGACCCCGTTGATGAGCACGAGGATGACGAGGAACCCGAGCACCGTCGCGGTGATGCGGGTCCACGTCAACCCTGCTTCGATTCCGCTGGTCTGCGTCAACAGCACGAAGAGCGCCGCGACGGGTGCGACGTAGTTGCGAATCAGCAGCACGATTCTGGCCGAGCCGCTCTCGCGGCGCACAAGAGCGGCGTGCAATTCGGTCAAGACAAGGAGCACCACCGGCAGGCCGATGATGACACCGATTGATGGCCAGAACCATGGCTCGTTGAACAGCTCAAACACGGAGCGCCTCGGCGTCGATTCGCCACACCTGCTGTCCACCGGTCGGCGTCTGGATCCACCCTGCAGACACCACCGGGATGCCGCCGGCGACATCGTCGAGTACGCGCTGAGTCAAAAAGATTCCAGCGCCGGCGTGTCCGCCGTGCACTTGGAAGGCCAAGTTGACGGTATCTCCCCACAGGTCGTAGACCATGTGCGCTCGACCGATAAGCCCGCTTGTCACTTTTCCAAGATCAATTCCGGCGCGAAGACTGAGTTGAGCGCCCCACTGAGCCCCGAATCGCTGCAGGATTCGGTCCAGCTCAAGGGTGAACTCCACCATTCTGCGCGCATTGTCGATGCGCGGGACGGTAAGGCCGCAACTGGCCAGATACCCACGAACAGTCGTGCGCACGTGCTCGACGCCGAGCCTGGAACCTGCATCGTCGAAGGCTTTCACCAGTTCGTTGAAAAACTCGAGCGTCTTCTCAGAGTCAAGTCCAGCGCTGAACTGATCGAAGCCGACGATATCCGCGTACATCACCGAGACCTCTTCGTGATCCTCGGCAATCGTCTGCACTCCCTCGCGGTAGCGCTTGATGACGGGCTCGGGCATCAGGGCCCGGAGCAGCCGCTCGCCCTCGGCATCCTGCTGCTCGAGCAACTCGGCCTTGACCTGCAAACTCCGGCTCATATCGTTGAATGCCGCCGCGACACTGCTGATCTCGTCGCTCGAGCCGCCGTCAACGACAACGCCGGTTTCTCCTGCAGCGATGCGCTTAGCCGCCGCACTCAGCTTTCGCAGCGGACGCACAATGACTCTGGCAAGCACGAGAGATGCGACGGAGACGATGAGCGCAAGGATCGCGGACGAAACCAGGAGGTTGCGCGTGAAGTCGGTGACCGGGGCGAACGCCTCGCTCGTGGTGGTCTCGGCGATCACGACCCAGCCCGGCAGCATCGGACCAAGCGGTCGATAGGCCGCCAGAGTTTCGCGTCCGAGATAGTTTTGACCAATGATGGTGCCGGTCTGGCCTGACTCGGCACGATCGACCGCCACACTTGCCACCGGTTGCACCGCAAGCGTCGTGCCCCGAGCCACGGCGAGCTGAGTGACCTCGGGGGTTGTGCCCGAGGCTGTTGCTGCCGCGACGAACGCGTCCTGATCCTCGGCGAACAGTCGAGAAGGGGAGCGCATCAAGCCATCGGGGCCAATGAGATACACCTCGCCGGTGGCCCCGAGCCCGCCGCCAGACGGATCGCCATCTGCCGTCATGACGGCGCTCAGCCGATCAATCGGCAGTTCAACGGCGAACGCCCCGACGATCTCGCCGCCGTCGGCGATCGGCGTGACGGCCCAACCGGCCGGCGACGCGAGCGATGGGGCGTAATCACCGAAATCGGTGAATGTGACACTGTCGATCACGTTGGCCGATATTGACTCGACGAAAGCGGTACCCAGCTCGGTGAACCTGAACGGGCCGGTGGCGACATTCGTCCCGAGGTCAACTCCCTTGTAGGCGCTGTACACCACGGTTCCAGCCGAATTGATGAGAAGAACGTCCTCGTAATCGAGGCGCTCTGTCATGGTCCGAAAGTAGTTGTGGTACTGGGCATGAGTCGCAGACCACGCACTGCCGTCTTCCGCATTATCGACGGCAATGGCCGAGTCGAAGTCGGGCGAGGGCACCGTGTATGCCAACTGCAGGTACCTGGCGGCCGGACTGACCGGTACGAAGCTCGCCGCATCGACGTCCTTGCCGGTGACCTCGGCGAGCAGTGGGGCAAAGACCTCTAGATAGAAGTCTTCGAGTTCCACGTTCTGCTCGGCAGTCAGCTCGCTCGATTCGAGCTCTGCAAAGTTCGAGGCGAAATCCTTGGCCGCCTGCACAACGGTGCTGCCAGCGGCATGAACGAGGATCGTGTTCTCGATCGTCGAGTAGAGCCGGGTGACCTCGCGAGCACGCGAATCGCGCACTTCGATCAGGCGCTGGAAGGCGGCGTCCCGCAAGGAATCGGTCGCGTTGACATAGCCGATCACTCCAACGACAACGTTAGAGACGACGCTTACCGTCAAAAGCATGATGAGCACCAGCGATTGGATGCTCAGCCCGGGGCGGAATTTGCGCGACCTCGACTGTTTCGCGCGCCCAGCCTTCGCGGGTGCTTCGCTCGTCGACATTGAGATCCTGACAGTCTGTGTAGGCCAAGTGGCACCTGACGGTGATCGGCTCGGGCCCGCATTGGCCGGAGGGCGATCCTGACGGTGATTCAGACTAGCGCGGACACGCACATACTTCACATGGTTCTTGCACCGTCGACACGCCAGTATTGAGATCGCAACAGTGCGTTCAACTGCGTGCCAGCCAACGACAGGAGTCCTGTGCCAACCTCAAACGATCGATCCGGACTCACTATCAAGCAACAGCGCGAAGCCAAGCGTGCCGTGAAGGTAGCGGCGATGAAGCGCAAGGAAGCGGGCGAGAAGCGCAAACAACGAATCGCCATCGCTGCGGGGGTTGGCGGGAGTGTCGCGGTGGTTGTTGCGCTCGTTGCCTTAATTGTCACCAGTTCGGTGCCGAGGCCCGATCCCGCAAGCATTGTTGTCGATGGGGTGCAGGAATTCACCGGCCTTACTGCCGTTCACGTCGGGCCAGAGCCCGTCAACTACGTCGCGGCATACAACATGAACCCGCCAGCAGGCGGCGATCATTTCGCTGCGTGGCTCAATTGCGGGGTGTACAACCAACCGCAGCCGAACGAGAACGCGGTGCACTCGCTTGAGCATGGCGCGGTGTGGGTCACGTACGACCCCGATCGGGTTGACCAAGCAGGGGTGGATGCTCTCCGCGGTGCGATCCCGTCGTCGTACATAATCCTGTCCCCGTATCCCGGATTGCCGTCGCCGGTCGTCGCATCCGCGTGGGGAGCCCAGGTTCAGCTCGACGGTGTCGACGACGCACGTCTCGGACTCTTCATCGACAAGTACTGGAAGTCGTCAAGCACGCCAGAACCCGGCGGAGCCTGCACCGGTGCCGTCGAGGGTCCTGGCCGCGTTGCCTGAGCGCGTCGCGCCGTCGCAACTCCCAGACTCATCGTGACTGACGTCAACTCCCCCGCCCCGGAAGCCAGCCGAGGCATCCGGCTGTCGCCCGCTCAAGCGGTTGCGCTCGCGGTTGCCGTCGTGATCGTGGTGCTCGTATCACTTGCGGTCGGTCGACTGACCGCACCGAACCCGGCCCCGCCCTCGACGATGAGCGCTGAAGCTGGCTTTGCTCGAGATATGCAAGAGCACCACAACCAAGCCGTCGAACTGGCGTTGATCGTTCGTGACAGAACCGATGACCCGAATACCCGACTTTTGGCCTACGACATCGCCACCTCGCAGTCGCAGCAATCGGGCCAGATGTTCGGCTGGCTCGCCGAGTGGGGCCTTCCCCAAGCCCCGGCTGAACCATCGATGACATGGATGCTGCGGCCCCCGCTCGGTGGCGACGGCGGCCACAGCGAGATTGGCCACAGCGATACCGGTGACGACGGTTCGGTAAACGGTGCGATGCCTGGGATGGCGGCGCCCGGGATGGCGATGCCTGGGATGGCGATGCCTGGGATGGCGACGCGCGAGCAGATTCTTCAGCTCGAGGGCCTGA
>Ga0335397_10010106_pt1 | contig 11693 bp, 12 predicted proteins | sample MAT04_FD_205740 | JGI IMG/M metagenome (GOLD analysis project Ga0335397, IMG submission 205740) | Freshwater microbial communities from Lake Fryxell liftoff mats and glacier meltwater in Antarctica - MAT-04 (spades assembly) (version 2) ...
TGCCCGCGCCACCCCAGAAACGCCTGCAACCAAGGGCAACGGCCCCGCGCCAGGGAACAGCCCGCGGGCGATCTGACGGTCAAGGGGCTGTAGGTCGGCGGCCACAAGATCGACGAGCACCTCGCCGGCGCCGACGACCGGTTCGGCGATGTCGCGCACGACTGGAGCACACGGGTCGGCGAACTCCTCGATCACCACCGCACGCATCAGATCGCTCCTCCAGAAGTCGAGATGCCGGCCGGAGCGAACACGGGAAGGGCTCGCCCATCATCAAGGTCGCGCCACCGCACAGATACCGCGACATCGCAGGCCCACGACTCGACGTCGGCATCCACCAGATTGGTCAGCAGGATCGGTCCCTCAGCCAGCCGGACGCGCGCCACGACGTAGGGCGCGTCGAAGCCAGGCAACTCGCGATGAACCACGGTGAACGAGTCGACCACTGCCGCACCCAACGAGTCGGTCCATCCGAGGTCGGTTCCACCGCAAGCGATGCACAGGGCGCGCGGGTAGTGCTGAACCGCGCCGCACGAGGCGCAGGTCTGCAGCAACAAACGATGATCGCGCGTGGCATCCCACCAGGGCTGCGTCACCGCATCCACCGGCGGCAGCTCCGCACCAGTCTCTGACGACGAGCTCATGCCTCCACCCCCAGGATCACGGTGGCCGAGGTGGAGAGGATGCCGCCAGTGCCATGCGCCAAGGCTGTGCGAGCTCCGTCCACCTGACGATCGCCGCACTCCCCGCGCAACTGCCGCACGGCTTCCACCAAGAGAAGCACACCGAACTGCCCGGGGTGGCAGTACGAAAGACCGCCCCCGCTGGTGTTCAACGGGAACGATCCTCCAGGCCTGATTGCGCCGTCCTTAATGAACTGCCAGGCCGCGCCTCGTTCGCAAAAGCCCAAGCCTTCAAGCGAGAGCAGCACGGTGATGGTGAACGAGTCGTAGATCTGCACGACGTCGATATCGGCCGGGCTCATGCCCGCCATCGCGAATGCTCGCGCCCCGGAGATCTCGGCGCCGGTGGCGAGCAAATCCTCCGGTGTGGCCATCGCTGTGTGAGTGGTGCACTCGCCGTACCCGAGCACCCGCACTGGCGGCTTGGGCAGCGCGGCCGCTCGGTCGGCCGTCGTCATCACGATCGCTCCCCCGCCATCGGTCACCAGGCAGCAGTCAGCGGCGGAGACGGGTGAGGAGATGAGCTTGGACGAAAGGACATCGTCGATGCTCAAGGGTCCGGCTTCGTACCGGAAGGCCTTGGGGTTCAGCAGCGCCCACTCGCGCGCGGCCACCGCCACCTCGGCCAGGTCGGCACGCGCGGCCCCACTCTCGTGCAGATAGCGCTGGGCAGCCATCGCGTAGTGCGACAGCGGGTAGAGCGGTCCGTACGGACCTTCGAACTGGGCTTCAGGCGTGTGCGCCTCAAAGATGTTGCCCATGCTGCGCGACTTGGCTGACCGCTGATTCGAGGCGAAAGAGATGACGATCGTCTCAGCCTGGCCCGCCTCAATGGCCTGAGCGGCGCGAGCTACGAACATCTCGAACGCTGAACCGCCGGCAAAGGTGGAGTCCTGCCACACCGGCTGGATGCCGAGGTAGTCGGCCAGTTGCGTGGCAGAAAAGCGCGCCACCGACGTGCAGGCCAACCCATCAACATCGCGGAGTGGCAACCCGGCATCGGCCAGCGCGCGAGTAACGGCCTGGGTCTGCAGCTCAAGGATGCTCAAACCCGTCACGCCGAGATCGCACTCGGCGACTCCCACGATGACGGCGCGACGCCCTGACCCGATGCTCATGCGCGCACGATCACCGTGGCGTTGCACGGACCAGCGGCCAGGCGCGCCTTATCGCCAACCACGCCCACCTCGGACGCCACCGTGACGATGAGCCGATCGCCGTCGTTCTCGACGCCGGTCACCGTGGCGGTGCACTCGATCGTCTCGCCGGCGAACACAAGGTTCTTGAAGCGGAAGTCGAGCGCCTGAACCCACGCCTTGACGCCCAACCAGTCCTGAAGCTGCTCCACGAGGTAGGCCCCGAACACCTGGCCATCAACGACAGGTGCGGGCAGCTCCTTCGAGGCCAGGTACTCAGCGTCGTAGTGCAGCTTGTGCCAGTCCCAGGTGGATCCGGCGTAGGCGACCATGTCGGTCAATTCGATCGTTCGGCGCAGCGGCGGGACGATGTCGCCGACGAAAATGCTGGGCAGGCTCATGACGCACCGCTCGCCGGCACGAGCGAAGACCAGATCAGCGTCTCGGTGTTCGTCGCCAACGTCGTGCCGTCCTGATTGGTGTAGGTGACGCTGGACGTGACGATGAGCATGTCTTGACCCTTGGAGGTGGTGCGCTCGGTGGCGTCGTCGATCCGCCAGGTGGCAGTGACGACGTCGTCAGGGTGCACGGGGTGATCGAAGGTGTAGGAGTTGCCGCCTCGCACCAGCCGCGTGTGTGGGATCTCGATCCCCCATCCGTGGCCCATATACCCTTCGTCGTTCCGGTCACCGGTCATGTACTGATTCGTCTCGGTGATCCACGTCGGGGGTGCCACCACATCGCGATAGCCGGCCTCGGCCGCCGCCGCCGCATCGGTGTAGAGCGGATTCGCATCACCAACGGCCAGCGCGTAGTAACGCAAGGAGGCGCGGCCCACCGGCTCTGGAGCGGTGTAGATGGCGGTCTCTCCGATGCGTGCGCGCAGATCACCGGTCAGCAGGCCCATGCCGCTCAGCCTGCCGTATCGACCGGCTTGGCACCGCGAAGATCCGCGGTTGGCACGACCTCGAGCAGGAACTCATCGCGAAGCAGTCCGCCGCAGACGATGCCGGTGGAGGCCGGGTAGGGCTCGACGAGCTTGTCGCGACGAACATCCGCGACGGCGCGGTAATCGCCCAGACCATCGGGGCAGACGTACTCGACCGTGGTGAGCATCGCTTCGGCACCCACGCCGGCCGCGGCCATGGTCTGCAGGATCGAGTCGTAGGTGTACTCGGCTTGGGACCGCAGATCGCCGGCAAACAGCGACTCCTGCGTCACCGGATCCAGCGCCGCGAACCCGCTCATGTACAGGGTGTTGCCGGCCTTGACCCCAGGGTTGTAAGTGAGCGTGTTGTAGCGATCCCAGCCCGGATTCACCGCTTCGAGTGGGTGCGTCGAGGCGATGGCGTCAATCGCGCACAGCACGCCAGGAGCGTGCAGCTCGCTCATCAGGATGCCGGCCGCTCCGGGGTACACCGGACCGAGCAGGTCCTTGCGCGGTCGTCCGATTTTCGGGTAGCGCTCGCGCGTGGCCGGAGTGGAATAGTCGATGGTCTGCACGAGGTTGGAAAGCGAGAGGCCGGCCTGCTCCAGCAGCTCACCGGCGCGCTCGAGGCAGTAGAAGTACTGACCGATGATGTCGCCCTCAGCCACGATCTCGCCCTTGGCGTCGATCGGAAGCAACGTCGGCAGGTAGACCGCACCGTCGTGGCCAGTACGCACAGTGTTGCGCCGCCAGGTGTCGTCGTCGCCGACCAGCAGCGCGGTGCCACCGTTGGGCTCAGCCTCCACCTCGACCTCGATGAACGCCTGACGGCGCACGAGCCGATCGACGATCACGGTGACGATGGTTGGCTGGTGATCGCCGAACAGTTTCTTGCGCACTTCCTGCGCCTCGGCGTAGTACGGCAGACCGGCGATCGAGATGTTCTCGACCACTCGCGTCACGTCCGCGAAGGACTTGCCCGCGGCAGCCAGGATCGCTTCCTGCTTGGCGTAGGCCGTGGCGGCCTGCTCGCCCATCCCACCCTTGATGCCGGCCTTGCCGAGATCAGGGTCGAAGGCCGAGCCGGAGTGGCCGGAGTTGATTACGCTCTCGCCGTCGACCAGGCCAAGTGAGAACGTGTAGCCCTTGTAGTCGTACCAGGGGAACGAGGCGGGCTCGATGGCGCGGAAACTCATGCGGGCTTCTCCGGGGTAGTCGTCGGTGCAGTGCCGGGCGCATCGGTGCCGATTACAAGCGCAGCCGCCAGATCGTGAATCGCCGTGAGGTCGACCTCATCGGCCAGGTTGAGTAGGCGGTCTGCGAGCTCACGGCTCGTGGGAGTCTCGCCGCCGCAGTTGCTGTAGAACTTCGCCAGCAGTTGCTCATCGGTGAGGGGTCGATCGGGCCCGCCGAGGCTGCGCTCGATCCGACCGACGAGTTCGGTGCCGTCGGTGAGTCGCACTTCGACGAGTCCGGGCGCATCGGCAGCAACGCCGTCGTTCATCGCCTTCACGACCGAGGTGACGCGCGCCGACAGTTCGGCGACCCGGGGCCGCAGTATCGAGTCGAGTTCGTAGGTGCCGACGTCGATGTCGCCGTCGATGATCAGCGCCGCCACGCTCCAGGGCAACGAGAACTTGGCATCGTATGACGTGCGCGGGCGCACCTTCACATCAACGGGCTCGCACACCGTGGGAGCGCTGTCGGGATGCACGTAAGCGGTGACCGACGCAACCGAATCGGCCGAGGGGATGCGGTCGAGCACGGTGCGCAGGGCATCGAGTGAAGCGTGCATGAGTTGGCACGAGGGGTAGGGCTTGATGGTGATGCGGGTGACCTCCCACCGCTCCCCCAGCCCACCAACCACGGCCTGAAGGTCGGCCGGCCGCGCGCTCAGCGCTGCATAGATTCCATGCGGGCCCTCAAGCACCGTCGAGGGTCCGGTCGCACCGACGGCCGCATAGCGGGCGGCGAGCATGCCGTTCAGGCTCGCGCTGCCGGGGTGCAACTGCTTGGTGGAGGCACCCGTGGTGAGGAACTCCAGCAGCCCACCGGCGCTGCTGCCGGCGATCCCGAGCGCGTTGACCGCCCCTTCCAAATCCATCCCGCCCAGTTTTGCCGTGACCGCTGCCGTGGAGAACACTCCGGCCACCTGCGTCGCGTGCAGGCCGCGCGCGTGGAAACCATGAGGTGAGGCCATCGCGATGCGGCACACGACCTCATAGCCGAGGATCGCTGCGGTGAGTACCTCCGCGCCCGATGCCTTAACGAGCTGTCCGACGGTAAACGCGGCGGGCAGGACGACCGCAGTCGCATGCACCAGACCGCCTGCGTGGGTGTCGTCGAAGTCGATCGCGTGCACCAAGGCGCCATCGGCCAACGCCGCCGCAGGTGCGCTGATCGCCTCTGCGTCGCCCAGCATCCGGGCCTCCGGCGGGCCACCGAGGGAACGAGCAACTCGCACCGAGGGATCAGCGGCATCCGTCCGGCGACCCACGATCGCCAGCCCCACGCCATCAAGCAGGTGACGGCACGCTGCATGCCGAGCCTGCGCGGGCACCTGATCGAGCGTGAGGTCAAGACCCCACGTCATCAACGCCTGCGAGGCAGTGGGGGTCATGCCGGCTCCGGTGCCGCCGGCCGATCGCCGAAGGCTCCAGCCTTCGCCAGGTCGGTCACGGCCTGGTCCTCGTAACCAAGCAGATCGCGCATGATCGCGTCTCGGTGCTCACCGCGCATGGGAGCGCGGCGGTACTCCGGCTCGTAGTTCGACAGTCGAACCGGCGAGATCGTGTGCTTGACCGTGCCGAACGTGGGGTGCTCGTACTCAGCGATCAGACCGCGCGCGATCGTGTGCTCCTCGGTCAATCCCTGGGCCATCGTGTTGATGGGGCCGCAGGGGATGGACGCCGCATAGAACTGCGGCAACCACTCCGCGACAGTGTGCACAGCGAAGATCTCTTCGAGCCGCGGAATCAGCACCTCACGATTGCGCTCACGCGCCGCGAAGTTGGCGAACCTTTCGTCGGTCTTCCACTCGGGTCGCTCGATGACGTCGCACAAGCGCTGCCAGAACTTCTCCTTGGCACACCCGACGACCATCCAGCCGTCCTGGGCCTGGAAGTTCTGGAATGGCACCAGCGAGGGGTGGGCGGAGTGGCTGTGACGCTTCAGCTCGTAGCCCTTGTTGAGGTGCCAGGTGGCTGGGTAGTTCAGCATCGTGATGGCGATGTCGTAAAGAGAGACGTCGCAATCCGTGCCGACGCCATCGCGTCGTGCGGCATGAACGGCCGAGAGAAGGGTAAGCGCGGCCACGTACCCACCAGAGAAGTCGACCATCGACAGACCCGACTTGGTCGGCGGTCCGTCCGGCTCGCCGGTGACGTCCATCCAACCGGCAAGTCCTTGCAGGATGTAGTCGTACCCGGGCTCCTTGACGCGAGGGCCGGTCATGCCGAATCCCGAGAGAGAAACGCACACGATCTGCGGGTTGATGTGCTTGAGGTCGTCGTACATGATCCGCAACTTGGCCGGGACATCTCCGCGCAAATTGCTGTAGACCACGTCGCTGACCTTGACCAGGTCCTCGAACACCTTACGACCCTCGGCCGTGTTCAGGTCGAGGGACAGGCTGCGCTTGTTGCGGTTGAAGGTTTCGAAGAACAGCGAGTCCTCACCCTGTGCATAGGGGGGCACGTAGCGGCCGACATCGCCCTTGGCCGCCGGATCCTCGATCTTGATCACGTCGGCCCCGAGGTCGGCGAGGTGCACCGACCCCCACGGACCGGCACCGTACTGCTCGACGGCGATGATGCGGATGTCCTCAAGCGGCTTCATGCCGGGCGGATCCCTCCCTTGATATCGGCGACCACGCCGATCAGTTGACGCTGGGCCTCGCGAGTCTGTTGCGGATCGAGTCCGTGGGTGGGCGGGCTGAGCTTCACCGCATCGACGATCCCCTCGTACGCAGTGAGCGCCTCGGCGATGTCGTCGGGATTCCCGCTGATCGTGAAGGCCGAAATCATGTCGTCCGGCACCAGATCGCCGAGCTTCTGCGCAGTAGCGCCACCGGCGCGGAACTGCTGAACGATGGCATCCTGCTGCTCGGCAAAACCATGAAAGGAGAAGAAGTCTGCGTAGGTGCGCACCGTCGCGTAGAAGCCAACGACTCCCGCCGCCAGGCGGCGCGCCTTCTCGCGATCACTGTCGACTGCCGCACAGGCCGAGACGACCAGTTCGATATCGCTCCGCGCGCGGTGGCCGCGCTCAAGACCCTCGGCAATGTTCGGTATGACCTGCCCGCTGACAAAGGCGGGAGAGCACAACTCGTGACTGATCCAGCCTTCGGCGATTTCGCCGGCCAACTTCAGCATCACTGGGCCAACGCCGGCCAGATAGATCGGGATCTCGGGGCGCTCACGGTGGTAGGTGCGCTGGTAGCCCTTGATGCGCATGTGCTCGAACTCGCCGTCGATGTCGAACGGTTCGCCAGTGTGGCACTGCGCGACGAACTCGCGGATGATTCCGACGGTCTCGCGCAGGTGCGCAACCGGCTTACCCCACTGGGCGTTGTACCAATCCTCGTTGACACGCTGGACACCGGTTCCGAGCCCCAGGATGAATCGGCCGTTCGACATCTCGTCGAGATCGAGGGCTTCAAGCGCGGTGATCATTGGACTGCGCGTGAACGCCAACGCGATGGCTGTGCCCACACCAATACCCGAGGTGCCCGCGGCCATGGCGGCAGCGGTGATGGTGGCGCTGCGGTGCATTTCGGGCGCCCAGACGACCTCAGCACCCGCGGCTTCAGCCTGCCGTGAAACCTCGACGACCTCGGCCAGAGACTCGCCCCACGGGGCAAAGGTCAGGCGAAGGCCCGACCCACTCATGCGCCGGAACGGTCGAGCGTGAGCGGACCGTTCTTGGCCTGCGGGAAGTGCGCGTTGACCTCGTCGGCCGCGGATCGCTTCCAGATCATGACGCTCCGCTTCCAGGAGACGACCTCCTCGCCTTCCTGGTTCAGGCCGCGGGTGACAACGCTGAGGATGCCCGCATAGGGGCGCGTCGAGGACTCACGCTTGTCGGTGACGATCGACTCGGCGTAGAGGGTGTCGCCCACGTACACCGGGTGGGTCAGCTTGATGTCGGTCATGGCCAGGTTCGCGATCGCGTTGTGACTGAGGTCGATGACGGTCTGGCCGAGCACGAGGGCGATCGTGAAACCCGAGTTGACGATGATGCGGCCCCCTGTGATGGGGTTTGCCTTCGCGTAGTGGGCGTTGAAGTGGTTCTGGTTGGTGTTCATGGTGAGCAACGTGAACCAGGTGTTGTCGGTTTCGTTGATCGTGCGACCCAGGGGGTGCTGAAAGACGTCACCGACCTCGAAGTCCTCATAGAAGCGACCCATCACGGCGGGGTGGACGGTCATTAAACACTCCTCATGGTGGCCATGACGGCCCAGATCATCACAGACGGCAGGCCCCCGCGACCTGCACCAGGGCCCAACTTTCAACGCATTCTGCCGAGCAGGCCCCGGCAGCGCTCAGGCGGGTCCGAGGGCCAGCCCCGAGGCATAGGTGGCGCGCAATCGATCCAGATGGGCCCGCATCCGCGATCGGGCCTCCTCAGCGTCCCCCGCCTCGACGGCCTCGAGGATCAGCCGATGATCTTCCACGACGATCGACCAGTAGGCATTGCCCACGACCGGCTCGTGCACCGAGCGCGACACCAGCACCGAGAACACCGGTCGGGTGACGACCTCCAGGAGCGGGTTGCCGGCCGCCTCCACCAGGAGCGCGTGAAACAGGTGGTTGCACTCCTGGATCCGATCGAAATCGGTGGTCTCGACATCGACGATGGTGGCGCGAAGGCCAGCGATAGCCGCGGCATCTGCACGCTGCGCCGCCAATCCCGCGGCCGGCACCTCAAGGACGTCGCGCGCCTCCAGCAGTGCATCCACCGGAACCTCGTCGTGAACGGTCAGCATGCCGAAGCTGTTCTCAAGGTACGACCGGATTTCACTGGCCTTCGGTAACGCTACGAACGTGCCACCAGACACCCCGCGCGCAGTAGCCACCAGGTTCTGGCTGGCCAGCACACGCAACGCCTCGCGCACTGTGCTGCGACTCACGCCGTACTCGGTGCATAGGTCGGCCTCAGCCGGAAGCCTGTCGCCGGGAGCGAACCGCCCGGAGAGGATCGCTTCGCGTAGGTCGTCGGCTACCGACTGGTACAGGCTCACGACTGCGGGCCGCGGACCTCGACATCGATCCCACCGGGGGTGGTGACGAAGGCGGCCAGTTCGACCTGCCCGTTCAGGCCAGGCGCCGACACCGCCGGGTAGGTCGTGGCGCCGGCCTGCGCCATCGCTTCGACGGCAGCCAGCACGTTGGGGACCCGAAGACCCACAACGAGGCAGCCTGGAAGCAAAGGGCGTCCCGAGACTGTGATGCCCTCGGCGTCACTGAACTCAAGCAGTTCGAAACGGGGCGGGTTGGCGGCCGCGCCGCTCATCACCGACATCCGGATCGGCACGTGTCGCGGCAGCATCATGAACTCCGACACGGCCGGAACATCGATCGGGAACTGCGAACGAAGCTCAAGGCCGACGACGTCCTTCCAGAACGCAGTCTCGGCGTCGATCCCATCGACGCACCCGACCACCGAATGCAACTCGGAGTGCGCGCGCTCGGGCTGAGCGTCCAGGATGCTAGGAAGCCGACGGTCGATACCGACGAACACGAATGGCACCTCGTCGGGGGCCATCGCTTGCGCTTGCTGCAACGACACCGGACCGAAGACGTAGTCGGCAGTCGGCCCAACCACAACGCCAAGCTCGCGCGCCAACGCGGTGCTGGCCTCCATGTCGCTGGTGTAGATGTCGAGGGCATGACCGCCGCGGTGGAAGTGCCCACGGTCTGGCAGCGGAAGTGGAGTGTGCACGAGGCGCAACCGGCCGGTGGCCGCACCCGGAACACCGAGCACCACCTCGTCGGTCGCGCTATCGAGCCCGTACAGGGCGGTGGCGACGTCGGCCTCGAGCCGGTTCCGCGCCACGACCTCGAACCCGTACGCGGTGTAGAACGCGATCGAAGCGGCCAGATCGCTGACACCGACGACGGCGTGATCGACCATGATGCTGTCGGACGAGGTTTCACTCACCGAGGACTCCCTGAACCTGCTGCAGCTCCTACCTGGACGGGCGCCAGCATGTCACGGAAGCGGCCGACGCCGGCGAGGTGCCGAATGGCACAGCGGAGCAATCGACAGATAACGGCAGATCCACCCGATGACGCGCGAGGCGCGGTAGAGCGAGAGGTCAGAGACCGTTCTCGTCGCGGCGACGGCGCCAGCGCTCTTCAACGTTGTCCATGAAGGAACCACTACTGCGGCCCTTCGAAGCCTTGCGTGCCGGACGCGACGGGGGCGCATCTCCGGTCGTCGGGTCGGCGGTCGGAGCCTTACCCCACCACGACACGACATAGGTAACCGACACGAGCATCTGCACGAAGCCGAGGACGCTGACCGGCCACACCTGGCTGACGACGCCTGCGAGCAGGAGCGCCACACCGATGAGGAAGCCGATGGCCGCCAGTCCGAAACGGCGACGCGCACGACGGCGCACGTCGGATCCGCGCAGGGTCGAGGCGAGCTTGGGGTCGTCCTCGTAGAGGGCGCGCTCCATCTGCTCGAGAAGGCGCTGCTCGTGCTCGGATAGCGGCACGTCTGCCTCCCTGACTACGTCGCGGGTCGGTACTGAGTGGTTCAAGGACTGGAGGATCGGTTCCGGTCCTGCCATGAGGATAAACACCTCACGACGATCCCGAAAGCGGGACGGGCGACTTTGCCCACCGTTCACCCAACTATGACCCCACAGAAAGGCTCACCTGACCTTCCGTCGACCTACCTCGCCGCAACCTTGAGGGTTCAGCGAGGTGGCATCGATCCGCATGATCACTGGACATGCTCACGAGTCGCCTGGGCCAGGGGCGGTGCGATTCCCGGGGACCGGAGGGTTCTCCGGACCCGGCTGCGGCTCCACGAGGGCGGCCGGCCGCACTGCTCCGGCACCGAACCTGGCAACGGCGGCGTCGACAGCCTGCTCAGCCTCGCGCCAGCCGTGCTCGCGCGCATCGAGGGTGAGTTGACGGGAGTGGCCCTCGACCGGTGCCAGGCCCTCCACCCTGACCCCCACCAGCCTGAGCCGGGCCCTCTGCAGACCCAGGGCGTCGAACAGGGCCCGCGCGGTCTGGCCGATCTCACGACCGACATCAGTGCGATCGGTCAGCGTTCGCGACCTGGTGATCGTCGTGAAGTCGGCAAAGCGCACCTTGATAGACACCGTGCGACCCACCACCTGCTGCGCCCTCATCCGCGCTGCCACCCGCTCGGACAGCCGCAGCAGCTCACGGTGGATCACCTTGGAGTCATCGACATCGCGTTCGAAGGTCTCCTCGGCGCCCACCGAGCGCTCCGGCTCGTCGGGGACCACCGTTCTGGCGTCACGGCCCCAGGCCAACGCCGTCAGGTGCGCGCCAGTCGCCGTTCCGAGGGCACGCTGCAGAGTGCTTTCGGGGGTGTGGGCAACGTCACCCACCGTCCGCAGGCCCAGCCGGTGCAGTTGCTCCTCAGTGCGCTCCCCCACTCCCCACAAGGCACCCACCGGCAACGGGTGCAAGAAGGCGATGACGCCGTCTGCCGGGACGACGTGCAAGCCATCAGGCTTGGCCGCGTTGGTCGCGAGCTTCGCGACGAACTTCGTCGTGGCCACTCCGACCGAACACGTGATGCCCTGCTCGTCGTGCACCCGTGCCCTGATGAGATCGCCGATATGTGCAGCCGATCCCACCCGTCGCAAGGCACCGGACACATCGAGGAACGCCTCATCGAGCGACAACGGTTCGACGCTGGGCGTGAACGAACGAAAGATCTCCATCACACCGCGTGAGA
>Ga0335397_10010109_pt1 | contig 11692 bp, 11 predicted proteins | sample MAT04_FD_205740 | JGI IMG/M metagenome (GOLD analysis project Ga0335397, IMG submission 205740) | Freshwater microbial communities from Lake Fryxell liftoff mats and glacier meltwater in Antarctica - MAT-04 (spades assembly) (version 2) ...
GCGCACTCCTGATTCGCCAGCCGGGTCATTTCTTGGCCTTCAGCCCGGCCATCCAGCCGCGGCGCTTCGGTGCGACGCCCATGCCGGGCACGGGCCGCATCACTTCGGCTTGCGGCCAGGTGGCCTCGGCCTCGCCGGCTTCGGCCTTGTAGATGCGCACACGCACGTCGTACCAGGCGGCCTGGCCGGTGATGGGGTCGCTGTTGGAGACCGTGCCGCCGCCGGCCGCGGGCAGTTCCTCGCGGATCAGGTGGTTGAGCAGGAAGCCGCGCTGCGACTCGTTGGCGTCGGGTGCCAGGTGCCAGGCGCCGGGCGCCTTGCCGATGGCGTTCCACGTCCACACCGTGCCCGGTTCCACCGCCTCGGAATAGCGGCACATGCAGCGCACCTTGCCCCAGGGCGACTCGACCCACATCCAGCCGCCGTCCGCTATGCCTTCGGCCGCCGCCGTCTTCGGGTTCACGAAGAGGTAGTTGTGGGTGTGGATCTGGCGCAGCCAGGCGTTCTGCGAGTCCCACGAGTGGTACATCGCCATCGGCCGCTGCGTCACCGCGTTGAGCGGGTACTTCGCCAGGTCGCTCGCCTGCTCTTCCAGCGGCGCGTAGTAGAAGGGCAGCGGGTCGAAGTAGGTGGCCACACGTTCGCGCAGGCGATCGGGGGGCTGCTTGCCCTTGTGCTTGCCCTGCGCCGCAAGTCGGAAGCGCTGCAGGAACTCGCTGTACAGGTGGATGACGATCGGGTCGCGGTCGCGCCGCAGGCCGACACCCTGCGCCCAGCGCATGTAGTCGTCGTTCCAGTTGCGCATGTACTGCAGTTGCGGCGGCATGTGGTGCTGGAAGACGCAGTTGTTCTTCTCGTACATCTCCCACTGCTTGGGGTTGGGCTCGCCGCGCATGGACTTTTCGCCGTCCTTGCCACGCCAGCCGGCCAGGAAGCCGATGCCCGAGCCGGGCGCCGTTTCGTAGTTGACGATGAAGTCGGGGTAGTCGCGGAACTTGCGGCCGCCCTCGGCCGTGGTGAAGGCCGGGAGCTTCAGGCGCCCGGCCAGTTCCACCAGCACTTCCTGGAAGGGCTTGCACTGGGCGGTGGGAGGTAGCACCGGAATGCGCACCGAATCGACCGGCCCGTCGAACTCGGAGATCGGGCGGTCGAGCATCGACATGCAGTCGTGCCGCTCGAGGTAGGTGGTGTCGGGCAGGATGAGGTCGGCGTAGGCCGTCATCTCGCTCTGGAAGGCGTCGCACACGACGAGGAACGGAATCTTGTATTGCCCGTCCTTCTCGCCGCCCTGGTGCTTGTCGTTGAGCATCTTGCGGACCTCGGACGTGTTCATCGTCGAGTTCCAGGCCATGTTGGCCATGAAGATCATCAGCGTGTCGATCGGGTAGGGGTCGCCGCGCCAGGCGTTGGTGATGACGTTGTGCATCAGGCCGTGCGCCGACAATGGGTGCTCCCAGCTGAAGCCCTTGTCGATGCGCACCGGCTCGCCTTGCGCGTCCACGAACAGGTCGTCGGGGCCCTCGGGCCAGCCTAACGGCGCGCCGGCGAGCGGGGTGTCGGGCTGCACGGCCTCGGGGCCCTTGGGCGGGCGGGCGTTGGGCGGCACGGCGCGCGGGTAGGGCGCCTTGTGGCGGAAGCCGCCCGGGCGGTCGATGGTGCCCAGCAGGCTCATCAATATCGCCAGCGTGCGGATGGTGTGGAAGCCGTTGCTGTGCGCCGCCAGCCCGCGCATCGCGTGGAAGGCCACCGGGTTGCCGGTGACGGATTTGTGCTTCCTGCCCCATGAGTCCGTCCACGCGATCGGCAGTTCGATCTTCTGGTCGCGCGCGGTGATGCCCATCTCGTGCGCCAGGCGCCGGATGGTGTCGGCCGGGATGCCGGTGATGCCCGCCGCCCACTCGGCCGTGCAGGGCTGCACGCGTTCCTGCAGCAGCTGGAAGGCCGGCACCGCGGGCGTGCCGTCGGGCATGGTGTAGCGGCCCAGCAGCGCGGGGTCGGCGCCTTCGGTATGGTCGGCCACGGGCTTTCCGCCGAGCCGGTCCCACCAGAAGAAGTTGTGCGGGCGCAGCGGGTTGACGACGTCGCCCTCGGCATTGCGCAGCATGAGACCGAAGTCGTCGCTGGCCTCGTCCTGGTTCACGAGCTGCCCGGCGTTGGTGTAGCGCGCCAGGAAGTCGCGGTCGTACAGGCCCAGTGCCATGATCTCGTGCACCAGCGCCAGCAGCAATGCGCCGTCGGTGCCGGGCTTGATCGGCACCCACTCGTCGGCGATGGCCGAGTAGCCGGTGCACACCGGGTTGATGGCGATGAAGCGGCCGCCCGCGCGCTTGAACTTCGACAGCGCAATCTTCATCGGGTTGGAGTGGTGGTCCTCCGCGGTGCCGATCATCACGAAGAGCTTGGCGCGGTCGAGGTCGGGTCCGCCAAATTCCCAGAAGCTGCCGCCGATGGTGTAGATCATCCCGGCGGCCATGTTCACCGAGCAGAAGCCACCGTGCGCCGCGTAGTTGGGTGTGCCGAACTGGCGCGCGAACAGGCCCGTCAGCGCCTGCATCTGGTCACGCCCGGTGAAGAGCGCGAACTTCTTCGGGTCGGTGGCGCGCAGGTGGCGCAGCCGGTCTTCCAGCATCTTGAACGCGGTGTCCCAGTCGATGGGCACGAAGTCGTTGGCGCCGCGTTCGCTGCCGGGCTTGCGCATCAGCGGCTGCGTCAGCCGCGCCGGCGAGTACTGCTTCATGATCCCCGACGAGCCCTTGGCGCAGATCACGCCCTGGTTCAGCGGGTGCTCGGGGTTGCCCTCGATGTAGCGCACCTCGGGGCCGTTTTTGCCGTCGCGCAGGTGCACGCGGATGCCGCAGCGGCACGCGCACATGTAGCACGTCGTGTTGCGGGTGGCCGGGTTTGCTGCGGGCAGCGGGTCGGCGGTCGGGTCGTGCAGCGGTGCGGCCGGCATCGGGTGTCTTTGTGTGGCCGGCAACGACGTGCAGCCTGGTTTGTCTCCGGGCACATTAGGCGCAGTGCGTGTGAGCAGCGTCTATTCCCGGGACGGGTAAGGCGCTTCTAATCCTTATGGGGGATGGCTCTGGGGCGCAGTGCGCAGGCGTGCATGGCTGCGCGGTCGCGTTTGTCCTGGACGGGGCGCCCTCGCGCCGCACCCGTCCCGGCAGACGGGGGAAGTCCTGTGGTGCAGGCGGCGCAGAAGGGTTCAAATATGCGCATGGACGAAGCCAACAAGCCCGCCCCGGCACGGGCAGGCAACCGAGACATGCCTCTGCACACCCCCGAACCGGCACTGAAGCCGCTGTCCGCCCAGGGCCGCTCCTCTGCGGCCGACGGCGGCCTGCTGGTGGACATCGCGGCCGGGCTGGGTACCGAGTCCGACCCTGGCACGCTGCTGGGGCGTTTTCTCGAACCCATCGTGCGCTTGGCCGGTGCCCAGGCCGGCGCGGTGCGTGTGCTGTCCGAAGCTGGTGACCAACTCGAACTGGTGGCATCGCTGGGCCTGCCGGCCGGCGCCTGCAACCGCAGCGAGACCGTCGACGCCCACTGCGGCCACTGCGGCGCTGCCGCCGACGGCCTCAAGCCCGTATGGGCCACCGACCTGCACGCCTGTGCCGAGCGTTCCAGAGGCGGATTCTTCGGCCGCGATTGCCAGCGTCTGCTGGCCATCCCACTGCAGCACCGCGCCCGTGTGCTGGGTGTCTACAACCTCTTTTTCAGCGGCACCGACGAGCCCGGCGCGCAGGTGCAGGCCATCCTGCGTTCGGTGGGTGAGCTGCTCGGTCTGGCGCTGAACAACGCGCGACTGGAGCGCGAGAACCTGCGCGCGCGCCTGGAAAGCGAACGACAGATGATGGCGGCCGAGGTGCACGACTCTCTCGCCCAGTCGCTGGCCTTTGTGAAGATGCGCCTGCCCTTGCTGCAGGACGCGATGGCTGCGCACGACGACGCGCGTTCACGACAGTACTGCGACGACGTACGCTGCGCGGTCACGCAGGCGCACGCCAGCCTGCGCGGCATCATCACGCACCTGCGTTCGCCGATGGATCCGAAGGGCCTGCTGCACGCGCTGGACGGGGCCGTCGAGGCCTTTCGGCGCGGCAGTGCCGTCGAGCTAGGTTTCGTCAACAACCTGCCCGGCCTGGCGCTGACGGCCGAAGGCGAATCGCAGGTCTTCCACATCGTGCAAGAGGCCCTGAGCAACATCGCCCGTCACGCTGCTGCGCGCCAAGCGTGGCTGCACATCGGCAGCGCAAACGACGGGCTGATCGAGATCCTCGTCGAGGACGACGGCGCGGGGCTGCCATCGGCGTCGGTCTGCGGTGGTGCACACTTCGGCATGGACATCATGCGCGAACGCGCGCGCCGCATCGACGGCACTTTCGAAGTCGGCACACGCCCCGGTGGCGGCACGCGTGTGCGGCTGATGTTCCCGGCGCCGGCGCAGCAGCCGCGTTCCGCGGTGCGAGGAACGCACTGATGGTCGCGCCGCGCATCGTTCTCGTCGATGACCACGCACTGTGCCGCGCCGGTTTGTCAGACCTGCTGAGCCAGCGCGGCGGCATGCAGGTGCTGGCCGCGCTGTCCGACCCCGACGAGCTGCTGACCGTGCTGCGCGAGCAGAAGCCCGACCTCGTGGTGCTCGACCTGCGCATGCCCGCCACCGACGGCCTGACGTTGCTGCGCCGCATCCGCGCCGAGGGCATCGACACACCGGCGGTCATCCTGACGATGAGCGATTCCGAGGTCGACCTGTCTGCGGCGCTGCGCGCCGGCGTCTGCGGTTACCTGCTGAAGGACATGGAACCCGAGGACGTCATCACCGCCATCGGCAGCGCCGCGCGGGGCGAACTCACCGTGGCCCCGGCGATGACATTGAAGCTGGCGCAACTGCTGCAGGCCGGTGCGAAGGGCACCGACCGGCGCGGCCTGCTGGCTTCATTGACGCAGCGCGAACGCGAGATCCTCGACCACCTGGCACGTGGCCAGAGCAACAAGACCATCGCGCGCGCGCTCGACATCAGCCACGACACGGTGAAGCTGCACGTGCGCCACATCCTGTCGAAGCTGAACCTGAGTTCGCGCGTCGAAGCCGCGGTCTTCGCCGTCGAGGAGCGCGCTGCAAGCCTGCGTTGAGCCGGCTGCCTGCGGCGCAGGCCCGCCCTCAAGGGCAGGCGCTCCAGTCGCCGGGCACCTTGCCCACCAGCATCAGGAAACCGCCGAAGGGGCCCATGTTGCCCATGGCCTCCATCTTCGGGCCCTCGAAATTCAGGCTGCCGAACATCATCGCGCGCATCGGGCCCAGGCTGCCGCTGCCCATCTCGCGCCACTTCGGCGTTTCGGCCCACATCAGATAGTCGGTGCCGGCGTCCAGGGCTTTCGATTTCGCGGTGCCGCCGTAGATGCACTGCGCCTTGTTGTCCTTGAGCGCGATCTGCATCTCGATGCGTGCGCTCTTCGGGCAGTCGCTGCGGTAGATCTGCATCGCCTTGTAGCCGCGGCCGCCGTCGTTCTTGGCCCAGCCCGATTCCGCCAGGCCGTCGGTCAACGAGGCGTCGGCGTTCCAGGCGCTGCACATCGCTTCGGCGAAGGGTGCGGACATCGCCACGGCAGATGTCTCGGCGCGCGCGCCGGCGGCGGCCAGCAGCGCGCAGGCGAAGACGGCGGTGCGTTGGAATGGGTGCATGCGTGTCAGGCCTCGATGGTGGAAAGGGTGGTGGGTACAGGTTCGGCCGTTGCAGCCCCGCCGAACCAGGAAAGTTCGTCGCGCAGCCTGACGACCTCGCCGACGATGGTCAGCGCCGGGGACTGCAGGCCGGCTTGCGCCACGGCGTCGGCCAGCGTGCCCAGCGTGGCGCAGACCACCTGCTGCTCGGCCAGCGTGCCGCTGGCCACGACGGCCGCGGGCCAGCTTTCCGGCAGGCCGTGCTCGACAAGACGTCGGCAAATCGTCGCCAAGCCCGAAAGCCCCATGTAGATGACGACCGTCTGGCGCGGGCGCGCCAGTGCCGGCCAGTCGAGGTCGCAGCTGCCGTCCTTGAGGTGGCCGGTGACGAAGGTGCAGCTCTGCGCGTAGTCGCGGTGCGTGAGCGGGATGCCGGCATAGCTGGCCACGCCGCAGGCCGCGGTGATGCCAGGTACGACCTCGAAGGGAATGCCTTCGGCGGCCAGCACCTGCAACTCTTCGCCGCCACGGCCGAAGACGAAGGGGTCGCCGCCCTTCAGCCGCACCACCGTGCGCCCTTCGCGCGCCAGGCGCACCAGCAGTTCGTTGATGCCTTCCTGCGCCATGCTGTGGTGGCTGCGTTCCTTGCCGACGTACAGGCGCCGCACTGCGGGCCCGATGAGCGCCAGCACCTCGGCACCCACCAGGTGGTCGTAGACCACCACGTCGGCCTGGCGCAGCAGCCGCGCGGCGCGCAGCGTCAGCAACTCGGCGTCGCCGGGGCCGGCACCGACGAGGTAGACCTTGCCGCAGCTTGCACGGCAGGCTGCCATCATGGCGGGGATGTCGACGAACGAGTTCATGCCGTTCTCCTTGTCATGTGAGGTCGCCGGTCAGGCCCCGCAACTGCCACTGCCGCAGCTGCCACCACCGCAGCCACTCTTGGCCTTGGGTGCGCCCGTGCCGCAGCCGCCACCTGCCGGTGCTTCGCCTGGAGGGATGAAAACGAAGCCGAACTGCCCGGGTTCGAGTTCGACGAAGTCGAGCACGGTGTCCTGCAGCAGCGGGCGGCTCGGCGAGCCGAGCAGCACGGTCAGGCCTTCGAAGGCCACCGGCTCGTCGTCTTCGCGCGCTTCATCGAAGCCCATGCCGTATTCGACGGAGCCGTCGGCAACCTGGCGCGCGGCGATGCGCAGGGCCATGCCGGCAGCGTCGCTGCGTGCGGCGGCGGCAAGCAGTTCCTGCGCGGCGGTGGGAGTGACGTTGAACATCGTGGGCTGCCTTTCAGTGTTCGCCTTTGGTGCGCAGCAGGCCAGCCAGGCGGTTGCCCTGTTTCTGCGGCCCGCCGACGGGAAAGAGGTCGTGCAGGTGGTGGTTGCTGCCGCGTTCGGCGCCCCACGCTTCAGTGAAGTGGCGGATCATCACGCGCACCTGGGCCTGCACGTCGTGTTCGTGGAAGTAGGCGCGCAGGAAGCGGATGACTTCCCAGTGCTCGGATGTGAGTTCCAGGCCCTCCTGACGGGCCAGCGCCACGACGAAGTCCTCGGACCAGTCGTTCCGGTCCTCCAGGTAACCCTCGCTGTCGGTGGGTATGGCGCGGGCGCCGACCTGCACGCGGCGCTGAAGGCTGCTGATCGTCACGCGGGTCTCCCGTTCATGGGTTCGACGCCATCGCGCGCGGCACGGCGCCCGCTTCACGCAGTGCACGTTCGCTGCGCACATAGGCCACAAAGCGCGGTGCCCAGCCCGTGCCGGCGGCGCTGCGCAGGTGCGCGTAGGACGCCAGCAGCTTGTGCACGAGCACACCGTCGTGGTGGCCGTCGACGCCATGGCCGCGGGTGACGCGGTAGGCGAAGCCCACGCCCGTATCGAGGTTCTCGAGGCTGGAATGGTGGAACTCGTGGCCGCGCTGTGCCGCGCCTTCGGCCGCCGGGGCCCAGGGCAGGGCCGCGGTTTCTTCCAGGTGCACATAACCACGGCCCTGTGGGCGCGAGTGCATCACGGCGTCGCCCGGGATGGCACCCACCATCTGCGCCGTGCGGCCCCGCCAGGTGATGCTGCGCGACAGGTACATCAGCCCGCCGCATTCGGCGTAGGTCGGCAGCCCGCCTTCGATGGCCTTGCGCAGCGCGGCACGCAGCCTGGTATTGGCTTCCAGCTCGGTCATGCAGGCCTCTGGGAAACCGCCGCCGATGAACAGGCCGTCCACGGCCGGCAGGCGCTGGTCGTGCAGGGTGTCGATAGGCACCAGTTCTGCGCCCGCGGCTTCCAGCGCGGCCAGGTCGTCGGGGTAGTAGAAGCCGAAGGCGCGGTCGCGTGCGATCGCTATGCGCACGGCGGCGCGGCGCGCGGTGGCCGGCGCGATGGTGTCAGCGTCTGAAGCGGGCGCGTCGAAACCGGGGGCGGCCGAAGCCGCCAGCGCACGCACCCGGCCGAGGTCGACCTGCGCGCCGACCTGGCGGCCGATCTCGTGCACCCGCGCGGCGGCGTCGTCGAGCTCGGCGCAGGGCATCAGCCCGAGGTGGCGTTCCATCACCGCCAACCGTTCGTCTTCGGCCACCGCGCCCAGCACGGGCACGTCGGTGTAATGCTCGATCACGGCCCGCAGCTTGGCTTCGTGCCGGCTGCCGCCGACACGGTTGAGGATGACGCCGCCGATGCGAATGGCGCGGTCGAAGGCCTGGTAGCCCAGGATCAGCGGCGCGATGCCGCGCGTCATGCCGCGGGCGTCGATCACCAGCAACACCGGCAGGCCCAGGCGCTTGGCGACCGCGGCATTGCTGTTGCTGCCGTCCAGCGCCAGGCCGTCGTACAGGCCCTTGTTGCCTTCCACGATAGCGAGTTCGGCGCCGCGGCCGTTGTCGACGAAGCAGCGCTCGAGCGCTGCGTCGTCCATCAGGTAGGGGTCGAGGTTGAAGCAGGGACGTCCGGCTGCGCGCGCGAGCCACATCGGGTCGATGTAGTCGGGGCCCTTCTTGTAGGGCTGCACGACGGTGCCGGCTTCGGCCAGCGCCGCACACAGGCCGAGCGTGACCGTGGTCTTGCCCGAGGACTTGTGCGCAGCCGAGACCAGAAGCCGGTGCATCGTCAGGCCTTGGCCGCGTCGTCGCGGGGCAGGAAGTCGAGCACACGAACGCCGACGACGGTCATCACGAAGGCCACACCCAGCCCGCCGACGCCCAGCAGCAGTTCGGGCAGCGAGGGCACGTAATGATCGACGGCCCCGTCGGCGAAGCTGCTGCGCACCACGTGTCCTGGGAAGATCTCCAACGGGAAAGCCTGGCCCCCGATGATGAAGACGTAGAGCCATGCGAAGGCGCCGGCAATGACCCCTGCCGCTGCCACCAGCGTGCTGCGCCCGTCGCCGAACTTCGGATGGAAGAGCAGCACCAGCGGCAGCACCGAACCGACGGCGACGTAGCCGCCCCAGAACAGCAGCGGGTAGACGCCGCCGCCGTTGCGGCCCAGCAGGATGAAGGCCTCGAAGGCTTCCTGGCGCGCGAAGTAGAGGTTGGTCAGGTGGTACACGGCCACGAGATAGAGCGACGCAGCGATGAAGATGCCCAGCAGCCGCGCCAGCCGGCGCTGGATCTCGGGCTTCAGCAGCAGTTCGTTCCAGCCGTACATCACCGCCTGCACGACGAGGAAGACGGCCAGCCCCCAGCCGAAGGACAGCACGATGAACAGCGGCGCCAGCAGCGCCGACTCGTATGCCTGCCGCGCAACCAGGAAACCGAAGATCGACCCCGTGCCGGTGGTGAGCACGAAGCGCCACACCAGCGCAGCCAGACCGGCGGCCTTCGTGTACCGGTTGAAGCGGCGTTCGAAGATCGTCCAAAGGTAGACGGCGACGATCGCCACCATGCCCGAATAGAGGATGACGTTCCACGCGAAGACCGAGGTGAAGTTGTAGTGCGTGGCCGCCACCACCAGGCGTTCGGGCCGGCCCAGGTCGAGCATCAGCACCATCAGGCCGCCAGCAAGCAGCGCCACGCACAGCAGGCCCGACAGCGGCGCGCGCGGCTTGTAGACCGGCTGGCCGAAGACCGAGCCGATGGACGCCACGTTGAGCACGCCCGAGGCCGCCACGATCATGAAGATGGCGAAAACATGCGGCAGGCCCCACACCACCTGGTTGTTCATGCCGGTGACGATGTGGCCGTGCAGTTCCATGAAGTGCGCCGCGCCCAGGCCGATGGCCGTGACGAGGCCGCCCAGGGCCACGAGCAGCCAGTAGTTGCGGGTCTCGGTGGCGGTCTTCATCGTTCAGATCCCGTGGTAACGCACACCCGGGTCGAGCTTCAGGTCGGCGCGCAGTTGCGTCGTCTGGATTTCGCGCACACGGCGCGAGATCTCGCTGTCGGGGTCATTGAGATCGCCGAAGACGATGGCACCATGGCCGGCCTTGCTGCAGGCTTCGGCACAGGCAGTGGTCTTCTCGCCCTTGTCGATGCGGTGCACGCACAGCGTGCAGCTTTCGACGCAGCCCTTGCCGCGCGGTACGTCGGGCACCTGCTCGGTGAGCGGCTCGTGCACAAAGCTACGGGCCTTGTAAGGGCAGGCCATCACGCAGTAGCGGCAGCCGATGCAGGTGTGGCGGTCGACCAGCACGATGCCGTCGGCGCGCTTGAACGAGGCCCCGGTGGGGCAGACGTCCACGCAGGGCGGCTCGGCGCAGTGCTGGCACATCACCGGCACCGACGAAGCGCGGCCGGTCCTGATCTCCTTGATCTCGACCTTGCGTATCCACTGCGAAGAGGTCGGTGTCGGTTTCGGGTCGAGGCCGTTTTCGGTGTTGCAGGCGGTGACGCAGTCGTTGCAGCCGGGTTCGCACTTGGTGGTGTCGATCAGCATGCCCCAGCGCACCTTGGGGTTGGCCCCGGGCGTGGGGCCGCTGCCGGCGGCGGCTTGGGCGATCTCGATCAGCTGGATGCCGGGGGCGAGCATCACGCCGCCGATGGCTGCGGCGGCCACACCCAGGAAGCCGCGGCGGCTCACTTCGGCGCCCCCTGCGCGACGGTGCGCGCCTTCGACGTGTGGCACTCGAAGCAGTCGATCTTCACCGCGGCATAGGCGTGGCAGCTGACGCAGAAGTTCGTCGCTTCCTGGGCCACGCTCTGGGTCTTCTGGTTCGCGTGGCAGTCGATGCAGGCCTTGAGGCTGAACTTCGCGCCGCGGATGCCGCCGTGCACGGTGTCGTCGCGCTGGTGCTTGAGAAAGTCCATGTGATTGCGCCGCATCACCTCCGGCGGCGCCACGCACTGCGTGCCGGCCGTTGCCGGCTCGACCACAGGCCGCGGCGTGCGGCCGGGTGCCTCGCCGCCGTGGGCAAGGCCGGCCGTCAGCAGGCCCAGCATCAGCAGCCGTTGCAGCACCGGGCTTACTCCCCGAGGCCCATCTGGATGTAGCCCGTGGGGCAGACATCCTTGCAGATGTGGCAGCCGATGCACTTGTTGTAGTCCGTGTCGACGTAGCGCCCGGTCGTCGACTTTGACTTCGGCACCTTGAACACGGCGGTCTGCGGGCAGTAGACGACGCAGTTGTCGCACTCGAAGCACTGCCCGCAGCTCATGCAGCGCTTGGCCTCGGCCTGTGCCTGGGCTTCCAGCAGCGGGATCAGGCGTTCCTCGAAGTTGTTCAGCGCCTCTTCGGCCGTCAGCGAGACGATCTTGCGCCGATTGCGCGGCACGTAGTTGAAGTGGCCGAGGAAGAGCTCGCTGTGCGGGATGACGTAGCGGTCGCTGCGGTTGTCGTAGTTGTGGATCGCGCCGGGGCTGCTGTCGGTGCCGCGCAACGGCTCCTCGATCTGCGTCACCGGCAGGCCCTTCTCGACCAGCTTGCGCGTCAGGTCGAAGCTGTGCACGTCGATCTTCGGCCGCTTGTCCAGCGCTTCGCTGCGCAAGTGGCGGTCGATGCCGTCGGCGGCGATCGCGCCGTGGCCGATGGCGGTGGTCAACAGGTGCGGGCGCACGACGTCGCCACCCACGAAGATGCCGGCCTGGCCTTGCACCTGGTAGTTTTTGTCGC